>TARA_R110002110_G_scaffold415612_1_pt1 | contig 87058 bp, 85 predicted proteins | sample TARA_R110002110 | Tara Oceans TARA_R110002110 (sample SAMEA4397330) | marine metagenome | biome: Polar Biome; feature: [SRF] surface water layer (ENVO:00010504); material: water (ENVO:00002006), including particulate matter (ENVO:01000060) such as... | depth 5 m | reverse complement strand
CCCGCCCGCTGTTCCGCCTAGGTGTCGAGGCCGGCTTCGAAATTATAGCCGAGCTTCTCGATCTCGGTCATGACCTCGTCGCCGAACTTCGCGCGCAATTCCGCGCCCACGCTGGGTGCATATTCCACATCGCGCAGCGGGCCCTGCAGGGTGACGTGGAGATAGCCCGTCTCGTCGCTGATATTGTCGAACCGGCGCATGATGCCCGGGGGGATGGAGATCGTGTCGAACAGGCCGATCTCGGTCGCGTGCTCGCCTTCATCGCCCCATTCGATCCGGAAGCGGCCCTGGAGGCAGGTGAAGGTCTCGGTTGTGTGGGCGTGGGAGTGAAGGCCGGGGCCATTGCCCGGGTCGCATTCGGCGATCACCACCGCGAAGCCTTCCGGGCCGGGGATCACCCCGTTGCCCCAGGGCGTGTCCACGCTGGTGCTGGCGATCACCGTGCGGGTCGCGCGCGCGGTCATCATCTCGCGGGCCTCGGTCGGAATATTGCCGGCTGTCCGGTCCTTGTTGGCCGGCACGTCGTCGAAGCGCGCGATATAGCGCTCCATCTCTTGGGGGGTCAGGGTCTTGGTGCGCATGGCTCTTGGTCCTATAGAATGCACGGCAGACGCCGCGTCTTGTGTCGATTGACGCACGCCCGGCCGACACGATCAACCGGAAGTGCGACCATGCAAAGTGAAGCGGCGGAATTCTACGCAGACGGGGTGCGCCTGGCGGGCACGTTTACCCATTCGGCGACCGGAGAGGTCAGCCCGGCGATCATCTGTGTGCACGGCTACACGGGACGCAAGGAAACCTACATGCCGCCCTTCGTGCGTGATTTGACGGCGGCCGGGTTCCATACGCTGGATTTCTATCATCGCGGTTTCGGCGACAGCGCCGGTATCGCGAACCGGATCGACCCGGAAGAACAGGTGCGCGATATCCTGGCCGCCCGCCTCTGGCTGGCGCAGCGCGCGGATGTGGATGCCGCCCGGATCGGCCTGATGGGGTTGAGCCATGGCGGCGGCGCCTCGATCAAGGCGGCCGCCGTGGACCCGGAGATCGCGGTCATCGCGACCGTCGGGGCGCCGGGCAACGGCGAGCGCTGGCAGCGCTCGAAGCGCACCGAGGCCGAGTGGGGCGAATTGCAGGAGACCCTCGCCGAGGACCGGATTGCACGCGCGCTGACGGGTGAATCAAAGCGTTTGCCCTATCAGCAGGTCTCGCCCCCGGGGCCGGCCGAGCGCGACGCCTTCAAGACCATGTACAAGACCGAGGACGCCTATCCCGACGGCTATCCCCTGGAGAATATCGACCTCGCCTGCGGCTTTGCCGCCGAGGACTGGGTCGGCCAGATCGCGCCGCGCCCGTTGCTTCTGATCCAGGGCGAGAAGGACACGATGGTCCGGCTGGAGGAGGGCGAGGCCCTGTTCGCCCATGCCGGCCAGCCCAAGGACATGATGGTCATTCCCGACATCAACCATGCCGAGGTCTATGAGCCGCGCAATCCGGCGGTCTACGCCACGGTGATCGCCCGGCTGCTGGAATTCTATCGTGCGAACCTGGCCTAGGACCCTTTTGCGTTCCGCGAAGGCACCCTTCGAGACGCCCGCAACACGGGCTCCTCAGGGTGAGGTGACAAAATCAAACCTCATGCTGAGGAGCCGCCGCAGGCGGCGTCTCGAAGCATGTGGTGCGGTGATGTGCTCGCTGGTACTGGCGAGCTTCACAGGTCCGGCGATGGCCCAGGAAATCCCCGTCGACGTGGAATTGGTCCTCGCGGTCGATGTGTCGGCCTCGATCGACGGCGGCGAGGTCAATCTGCAGCGGGTGGGCTATGTGCAGGCCCTGACGGACCCGCGGGTCGTCAACGCGATGCTGTCGGGCCCGCTGGGCCGGGTGGCGGTGACCTATGTGGAGTGGTCGGTGACCCAGCGGGTCACCGTCGGCTGGACGGTGATCGCCAGTGCGGCCGATGCTGCGGCCTTCGCGGTGGCGGTGGACGCCAACCCGATCCCCAAGGGCGGGCTGACCTCGATCACCGGGGCGCTCGACTTCACCTCCGACCTTTTCGAGGCCAACGGCATCGAAGGCACCCGGCATGTGATCGACCTGTCGGCCGACGGGCGCGATTCCCGGGGCCTCGAGGAAGAGGTCTCGGCCGCACGCGACCGGGCGCTGGCCAAAGGCATCACCATCAACGGCCTGGTCATCAATCCGCAGCAGGAACAGACGGAGGTCGAGGGCGTCAAATACGACCTCGACGGCTACTTCCGAGAGGTCGTCATCGGCGGGCCCGGCGCCTTCACCGTGGTGACGGAATCGGCGGCTGATTTCTCCCGCGCCGTGGTCAACAAGCTGGTGCTGGAAATCGCTGCGCTGGACATCTTTCGGCCCGCCGGGAATATGTGATAGGGAAGCATTTCTGCCGCTCGGCGGAATTTTCAAACTTTCGAACGAACAAAACTTCACAGAAGAGGCTTCGCCGTGAACAGCGACATCAGAGATTGCATTGCGCCCGACCGTAACCCGCGCAAGCCGAACATCACCCTGCCCAAGGGCTCGATCGATACCCATGTGCATGTGTTCGAGGATCGCTATCCGCTGTCGCCCGACCGCGGCTACAACCCGCCGGTCTCGACGCTCGATGATCTCAAGCATCTTCATGCAACACTCGGCATCGACCGGGTCGTGTTCACCCAGCCGTCGGTCTATGGCACGGACAATTCGGCCATCCTCGATGGCATGAACACGCTGAATGCCGAGACCCCGAACCGGGCCCGCGGCGTGTGCGCGATGACCATGGACTTCACCGACGCCCAGCTGCAGGAGCTGAGCGACCAAGGTATTCGCGGCGTGCGCCTGAACATCGACAACAAGGGCGGCATGCCGCTCGAGCTCGACGCGATCCCCGAGTTGGAGGCGCGCATCAAGCCGTTCGACTGGCACATTGAGTGGCTCTTCCCGGGCAAGGACATCGTCGGCCTGATGCCGGTGTTCGAGAAGATGACCACGCCCATGTCGATCGGCCATTTCGCCTATCAGCCGGCGGCTGCCGGCATCGAGGCGCCGGGCTTCCAGGCTCTGCTGAAGCTGGTGCGCGACGGCAACACCTGGATCAAGATCTCCGGCGCCAACCGCGTCAGCGCGACCGACCTGCCGCCCTATGACGATTGTCAGCCGATGGCGCGTGCGCTGATCGAGGCGAACGCGGATCGGGTGATCTGGGGCACGGACTGGCCCCATCCGAACAAGTATGAGGTCAACCCGAACGACGCCGACCCGGTCGAGGCCTTCGGCCAGTGGGTGCCCGACGAGGACATGCGCGAGAAGATCATGGTGACGAATTCGGAGGCGTTCTACGGCTTCTAGGGTTTACACGGCGGTCCGTATTGGCGTTTCCTTTCCCCCAATTCAGGGGCGGGAGGAAACGCTATGCGAACCGAAGATATTCAGGTGCCGCTGCGCGACGGCGCCATGATGGGCGCCCATGTCGCCTATCCGGACAAGACCCCGGCGGGCGCGATCATCGCGATCATGGAAATCTGGGGTGTGAACGACACCATGCGCGAGCACGCCCAGGAGTTCGCGAAAGCGGGCTGGATCACACTCGTGCCCGACCTGTTCTGGCGGCTGGAGCCCGGTATCGAACTGTCCGACGGCAACCCGGACCACTGGTCCAAGGCGATCAATCTCTATTACGACTTCGATTACGATTTGGGCGTCCAGGACATGGAAGACACCGCGCGTTATCTGCGCGGGATCGAGGGCGGCAACGGCAAGGTCGGCACGGTCGGCTACTGCCTCGGCGGCAAGATGGGCTACCTGATGTGCTGCCGCTCCGACATCGACTGCGCGGTCGCCTATTACGGCACCTATATCGAGCATTCGATCAAGGAAGCGCCGAACCTGTCGAGGCCCTTCATGCTGCACCAGGCACTCGCCGACAAATGGGTCCAGCCCGAGGTCTGCGCCATGATCGAGCGCCGCCTGTCGCCCAACCCGCTGGTCGAGATTCACAAATATCCCGGTGCCGACCATGCGTTCGCGCGCCACGGGGGCACGACCTACAGCGCGCCCGAGGCGACCAGGGCGCTCGCCCTGTCCATCGACTTCTTCCACAAACATCTCGACTGACGGTCTGACAGCGCAAGTTCTGTACCTCATACTTCGACAGGCTCAGTATGAGGATGTCTTTCCAACCTCGTCCTGAGCTTGTCGAAGGACGATAATGCCGTCCCTCATGCTTCGACAGGCGCAGTATGAGGGTGTCTTTCCAACCTCGTCCTGAGCTTGTCGAAGGACGTGAATGCCCGTCACCTCCGAATGGGCGGCAGAAGGGGAACAATTATGGCCGACGCGGCACTGCAGGAAACCATCGAGCATCGATTCCCGCGGCTGATGGCCGCCGGGGTCGATTACAACGATGCCCAGACCGTGCTGGGGAGCATCACCCGGATGGAGGAGTGGATGCCGGTCTGGGAAGGGCTGGCCGAGACCCATGAGGGGCTGGGCGACGCGGCGCTTTCCGAGGGCCGGGCGCTGACCGCGGGCGAGGCCTTCGTGCGCGCAGCGCTCTACTATCATATCGGCCAGTCGGTCTCCTTCGGGGATGCCGAGGAGAAGGCGCGGGTGCAGCGCCGCCAGCGCGCCGCCTATGCCAAGGCTGCGCCCCATCTGGCGATCCCGGCCGAGGTCATCGACATCCCGTTCGACGGGGACAGCTTCCCGGCCAATCTGCGCCTGCCCGACACCGACGGACCCGCGCCCTGCGTGCTGATCACCTGCGGCGGGGACTCGACCAAGGAAGAGTTCCACACCCTGGAGAATGAGTTCCTCAAGCGGGGTGTCGCCACCTGTTCCTATGACGGGCCGGGCCAGAGCCTGACCATGCTCAAATGGCGCATCCGCCCGGACTGGGAGGTGCCCGTGGGGGCGGTTCTCGACGCGCTGGAGGCCCGACCCGAAATCGACAGCGACCGCATCGGCATCTGGGGGCGCAGCTTCGGCGGTTATGCCGCGCCGCGCGCGTCGGTCGACCCGCGCATCAAGGCCTGTGTCTCGATCGGCGGGTTCCACAGCATGTCGGGCTTCTGGGACCGGCTGCCGTTCGCCGTGCAGGACACGCTGCGTTTCGCGTTCGGCGACGCCACGGTGGAAGACGCCGCCGAGACCGCGAAGCTCTATACCCTCGAAGGGGTACTTGGAAAAATTTCGTGCCCGCTGCTGATCGTCCATAGCGGGCTCGACGAGATCTGCCCGGTCGAGGAATCCCAGAAGATGATCGACGAGGCGGGCGACGATGCCGAGCTGGTGGTGTTCCCCGAGGGGAACCATGTCTGCGACAACATCCCGTTCAAGTCGCGGCCGCTGATGGCCGACTGGATGGCCGCGAAACTGGGTGCCTGAGCGGATTTGATCACGGCAGTGTTACCGGTTTTGCGCCGCGCGCGACTTCAGCGCTGAAGCTTGCATTGTGTTATAGTCAGGGCAATTGTTCGGTTAACGCATAACCAAGAACAACCGAAGTCATAGGCAAAAAGGAGGCCCACGATGTCTGATGCACCGAAGCCTGTTTACAACAACAAGCGTTTCCGCGTTGTCGATTACAACTTCGACACGTTTGTCGGCCCGGCGGCCGGCGAAAAATATATCGACGCCACATTCACCGATCTCGAGACCGGGGAAGAGGTGAAACTGTCGGATTTCGACGGTCAGTGGACCGTGATCGAGACCGGTTCTTCGACCTGCTCGATGTATACGAAGAACATTCATATCTACAAAGATATTGTCGAGAAGTTCCCCGACGTGAACTTCGTGATGGTCTATGTCCGCGAGGCCCATCCGGGCGAGCGCATGGGTCCTCATCAGACCATGGACGACAAGATCAAGGCCGCGAAACTGGTGGCGCCGCGCTACAAGGAATTCCGTCGCGTGCTGGTCGACAATCTCGAGGGTGACTTCCATCGCGCCTATGGCGCCATGCCGAATGTCGTCTACATCATTCGCCCCGACGGCACGATCCACTATCGTTGCAACTGGGCGGCCCCGCATCTGATCGAGGCGGCGCTCGAGGATCGCGAGAGCTACCACAAGATCGAGAACGCGCCGACCGCCGAACTGCGGGCCACGCGCTCGATGCCGCATATGATGCGGACCATGTGGACCGGTGGTGCCATCGCGCTGTACGACTTCTTCAAGAATGCGCCGCTGACGGTTGCCAAGCATGTGCAGATCGACCGCTACTATGAAAAGCACGGTCGCTTCCGCAACCAGCCGCTGACCCCGGAAGAGGTTGCCGCCCGGCTCGCGGCGGGCGAGGCGGATGCGGATGCGGTTCCCGCGCCGGACCAGGCGTCGCCGAAGCAGGCCGCCGAATAGGCGGCGTTCTCCGCGCCTGCGGTTAAACCGATGACGCGCCGGCCGTTCACAGCATGTGGGCGGCCGGCGTTTTTTGTGAGCCGTCTCGAAACCGATGCCCGCGACTGAAACCCCGTTCCGCACCTCGCTCCGCTTCGCCGTATTTTATGGCGCGGTCTTCTTTGTTTTGGGCGTGGTGGTGCCGTTCTGGCCGATCTGGCTGCAGAGCCGGGGACTGACGCCGGGCGATATCGGCATCATCCTGGCGGTGGGCCCCTGGATGCGGGTGCTGGTCGATCCGGTGATCGCGCGGGCGGCCGACCATGGCGGACAGGGTCGGCGCATGCTGGTTGTCGCCGCGGCCGTCAGCCTGATCGTCTTCTCCGGCTTCACGCTGGTCTCGTCCTTCTGGCTGATCCTGCTGATCACGCTGGTCTACGCACCGAGTTATCACGCGCTCATCCCGCTCGGAGATTCCCAGGCCATGTCGGCGGTGCTGCGCCACGGGCTGGACTACGGCCGCATCCGGCTCTGGGGCTCGGTGACCTTCATCGTCGGCACATTGGGGGTGGGGGCGCTGCTGACCGGGCGTGATCCGGACCTGATCCTGCTCGTTATATTTCTCGGCCTCGTCGCGGTGCTGGTGACCACGATATTCCTGCGCGAGCAGAACGAGGCGCGCGGCCATGCGCGCTGGGGCGACGTGCTGGCCTTTGTCCGCAATCCGCGTTTCCTCGCCTTCGTGCTGGCCGCCAGCGCGGTGCAGGCGAGCCATGCCGTGCTCAACGGCTTCTCGGGCATCCACTGGAAGGCGGCGGGGCATTCGGAGCTGGTGGTCGGGCTGCTCTGGGGCGGCAGCGTTGTCGTCGAGATCATCCTGTTCGCCTTCTCCGGTGCGGTGGTCGCGCGGATCGGCGCGTCCAGGCTGTTGCTCCTGGGTGCGGGCACGGCATTGCTGCGCTGGCTGATCCTGGCCGAGACGGTCGCGTTACCGGGGCTGATCGTGGCCCAGGCGATGCACGGGATCACCTTCGGGGCGACCTATCTGGCGACGATGCATTACATCGCCGGCAATGCGCCGGAGGGCCTGAAGGCGACCGCACAGGGGGCCTACGCGTCCATCTCGGGGATTGTCATGGGGCTGGCGCTGATCGCGTCCGGCGCGCTCTACAGCGCGTTCACCGGCGGGGCGTTCTATGCCATGGCCGTGCTGAGCGCGGCCGCTCTCCTGCTGGCCTTGGCGGTCCAGCGTCAGGTCGGGCGAAGCTAGACGTCGACCCAGTCGTCGCCGACCTTGAGCCGGTGGCCGATTTCGCAGGGCAATGTCAGCGCCTGCTCGGCGAAACAACCCTTCTTGGCCGCCTCGATCAGGCGCTTGAGGTCGTCCAGCGGCGCATCGCTGTCCACATCGATATCGATGTCGAAGCCGACGGGTTGCGAGACGTAGGGATCGCGGCCCTGTTGCTCGAGGCGCCAGTGGAAGTTGGCGTTCATCTCGATATTCTCGACCGGGATGCGCAGGCGCTTGGCGAAGGCCTTCATCTGGGTCATCAGGCAGGTGACGACCCCGGCGGCGAAGTAATGCAACGGCATGGGCGCCGAGGCATCGCCGCCATGGAGCTTGCCCTCGTCGGTCTCCAGGGTGACCGAGAAATTGGAGAATTGCGAGGTGATGGTCACCTCGCTTTTCATCTTGCCGAGCGTGCGGGCCTTGGCATCGAACACGATGTCGACCGTCCGCAGCTCGGAGGCGGCCGCCCCGCTGTCGGGGGAGGCCGCCTCGTCTGCTTTCGTCATGGATGTATCCCTAGATCGACTTGCGGTTCTTCGGGATCACCGGCATCAGCAGATAGGATTTGTGCTTCGGTCCGGTGTGGATCGTCGTCTTGCCGCCGAAGATTTCCTTCGGGCGATCGAGGGGATGATCGTGCAGGAAGACGCCCGAGCCCCGCGACGGCACATAGGCATCGACCGCCGGTCCCGGCCGGTCGAAATCCTGCCCGGCGATGTTGATCGAGATCTGGAAGCCCTTGGGCAGCACGATGCACTGGGGCCAGATTTCCACGTCCACTTCGTACACCTGACCCGGTGTGAGCGGCTGCTTGTCGTCATGGGTGTGATACGGTCGCCAGGGATCGGATTTCTCCTCGTCGAGCTTGCGATGGGACACACGCAGCCAGCCCTGACCGAGCGGGGTCTTGGGGTCGACCGTGCCCTGGAAATGGACCTCGCGGCCCTTGTCCGACCAGCCCTGGACCGTGACGAACAGATCACAATCCTCGGTCGTGGAGGAGACGAAGAGTTTCGCGGCCATCGGGCCGGTGAACTCGGTCTCGCGTTCCAGCGGCGTGGATTTCCAGGTGATGCCGCGGGTCAGCGCGCGGAACTCCTTCTTCCGGTTCGCCTTCGGCACCTTCGTGTCCATCTTCCCCTTGCCGCCGGCGTCGAGATAATACTTGGTCCAGCGGGTACCCTTGAGGGGCCATTCACTTTCCTTGCGCAGCTCGACCTCGTCGGTGAACGGGCGGCGCAAATTGAGCCACACCTTTGGTTCGCGGTTCCAGCCGTTCTTCTCACCCTTCAGATAGTAGTCGAAGAAGCGCTTCTGCAGCTCCATGCCATATTCGAGATAGAACCATTCCTCGTGGCGTCCCGGATGGCCTTCGAGCCATTTCTGGCGCGACGCGGCTTGCGTGAAGGCCTCGAAATTGCCGCGCGGATGCAGGCCGAACCCGGCCCAGCTCGCCGCACTGAGGAAGGGCACCTTGACCTTCGACCAGTCGGGCGAACGCGACTGGTACCAGTCATCATCCATCTCGCGGACGCGGAAATTCTCCAGCGTGTCGGCGCGGTTGGCCTTGAGCTCGGCCGGTGACAGCCTGGCGGGACCGGTCGCACTTTCGCCCATCCAGCGGTCCTTCGGGCCCTTCGCATTGCCGTGCTGCACATTCTCGACCTGGCGCGGATACCAGATTTCCATGAACACGTTGGACAGGATGCCGCCATGGCGCGCCCAGTCGCGATACTGATCGGCCGCACCCTCCCAGGGGATCATCGCCGTCAGATGCTTGGGCTGCAGCGCGGCGACCTGCCACTGGTTGATCGCGTAGTAGGACACGCCGTTCAGGCCGACATTGCCGTTCGACCATTTCTGTTCGCCGGCCCATTCGATGGCGTTGGCGTAATCCTGGGTCTCGCGCGGCGAAAAAATATCGAGATAACCCGGTGAGCGCCCGGCGCCACGGGAATCGAGGCGCACGCAGGCATAGCCCCAGGGGACCCAGATCTCGGGATCGACGGTTTCCCATGTCAGCCAGCGATGCTGGGAGCCGGGCAGGATGTCGGGATGCATCTTGAGCAGGGACTCCCAGAGCGGTTTGTAATGCTCCTGGTATTTCACGCCCTTGCCGTAGGGGCCGCCGGCCATGACGACGGGGACCTTTTCCTTCGTGTCGGGCCGGTAGACGTCCACCCGCAGCACCTGACCGTCATCCATTGTGACCGGTACATCGCGTTCGATGATCATTTTCATTGTTCATTCCTCCCGTATTCGTTGGCTGGCCGTCTTGACCGACGCCAGTTCCCACGCCTTCCGGGCCATAAGGAAAAAGCCGCTTTGTGAAGAGCGCTATGGCAAGTGAACCACGAATTTGATTATTGGAAAAATATTTTTCATACACTCGTATCTTTGCCTATCCCCGTCGTGAGTGAGTACGATCCGGATCAAGGCCAAAAAATGTTAACGGGGGAGAGGCACATGGCGACGTCGAACGGCGCGCAGGTCATCGCAATTGAGGAGCATTACTGGGATCCCGAGCTGACGCCCCATGTCGCTGAGCAAGACCGGGGCGGGGCCGGCGTGATGCAGGCCAAGCTCGAGGATCTGTTCGAGGCGCGGATCGCCGAGATGGATGCCACGGGCGTCGATATTCAGGTCCTGTCCCATGGCGCGCCCTCGACCCAGCGGCTCGACCCGGCCACGGCGGCTGAGGTGACCCGCGCGACCAACGACCGGCTGCGCGACATCGTCGCCCAGCGGCCGGACCGGTTTGCGGCCTTCGCGAATTTGCCCACGCCCGACCCGGCGGCCTGTGCCGACGAGCTGTCACGCTGCGTCAACGAGCTCGGCTTCAAGGGGGCGATGATCCATGGCCTGACCCATGGCGTGTTCTTCGATGACGCGCGCTTCTGGCCGGTCTTCGAGCGCGCCCAGGCCCTCGATGTGCCGCTGTATATGCACCCGGCGGTCCCCGATAAGACCGTGGTCGAGAGATACTACGAGCCCTATGTCGAAGATTTCCCCGCCCTGCTGAGCGCGGGTTGGGGGTTCACGGTCGAAACCGCGACCCAAGGCATCCGCATCGTGCTGAGCGGCGTTCTGGAGAAGTATCCCGACTGCAAGATCATCCTCGGCCATCTGGGTGAGGGGCTGCCGTTCCTGCTCTGGCGGATCGACCATGCCCTGTCCCGGCCGGGCAACAAGGCCCTGTCCTTCCGCGAGGTCTTCAGCCGTAATTTTCACATCACCACCAGCGGCAATTTCTCCGATCCGGCCCTGATGTGCTCGATCGCCGAGATGGGCGCCGACCGTATCCTGTTCTCCGTCGACTATCCCTTTGTGCCGAACGCGCCGGGGATGGACTGGATCGAACGGGTGCATCTGAACGCCGAGGACAAGGCCAAGATCCTCAACGGCAACGCCAAACGGCTGCTCAAGCTTTAGACGAACCAGATTACGTAGAGAGAAACCATGCCCCACAATCCCGCCGCCGCGGTCCTCGACCATGTCACCGTCCTCGATCTGACCCGGGTCCGTTCGGGCCCGACCTGTGTGCGCCAGCTCGCCGACTGGGGCGCCGATGTCATCAAGGTCGAGATGCCGCCCGCCGTCGAGGGCGGGGCCGCGCTCGGCGGGTCGCGCCATGGCTCTGATTTTCAGAACCTGCACCGCAACAAGCGCTCCCTCGCGCTCGATCTCAAGGCCGACGAGGGCAAAGAGGTGTTCCGCAAGCTCGTCGCGGAAGCCGATGTGGTGGTCGAGAATTACCGGCCTGACGTTAAGAACCGCCTGGGCATCGACTACGACTCACTCGCCGCAATCAACCCGCGGATCATCCTCGCGAGCATCTCGGGGTTCGGTCAGGACGGCCCCTATGCGAAACGCCCGGGGTTTGACCAGATCGCCCAGGGCATGGGTGGCCTGATGTCGATCACCGGTTTGCCGGGCCAGGGACCGGTGCGTGTTGGCATTCCGATCGCGGATCTGACGGCGGGTCTTTTTGCCGCCCAGGGCATCCTGCTGGCGCTGCTCGAGCGCGAGAAATCCGGCAAGGGCCAGTGGCTCCAGACCTCGCTGCTGGAGGCCCAGATCTTCATGCTCGATTTCCAGTCGGCGCGCTGGCTGGTCGATGGGGACGTGCCGGGGCAGGCGGGCAACAACCACCCGACCAGTATCCCGACCGGCGTTTTCGCCACGAAGGACGGGCATATCAACATCGCCGTGGCGGGCCAGGAAATCTGGGGGCGCTTCTGCCGGATTCTCGGCCATGAGGAATGGATGACCGACCCGGAATTCGAGAATGCGACCGGCCGCTCGGAGAATCGCGACCGCCTGAACGGATTGATCGGCGAGGTGATCGCGACCGACACGTCGACGGGTTGGGTGGACAAGTTCAACGAGGCCGGCGTGCCCTGCGGCCCGATCAACGACATTCAGCAGGTGTTCGATGATCCCCAGGTGCAGCATCTGGGGCTGGCGCAACCACTGACGTCACCGGCGTTGGGCGAGATGCGTTTCATGCGCCAGCCGGTATCCCTGTCGCGGACCCCGAGCTCCTTCGCGGTCGCGCCGCCGGAGGTTGGCGAACATACGGCCGAGATTCTCAGCGATCTCGGCTATGACAAGGATGAAATCACAGCGCTGGTCGCCGCCGGCGTCGTCGCATCGGAAGGATGATTGCCATGACCGAACAGATCAAACCCCAACTCTCCCACGCGGGCATGTGGGTGCGCGATATGGCGCAGATGGAGTCTTTCTACACCCGGATTCTGGGCTTCACCGTGACCGATCGGGGCTTTGTCGAACGCTACAACGGCCACATCACCTTCATGTCCAACGACCCGTCGATGCACCATCAGGTGATCATCGCCGAGGGCCGACCGGCCGACGTGCCCAGCACGATCAATCAATTGTCCTTCACGGTGAACTCCCTCAGCGAATTGCGGGTGATGTACCGGCGGGTTGTCGAAGAGGGCGTCGAGAATCTGCTGCCGCGCAACCATGGCAACGCCTGGTCGGTCTATTTCGACGACCCCGAGGGTAACAACATCGAAGTGTATCTGGACTCGCCCTTCCACGTGCCCCAGCCCTTCGGCGAGTATCTCGACTTCGACCTGTCCGACGAGGAGATCACCAAGCTGACCGAAGAGATGTGCCAGGCGACCGAGGGCTATCGCCCGCGTGGCGATTGGTCGGCGGACCTCGCCGGGGAAATGGCAAAAGACTAGGCGTTCGGTGTGACATCGAGGCGGACGGCGATCCCCTCGAGGCGGGGGTTGGGGGCCGGGTAGCGTTCCAGCACCAGCGGGTCATGCCCGGGCACGATATGGCCCGGGGTCTCCGCCTGGGTTTCCAGGGCGTCGAAGCCGCGCACCATGTCGGCGAGGTTGTAGATCACCGGGAACGGCATGCGCCGTTCCATGTTCTCATAGAAATGGGTGACGTCCGACGCCACGACGACCCAGCCGCGTTTGGTGAGCACGCGCACGAACTGCAATCCCATGGAATGGCCGCCGGTCAGATGGACGGTGATGCCCGGCGCGATCTCGGCCGTGCCGTCGCAGAAGGAGACCCGGCCTTCGAAGACGTTGCGGACCATGTCTGCCACATGGTCGGGCGTGAAGGACGTATTCACCACATGGCTGCACATGTGCGGGCCCGTCGCGAACTGCATTTCCTTTTCCTGCAGGTGGAACTTCGCGGCCGGGAACTGGGCGTGGCCGCCGATATGGTCGTAATGCAGGTGGGTGACGATGACGTCGGACACGGTCGCGGCCTCGACGCCGATCGTGGCGAGACCGTCGGTGACGCTGCGGATCAGGCTGCGACCGCGCCGGGCGGCCTCGGCGTCGTCGAAGCCGGTGTCGATGACGATAGTCTGGTCGTCGGACACAGCGGCCCAGACGTAATAGTCGATGGGCATGGGGCCGTCGTCATGGGGGTCGAGTTTGACGAAGCTCTCACGCCGCATCCGCTCGACGAGCGTGCCGTATTTGACGGCATAGAGTTCCCAGGTTTTCGGTGATGTCATTCTTCCCTCCCCACTCGGACGCTTCGCTATAATGTTCCCTGAAGGCTGGCGTTCGACCGGCCATATGCGGGGACGATGAGCATGCCGGACGTATCTTACGGGTTTATTGGGCTTGGAAACATGGGCGCGCCCATGTGCGCCAATCTGTGTGCGGCGGGTATCGTCCCCACGGTGTTCGATGCGGCAGGCACGGCCGAGCGCGCGCCCGAGGGGGCGACGGTCGCGGATGACATCGCGGCGGTGGCACAGCAGGACACGGTGTTCCTGAGCCTGCCCGACGGGCGGACCGTCGCCTCGGTCTGCGATGAAATACTGAACGCGCCCGGCCGCACCGTCTCCACGGTCGTGGATTTCTCGACAACGGGACCCCAGGCCGCCGGCGAGATCGGCGCGGCGCTGGCCGCGGGCGGGATCACCTTCGTGGATGCGCCGGTCAGCGGCGGGCGCGCGGGCGCCATCGCCGGATCCGTGACCGTCATCGCGGCGGGACCCGACGACGCCGTGGCGGCGCTGGCGGCGCCCTTCGAAGCCGTCGGCGGCAACATCTTCCATGTCGGCCAGACGCCCGGGCAGGGTCAGGCGGTCAAGCTGCTCAACAATTTCCTGTCGGCCACGGCCATGGCGGCGACCAGCGAGGCGGTCCAGTTCGGGCTCGGCCATGGGGTGGCGATGGAGACCATCCTCGATGTGGTGAATGTCTCGACGGGGCAGAACACGGCCTCGGCGGACAAGTTCCCCAAGCGCATCGCCACCGAAACCTTCGATGCGGGTTTCGCGATGGCGCTGATGACCAAGGATGTGGCGCTGTATTTCGACGAAGTGCAGAAGTCAGGATCGTCCAACAAGATCGGCGCGGCCATGACGGGTCTGTGGAACGCCGCCGACGGCGCCATGCCCGGCGCTGACTTCACCGAAATCTACAAATATCTGCGCGATCAATCCGGCGGAGACACGAAATGAGTAACGATCCACGGCCGGTCGCCCTGGTCACGGGCGCGTCCTATGGGCTGGGGGCCGCCATCGCCGAAAAGCTGGCGGGTGACGGCTTCGACGTCGCCGTCACCGAGCTCGGCCCGGCGGATTTGTCCGACACGTTGGCTGCGATTGAAGCCGCCGGGGGGCAGTCCCTGGGTGTCGCGCTCGACCTGAAGTCGGATGAGAGCATCGCCAATGCGGCGAGTGCGGTCCTTGCGGAATTCGGGCGCATCGACCTGTTGGTCAACAACGCCGCCATGCTGCTCGCGAAACCGGCGCTGGACGTGGCGGCGGACGAGTTCGAGGCGGTGATGCGCATCAACGTCACGGGCACCTACATGATGACCCAACATGTGGCGCGGCATCTGATCGAAGCAGGACGCCCGGGCCAGATCATCAACATCGCTTCCACCTTCACCACCGTGGGCGCTGTGAACGTGTCGCCCTATGGCATTTCCAAAGCGGCGATTGGTGGGCTGGTCCGGCACCTGGCCGCCGAGTGGGCGCCCCACAATATCCGGGTGAATGCGGTCGCACCTGGCACGTCGATGACCAAGCTACGGGCCGAGATATTCGACAACGACCAGGCGCGCCGGGACGCGGGCCTGTCGAAGATCCCGCTGGGGAGGTTCACCGAGCCGGAGGACATCGCGGGCGCGGTGTCCTATCTCGCGAGCCCGGCGGCAGCCTATGTCACCGGGCATGTGCTGGCGGTCGACGGCGGCATGACGGTCACGTGATTCAGGCGTTTACCGGGTCGTAGGCGACAATCGCTTCGGGCATGGCGCCGCCGGCGTGATATCCGCCGTCGGTGATTTCTGCCTTCGCAACATCGATCCGCGGCACTTCACCATTCCCCAGCGCGGCGTGAAGATACCGGCTGTCATCCGAGAACAGCAGATGGAACGGCTCGTCTGCGACCGCCACCACCCGGCGATTGTCGAGGTCGTCGGCGTCCAGGAGTTCGACATAGCCCTTGTCATTGGGCTCATCATAGGTGCTCACCGCGAGGGTCTTGCCGTCCGGTGAGAGGAACGGCCAGCCGGGCACGCCGGTCAGGGCGTGGGTGCTGGCGAGTTCGCGCTTGGCGCAGTCGATCACATGCAGCAGCGGGCGATGGAAATCGCCGACGAACAACCGTGATCCGTCGTTCGAGACCCGGATCGCCTGAGCGCCGACCGGCACCGGGATCTGTGCGGTGACCGACCGGCTGTCGATGTCGATCTCGGTGATGACCGGGTATTCCTTGGACGAGGCATACAGCGTCTTGCCGTTGGGGGCTGCGGCGAGGAAATGACCGGGGGTCTGGAGCCAGATCGTGTGCTCGATCTCCCAGCTGTCCGGGTCGATCACGAGGACGCAGCGGCTGTGATCGACCGTCGCCCACAGTTTGCCCTGCCGGTCGATGACCAGCGCGTGGGGGCCCTTATAGAGGTTGAGGTCGATATGCCCGGCGAGCGTCATATCGGTGAGGTCGACCACCGCAATGCGGTTGTCCGGCACGTTCGGGCCGTAGTCCGCGCTGCCGTAGAGGGACACGAAGCCCCGCGTGCCGTCGTTGGAGATCGCCAGCTCGTGGGGCTTGCCGGTGTTCAGGGTGCCCACCTCGGCACAGGCGACGGTGTCGCCGGTCTCGGCATCGAGGGCTGTGAGGCTGACATTTTCCTTCACGGTCAGAAGGATCAGGCGGCGGTCGGCGGACATGCTGGTTCTCCTTATGGGCCCATTCTAGCGCAGTCGGCTGGGGATTGGTTCCGCCTGTGGGAGCGGTTAGACTCCGCCGCGCAGAGAATTCGAGAACAGACCGGCAGGGCCGCAAAGTGGATTTCCAGCTTACAGAAGAACAGACCGCCATTCAGGATATGGCGCGCGGTTTTGCGACCGACGAAATGTTGCCCCATGCCGAGAAATGGGACGATGAGTGCATCTTTCCGGTCGACACGCTGAGGGCGGCTGCGGCGCTCGGGCTGGCCGGAATCTATTGCGATCCCGAGCATGGCGGCTCGGGCCTCGGGCGACTGGATTCGACGATCATCTTCGAGGAACTGGCCAGCGCCTGCCCGTCGACGGCGGCCTATATCTCCATCCACAATATGTGCGCCTGGATGATCGATAGCTTCGGCGGTGATGCGCAGCGCGCGAAGTTCCTGCCCAAACTGACGACGATGGAGAATTTCGCGAGTTACTGCCTGACCGAACCCGGCTCCGGCTCTGATGCGGCGGCCCTGCGGACCAGCGCCAAACGCGACGGCGACGACTACATCATCAACGGCTCCAAGGCGTTCATCTCGGGCGGGTCGGCGGCCGATGTTTATGTCTGCATGGTGCGCACCGGCGACGACACACCCAACGGCATCAGCTGCATCGCCGTCGAGAAGGACGCGCCGGGGCTGTCCTTCGGCAAGCTGGAGAAGAAGCTCGGCTGGAACAGCCAGCCGACGGCAGCGGTGATCTTCGAGGATTGCCGGGTGCCGGTCGAGAATCTGATCGGCGCCGAAGGCGAGGGGTTCAAGATCGCGATGCAGGGGCTCGATGGCGGGCGTCTGAATATTGGCGCCTGCTCGATCGGCGGCGCGCGGGCCACGCTCGATGCGACGCGCGACTACATGAAGGAACGCAAGCAGTTCGGCCAGCCGCTGGCGGAATTTCAGGCGCTGCAATTTCGCCTGGCCGACATGGCGACCGAGCTCGAATCCGCGCGGCTGATGATCCACCGCGCGGCCTGGATGCTCGACAACAAGATGCACGGCACCACGGTGGCGGCGGCGATGGCCAAGCGGGTGGCGACCGACACTGGCTTCGAGGTGGTGAACCAGGCTCTGCAGCTGCATGGCGGCTATGGCTATTTGAAAGAGTTTCCCATCCAGCGATATCTGCGCGATCTGCGTGTGCATCAGATTCTCGAAGGCACCAACGAGATCATGCGCGTGATTATTTCCCGTGATCTTTTGCGCCAGTAGTTTTCCCAAAAGTAGGTTTTCCGATGAATGACGAACCCGAAGTCCTGCTCGAAGCGCGCGGGCGGATTGGCTTGATCACGTTGAACAAGCCCAAGGCCCTGAATGCGCTGTCCCTGGCCATGATCCATGCGATCGAGCCGCAGCTGCAGTCCTGGGCCACCGATGACGGCGTCGATGCGGTCGTCATCCAGGGGGCGGGTGAGAAGGCGTTCTGCGCCGGCGGCAACATTCGCGATCTGTATGAGGGGCGTGGCACCGATTTCGGGCCGATTTATTACGCGGCGGAATACAAGCTGAACGTGCTGATCCACACCTATCCCAAGCCCTATATCGCGCTGATGGATGGCGTGACCATGGGGGGTGGTGTGGGCATGTCGGTGCATGGCTCGCACCGTGTCGTCTCGGACCGAATTCTGTTTGCGATGCCCGAGACCGGCATCGGCCTGTTTCCCGACATCGGCGCCAGTTGGTTCCTGCCTTGCTGCCCGGGCGAGATCGGCATGTATCTCGGTCTGACCGGGCATCGCCTGCGCGCCGCCGACACCCTGTATGCGGGGATCGGCGACGTCCATGTGCCAGCCGATAAGCTCGACGCTTTGCTCGATGCACTGGCTGGGGCGTCGGCGCTCGATGGGGACGGGGTTGCCGCCATTCTGCGCGACTTCGCAGTCGACCCGGGCGAAGCCCCGCTGGCGGAACATCGCGAGGCGATCGACCGGTGTTTTTCGGGCGACAGCGTCGAGGACATCCTGGCCCGCCTCGCGGCCGAGGACAGCGACTGGGCACGGGCGCAAATCGAGACCATTTCGGGAAAGTCGCCGACCGCGCTGAAGGTCACGTTCCGGCAGTTGCGTGCGGGTGCGCACATTGAATCGATCGCGGACATCATGACGATGGAGTACCGCCTTGCCGACCGCAGTTTCCGTGGTCATGATTTGTTCGAGGGTATTCGCGCCGTCGTCATCGACAAGGACGGGGCGCCGAAATGGGACCCGACGACACTTGATGCGGTCAGCGATGCCGACGTCGATGAATATTTCGAACCCGTGGCGGGCGAACCGTCCTTCGGGTGACGCGTAATTCAGGGAGAGAATGATGGCGAAGATCGGATTTATTGGACTGGGCAATATGGGTGGCCCGATGGTCGCCAACCTGATCGCGGCCGGACACAGCGTGTCGGTGTTCGATATCTCTGCCGATGCGGTCAAGCGCGCGGTCGATGGCGGTGGCGTGGCCGCCGACAGCGCCGTCGCGACGGCCGATGGGGCCGAGGTGATCATCACCATGCTCCCGGCGGGCGCGCATGTGCGCTCGGTATATGTCGCCGATGACGCCGTCCTGGATGCGCTAGAAAAAGGCGCCCTGGTGATCGATTGCTCGACGATCGACGTGCCCACGGCGCGTGACATGATCGTCGAAGCCGAGAACCGCGGGATCGAAATGATCGACGCGCCCGTGTCGGGTGGCGTCGGCGGCGCGGCCGCAGGAACACTCACCTTCATGTGTGGCGGCACGGACAGCGCTTTCGGGCGCGCGGAGCCGATCCTCCAGGCCATGGGAAAGAACATCTTCCATGCCGGTGCCGCGGGCGCGGGCCAGTCCGCGAAGGTTTGCAACAATTTGATGCTCGCGATCCAGATGATCGCGGTGTCGGAAGGGTTTGGCCTGGCCGAGAAGCTCGATCTGGATCCACAGAAACTGTTCGACATCGCCTCGACGGCGACGAGCCAGTGCTGGGCGATGACCAGCTATTGCCCGGTGCCTGGCCCGGTGCCGACGTCACCGGCCAACAACGACTATGCGGCCGGCTTCACCGTGGCGATGATGCTGAAGGACCTGAAGCTGTCACAAGAGGCCGCTGACACGACGGGTGCCAACACGCCGCTCGGGGCGCAGGCGACCGAACTGTTCGACGCCTATGCGGCGCTCGGAAATGAGGGTCTCGATTTTTCTGCAATCATCCGGCACATCACGGGCCGGTAAGGCAGCGGTGGACAGGGCTGGTGTCAGCCGGCGGCCACGCTGCGCTTGCGACAGCTGCCGCACAGACGGTTGTGCCAGCCTTCGCTCTCGAACTTGTTGCCACACACCATGCACGAGCGCTCGATTGCGTCATCGCCCTGGGCGCGCGCGCGCCCATAGGCTTCTGTCTCGCTAACCGCGTCTCCGCCGGTCGTCTGGGTGTTTGCGCTTTCCAACTCTGCACCGATCTGTGTCACGGTCTGCTCCTTCGTAAATGGCGCTCGTCGTGTCCCGAACGCCACCAATATTCCCCCACGAACGTGCCCCTATTGCGGCAGGATCGTGCTGTAAAATGCTATTTCCGGTCCGCCGGTTGCGCGAAATATGACCGCCCAGCCATTCTGAATTGGGTTATCATTCAGCGTAATGCATTGAAAACACTGATTAAAATTTCGAGGCAGCAGCGCCAGGAGCCACTCCAGCAGCACCCGTAAAAAAGGTCACATTGGCGGAAAAGTCAATGCGGCATTCTCGACATCCCAATCTGTGAGATATGTGGTGAGTTCAGTGACCAGTTTTGACTACATCATCGTCGGTGCCGGAAGCGCCGGCTGCGTTCTGGCAAATCGCCTGAGCGCGGACCCGGATATACGCGTTTTGCTGCTCGAGGCGGGACCACGCGATGCGCATCCGCTGATCCACATCCCCGTTGGCAACGGGAAGATCATTCCGAACCCGAAATACAATTGGCAGTTCGAGACCGAACCCCAGGAAAATCTGGCGGGCCGCCGCATCCCCTGGCCGCGCGGCAAGATGCTGGGCGGGTCATCTTCCCTGAACGGCATGATCTATATCCGCGGACATGCGCGCGATTTTGACCTGTGGTGCCAGTTCGGGCTGGCCGGCTGGTCCTATGCTGATGTCCTGCCCTACTTCAAACGGGCCGAGGGCAATGTGCGTGGCGGTGATGCGTTCCATGGCGGCGACGGGCCGCTGACGGTCAGCGATGCGGCCCATGATCATTCCCTCTTCGACGCGTTTATCGCCGCGGGTTCGCAGGCCGGATATCCGACCAACAATGATTTCAACGGGCCCGAACAGGAAGGCTTCGGGCGTTACCAATTCACGATCCGGAATGCGCGCCGCTGGAGCGCTGCTGCGGCCTATCTGCGCCCGGCATTGACCCGCCCGAACCTGACGGTCGAGACCGGGGCGTTGACCCAGCGTGTCGTGTTCGAGAACGGACGCGCTGTGGGTGTGCGTTATGCGCAGGGCCGACACGAGCATCTGGTGCGGGCCGATCGCGAAGTGCTGCTGTCTGGTGGTGTTGTGAACTCGCCTCAGCTGCTGATGCTGTCGGGCGTCGGTCGTGCGGATGCGTTGCGGGCGCACGGCATCGATGTGCATGTGGATCGCGCCGATGTGGGTGGAAATCTGCAGGATCATCTCTGTGTACACACCGTCCACACGTCCAGGGTCCGCACTCTGACCGATGATCTGACGCGGACCGAGCGCGGGGCTGTGTCGCTGGCGCGCGCCGCACTTTTGCGATCCGGCCCGGCGGCGGGGTTCCCCTTGGAGGGCGGGGCATTCCTGCGTACCTCGGACAGCCTGGAGGTGCCCGACGTTCAGTTTCACTTCAGCGCCGGGAACCTGCTGTCGCTGATCCGGCGGCCCTTCGCCAGCCACACCCCCGATCACACACGCCCCGACGCCTTCATGTGTCACGTCTGTCAGCTGCGTCCGGAAAGCCGTGGCGAGATCAGGCTGCGTTCGGCCGACCCCCGCGAAGCGCCGGCCATCGCCCCGAATTACCTGTCGGAAGCGCGAGACCGCGAGACGATGCGCGCGGCCTTCAAGATCATGCGCGACGTGATGCATCAGCCAGCACTGGCCGCGTTGAGCGACGGTGAGATATGGCCCGATCCGAACGTGCGCTCGGACGCCGAGATCGACAGCTTCATTCAAAACAGTGGCGGCACGGTCTATCACCCGGTCGGCACCTGCCGCATGGGTGGCGACGAGGAGGCCGTGGTCGACGAGACGTTGCAGGTGCGCGGCGTGGATGGGTTGCGGGTGGTCGATGCCTCGGTGATGCCGACCCTGGTCGGCGGTAACACCCACGCGCCAACGGTGATGATCGCCGAGAAGGCCGCGGACATGATCCTCGGACGCCCGGCACCGAAGCCGGAGGTTTATGCCTAGGCCTCTCGGGCCCCTTGCCTAAGCGTCCTCGATGACGGCGATGGCGCTGATTTCCACCAGATAATCCGGGTGGGTCATCTTGGTGACCTCAACCATGGTAGAGGCGGGCAGGGGTGGCTCGAAATATTCGCCGCGTACCTTATGGACCGCGTCGAAATGCTCCATGTTCCGGACATAGACGTCGACCCGGCAGATGTCGGCCATGGTACCGCCAGCTTCTTCGATTGCGGCCTTCAGATTCTCACAGACCTGTCGGGTCTGTACTTCGGGGTCGCCGACCCCGGCTACCGATCCGTCGGGTGTGTGCGCCGTCATGCCGGAGATGAAGACCATCTGACCCCGCGCGGCTACGGTGGTGGCGTGGGAAAAATGCCCGCCCGGCGACTTCATCTTCGGTGATGTGATTTGCGTCTTGGGCATGGTTTTACTCCCTCTGGCGCCGACAGCCTCAGTTTCCTTCGGCACGGTCCGGCATGTCCTTCCGGTAGATGATTTAGAGCATCGTCCCTAGCGGATCTGCAGAACCAGTTTGCCCGTCAGGTGGCGTCCCGCGCTTTTCTTCAAGGCTGCGGTCGCTTCCGTGAGGGGATAGGTTTCTACGGGCGGCACGTGCACGACGCCTGCCGCCTGCAACTCGATGATGCGCTCCATGTATTTCCGGTCCCGGCCAACGGCGGGGCGCAGGGACTGCACATCGTCGCGCGGCGAGGGTGGCGCCTTCACGCCCGAGGCAATACCTGCCAGCCGCCCGCCGGGCTTCAGGACCGCGAATGATTTCTGCGTCACGTCTCCGCCGACGGTTTCGAACACCGCGTCGCAGTCGGTCAGAATCTCCGTGAAATCCTGGGCGTTGTAGTCGATCACCTCGTCGGCACCGAGGCCGCGCACATAGTCGATGTTCCGTGCGCTGCAGGTGGTGATGACCTGGGCGCCAATTTGCTTGGCGAGTTCGATGGCGAAGCCCGCGACGCCGCCCGCACCGCCCTGGATCAGGATCTTTTCGCCTGCCTGCAACTTGATCGTCTCCTCGATCGAGATGATTGCCGTGAGCCCGGGCAGCGCCAGTGCGGCCGCGGCGATATGGGACAGGCTGTCGGGCTTCAAGGTGAGGAGGGCCTGGTTCATGGCGATCTTCTCGGCGTAGGTCCCCTCCTGGCCGCGCTCACACACGCCGAACACGGCGTCGCCGACCGCGAAGTCATCGGCACCTTCGCCGAGACTGGCGACGACGCCGGAGAAGTCACGTCCCAGAATGTAGGGGAAATTCTCGATCTCGCCGTAGGTGCCGCCGGCAAGGACCTTTACGTCCGCCGCATTCACCGAGGCGGCGTGGATGTCGACGATGACCTCACCGGGGCCCGGCACGGGATCGGGCAGGTCGCCATAAATCAAAACCTCGGGTCCGCCATGGCCTTCGAAATATGAAGCTTTCATCGTCTTTGCGTCCTTGCGTTCGTATTGGGTGTGTGTGCGTTGCGCAGAAGGCTAGCGGATCGACCCCGCCGGTGCGAGAGGCATATCTGCCATGGTCGCATGGCGGACGTCCGGGCTCGCATCCGGGTCCCCGGGTCTGCTAAAAGGCGCGGCCGGAAGGGCAACGGATTGACCGAACAATTGGGGAAGCGGGATGAAAATACTCTATTTCGATGATTTCAAACTTGGTGTTCTACGGGGCGACGACGAGGTTGTGGATGTGTCCGCCGAAGTGCAGGACATTCCGCACACCGGCCCGCATGACCTGATCAATGGCCTGATCGCACGGTTCGACGAGTACCGGGAGCGCCTGGAGAAGGCGGTTGCATCGGGCGACGGCATTCCGCTGGCCAACGTGCAGATTCGCCCGCCGCTGCCCCGTCCCGGCAACATCGACTGCATGGCGGTCAACTACATGGAGAACGGCACCCTGCCGAAGCCGGCACCCATCAACGCCTTCAACAAGGCCGGCAGCACGGTCATCGGTGAAGGCGAATCGATGGTGCTTCCCGATATTCCCGCATCGATCTTCGAGGGCGAAGCCGAACTTGGCCTGGTGATCGGCAAGCGCGCGAAGAATGTGCCGGCCAGCGAGGCGATGGACTACATCTTCGGTTATTTCAACTTCATCGACGGGTCCGCCCGTGACATGCCGACCCCGATCAACGTCTTCTTCGAGGCCAAGAACCGCGACACGTTCGCGCCGCTCGGTCCGTGGATCGTCACGGCCGACGAGTTCGATGATCCTCAGAATCTGGACGTGAAGCTCTGGGTGAACGGCGACCTGATGCAGGACTTCAACACCGACGACATGGCGCATAAAATTCCGCGCCTGATCGAATATCTCAGCGCGGTCCACACGCTGGAGGTCGGCGACGTGATCGCCACGGGCACCAACCATCGCGGCCTGAACCCGTTCCAGGGCGGCGACAAGGTCGAGCTCGAGGTTGAGGGCTGTGGCCGTCTGACGATTAATGTCGAGGACAAGCTCAATCGTAGCTGGGCCCGCGTGACCCGCTTCGAGCACACCTCGGGTGGCAATGAGGGTCGGTTCACGCCGCAGCTCACGGGCAAGTACGCGCCCGGCAGCTGACCTGGCGTTTAGCTTTGGTGAAAGGGGCATGACCGGTGTCGGTCATGCCCCTTTTGCAGGTCTAGAACAGGTTTTTCACGTCCGACGAGAAGGTCGGGAACGCCGTCGGCGTGCTCTTGATCTGGCTCGCCGTGATCCCGTGGGTCATGGCGAAGGCAAATAGTTGGATTAGCTCTTCGCCATTGTGTCCGACCATCTGGGCGCCGACGATCTGGTCGCTGTCCTCGTCGACGAGGATTTTCGAGAAGGCCACCGTCTCGCCATAGGCTTTACCCGAGAACCAGCCGGTCATGTCGTTGATGGTTGCCTTGACCTTCATGCCCTTTTCCTTGGCCTCGGCCTCCGTCAGCCCGACATTGGCCAGCGCAGGGACCGTGTAGACGCAGTTCGGCACCACCGAATAGTCGGGCGTCTCGACCGGCCCCTCGACGATATTTTTGCCGACGATGCGCCCTTCATAGGTCGCGAGCGGCGAGAGCTGGGGCGATGTGACCAGCGCGTCGCCGCACACCCAGACCGACGGGTTGGAGGTCGAGCATAAATGCGCATCGACGTCGACTGCGACCCTGTCATGCTTGACGTTGCCAGCCTCGAGATCGAGCGTGTCGACATTGGCGACGCGGCCTGCACCGTTGACCACCCGGTCGGCACTGACGTTATGGGTCTTGCCCTCATGCTCGAATTCGACGGCCAGTTTTCCGCCGTCCTTGCGGATTTCATTCACCTTCACGCCGGTCTTCACGGTGACACCGATCCGCTCGGTCTCGCCCTGGATGGCCGCCACAGCGTCACTGTCCAGCCGCGGCAGCAGCTGGGGCAGCGCCTCGAGTATCGTGACGTCCGTGCCCGCGCGGGCATAGACATGGCTGAATTCCATCGCGATGACGCCACCGCCGACGAAGACGACCGAACCCGGCTGCTCCCGCTCGAGGAGGACCTCGTCTGATGTGATCATCAATTCGGCGCCCGGGATAGGCAGCGCGCGCGGCTTGGAGCCCGTCGCGATGACGATGTTGTCGGCCTCGAGAATGGTGCCATCCACATCAATGCTGTTCGGGCCGACGAACTTGGCGTGTCCGCGAAACACCGTGCCGCGCTTCTCGGCGACACCGGCCATCGCATCGGGGATGAAATCGATCATGTCGGTTTCCCGGTCGATCAACTTCGCCCAATCGAGCTTGGGTTTGCCCACATCGATGCCGTGGACGCTGGCCAGTTCGATCTCATGCAGCGCGTGTGCGGCGGCGACCAGAACCTTCTTGGGTGTGCAGCCGCGGTTAGGGCAAGTCCCGCCGAAATCCCATTCCTCGACGAAGGCGATCGTTTTTCCGGCCTCACTGGCCACGGCGGACACGCCGAACCCCGCATTGCCGCCGCCGATGATGACGATGTCGAATTTGTTGCTCATGGTTTGGCTCCTTCTTGGCGCGTTTGGATCACCGCGCTTCGCGCGCATGGATCACTGGGCGTCCCATTCCCGTGATTATGGGCTGCCGGTTGTCCGGGTCACGCCTCGGGGTGAATTATTATCTTCACGTTTCGGTGCGGGGCGGGACACAAGACGAGTGGGATATTTCGTCAATTCGCCTAATATGGACGCCAGCAAATAGCCTTGATGATTCCGCGCTGGAAAACATCGGGGGCACAGGGGGAACGAATGAGCAAGAAAATCGCAGTGGTCGGTACCGGCGCCAACGGCGGCGGCACGGCCGCAGCGCTGACCCAGGCGGGGCTGGACGTGGTCCTGATCGACCAGTGGCCCGCACATGTCGATGCGATGCGCGCCAACGGCTTGCAGATCAACTTCCCGGATGAGACGATCACCGTACCGGTCGATGCGTATCATCTGTGTGATGTCTGCACGCTCAACCAGATGTTCGACATCGTGCTCGTGATGGTGAAGGCCTATGACACGCGCTGGGCCTGTGAGCTGATCAAGCCCTATCTCAAGGAAGATGGCCTGCTCGTGGGTGTCCAGAACGCCATGATGCTGAACGATATCGAGGAGATCGTCGGCCCGGAACGTACCCTGGGCTGTGTCATGGAGATGTCGTCCGAAATTTTCACGCCCGGTATTGTCCAGCGGAACACGACGCAATCGCACACCTGGTTCGGATTGGGCGCCGTCAACGAAGCGACCGCAGGACGTGTGGGGGAAATCGAGGAATTGCTCCAGCATGTGGGCCAGGTCTCGACCACCGACGAGATCATCTCGGCGAAATGGATGAAACTCGTGGTGAACACCATGTGCCTTGGGCCCCTCGCGATGCTCGGCCTGACACTCTACGAGGCCATGAAGGTCCCGGGCATGCGGGAGTTCACGCTCCGGGCGGGCACCGAGGCCCTCGCCGTGGGGCAATCGCTCGGCCACACGATCCAGCCGATCTTCGGCCTGACCCCGGATGATGTGAAGGACACAAACCGGCTGCTCGAGAAAATGCTCGACAAGCTGGCGGCCGATATCGGCCCGGCGGCCCGTGACTGTGTGCTCCAGGATCACCTGAAGGGGCGTTATAGCGAGGTCGACCTGATCAACGGTCTGGTGGTGGAGGAGAGCGAGAGGCTCGGCCATGTGTCGCCGGTAAACGCGGCCATCACCGAAATCACCCGGCGCATCCAGGCGGGAGAACTCGATCCCGATCCGTCGAATCTCGATCTTGCACGCGAGATGATGAGCGCCTGAGCGTCTGATGGCTGACCCGACGCCTAATAAGAATCCCGACTTTGATGCCGTTGTGGTCGGCGCCGGTTTTGCCGGCATGTACATGCTGTATCGCCTGCGCGGGCTCGGCCTGTCGGTGCGCGTGTTCGAAACGGGAAGCAGCGTGGGCGGCACCTGGTACTGGAACCGTTACCCCGGCGCGCGCGTCGATACGGAGACGATGTTCTACTCCTATCAGTTCTCCGAGGAGCTCCAGCAGGAGTGGAACTGGACCGAGCGCTATCCTTCCCAGGGAGAGTTGTCGGCCTATGCGCGCCACGTCGCCAACCGGTTCGAGCTCTGGCCCGACATGCAGTTCGAGACCCGGGTTGATTCGACCGTGTGGGACGAAGATACGGGGCTCTGGCACGTTGCGACGAGTGATGGTGCGACTGCCACAGCGCGCTATTGCATCATGGCCACGGGCTGTCTGTCGGCAGTGAATTATCCCAAGTTCGACGGCCTCGAGGATTTCGCGGGGGAGACCTACCACACGGCCCATTGGCCCGAGGATGGTGTGGACTTCACCGGCAAACGGGTCGCCGTGATCGGGACCGGGTCGTCGGGCGTGCAGTCCATCCCGGTGATCGCCGAACAGGCCGCGCAATTGCATGTGTTCCAGCGGACGGCGAATTACGTCATCCCGTCCCACAACCGGCTGATGGATCCCGATGAAGTGGCCGAGATCAAGGCCAACTATCCCGAGCTCCGCGCCCGCGCGAGGAAGAGCTTTTCGGGCAATTATTTTCCCGTCGCCGGTCCGTCGGCGCTGGCGGTCTCAGAAGCGGAGCGCAATCGCGAATATGAGGCGCGCTGGGCCGAGGGCGGCCTGTCTTTCATGGCCACCTATGCAGACTTTCAGACGAGCGCGGAAGCCAACGAGACGGCCTCGGATTTCATTCGCAACAAGATTCGCGGCATCGTCGACGATCCGGAAAAGGCGGAGCTGCTCGCGCCCAAACAGCTTTTCCTGTGCAAGCGACTTTGCGTCGGCACCGATTATTACGAGACCTACAACCGCGACAATGTCAGCCTGATCGACATCAGCGAGACACCCATCGAGCGGATCACACCCGAAGGCGTGTGCGTCGACGGTCGGGTCCATGAGGTGGATGCGCTTGTTCTCGCCACGGGCTTCGACGCGGTGACCGGGGCGCTCAAGCGGATCGATATCCGTGGCGTCGACGGTCTCGCATTGCTGGACAAGTGGGAAGACGGTCCACGCGCCTATCTGGGCCTTGGCATCGCCGGATTCCCCAACCTGTTCACGATCACCGGGCCCGGCAGCCCGTCCGTGCTGACCAATATGATCCCCTCGATCGAGCAGCATGTGGACTGGATCACGGCCTGCATCGATCATATGCGCGGTCACGACAAGAACCGGATCGAAGCCGAGCCTGAGGCCGAGGAATCCTGGGTGGAGCATGTCAACGAGGTGGGGGATCTGTCTCTGCGCGCGACATGTCAGTCCTGGTATTTCGGCTCGAATATTCCCGGCAAACCGCGGGTGATCCTGCCCTATAGCGGCGGATTTCCGGTCTATGTCCGCAAATGCGACGAAGTCGCGGCCAACGGCTATACCGGGTTCACGCTCAACTAAGCGCCCGCCCGGTAAGAGTTTGTTTATCCTGATAATTTAGAAAGGCCTGATCTGCATCTAACGCGGAGTGCGATCATGTCTGGATTCCTGGTCACGGACGACAACCCCGAGGGCTACAAGCTCGAAGATATTCTCACGGCCATTCGCAACGAGATTATCCAACGTGCGACGAAGATCATGGACGATGGACGCCCCGAGGCGACCGTCGTGGTCAACAACAACATCAAGATTCTGAATAATATTGCCGAGAGCATCACGCTCGCTGAAAACAGCACGGCCGTGTTGCAGAAGGCCTTCGGCAACCGCTCGTCCGACGTGCCGCGGATCGGCAAGGCCTGATCTACACCTGATTCCGGTGCCGAATTCGCCTGCCTAGTTCGCCCGGCGCCGCGCCATGACGAACGCAATCAGGCCCACTGTCACGACCCCCATCACGACCGCATAGGTGTTCGACACGCTGCCCATGGCCTCTGCCAGGGCCGACAGGATTGCAGTCCCGAATATAACGCCCGCATAGACCGGCACGCCGATGCCGCCGGCCACCGCGCCGGACTGCTCGCGCGGCGCGTGTCCCACGGTTGAGCTGATGAAGACGCCCGTCCAGCCAAGCGCGCTCGCGGCGAAGGCGACGAAGAAGAAATAGATCGCCCAGACCGGCCAGTCCGGCCCCATCCAGATCATGGCGAAGGCGCCCGCCAGGTTCATCAGGCCCATGATGATCAGCAGATTGTCGCCGATGCTCCAGCGATCGGCGATCAACCCCCAGACCACACGGCCAATGATGCCCGCCGCCTGGATCGCGGCGAGGACCGCACCCGCCGCGACCAGCGAGAACTGTGCCTCGACCACCAGGATCGTGACTGCGAATGTCGAGAGGGAGAGCTGGGTGAAGGCGTAGGTAAATCCGCCGATGCTGAGCCAGCGCAGCGCCGGCACGCGCCAGACCATCGACATGGCCGCGAATGCGCTGGCGTCCAGCCGGGCGCCGGGATCGCGGCCTTTGTCCCAGCGGTTGCGCCAGGGTTGCAGCGCGAACATCAGAATCACACAGCACACCGCCACGATCAGGGGGGCCATCTGCCAGCCAAATGTCTCGGCCGCGCGTGGTGCGACCAGTCCTGCGGCCATGCCGCCGAAGGGCACGCCTGTCTGCTTGACCGAGAACACGAAATTGCGCGCATGGGTGGGGGTCAGCCGCATCAGGATCTGGGTCGCCGACGGATTGGTCATGCCGTAGCCGAAGCCCAGGAACAGCGCGCCCAGTGCCATGACCGGGACCGACGGGACGGCAGACAGCGCCACGCTGCCGCCGCACAGGCCGAGGCTGATCTGGCTGACGCGCGCCGGCCCCCAGCGCCGGAGCAGAAAGTCCGACAACGCCGAGATGGACGACGCGCCGGTGTAAATCACGGCCACCTGAAAGCCGATGAACTCGACCGGCACACCCACACCGTCGGATACGGCCGGTGCGATGGCGGCAATCGTCAGGCTGGCGAAGGTGGCCAGCACCTGCACCATCGTGACGGCGAACAGGACCAGCCAGAGGGTTCGCGTGCTGCGAATTTCGTCGGTCATGTTGAATGTTGGTGTGGGCAGGGCTGGCTGGTCGGGTGCATTGGCTATCGTTTATGCAGTAAATTGTCAGGCGCGGTCAGTTTGGCATGACCATGCCTCGAAATGACATTTGTATGGGCAACGACCACCTAGCCTCCAACCCAGTGAGACGATCCGATGACACCACTCTGGCGCACACTTCTGTTTGTTCCCGCGACCCGGCCGGACCGGTTTGAAAAGGCGGCCGATACCGGCGCAGACATGGTCTGCATCGATCTCGAGGACGCCGTTGCAGCAGATGACAAGGAAACGGCCCGTGCCACGGCGCTGGCGTATCTCGCCGGACCGTTGCCGTCCGGTCCGCGTTGGGTGTTGCGGATCAACAGCCCGCGCACAGAACTGGGTCTGCATGATTTGTTGGCCCTGCTGTCGAGCGAGGCGGCACCGGATGCACTGTTCATCCCCAAGGCGTCGAGCGGCGAGGAGATGCGGTGGATCGGCGATTTGCTGTCGGCGGCCGACAAAGACATCGACCTGATTCCCGTCATCGAGTCGGCGGAAGGCCTCGACAGGGTCGTGGAGATTGCCGGTTCGGTGCTTCGCAATGTCGCTGTGGGGTTCGGGTCCGCCGATTACGCGGCAGAGCTGGGAAGCGACATGAGCGTTGCAGCCCTGGCCTATGGGCGCGGGCGTATTGCTGCGGCGGCCGGGCAGGCCGGCATTCCCGCGATAGATGGAATCTGGCCCGATTTCAAAGACGATGACGGCCTGCGCGGTGACACGGAGTTAATCCGCAGCATGGGGTTCAATGGAAAAATTGCGATCCATCCACGCCAGGTGAGTGTCATCCACGAGGTGTTCGCACCCAGCGAGGAAGAGGTGACGCGCGCGCTGCGGATCATCGCCGCATCCGATGAAGCCAAAGGCGGCATCGCGACCGTCGATGGCGAGATGATCGACAACCCGGTGGTCGTGGCGGCGCAGAGTATTCTCGCTGCCGCCGGCGCGGTTACGAAAGACAGATAAGAGCTGGTCGACCGCCGGCGCTATCGTGGAACCTGAACGAGGGTCGCCGGGGTCCACATGGCCCGGCGCCGCGTTCGCCGTTCTTCCAGATTTTCCTGTGATCGGTGGACCGGCACCGTCGGGCTCGTGATCTCGTCACGGGCGTCGAGAACGCCGGCCATCACGTTCGCGTAGGCTTTTCCGTCGCTGTCGGGCATGAACGCGCCCGCATACACACCGCAGGTCCGGCAGATCAGAAAATCCGTACTGCCGAGCCCGAATGTGTAGCGGTTCAGGAGTGCGGGATCGCGCACCGAAAAGGTGAGATGGCCCGAGGGATCCGAGACGGCGGCGGTGGAATGCATGCGGCAGAACGAACATTGGCACGCGCGCGGGACCATGTCGGCCGGCGCCAGGCCGGTTTCAAAGGCAACGCTGAGATTCTGGCAATGGCAGGCGCCGGTCAGGTTGGACATGGGTAATCGCTCCGTTCGATGCTTCAAAGCGTGCCCGGAATTCCGGTGCCGAGCAAGCATGGGGATGGGCCAGCCTGAAATCTCAGTGCAGTACGTGATCAATAAATAGGCAATGAAACTGAACTGGACGAATAAGAGGCAATTACTGTGATCAATGATGCCCCGTTCGTCGTAGGTATGGGAAATATATCAATGATTACAGTGCCTAATCAGATCTCCTCCGTCTGGCACGCGCCTTGCTAATTATGTTGCATCGCAAAACATACAGCCCGGAGGCGGAGAATGTTCAAATGCCTAAAAACTATCGCAGCGGCGAGCGTGCTCGCAGGATCGCTTGCGGTGAGCGCGTCAGCTCAGACGACCGACACCATCAAGGTGGGAATCCTTCACTCCCTGTCGGGAACCATGGCGATCAGCGAGACGGCGCTGAAGGACGTCATGCTGTTTCTGATCGACGAACAGAACAAGAAGGGCGGATTGCTTGGGAAGCAGATCGAGGCGGTTGTCGTCGATCCGGCGTCCGACTGGCCGCTGTTTGCCGAGAAGGCGCGTGAGCTGATCGAGCAGCACAAGGTCGATGTCGTGTTCGGCAACTGGACCTCGGTGTCGCGCAAGTCGGTCCTGCCGGTCTTCGAAGAGCTGAACGGTATGCTCTTCTATCCGGTCCAGTATGAGGGCGAAGAATCCTCGCGCAATATCTTCTACACCGGCGCCGCGCCGAACCAGCAGGCCATCCCCGCCGTCGAATATCTGATGAGCGAAGATGGTGGCGCGGCCAAGCGTTGGGTCCTCGCTGGCACCGATTACGTGTACCCCCGCACGACCAACAAGATTCTCGAGGCCTTCCTCAAGGCCAAGGGCGTTCCGGCCGAGGACATCCTGGTCAACTACACGCCCTTCGGTCATTCCGACTGGCAGACCATCGTGTCGGACATCAAGAAGTTTGCATCTGCGGGCAAGAAAACGGCCGTGGTCTCGACCATCAACGGTGACGCGAATGTGCCGTTCTACAAGGAACTCGCCAACCAGGGCATCAAGGCCGAAGACATTCCCGTCGTCGCCTTCTCGGTCGGTGAGGAAGAGCTTGCCGGCATCGACACCGCGCCGCTGGTCGGTCATCTCGCCGCATGGAACTATTTCATGAGCGTGGACGCGCCGGAGAATGAGGCGCTGATCGCGAAGTGGCACAAGTTCATCGGCGACGACAAGCGCGTCTTCAACGATCCGATGGAGGCCCACTATATCGGCTTCAACATGTGGGTCCAGGCGGTCGAACAGGCCGGCACCACGAATGTCGATGCGGTTCGTCAGGCCATGTATGGCCAGGAAGTGCCGAACCTGACCGGCGGTGTCGCCGTGATGAACACCAACCATCATCTCTCCAAGCCGGTTCTCATCGGTGAAATTCAGGATGATGGCCAGTTCGCCACCGTCTGGGAGACCGAAGGTGTGGTCGTGGGCGATGCCTGGAGTGACTTCATTCCCGAAAGCGCCAAGCTCACCGCCGACTGGACCTACCCCTGGGTCTGCGGCAACTGCGAGAAGCCCAAGTACCTGACAAACTAAGTGCGTACCGTCCGATGTCGGCCGTCCCGGAGGTACCGGGGCGGCCGATATTGGTCCCCACAAAAAATAATAAACAAAACTCAAAATCGGGACGGTTTCATGACGACCAGCCAAACTCGTGGCGAGGTGTGTCCGCGCAGGTTAAGCGCCATCATGGGGACAGTATTGCTGTCTCTGGCTTTGCTTGCCGCAGCATTTCTGCCCGCAACCGCACAGACCGCGAACGATGATTCATTCGCTCAGGCTGTGCAGGCACTCGATGCCCGCAAATTTTCCGACAAGGCCGGCGCCATCGAGGCGTTGAGTGTACTGGGTGATGCGCGCGCGATCCTGGTTCTTCGGGCCTTCGCCGATGGACGCCTGTATCGCCGCAAGGCTGACAAGCTGGTCATCATCGGCGATCGCGACGGGGACATCTTCAACCTCACCAGTCCGGTCACGGCCGAGATCATCGGCACGGCGACGAGCGGTGAGATCAAAAAAATCATCGCCAACAACAAGCTGCGCGGCCAGATCCGCGGCGTCCTGGGGCAGCTCGCCTTGTTCAGCCCGAACGCCGACGACCGGCTCGACGCGGCGCGCAACGTGATTGCCAGCCCCTCCGAAGATGCCTTGGGCCTGCTGAAGCGCGCGCGCGATCGCGAGACGGTCTCGAAAATTCGCGACACGCTCGAGACCGGCATCGCCGTGCTCGAACTCGCTTCCGACGATCGCGCCCTGCGCCTGGCGGCTGTGGCGACGCTGGCCGATCGGAGCGACCCGGATATCAAATCCGCCCTCGAGCAGCGACTGCTCGCCGCCAACGGTGAATTCAACGAACCCGACGCAGAGGTGCGGGCGGCATTGACCGAGGCCGTCGACGACATCAATGACCGGCTGGCGCTGTTCGGCCTGGCGGAGAATCTGATCTTCGGGCTCAGCCTCGGGTCGGTGTTGCTGCTCGCCGCCATAGGCCTGGCGATCACCTTCGGCGTCATGGGCGTCATCAACATGGCTCATGGCGAGATGATCATGCTCGGGGCCTACACCACTTTCCTCGTGCAGGAGATTTTTCGGTCCACGATTTCGCCCGAGTATTTCGGGATGTATGTGCTGGTGTCTATTCCCGCTGCGTTCTTCGTCGCCGCCGCGTTCGGTGTGCTGATCGAGCGCGGGTGTATCCGCTTCCTCTATGGCCGCCCGCTCGAGACCCTCCTTGCGACCTGGGGGGTCAGCCTGATCCTGCAGCAGTTCGTCCGTACGCTGTTCGGCGCGAACAACCAGGAGGTCGCGAACCCGGATTGGTTATCCGGTGCGATCTCGTTTGGGGGCGGCGTATCCATCACGGTCAACCGCCTCTACATCATTATCTTCGCGCTCATGGTGGTCGCTGCGCTGGCCGCGTTCATCCGCTACAGCCGCTTTGGCTTGCAGATGCGTGCCGTAACCCAGAACCGAGGCATGGCCTCGGCCATGGGCATCCGGACCGGCCAGGTTGACGCACTCACCTTTGCGCTGGGCTCCGGCATCGCCGGCGTCGCGGGCGTGGCGCTGAGTCAGATTTCGAATGTCAGCCCCAATTTGGGTCAGAACTTCGTCGTCGACAGCTTCATGGTGGTCGTCTTCGGTGGTGTGGGGAGCCTGTGGGGCACGATCGTCGGCGCGTTCAGCCTCGGCATCGTCAACAAGTTCCTCGAGCCGGTCTCCGGTGCGATCCTCGGCAAGGTGGTCGTGCTCGTGATCATCATCCTGTTCATCCAGAAACGCCCACGCGGTCTGTTCGCCCTCAAGGGGCGAGCGGCCGAAGGCTGAGGAGGCTGATCATGGGACCCATCTCTTCACGGCTCGTGGCCATGGAAAGCAAACGTGGCTGGACGACCATCATGGCCCTCGCGGTGATTGCCATCTTCGTCGTGCCGTTCCTCAACCTGGCGGTGCCCGAAGGCTCGCTGTTCCACCTCTCGACCTTCTGGGTGGCCACCCTGGGCAAGTATCTGGCGTTTGCTATTCTCGCCCTGTCGCTCGACCTGATCTGGGGCTATGCGGGTATCCTGAGCCTCGGTCACGGGGCATTCTTCGGCCTCGGCGGCTACGCCATGGGCATGTACATGATGCGCCAAATCGGCGAGCGCAGCGTCTACGGAAATCCCGATCTGCCGGACTTCATGGTGTTCCTGAACTGGGAGTCGCTGCCCTGGTATTGGTTTGGCTTCGATCAGTTCTGGTTCGCCGCCTTGATGGTGCTCGCCGTGCCGGGTGCGCTGGCGTTTGTATTTGGGTGGTTGGCGTTTCGTTCGCGCATCACCGGCGTCTACTTTTCGATCATCAGCCAGGCCATGGTGTTTGCCTTCATGCTCGCCTTCTTCCGTAACGAGATGGGGTTCGGCGGCAACAACGGGCTGACCGACTTCAAGGATATCCTCGGCCTCGAACTGGCACGGGATACGACCAAGGTCGGGCTCTATATCGCGACGGCCGTCTCCCTGCTGATCGTCTATTTCATTTGCCGGGCGGTGGTGACCTCGAAACTCGGGCGATTGCTCATAGCCGTGCGTGACGCGGAAAGCCGGGTCCGGTTCCTCGGCTACTCCGTGACCAACGCAAAGCTGTTCGTGTTCACTCTGTCGGCGATGTTGGCCGGTCTTGCCGGTGCGCTTTACGTGCCCCAGGTGGGCATCATCAATCCCGGCGAGTTCACGCCTGCCAAATCTATCGAGATCGCGATCTGGGTTGCCGTGGGTGGCCGCGGGACGTTGTTTGGCGCGATCATTGGTGCCTTCGCCGTGAACGGTGCGCGCACCTACTTCACGGCGGCGGCGCCGGAGATCTGGCTCTTCTTCCTCGGTGCGTTGTTCATCATCGTGACCCTGGCCATGCCCAATGGGATCGTCGGCGTATACAAATCCCTGCGGTCGGGGGAACTCACTGCCGCGATCGGACGGAGGCTGCGACGGAACAATGGTTGATACACTGACCAGAACAGAACCCACGGCCGCGCCCTCGATCCTCTATCTGGAGGGGGTATCGGTCAGCTTCGACGGCTTCAAGGCACTCAACAGCCTGAACCTGATCATCCGGCGCGGCGAGATGCGCGCGATCATCGGTCCCAACGGTGCGGGCAAGACCACGATGATGGATGTGGTGACCGGCAAGACCCGCCCGGACGCGGGCCGGGTGGTGTTCGCCGATGATGTGAACCTCACCCATCTCGACGAGACGGAGATCGCCAATCTGGGGATCGGCCGGAAATTCCAGAAGCCGACCGTGTTCGAAAGCCTGACGGTCTTCGAGAACATCTATCTCGCGCAGAAGACCAAGCGTTCGATCGCCGAGACCCTGTTTGCGCACATCCGAGACGAACAGCTGACACGCATCGAGGCCACGTTGAAGACGATCCGGCTGACCGCGCGGCGTGCGGATTTGGCCGGCGACCTGAGCCATGGCCAGAAGCAGTGGCTCGAGATCGGCATGCTGCTGGCCCAGGAACCCGAACTGATGCTCCTCGATGAGCCCGTGGCGGGCATGAGCGATGCCGAGACAGAACAGACCGTCTCGCTGCTGATGGAGATCGCCAAGGACCATTCGCTGGTCGTCGTCGAGCACGACATGGAGTTCGTTCGCAATCTCGAATGCACGGTCTCGGTGCTGCATGAGGGCAGCGTTATTGCGGAGGGTCCGATGGAGACTGTGCAGTCCGATCCCCGCGTTATTGAAGTTTATCTGGGCCGCTGATCATGCTCGAAGCCACTGACATCAATCTCTACTATGGCGCCAGCCATATCCTGCGGGGTGCACATGTCTCTGCCACGCGCGGCAAGATCACCTGCCTGCTCGGGCGCAACGGCGTCGGCAAGACATCAATGTTGCGAGGCCTGACCGGCCACGCGCCCATCCGCAGCGGGTCGGTCACATGGGATGGAGAAAATCTCGGTCGTTTGCCACCATTTGCCCGGGCCCGGCGCGGCATCGCTTATGTGCCCCAGGGGCGCGACGTGTTTCCCCGCCTCAGCGTCGAAGAAAACCTGATGACCGGGTTTGCCTGTCTGCCGCGCAGCGAGGCGCGCATCCCCGACCAGGTCTTCGAGCTGTTCCCGGTCCTGTCGGACATGCTGGCGCGCCGGGGAGGCGATCTGTCCGGTGGCCAGCAACAGCAGCTGGCGATCGGGCGAGCGTTGGTGACCCAGCCGAAACTGCTGGTCCTCGACGAACCCACCGAGGGCATCCAGCCCTCCATTATCAAGGATATCGAGGCGGTTATCCGTCTGCTTGCTGGCAGTGGCGACATGGCGATCCTGCTGGTCGAGCAATATTACGAGTTTGCCCGGGACCTGGCCGACGACGTGGCGGTAATGGACCGGGGCGAGATCGTCCTGTCCGGACCGATCGGTGATTTGCGCGAATCCGAGATTCGTCGGCACCTTACGGTCTAATTCAAACAGGCGGGATATCGATGGCATCGGGACGCGCAGAGATCGAGTTCGTTGACGCTGGCGGTCGCACGCGCCTAGCGCATCTCTATCAGAGCGACCCGCTGCGCATTCTGTTCCCGAACACCGGTCCGGGAGAGCCCGAAACCGGGACCCTCGTGACAACGTCCGGCGGTCTTGTCGGCGGCGATGCGTTGTCGATCAGGGTCCGCTGTGGCGCCAGCGCGGTGGGCCGGATCGTCGGCCAGGCGGCGGAGAAGGTCTACCGATCCGCCGGCGAGGATGTCCGCATCGAGATGTCTTTGGTTGCCGAGCAGGGCAGCTGGCTCGAATGGTTGCCCCAGGAGACGATCATTTTCGATGCCGCACGCCTGCGCCGGTGCACTGTGCTTGAGGTCGCGCCCGGCGCGCGGCTCCTGGCGGGGGAGATCATCGTTCTCGGGCGTACGGCCATGGGCGAGAGCGTCAACGGCGGGCTCGTCCACGAGGCCTGGGATGTGCGGCGCGATGACCGGCTCGTCTGGGCAGACGCGGTGCATCTGGACGACGACCTGCCGGCAACACTGGCGGCCAACGCCGGCCTGAACGGCGCACATGCCTTCGCGAGCATCGTCTTTGTGGGAGATGATGCGGCGTCTGCCCTGCCGTTTGCCCGTGAACTGCTGCCCGAGGGCGCAGACCCGGCCGGGCTGTGCGTTGGCGCCACCTGTATCGGCGATGTCCTGGTGGTGCGCTGGCTCGATCGGGATGCCCGGCGCCTGCGTGACGCATATGGGAAATTCTGGGCCGAGTTTCGGCATCGTGTGGCGGATTTCCCGGCGGCGATGCCGCGCCTGTGGGCGATCTAGAAGGATAGGGTATGCATCTGACACCGAGAGAGAAGGACAAGCTTCTCGTCGCACTCGCCGCCGAGGTGGCGCGCAAACGCATGGCGCGCGGCGTGAAGCTCAACTATCCCGAGGCGATTGCGCTGATCTCCGACTACGTCGTCGAGGGGGCGCGCGACGGGCGGACGGTGGCAGATCTGATGAGCGCGGGCGGCGAGGTTTTGACACGCGCGGATGTGATGGATGGGATCGCCGAGATGATTCACGACGTTCAGGTCGAGGCGACCTTTCCCGATGGGACCAAGCTGGTCACCGTCCACAATCCGATACGGTGAGACGAAAATGATCCCTGGTGAAATCTTCCCCGCCGACGGCGACATCATTCTGAACGAAGGGCGCGAGACAGCGTCCGTGACCGTCGCCAACACCGGCGACCGGCCGATCCAGGTCGGCTCGCATTTCCATTTCCACGAGACCAACGGCGCGTTGGACTTCGACCGGGATGCCGCGCGCGGGTTCCGGCTCGATATTCCGGCCGGCACCGCCGTGCGGTTCGAGCCGGGGCAGACCCGTGAGGTTGCGCTGGTGCGTTACGCCGGGTCAGGCCGCGTGTTCGGCTTCAACGGCCGCGTCAACGGCGCGCTGGAGGGCTAGACGATGGCCCATTCGATTAGTCATGCCGACTACGCAGCCATGTTTGGCCCCACGGTGGGCGATCGGATCCGGCTCGCCGACACCGAACTGGTCATTGAGGTCGAACGCGACCACACAATCTACGGCGAAGAGGTCAAGTTCGGCGGCGGCAAGGTCATCCGTGACGGGATGGGGCAATCCCAGGCCAGCCGCGCCGAGGGCGCGGTCGATACGGTCATCACCAACGCGTTGATCGTCGATCACTGGGGCATCGTAAAGGCCGATATCGGCATCCGCGACGGTCGCATCGTCGGCGTCGGCAAGGCCGGAAACCCCGACGTGCAGCCGGGGGTAGATATCGTCATCGGGCCGGGCACGGAGGCGATCGCAGGTGAGGGCCGGATCGTCACGGCGGGCGGCATCGACGCGCATATTCATTGGATCAGCCCGCAGCAGATTGAGGAGGCCATGTATTCGGGCGTCACGACGATGCTGGGTGGTGGGACCGGCCCGGCTGAAGGCACCAACGCAACCACCTGTACGCCCGGGCCCTGGCACCTGGCCCGGATGCTTCAGGCGGCCGAGGGGTTCCCGGTCAATCTGGGTTTCTTCGGCAAGGGCAACGCGACCCTGCCGGCCGCGCTGACGGAGCAGGTCGCGGGTGGGGCGTGCGGGCTCAAGCTGCACGAGGATTGGGGCACGACCCCCGCGGCGATCGACGCCTGCCTATCGGTGGCCGAGGAGATGGATGTGCAGGTCGCGATCCACACCGACACGCTCAACGAGTCCGGGTTTGTCGAAGACACGATCGCCGCCTTCAAGGGGCGGACGATCCATGCTTTTCACACGGAAGGTGCGGGCGGCGGCCACGCCCCAGACATCATCCGGCTGTGCGGCGAGGAGAATGTGCTTCCGTCCTCGACCAATCCGACGCGGCCCTACACGGTCAATACGGTCGATGAGCATCTCGATATGTTGATGGTCTGCCATCATCTGGACCCCCGGATCCCCGAGGATGTGGCGTTCGCGGAAAGCCGTATCCGGCGCGAGACCATCGCGGCGGAAGACATCCTCCACGATCTGGGTGCCTTCTCGATGATAGCGTCGGACAGTCAGGCGATGGGCCGGGTCGGCGAGGTGATCATCCGCACCTGGCAGACGGCCGACAAGATGAAGCGCCAGCGTGGGGCGCTGCCCGGCGAGACCGGCGACAACGACAATCTGCGCGTGCGTCGCTACATCGCCAAATACACGATCAACCCGGCACTCTGCCATGGCATCGCCGATCATGTGGGCTCGATCGAGGTGGGCAAGCTTGCTGATCTGGTGTTGTGGAAACCGATGTTCTTCGGTGTAAAGCCGGACCTGATCGTCAAGGCGGGTACCATCGCGGGTGCGGCGATGGGTGATCCCAACGCCTCGATCCCGACCCCCCAGCCGGTCCATTATCGGCCTATGTTCGGAAGCTTTGGCGCGTCCCAGACCGCCGGCGCGGTGACATTCGTGTCGGCGGCCGCCGCGCGCACGGATATGGCCGCGCAACTTGGCCTGTCGCGCGACCTGGTGGCGGTCTCCGGCACACGCACGGTCACCAAGAAGGACATGATTCTGAACGACGCGACCCCGAAGATGGAGGTCGACCCGGAAACCTACGAGGTGCGCGCGGACGGCGAATTGCTGACATGCGAACCTGCGGAGGAGCTGGCGATGGCCCAGCGCTATTTCCTGTTTTGACCCTGCGCCGCGCAACCGAAGTCCTGGAGTCCGGCACCTGGCTGGCGTCCGACGCCGTCGCCACGGTGACGCTGACGTTCGATGACCGGCACCGGCGCCGGTTGCGCCTGGTCGACGATACTGGTGAGGCCTTTTTGCTCGACCTCGACGATGCCACCCGCATGGGTGATGGCGACGGGCTGCGGCTGGACACGGGCGGCATCGTGCATGTCCGCGCGGCCGACGAGGAGGTGCTCGATATATGCTGCGATGATCCGCGCGACACGGTGCGGATGGCCTGGCATATCGGCAATCGTCATCTCCCGACCCAGGTGCTTGCGGATGGCGCGCTGCGTATTCGTGCCGACCATGTGATCGCACAGATGCTGGTGCGCCTCGGTGCCGAGGTTGAAGCGAAGACCGCCTCGTTCGACCCCGAACCCGGCGCCTATGACGATGGTGCGGGGCATAGTGGCAGCCATGGTCACGGACACAGCCATGACCACTGAATCTTCTCTCTCGGGCGTGCGTTTGCAGCGCCTGATGACATGGCTCTCCCCGGCGTTTCCTGTCGGTGCGTTCAGTTACTCACATGGGCTGGAGGCCGCGGTCGAAGCCGGGATGGTGAGGAACCGGGAGGAGATGTCCTCCTGGGTCGAGACCATCATCCTGGTTGGCACCGGGCGGGTCGATGCGGCGTTGTTCCGCGCGGCCCATGACGCGGTGACAGACAATGATGGGGACGGCCTCCTGTGGGCGCTCGAACGGGGTGACGCCATGCGGCCGACGCGCGAATTGGGGCTGGAATCCCTGAGCCAGGGCGCGGCATTTGCCGGTGCCGCGACACGCCATTGGCCGAGCCCGCATCTCGAGCGTCTCACCGCGTTGGCCGAACGCGAAGCACGCGAGATTGCCTATCCCGTCGCGGTTGGTGTCACGGCGGCGGATCATGACATTCCCCTGTTGCCTGCGCTCGAGGCCTATCTGCATGCCTTTGCCGCCAACATCGTCTCGGCGGGAGTGCGTGCCGTACCGCTGGGGCAAAGCGATGGACTGCACGTCCTTGCATTGCTCGAGCCGGTCATTATCGAGGCCGCCGACGCGGCACTTGCACGGCCAGTCGAAAATCTGGGCGCCGCGACTGTTATGGTCGACTGGGCCTCTTCTGTTCACGAAACTCAATATTCGAGGTTATTTCGCTCATGACGAAACCCTTTCGCGTCGGTATCGGCGGCCCGGTCGGCACAGGAAAAACCGCGCTCATGGATGCGCTCTGCAAGAGGCTGCGGGACGAATATGAAATCGCTGCTATCACGAATGACATCTACACCGAGGAGGATGCCCAGTTCCTGACCCGGTCGGGTGCGCTCCCGCCGGAACGAATCATGGGTGTGGAGACCGGGGGCTGCCCCCACACCGCGATCCGCGAGGATGCGTCGATCAACCTGGCGGCGATCTCCCAGATGGTGACGCGCTTTCCAGCGCTGGATATCGTGCTGATCGAATCCGGTGGCGACAATCTGGCCGCGACATTCTCGCCAGAGCTCGCGGATATCACGATCTATGTGATCGATGTCTCGGCCGGTGATAAGATACCGCGCAAAGGTGGGCCGGGGATCACGCGATCGGATCTCCTGGTCATCAACAAGATCGACCTGGCGCCCTATGTCGGCGCCGACCTGGATGTGATGGATCGGGATTCGCGCCGCATGCGCGGCGAGCGCCCGTTCCTGTTCACGAATTTGAAGACGGGGCTCGGCCTCGAAGAAGTGGCCCGTTTCGTGTTAACCGCAGGCGGGTTCGAAGATAAGACTGGCGAAGTTTCCGGCCATTCGGCCGACGCCACCGCACAATAAGAAACCTACAAGATGATCAACATGCAGAAGTTCTTCACCGCGGCCGTCGCGTTCACCGCAACCACCATGGCCAGTGTCCCCGCCTTCGCCCATGTCACGGGTGTTGAGCACGCCGCGGGTGCGGGTCATCCGGTGCTCGGGGTCGACCATCTCCTGCTGCTGCTGGCCGTCGGCGGTGTCGTGACCGGGATTGCCTGGTACCGCCGCCGCTAAATTGACGTCGAACCTGCCTAGTTGCGGGCGGCCTCAATCGCCCGCCAGACCCGGTCCGGTGTCGCAGGCATGTCGAGATGTGCCACGCCGACCTCGGCGAGGGCGTGCATGATGGCGTTCATCATGGCCGGCAATGCGCCCACGGTGCCGGCTTCGCCCGCACCCTTTACGCCCAGCGGGTTGCGCTTGGTCGGCACGCCGTTGCCGACGATCTCGATGTTCGAGAAATTGTCGGCCCGCGGCATCGCGTAATCCATGAATGAGCCGCTCAGCAGCTGGCCGCTGTCCGGGTCGTAGACGACCTGTTCCATCAGCACTTGGCCCAGGCCTTGGGCGATCCCGCCATGGATCTGGCCCTTGACGATGGTCGGGTTGACCATCACGCCCACATCATCGACCACCCAGTAGCCGACCAGCTCCGTGACGCCCGTGTCTGGATCGATCTCGACCTCACAGACATGGCTGCCATTGGGGTAGGTGTCGTCCTTGGGTGAGAAGGTTGCGGTCTCGTAGAGGCCGGGCTCGACCCCGGCGGGCAGCTTGGCGGGCAGGAACGAGGCCTTGGCCACGTCCTTCAGTGTCATCGTCTTGTCGGTGCCGGCGACCGTGAAGATGCCGTCTGCGAATTCGAGGTCGGCGCCGTCGGCTTCCAGGAGGTGGGCTGCGATCTGGCGCGCCTTCTCGATCACCTTCTCAGAGGCGTAGTAGAGCGCCGAGCCGCCGATCACGGTCGAACGCGAGCCCATTGTGCCGATGCCAAACGCGACCCGGTCGGTGTCGCCGTCGATGACCCGGACGTCGCGCGGATCCATGCCCAGCCGTTCCCCCACGATCTGTTTGTACATGGTCTCATGACCCTGGCCCTGGCTCTTGGTGCCCATCAGGACGGTGGCGCTGCCATCGGTGCTGAACCGCACTTCGGCGAAGTCCGGTGATGGCGATCCCGCACGTTCGATCGGGTTGGAAATACCGATGCCCCGCAACATGCCGCGGGAGTTTGATTCGTCGCGCCGGGCCGCGAAGCCCGAATAGTCGGCCATCTCCAGGGCCTTCGCCTGGTTCTCCGTAAAGGCGCCGCAATCATAGGACAGGCCGAGCGCCGTCTTCAGCGGCATGGCACCCGACGCGATCATGTTCTGTGCGCGTAGTTCTGCCGGATCGACACCGATCTCGCGTGCGGATTCGTCGAACATTCGCTCGATCACATAGGTGGCTTCGGGCCGGCCTGCACCGCGATAGGGCGCGGTGGGATTGGTGTTCGAATGGACCGTGCGGACGGTCACATGGGCCGCGGGGATTTTGTACACGCCGATCAGGGTGCCGACATTGGCAAATACGGACAGCAGGTTTCGGATCGCCGACAGGTAGGCGCCGATATTCGCGACCGTGTTGACCCGCAGGCCGATCACATTGTTGTCGGCATCGAAGGCGAGTTCGGCCTCGGTGACGTTGTCGCGCCCATGTTCGTCGGCCATGACAGCCTCGCTGCGCTCGCAGTTCCACTTCACGGGGCGACCGATCTTGCGCGATGCCCACAAAACCAGCCGGTGCTCGGCATACTGCCAGCCCTTGGTGCCGAAGCCGCCGCCCACATCGCGGGCGACGACCCGCACAGCCTGCTCGGGGATATTGAAGATCTTCTCCGCCAGAAGCTGCCGGACCCGGTGGGGGTACTGGACGTCGGCATGCAGCGTGTAGCGGTCCTCGCGCTCGTCATAGGCGCCGATGGCGCCGCGCGGTTCCATATACTGGGCGAAGACCCGGCTGATGACGAAGCGGCGTTTCACGATGCGTGCCGCGCTCGCGAAGGCAGCCTCCACAGCGTCAGCGTCGCCGGCCTGATATTGGCCGGACACGTTGTCGGGGAAATCGTCCCACACCAGCGCGGCGTCGGGGTCGACGGTCTTCTCCGTGTTCGTGATCGACGGCAAATCCTGATAGTCCACTTCGATCAGTTCGGCGGCATCGCGCGCCTGATCGAGCGTGTCGGCGACGACGAGCGCCACCGGATCGCCGACATAACGCACGCGGCCCAGCGCCAGCGGCGGCTGGGGCCGGTATTTCATAGGCTCGCCGTCGGGGCGCTTCCATTTGGCAGGCATGCCGGGGACGCCCAGATTGTCCGCCGCGACATCCTCGCCGGTGAATACGCCCTGCACGCCGGGCGCGGCCTTGGCTGCGCTGGTGTCGATGGATTTCATCTCGGCATGGGCGTAGGGGGACCGCAGCACGATCGCGTAGGTCTGATGGGGCAGGTTCACGTCGTTTGTGAACAGGCCGCGTCCGCGCAAAAGTCGCGGATCTTCCGCGCGGCGCACACCTTGGCCGACACCGAACTTTTCCATCTCACTCTCCAAAACTGCTACGTGCCGCCCGACGGATGCCGGTTCTTTGGTGGCCCTATATCCCGATACCTTATCAATGATTGGGACGCGAGCAAGGCCGACGCCATGATCCTGTTCGCCGATCGTCTGGTGTCAAAACGAAGATGGACCATTGTATGCGCCCGGGGCATAGTCCGCCGACGTTTCCAGCACATTATTCCGAATGTCGATGTTTCGAATTCCCGCGATCATATCCCTGCTTTTCCTGGCAGCCTGTGCGGGCTCTGTGACGGAGCGCAGCCATAAGGTGACCGTGATCACGGAGCCGCCGAATGCCGCATGCACGCTGGACCGTAGCGGCGTGCGCACACGCCTGATCGGCGGCACACCGGTGACGTTTGTTGTGACGCGTGACGGGGAAGACATCGAGGTTGAATGCAAGCTGGCAGGGTACCAGACAGCCACCGGCATCCTGCATTCGGGGTTTGAACCGCTACTGATAGGCAATGTTATCACCGGCGGACTGGTCGGCCTGGTTCGCGATAGCGGCACAGGCTTCGTTCATCGTTATCCGAGCCGAATCAAGATCGTTCTGCCGCCGCGCCTTTAGACATCGACGGCCCTGCGCTGCTAAGTCGACCGCATATTGGTTACCGCACGATCCGGTTGGACAAAGTGCCGATGCCCTCGATCGTCACCGTCACCACGTCGCCATCGTCGAGCGCGGATGTGCGGCCCGGCGTGCCCATGAAGATCATGTCGCCGGGATTGAGGGTGAAATATCGGCTCAGATAGCTGACCACCTTGGCCGGCTTATGGATCATGTTCGCCGTGTTTTCCTGCTGCACGACTTCGCCGTTGAGCCGGGTCGTCAGCAGAACATTGTTGGGATCGAGGCCGGTGACCAGCGCCGGGCCCACGGGGCCGAACCCGTCGGCCGCCTTGGCGCGCATCCATTGCAGGTCGCGGCCCTGCCAGCTGCGTTCGGTCAAATCGTTGCCGGCGGAAAGCCCGAAGACGTAATCCATCGCATCGGCCTCGGAGACATTCTTCGCCCGCTTGCCAATGACCAGCACCAGCTCGCCTTCGAAATGCACATTATTGGCATCCGAGGGCAGGGAGATATCACTGCCGCTGCCGGTCAAGGATGTGGGGAGCTTCAGAAATAGGGGCGGCGGGCGGTCCGACGCGGATGAGATGTGGCTGGCGAAGTTCATGCCCACGGCAAACACTTTGCTCGCGTCGGATGGTGCCAGCAGGGTCACCGCATCGAGGGCCAGGGTTTGTCCGGTCGGCATTGCGCCCATAATCGGATCGCCGTCGAGGGTCGCGATGGTCGCCCCGTCCAGGATGCCGAAGCCTGTCGCGCTGTCATGGACGAACCGGACATATTTGGTGATCGCGTCCTGCGCGGACGCGATCGGGGCGCTGGTCATCAGAGTGACCATCAGACCAACGGCGAAAAATCGGGAAACCAAGAGCCAGCGCATCGTCGCGCCTCCGCGTTCGAGTGAAGTCATGTTGTGACCAGGCCAAACTAGCACGGAGAGCATATTGCGCCCGACAGCCATGCGCGGCAGGATCGTTCCATGAAAACGGATTTGAAAGCAGTTGCGCGGCTGGTGACGGCAGGCGCGGTGATCGCCGCGTTCCCCGCTGTTTCCAATGGGGATTCAGGTGTCCCGGTCTTCGATGGGCATGTGCACTACAACGAGGACGCGTCGGTTGCCTACAGCCCAGCGGAGATCGTCGCGCGGATGCAGGCTGCGGGAGTCCCGCGGGCGCTCGTGTCGAGCACGTCAGACGACAACACGCTCGCCTTGCTGAAGGAGGGCGGGGACAGTCTTGTGGTCCCGTTCCTGCGCCCCTATGGGGGGCAGATACATTCCGGGAACTGGTACCGGCATCCCGATACGCTGGCCTATCTCAAATCCCGCTGGGATCCGGCGCGTTATGCGGGGATCGGGGAGTTTCAGCTGAATCAAATCGGCGTTGCAGACAGCGAGACCGTACGCGCCGTTGCGCGCATGACGACCGACGACGGCCGGATGATGCACATCCATGCCGACGCCGAGGTGATCGAGGCGATCTTCGCGCACACCCCGGATGCGCGGATACTCTGGGCCCATGCCGGCATGGTCGATTCGCCCGCGGTGATCGCGCGGACCCTGACGGCGCATGAAAACCTTTGGGCGGAAATCTCCATCCGCGGTTTCGAGATTGCCCCCGGCGGGACGCTCGATCCGGACTGGCGCGAACTGTTCGTGACCTTTCCCGGTCGGTTCATGACCGCGTCGGACACCTATGTGACATCGCAATGGGACGCCTATGCGGATATCATCGACCGACATCGTATCTGGCTGGGTCAGTTGCCGCCGGACATCGGTCGCGCGATCGCGCACGGAAACGCCGTGCGTCTCTTCGGCTCGGGCGGTGTGGCCGAACTCGAGAAATAGAAACAGCGGGACCGTCGGCGGAATAACGGTGGCTCGCAACAGGGGGAACGACGATGACGAAAATGACAGGTTCGCGTTTTTTGGCGGAGACACTGAGGGGCTATGGCTTGAGCCATGTCTTCTTCATGCCGGTCTTCGGTATCGGTGCGCTCAAGGAGATCGAGGAGCTGGGCATGCGCCGGATCATGGTGCATGGCGAGAAACCGGCAGCCTACATGGCCGACGGCTATGCGCGGATCGCCGGGCATCCCGGCGTGTGCATGGCCCAATCGGTCGGGGCTGCCAATCTGGCGGCCGGGCTCCAGGATCCCTTTCTGGCCGGATCTCCCGTCATCGCCATGACCGGCCGACGACCCCAGGCCGATCAACAGCGCCACGCCTATCAGGAGGTCGATCATCGCGGCCCGTTCGAGGCGGTGACCAAATACAGCAACGCGATCACCCATATCGACCAGATGCCCCGCGCCCTGCGCCAGGCGTTTCGCGAGGCGGTCAGCGGTCAACCGGGTCCCGTCCATCTCGATTTCGACGGGATCGTCGGTCAGGACATCCTTGAGGTCGAGGCCGACTTCGAGATCCTGATCGAGGAGACGTTCAAGCAGATTCCGCCTTTTCGCCCGGAACCGGACCCGGCCAGTGTCGCGGCCGTCGCCCGGGAGATTGCGGCCGCCAAAAGGCCGATCATCGTCGCCGGTGGCGGCGTCAAACACAGCGCGGCAGGTGCCGAGATCGTGGCGCTGGCCGAGGCGCTCTCGATCCCGGTGGCCACCTCGCTCAATGGCAAGGGGGTGATCCCTGACACGCATCCCCTATGTGTGGGGGTTGTCGGCATCTATTCCCGGCACAGCGCTAACAAGGCGGTCTGCGAGGCCGACCTCGTGATCTATGTCGGCTGCAGCACCGGCGGCATGGTGACCAACGAGTGGCGGGTCCCGGGGCCCGACGCGGCGACCGTGCAGATCGATATCGACCCGCGCGAGCTGGGCCGGAGCTATCCCGTGCGCGCAGCCATGCAGTGTGATGCCCGCGCCGGGCTGTCGGCGCTCCTGGCAGCGAATGACAGCAAGCCCGACCGGTCGACCTGGCTGGAACGCACCGGCGCACTCGTCGCCGAATGGCGCGCCGAGGTCGCCCCCCTGATGGCGTCGGACGCGGTGCCGTTCCGCACCGAACGTCTGTGTGCCGAATACACGGCCCATCTGCCGAGTGATGCGATCCTGGTGTCCGACACCGGTCATTCAGGCATCTGGACCGGCACCATGATCGACCTGAAGCATCCCGGTCAGAGCTACATCCGCTGCGCGGGCTCGCTCGGCTGGGCGTTCCCGGCCGCGATGGGCGCGAAATGCGCAGCACCCGACCGGCCGGTCATCTGCTTCGCCGGGGATGGCGCCATGTGGTACCACCTGACTGAGCTGGAAACGGCGGTGCGCTGCGGCATCAACACCGTCACCGTGGTCAACAACAATCACGCGCTCAACCAGGAAAAGGGCATCAACGAGGCGACCTATGGCGGCCAGACGCTGGGCTCCGACGATCTCTGGATCTTCCCGGAATCGGACTTCGCGAAGATCGCGGAATCCATGGGCGGACTGGGCCTCACCGTCGAGAAACCGGGTGACTTCGAAGGTGCTCTGGATCAGGCGATCTCGAGCGGACGCCCGGCCATCATCGACGTGAAAACTGATATCGACAGCATCACGCCGGACTCCTGGGCGCCCTGATCAACCTTACGGTGCATACGCGTTCCAGATGTCTCGCATCTGTCGTTCGGCGCGGCTATGCTGCCGCCATGTTCATACCGGGTTTAGCCCGGCGCCATTAATTCTGCCGCCCGCGGCAGACCAGGGGGAGTTGAGTTCATGACCGACATCAGCAAAGCAACCAAACGCCAGCTTGGCAGCAGTGATCTGAAATGCGCACCCGTGGGATTGGGCTGCATGTCCCTGTCGGGCGTGTATGGCGCGGCGGACGACGAAGAGAATGTGAAGTTTGTCCGCCACGCAATCGATCAGGGCGCCGATTTCCTGGATTCCTCCGACATGTATGGCTGGGGCCATAACGAAGAGGTGCTGGCCCGCGCACTCGCGGACGGCTATCGCGACAAAGTGGTGCTGGCGACCAAGTTCGGCCAGGTCCAGCTCGAAGGCGGCGGCATGGGTGTAAACGGGCGCCCCGAATATGTTCCCGAAGCCTGCGACGCGAGCCTGAAGCGCCTCGGAGTCGATGTGATCGACCTCTACTATCAGCATCGCGTCGACCAGGAGGTTCCCATCGAGGATACAGTCGGCGCCATGGCCAAGCTGATCGATGCCGGCAAGGTCCGGGCTATCGGTATCTGCGAGGCCAAGCCCGACACGATCCGCCGGGCCCATGCGACCCACCCGCTGGCCGCTGTACAGAGCGAGTATTCGATACTGTACCGCGATGAGGCCGAGCAAATCCGTGCGGCCACCAGCGAACTGGGAATCTCCTTCGTGGCCTACTCGCCGCTCGGGCGCGGGCTGCTGACGGACCATTTCATCAATTCGGAAACCGTACCGGAAGATGACCCGCACTATCGTCACCCCCGCTTCGCGCAGGGCAATTTCCAGCAGAACCGCGAACTGGCGCTTCGGGTCGCCGAATTTGCGGCCAAGAAGAATTGCACGCCGGCACAGGTGGTTCTGGCCTGGCTGATCGGGCAGGGCGACGACGTGGTCGCCATTCCAGGCACCAAACGTGCTTCGCGGTTCGACGAGAATATGGGCGCGCTCGATGTGTCGCTGTCGGCCGACGAGTTGGCGGCGATGTCCGCAGCGGTGCCGGTCGGTGCGGCGGCAGGCACGCGTTATCCCGATGCCCAGATGAAGAAGGTCTTCGTCGACTCTGCCGCGAGTTAATCCTCGCTACGGATGGTCGCGCTCGCTCGACGGACGAACGTCCTCGACACGGCGATAGATCATCAGGGCCAGCAGCAAGGCGATCACCAGCACCCCGAACATGGTGCGATAGGCGATCGCCGGGCTGCGGCCCAGCTCGTCGACGGGGAACGCGTCGAGGATGGCGCCGGTCCCCATCTGCATCAGGAACACGCCGGACCAGGTACACACGTTGATCGCGGTGAATACCCGCCCTGAGTGACTGTCCGGGAAGAGGCTGCGGGCGTGGGCGAAGATGGGGGATGCCATCGGCGCGAACAGTGCGAACCCCGAAAGTAATACCGTGACGACGAGCACGGAGCTGCTGCTGTTGATTGCCAGCACGCCTGTCATCGCGGTGAAGGCCAACATGCCGCAGGTCACGACACCGCGCCGTGTGTCGAACTTGCGATCGAGTGGCCCATAGAGCACCGCTGCGATGATCCATGTGAGCGACACCACGAAGATCACGTTGCCCCGCGCGATGATGTCCAGATCGAACACGTCGTTCAGATAGGGGCCGATCCAGAGGTTGCGGATGGTGACCAGTGCGCCCACCGATACCGCTGTAACGGCGGCGAAAGAATAGATGCGCCGATCACCCAGGACATGGCGCACGCCGAGGATCGTTTCGAGCAGGGTCTCGGTGCTGGCCGGGTGCGGTGCGTCGTCGGGTCTGTCGCGGACCATCACCAGCAACGCTGCGGCCACGGCGAATGAGAACACCCCCACGACGAAGAGGCTCGCGCGCCAACCATAGATTTCCACCGCGGCGGCAAAGGGGGACGCGGACAGCAGCATGCCGGCACCGCCGACGGCGATCGAGATGGCCGTGCCGGTGGCGAGCCGGTCGCGGGCAATCCAGCGTGATAGCAATACGATCACACCCATGAAGACGGGCGCCGCCCCGCAGCCGATCAGGAACAGACCCACGGCCAGCAGGAGCACGCCCTGTGCCACCGAGAATATGATGGCCCCCAATGCGGCCAGCGAGAACAGGGCGGCCATCGTGCGCCGCGGGCCGAACTTGTCGAGAAATACGCCGACAGGAAGTTGCATTAAGGCCGCGCCCAGAAAGATCGCGGCCGGCAGGCTGGAGAGTTGTCCCGGCGTGAGTCCCAGTTCGGCGCGCAGGTTCGGTGCGATGACGGCCGGTGCCGATCGCAGGAAATGCGCCAGGATGAAGGTTAGTCCCAGAACGGGGGCCATCCGGATGATCGCGGCGCGACGGCTATAGGGCGCGGGAGACGATTCGCTTTGCATATGTCCGGAAAAAGGCTGGGGCTGGAAAGGTATCGGCACCATACACTGGCCGCGTCATTGGCGGGAGCTGTGACGGTCAGACACGCAAACGAAACCGGGCGAGCGGCCTTGTCGACCGCCCGCCCGGATCACGCGGGACTTGCGCCCGGTCAGGCCGCGCGGGCCTCGCGCAGTTCCTTGCGGCGCGCCGTCGTGGCGGCTTCATCGACCTCAAGCGACTCATCGTCGATCTCGCCGGTGAAAATAACGCCATAGATGTCCTTCGCCTTTTCGAGGGTCTCCCAACCCTCCAGCACATCGACGATCACACGTTCGGTCTCGCGATCGAGCGGATCACCATACCCGCCGCCGGCGGAATCCCGGCCGCGAACGCGCTGGCCCGGATTGATGGTGAGCTGAACGACGTTGGGCATCCGTTCGGGCTGGGCCTCGTCCTCGATCAGCCAGGTTTCGCCCGATGTGCCCGGCAAGCCGCCGAGCACGCCACGAGGCTGGCTGTGCTGGCCGTCGCAGGAAATCACGGCCATCATCGGCGCGTGGGTCGGGCCATACTCGATCTGTTGTGCTGGGGCACCGCGCCGCCGACCCGCACCGGCGGAATCGGTCACCAGCGTGAGCGATTCCACACGGATGGGATGCTTGAGTTCATCGACCTCGACCGAGTCCCGGTACATCAGCCCGGCGATCACCGGGATGGCGTAGTTGACCCAGCCGTCGGCCACGGCGCTCGCCGGCCCGCCATTGGTGGAAAGCATCAGCCGGTTCACATAGGGTTCGGGCTCGCGCCGCAAATCCTGTCCGGAGATCACGGCCATCCCGGCACCGAGCCCCGCACCGCCTTCGGAAAGGCCCATGCCGTCACCCAGCTGCGCGAAGGCCGACTGGGTGATGTTGACCAGGCGTTCGGACACATTGGTGGTTGAGACCGAGCAGGAATGGGGGAAGGTCGGCGCCGCCACGACGCTGTCCTCGGCATATTGGAACTGCAGGCGTCGGAAGGCGCCCTCGTTGCGTGGCAGATCCTTGTCGAGCGCGTTGAAGATCGCGCCCACCACGGCCGACGTGGCCGAGCCCAGCGAGGTGTTCAATCCGGCATCCACCGACGGCGGGTTGTCGCGCAGATCGACATGAATGTTGCCTTCGTCCGGGTCGATATCGATCTTGACGGTCAACTCCAGGCCATCGGGCAGAATGCCTTCCAGCGGGTCCGAGCGGCCCTTGTTGACCAGGCTCGCCTTGGGCAGGCGGCGAATGTTGTCGATCATGCGGCGCTCGGAATAGTCGAACCATTCGCGCATGAAGGCCTTGACCGTGTCCTTACCGTATTTCTCGCAGAAGGCCTCAAGTCGACGTTCCGCGATGCGGGCGGAGCCGAGCCCGGCCAGGTAATCGCCATACCATTGGTCGGGCACCCGGATGCGCGCGCGGCACATCCGCATGATGTCCTCGTTGTTCTTGAAGTCGCGCTGGATACGCACGCCGGGGAAGACAAGCGCGCCCTCCTCATAGACGTCGCGCGCCCGCACGAAATAGCTCGATGGGATCGAGTTGCCGATGTCGGCCATATGGCACTTCGAGACGGCGGTGAACATATGCTCGCCCTCGAAGAACACCGGCACCATGAAGGTGTGATCGGCGGGATGGGTGTTGCCGCCATAGGGGTCATTGTCGAGATAGGCGTCGCCGCGCTGGATATCGCCTTTGTGATATTCGCGCATATTCGCTGTCTGGATGTGGCAGCCGAAGATATGTACCGGCAGCCCTTCGGCGGGCGCGAGCAGCTCGTCATTGCCGGTCACGAGGCAACAGGAGAAGTCGCGGGCCGACGAGATTACGGCCGAGCGGGCCGACCGCAGCAGCGTGTTGGTCATTTCCCGGACGATGCCGTCGAGGCGGTTCGCCATGACGGACATCAGGACGGGATCGAGGGTGGTTTCTGTATCAGACATCTTGGTTTCCCCGCTCAACGACAGTCGAGAATGTAGTCGCCGGCCGCACTCAGGCGTGCCGACATATCCGGATAAACGACGATGGTCGTCGTCGGCTCTTCGATGATTGCCGGTCCCTTGACCTCGTCACCGATCTTCATGGCTTCGCCCCGGAACACCGGCGTGTCCACCCGCGCGTTGCCGCCGAAGAAGCAGCTGCGCGTCGCGTTGGGCGTCGGTGCGTTGCGGGCGTCTGACGGATCGGGTGCGGGCGGCGGGTCGAACGGGCGGATCGATATCCGACCCTTCCAGTTCACGCATTCGACGGGGCTGCCCTCGTCACGCACGGCGTAGACCCGCTCATGGGTCTGGTGGAAGGTTTCTATCAGCTCATCCACATCGGCGTCGGTTTTGAGCCGCGGCTTCGGCAAATTGGTGTCGAGCTCCCATACCTGGGCGCGATAGCGCGCCTCGGCGAAGAATTCGATCGTGACCGTCGCGTCTATTGCGGTTCCCAGGCTGTCGCGGAACTGCATGAGGTCGGCCTCGATTTCGTCGAGCGCCTTATTCACGCCGTCGCGGTCGAACCCGTTGGTGTCGGTGAACCGGCTGCGGGTCGCCTCGAAAACGATCGAGGAATATTGCATGCCGCAGGCCGAAAGGGCCGAAGCGGTCTGGGGCAGGATCACTGTGGCGCAGCCCAGCTCATGGGCGATAGGCATGATGTTGAAGCCCGCCGCACCGCCGCCGGCGACGATCACGCTTTCGCGCGGGTTGAGCCCGTCATTCACCGTGATCTCGCCGATCGCCTTGATCATTAGTTCGTTGGCGATGACCAGAATAGCGTGGGCTGTCTCGTCGACATCCTTGCCCATGGTTTTGGCCAGGGTCGTGATGACGTTGACCGCCGCGTCCCGGTCGAGGGTCAGGCGTCCGCCGTTGAAATATTCGGGGTCGATGTAGCCGAGCACGAGCGCGGCGTCGGTGACTGTCGGATTGGTGCCGCCCGCACCATAGCAGGCTGGTCCCGGGACAGAGCCTGCCGATTGCGGGCCGACCTGCAGGAGGCCGCCGGGGTCGACCCAGGCGATAGAGCCGCCGCCCGCGCCCACGGAGCGAACGTCGACCGTGGAGGCGCCGATAATGTCGCCGGTCCATTGCGGGCCGAGCCAGCTGTCGCGCGAGTAGACGAGTTGATTGTCGCGCACGAGGCCCACATCGAAGGTGGTGCCGCCGGCGTCGCAGACGATGACGTCGCCGCCCATCCGTTCCAGTGCGGAGTAGGCGCGCCCGGCGACCGGCGCCATGGCCGGGCCGGATTTGAGCGTGTTGATCGGGCGTTCGACGAGAGACTCGACTTCCTGGCAGCCGCCGACCGATGTGGAGACCAGGAGATCGCCCGTGAAACCGGCATCTCGCAGATCCGTCTGCATGCCGGTCAGATGCGCCTGCATCAGGGGCTTGAGCGAGGCGTCGATCGCTGTGGCCGAGGCGCGTCGGTATTCGCGCAGGATGGGCGCGATCCGGTGCGACAGGGTGTAGGGCACGCCCGGCATGATCTCCTCGATCAGCTCGCCGAGGCGGGCCTCGTGGGCTTCGTTGGCAATCGACCAGAGCAGGGAGACCGCGACGGCCTCGAAGCCACGCTCTTTCAGGGTCTCGATCACCTCGCGCGCCTGGGTCTCGTCGAGGGGGCGGACGACCTCGCCTGAGGCGCCGATGCGTTCGTTGATCTCGAAGGTGCGACGGCGCGGAATATAGGGCTGCGGATAGTCGTAGCTGTAATCGTGGGGGCCGTGCTTGCCGCCCTCCTTGAATACCAGGATGTCGCGAAAGCCGGTCGTGGTCAGGAACGCCGTGCGCGCGGTCTGCTTGGTAACGATGGCGTTCGTCGCGCGGGTCGTGCCGTAGATCAGCAGATCGGTCTCGGCGAACAGCTCCTTTGTCGACTTCCCGACGGCCTCGGCCACCACGTCGAGGGCGGAGAACATGCCTTCGGAGATGCGCTCGGGCGTCGTCAGCGACTTGCCGACATGAAACTTCCCGTCCGGATCCAGCAGGACCATGTCTGTGAACGTGCCGCCGGTATCGACGGAAATACGGTAACCCATTTACTCTTCCCCTTAAGTAAACACCGCGGCTGTCGCTTCGCGTTTGCCTGCGGCGAGACGCGCCTGATGCGTCATGCTTTAATACTCCAACACACGGGCTTAGGACGCAACGGAGAACGAAGAATGGATTACGCCGAACGGGGCTATGGTGACGGCGACGTGGGTTGGGGCGAGCGCCCCGGCGTGGTGGTGGTCGACTTTCAGCGCGGTTTCACCGATCCGGATTTCCGGATGGGGGGCGCACCGATGATCGACGCGGCCGTGGAGCGCACGGTGGATGTGATCCGGGCTGCAAAGGATTGCGGGTTCCCGGTTGCAGCTTGCGTCATGGGCTATCACTCCCAGGCGGCCATGCCCCACTGGAAGATTGCGCCCCTGCGCGAGGAACTGGTCGTCGGCCATCCGTCGGTCGAGCTCGATCCGCGGATTGCCGCGGCCGAACCCGATCTGGTGGTGATGAAGGGCGCGCCGTCGATCTTCTTCAACACCCAAGTGTCACCGTTCCTGATCAAGCACGGCGTGGACACGGTCGTGGTCACCGGTTGCATCACCTCGGGCTGCGTGCGCGCGTCGGTGATCGATGCTTTCAGTCTCGGCTTCCGGACCATCGTGCCCGCCGATTGTGTGGGAGATCATGACGAGGAGCCCCATCAGGCCAATCTGCGCGATGTGGACCGGCGCTACGCCGATGTCGTCGACGCCGCGGCGGTTCTGGCTGAGTTTGAACGCCTGCGCGGACGCAACAGTTGATCGGCCGCCGCTAGTCCAGGTCGCGGAAGGGCGCCTCGCGCTCGGCCAGCACGTCTTTCAGGGGCTCGTCACGCATCTTGCGCATCCATTCGCGCCCGTGGGGCGAGGCATGCAGGGACGAGATCGCCTCGACATTGTAGAGCCATGAACTGGTCAGCCCGGCGGTCTCCTGCTGGTGGTTGATCGAGGCCTTGGCGAACTTGATCGCCGGTCCCGGCATCCGCGACAGCTTGCGTGCGAGCCGTCGCGCCTCGTTCATCAGCTGGTCGCCCGGCACGGCGCGGTTCACGAGATGGATGCGTTCGGCCTCGCGGCCATCGACCATATCGCCGGTGTACATCAGCCAGCGCACGTGGCGGATCGGCACCGTCCAGGGCATCATGAGCGACGGGGGGCCTGACGCGTGGCGCACCTCAGGCTCTCCGAACTTCGCGTCTTCGGCGGCGAGCGCCAGGTCACAGCACATCATGAGCTCGAGGCCGCCGGCCAGCGCGAAGCCGTTGACGGCGGCAATGACCGGCACCTCCGAGCTCCAGATCGTGCGCAACCGGTCGCAATTCGCCGTCATGTCCGCCCGCCAGGCCTCGGTATCCATTTCAAAATCGTCGCTGATCAGATCGAACCCGGTGGTGAAGGCGCGCCCGGCGCCGGTCAGGATGATCGCGCGGATATCGGGGTCCTTCTGGGCGTCGCGCACGGCGGCGTCGATCGCATCGAGAAGTTCGAGATCGAGCGCGTTGAGCTTGTCGGGCCGGTTCATTGTCAGGGTCACGAACGCGTCGTCGGGGTCGCGATCGATCAGGAGGACGGGGGCGTCGGTCATGGTCCGGGTTCCTTGGGTTGGCGTTGCCGGGGTCAGGCGTTGTCGGGGCAGATGATGTACGGGGTGGGCGGGTCTGTGTAGAGCTGCGCCACCAGGTCGGCGCGATTGCGCAGGCAGGTCTTCTGGACGAGATGGCCTTTGTCGTTGATCTCGCCGGCCGCGCGATCCGGCAAACCGTCGGTGAGTGCCGCGCGAAAGATCGATGTCGAGCTGCCTGGCATTCGGGCGTTGTGGGCAGCGAGCGCCTCGGTCATGCGCGAGCGCAGATCGTCGCGTTTGTCAGCCAGCGCCGCTGCCGTGGGAAACAGAATCACGGCGATTCTGTCCTGTCCGGCACCGGCGATGGCGACGTCCTGTATGTCGGGTGCACAGGCCGCAAGGATCGCGTGGCGCAGGGCGCCAACTTTGACCCGGGTTCCTGTGGTCAGTTTGAAGTCCTCGGCGAGACGGCCGTCGAAGCAAAGTCCGCGCTCGGGGGCGGCGTCATGCAGCGCGCAGGCAAGGTCGCCGGTGCGCAGGAACCCTTCATCGTCCAGCGCGACCGGCGCAAGGCCGCCTGGCCCGACATAGCCCGGCGACATGTTCGGTCCACGGAATCGAACCTCCAGCGCGCCGTCGACCGGCGCCAGGCGCAGACTGTGGCCGGGCAGGGGCAGCCCGATCTCGTCGGTGCGCCCCGCCGGTTCATGCCCGAGGCACATGGTCGACCCGGCTTCGGTGGCGCCGTAACCCGACAGGACCAGCGGCGGACCGCTCGGGCCATGGGGCCCCGCGGCGACCGCGCCCTGAAGGCGTTGCCATGTTTGCGCGCCCATGCCGGCGCCCGCAAAGAAGATCAGGTCCAGGCGTTCGAACAATGCCGCGCGGGTGAGCGCATCGGCGGCCAGATGATCGAGCAGCAGATCGATGCCATAGGGCACGTTGATGTGGATCGTCGGGTGGACGGTGCGAATGCGCGCGGCCAGCGCCACCATGTTGTCGGGCCCCGGCGGCGCCTCCACGTGATATGCGCCGCCGTACCAGACCATCTTGTGGAAATTATCGAGGCCGCCGAAGACATGGTGCCAGGGCAGCCAATCGATGAGTGCGGGCCGCCGGGTGGCGAGAAACGGCCAGTGGATGCCGTATGCGGACTGGCAGGACGCGATCATACGCCGGGTCACCGAAACGCCTTTGGGGTCACCGGTGGAGCCGGATGTGAAATAGATTGCGGCGGGGTCGCTCGGATTGGCGCGCGCGCGTGGGAACGGCGTTTGCGTGGCGGCCAGGTTTGCCAGTTCGCCCGGGTCGATCACCGTTTCGCACAGGCCCGTCAGTTTCCCGGACAACGTCTCGGCCGGTGCGACCGTGAGGTGTGGCGCGGCGGCGTCGAGCAGGCCCGCCAGCCGGTCGCGGCCGTGATCCGATGACAGCAGGAGCGGCGACAGCGGGACATGAACCAGGCCCGCCTTGAGGCAGGCGAGCTTCAGTGCGGCATGCAGCGCGCCGGCGGCACCGATGACCGCAACCCGGTCGCCATGCGTGAGGCCTCGTGCGATGAGTTCACTCGCGAGTCCGTCGGAACGGCGATCCATTTCGCCATAGCTTGTTATGTGGATGTTGTCGTTTTCGCGTTCGCTGATGAAGGTCGCGTCTTGATCCAGCGTCACCCAGTGGTCGAACCGCTCGAGTATGTCTGGCAGCACATCGGGCAAACGCGCACGATTGTGCAGCAGGATTGACCCGTCGGGCCAATCCTCGCGTTCGATTTGGTTGGGGGCCAGTCTGTTGTCCGCGGTCATGGGAACATCGTCGGTTGAGCAGGATCATCTGTGGATGTTTGAACAATGGCAGAGCCGATCTCGCCTCTGCAACCGTGGGTATGGCAACCGGGCGAATGAACGGACCTCTCGCCTTCTGGCGCCAGCTTGGGCTAAATCTGTTGGCGAATGTTTGTTGAGGAAAGTTCCATGCCATCCAGCCCCACCGTCGTCGAACACCCGCTGCTGCAGCATAAAATTTCCCTGTTGCGTGACAAGGAAACCCCACCGGTCATCTTTCGTCTTCTGGTGCGCGAGATCGCTCAGCTCATGCTGTTCGAGGCGACTCGCGATTTGGCATTGACGGCGCGGGACATCGAAACGCCCCTGACAAAGATATCTGCCCCAGTGCTGGCCGCGCCGGGTCCCGTGCTGGCGTCTATCATGCGGGCGGGCAACGTGATGCTGGACGCCGCTCTGGAATTAATCCCGACCGCCAGTGTCTGCCATATCGGAATCTATCGAGACCACGACACCCTCGAGGCGGTCGAATACTATTTCAACGGGCCGACGGACATTGCCGAACGCGCGCTGCTGATTGTCGACCCCATGCTCGCGACCGCCAATTCATCTGTCGATGCGATCTTCCAGCTCAAGGCACGCGGTGTGACGGACATGCGCCTGATCTGCATCCTCGCCGCGCCCGAGGGGTTGGCGGCCTTTTCCGCGGCGCATCCCGACGTGCCGGTCTTCGTCGGGGCGGTCGACACTCATCTCAACGAGAAGGGTTACATCGTCCCGGGTCTGGGCGATGCCGGGGACCGCAGCTACGCCACCTGATCGTCTGTTTGGTAGGCACGGTCGAATACTGCCGCGGCGGAAACCCGGCCGATTCGCGTAGCAGTAACGAATGCGTCACCTCTGAGTAGAAAGACTCGACGGTAAATACATACACAAGTAGTGTTCTTTCGATGGTTTCATATCGCATTGGGGGATGCACATGAAAATTCAATCGGAAACACGGATTGCGCTCACTGCTGCCGCGATGGTCGCACTTGCTGCTTGCGGCACGGACGAGTTCACAAATCAGAAGGCCCAGCCTCTGATCGACCTCAAACTCGCTGAAGACGCGTCGTCGACAGTGGTCGCGACCACGGCCGAGCGGCGGCTGGTGCTTTACCGGCAAGGGCCGGAAATCACCATGCCTACTTTGACAGGTACTCCACCGGCCGTTACCCGAAGGACGACCGAGAGTGGCGTTCAATTCTGCGCTGAGCCTTCACCGGATGCGATCGAGAGCTTGGCCAGCCTGTTTTCCGCAGCTGGCAGTTTCGGATCAAGTTCGCCCACTGGTCCGACGGTCGAAGCGAGCGCGAACTTCAGCAACGCGCTGACCACGGCTGTAAGCTCCGCATTCAATCGATCCCAGGGCATCCAGTTTTTCCGTGACGGCGTGTTTGCCCTTTGTCAGGCGGCCATGAATGGGTGGGTCGAAACTGCGAAGGAAGGGAAGCAGTTTTTTGTCGCCGATGTCGTGCGGTTCGAACCCGGCTCGGAACCTCTAAAGGACGAGAAAGGCAAAGTTGTAAAGGACGCAAATGATGACCCCAGGATGATTCCCAGAAGGATCAAGGAAACCTTGGCCGCTGAGACGATTGATGGTTTGAACGAGATTATCGCGGGGTACCGCAAGGAAGTGACGAATCCTGATTTACCGAAGCCTGAAGTCACGAGTATTCGGGCACGTTCGGAGTTCGAGACCGCGCTTCGGTTCCTTCGCGATGCCTCGAAAGACATCATCATCAAGGAAGCAGAGACTGGTGCGTTGCTGAATGTGACCGGGAATAATTCAAGTCTGGACGAACAGATCAAGGCCCAGACGGCCCGGCTCGCCGCAGTCCAGAAATTTCAACAGCAACTGAACCCCAACAAACCTGCACCGGCCGTCGTGAACGTGACCCTTGAGGGAGACTTTGACGGAGAGGTGATTGTTTTTGTCGATGGCGAGAAAAATCTTACGGCGACCGCAAAATCATTTGTTATCAGCGATTTGTCGCCCGGGCTCAGAAAGATAAAGCTGACCGCGGTTCGCGGCGGCAAGCCCGTGTCCCGTGAGGTGGCGGAGGATTTGAAGTCCGGGCTCCAAGCGAAAACCTACACCTTGGTCTTTGAACTCAAGGCGAGCTGACGCGGGAGACGACACATGGCCGGACGCATTTCGAAGGCAGATTGGGACAAAATTCTGGCGGCCCTCGATGCCGATCCGGTGCGCTTTGGAATACCGGAAGGCGGGCGCGAAGGCTCGCTCGTGTTGGCGTCCTTCAACATACGTAAGCTTGGTAAAGCCAAAAACCGGGAACGGGAGCTGGAGTTCATGGCCCGGTTTTGCGCCGCGTGCGATCTGGTCGCGATCCAGGAAGTTCAGGATGATCTAACGGGCTTGCGGTATCTCAAGGACCGGGTGGAGGCGCGTATTGCGGCGGCCGGAGAATACGCGCTCTCCGTCTCCGACATCACCGGCAAGGTGCCGGGGGATGATGGCATGGCGGAGAGGCTTGCCTTTCTCCATCGCAGTCGACGCATTCGGCGTCTCGAGTTGGCCAGCGATCTCACCTATGACCGTACGTCCGTCGTGCAAAGCGTTCTCGACCAGACGGATGCGTGGGACGCGGCGCGTGAAGTCTATGAAAAACGATTGGCCGAGCATGCGGCCGGGACGCGCAAAACCAAACCGACATTTGTGCCGCCGGAGTTCGTGAGTTTTGTGCGCACCCCCTATGTCGTCGGCTTTGAAGCGCCGGCCGCGAACGATATGGCCCCGCTGACATTCACGGCGGTGAACGCGCATCTCGTCTACGGCACGCCCGTTCAGCGTCGGCAGGAGTTCGATGCCCTATTGAGTTGGCTCATCCGGCGCCTCGAATCCGAAGACCGTCTGGTCGCACCGAACTTTGTGCTGCTCGGCGATCTGAACCTTGATTTTGACAAGCCGGTCGCCGATCGCAAGCGGATCGATGCAGCGATCCGAAAGCTCAATCAGATCGCCTTTGGGGATCCCGACATTCGTCGTGTCTATTTTCCCTTTCTCGACAAACATCCGCGATTGGCCAAGGTGTTGAAAACGAACGCGCGGGCCAATCAGACATTCGATCAGATTGGATTTTTCAACGGGCGCAAGGAAACGCGATTGCCGAATGATCTCTGGCGCGACGACATAAAGGAAAACGGGCCGGACGGTTTCGATTTCGGGGTTTTCGACTTCGCCGATTTGTTCTCACGTGTCCTTTTGGGCAAGCCCTACGCCAGTCTCTCGAAGGCAGATCGAAAGAGCTTCGGGAAAAAGTACGAGAATTCCGTGAGCGATCATTTGCCGATTTGGGTTCGGATTCCGCGTCCGGGGTTTTCATCCTCGACCTCGTGATAACCATCGGTCATCAGGCGTCTTGGCTGATGGTAATGAGCGGTCCCGGCCACGGTGAACCGAATCGATGTCTTTCCTAGAAACCGAACAGCTCGGCACCGTCCTGGGACGAGATGGCCCGCACGGCACGCAGCAGGCAAAGCTGATTGGTGCCGTCTGAGTGCAGGAAGCTTGCCGCGTCGCGCAGATACTTCTCGACCGGATGCTCGTGCATGATACCGGCTCCGCCGAGGACCTCGGCCGCGAGCCGGCAGGTCTCGAATGCCGCTTCTGAAGCGTTGACCTTGGCCAGAAGCCCGTGCACCCCCGCATCGGGATGGCGGCGATCGGCCAGCCACGCCGCCTTCCAGATTTGCAGGCGGGCGGCGTCGAGGGACATGGCCATGCGACCGAGCATCAGCGCCACGGCCTGATGCTCGATGATGGGCTTGCCGCCCTGCACACGCTGCTTGGCGTAGTCGAGGGCATACTCATAGGCGGCACGGCCCACACCGAGAACGGTGGCTGCGGCCTCGGACTTGCTGCCGGGCAGATACTTGCCCCGTAGCTCGCCGAGCATGCCTTCCCCGATCATGAGATTGGTCGCCGGCACCCGGCAATCCTCCAGATGGAAGGTGCCGTTGGTTGCCAGGCGCTGGCTGCTCTTCTCGTGGAAGAAACCCGCCCGGAAACCCGGGGTGTCGTGCGGGATGACGAACACAGCACCACCCTGGCTCAGGGTCTTGGTCTTGTCGATGCGCGCGATGATGAAATAGAGCCGGGCCATCAAGCCGTTGGAGATGTAGCGCTTGGTGCCATTGAGCACGTAATCGTCGCCGTCGCGCACGGCCGACATGTGCAGCTCGATGTCGGGGGAATCGTAATAGCCCTGGTGATCGGAGCCGACCGCTTCTTCGGTAATGCCGATGGCGGTGGTGGCCTCGGGGTCGGCGACGAAGGGTGGGATGAAGCGTTGCTGCTGTTCCGGCGTCATGGCGTCGTTGAACAGATGGGCCGTCTTCCAGCACTGATCCATGATGACGGCGAATCCAAGGTCGCCCACGCCGAGTTCCTCGCCGACGATGCACATGGTCGCGATGTCGACACCCGCACCGCCGAATTCCTTGGAGACACCCAATGTGCGCAGTCCGAGCGCGTCTGCCTGGCGGATCCAGTCCCAGGGAATACGCTCTTCGGCCGTCGGCAACCTGTCGCGGCGCAGCACATCGGGCTTGATCACCTGTTCGGTGAAGTCGCGCGCGATGGCGCGCCAATGCAGCTGTTCTTCGGTGAGTTGGAATTCCATAACGCATCCCCCAATGCTGACGTGGACAGCGGGTATCTTCGGGCGGAGAGCGGCCGCTGGCAATCCTCATTGCGTATCGACTTGCTTCGGCATGGACATCCCGGCTCAATCGCGGGACGCTGTCGGCAACGACAAATCGACCGGGAGTGCGCAATGTCGGAACTCAAACGCCTGAATGTCGGGGTGATCGGCACCGGTTGGGTCGGCGGCATCCGCGCCAACGCCTGCGCTCAGAACCCGCTGGTCGACCAGCTGCACATCGCCGAGATTGATCCCGAACGCCAGGCCGAGATTGCCGCGGAGACCGACCCGACGTCGATCACGGACGATTGGCAAATCCTGATCGATGATCCCGCGATCGACCTGATCGTTATCGCGATGACGCCGGAGACGGCGCGGTTCCCGATCGTCATGGCCGCACTCAATGCGGGCAAGCATGTCTTCGTCGAAAAACCTATCGCGCCGAGCATCGCCGAGGCGGAACAGGCTTATGCGCTGGCCGCGTCGAAGGACCTGAAAATCTCTATCGGCTACTCGCGCCGGTTCGACCCGCGCTATGTTTATGTCCGCAAGGCGCTGAAGGACGGCGTGATCGGCGAGCCGGTGACCTGCCTGATCTCGCGCCATTCAACGCGCGAGCTGGGTGAGAAGATCACCGGGCGTTCGAAAATGTCGCCGACCTCTATCGGCGGTGTCCATGATCTCGATTTCATCCTCTGGTGCCTGCAGCCGCGCAAACCGGTGCGGGTCTATTCCCAGCAGGCCGGAGAATTGTTCAGCCAGAAGAGCGACACGCCCGACCATCAATGGGTCATGGTCACCATGGACGACGGCACGACGATCACCGTCGGCATCGGCTGGATCCTGCCGGCGGGCTATCCCAACTTCGTGCAGGCCTGGATCGAGGTGATCGGCACGGATGGCGCGCTGACCATCGACGACACCCACAAGGAAGTGCAATTCAACACCGTCAAAGACGGCATCCGCTACCCGATGTCGTCGATACCCGGCGAGGCGGTCGATCATGTGTTTGCGGGTGCGATGTATGACGAAACCAAGCATTTCCTTGAGGCCGCGGCCTATGACCGCCCGGCCATGGTCACCTCTGACGAGGCCATCCAGGTGATGGAGCTCTACAACGCGGCCGACCTGTCGGCGGAACGCGGCGAGCCGGTGCTGCTGCCGTGCAACGACGCAACGGCCGGCTAGCCTGCGCGCTTAGAGATGTTCTCGGAACCAGGTCGCGGTCTCGCGCGCGACGGTCTCGAAATGCTCTGAATTCGAATATTCATAGACTTGGTTGTGACGGGCCTCCGGCAGCTCGACCAGCTTCTTGGGCTCGCCGCATTTCTCGAAGGTCAGCCGCGCCTCCTCGGGTGGCACCATCACGTCATAGCCGGCGGCGAAGAACAGCACCGGGCGCGGTGAGATGCGGTCCACCACCCAGTCTGGCTTGTAGCGGAACGCCGCTTCTGCGCTCTCCATGTCCACATAGGGATCGTCCACGGCGCCATGCTCCTCGACGGTCATCGTCGGCTTGTCGGTGGCGTCGGGGTCGAGCGGGTAGATGTCGTAGCGATAGATGTCCTGCTTCTCGCCGGTCACCACCCGGTGGCGCGCTTCCGCGCGCACCGCATCGCGGAATTTGTACCAGTCATAGGCCGAGCGGACCGAACGCAGCCAGCGTTCGCCGTCATGCACGCCGACAGCAGACACGACGACCTTGAGGCGCGGGTCGAAGGCGGCAGCCCAGACCGCGTTGGCGGCACCGAAGCTGGAGCCGTACACGCCGACGCGCGCGGCATCGACCCCGTCCACCGTTTCCAGATAGGTCACGGCGTCATAGACATTTTGCGCCTGTTCGAGCGGGCGGTGGCGGCGATGTTCGCCCTCGGCCTCGCCATAGCCGACATAGTCCGGCGCCAACGCCACGAACCCCTCGCGGGCCATGTGCCGGGGGATGTCCACGGTCGCGATGTTCTTACGCCCGGAATAACCTGTCAGGCTGATGACGGCGGGCAGGGCCGGGTCGCCCGGCTTCCAGCTCGCGGGCCGATAAAGATGCGCGGCGATCTTGTGTCCGTCGCTGTAGTAGATGACGTCTTCTTTGGCGTAGCCGTCTTCGCTCATGCGTCTCTCTCCGGTTGGCCTCAGGCAGCCACGTAGCGTTTCATCGCCTCGTCGCTGAAGTTCATGCCGTGTCCCGGCCGGTCGGGTGGCGCCATATGGCCGTCGACGATCGTCGGCGGGTGCTCCCACAGATCGTCCGGTGATCCCGCGAGGACTTCAACCAGGGCGGCGTTGGGGATCGACACCAGCACGTGGATCGACAGCTCCGGCACCAGATGGGGCGCGATTTTCACGTCATATGCGGCAGCGAGGTGAGAGATCTTCATCATCTCGCTGAACCCACCACAACGGTGGATGTCGGGGTTGAGATATTGTGCGGCGCGTGCATCGATCAGGTCGCGGAAGCCGTAACGGGTGTACTCGTTCTCGCCCGTTGCAACAGGAATGGAGATGGCGGCGGCGACTTCGGCGCATTGCGCGATGTTGTCGGCCAGCACCGGTTCTTCGTACCAGTAGAGATTATATTCTTCGAGTGCGCGCCCGACGCGGATGTTGGTGGCGACGTCCCAGCGCTGGTTGGCATCTACAAGAATTTCCATGTCGTCGCCCAGCGCTTCGCGGACGCGCCGGACACGGTCGACATTCTCCATCACATTTTCCAGGCCGAGCTTGAACTTGTAATGGCGGCAGCCGAGGCCCCGAAACATTTCAGCCTCGGCGACGATTTCGTCGACGCTGTAGGAGAGGAAGCCGCCGCTGCCATAGACCGGCACGCGCTCGCTATGAGCGCCGAGCAGGTGCCACACAGGCCGGTCGACCGCCTTGCCCAGGATGTCCCACAGGCCGATATCGATTGCGCTCATGGCATAGACGGGGATGCCCTTTTTACGCAGGCCCCGGTCGTTCTCATACATCGCCTGCCAGATGCCACCGATCTGCAGCGGGTCTGCGCCGATGATGAGGGGGATGATGTTGTCCTCGAGATAGGCGCGCACCGCGCCGGCCCCCATGCCACCCACCAGCATGGTGTAGCCCAGACCCTCAATGCCGGCGTCTGTCTCGATGCGCGTAACGATGTAGGTGTTGGCGGCGTAGTAGGTGTTTACCGGTGGCCCGTTGGGAACCACCATGGTCGATGTCGTGACGCCCGTGATCTTCATTTTCGTGATCTCCCCCGGTCGGTCAGCCGACCTTTGCATCTGCCCTGTTTTAACGATAGCTGGCGATCGGGCCGCGACCAACATCATCTTGATTTGATACTGATCGCCGGTGTTCCGGTTGGCGTCCGGCGGGCCGCACGCGTATAGGAAAGGGACCACCGTGAAGCTTCACGCGTGATTGAAAGGTAGAACAGCGATGACCAAGGCACGGGCCCGGGAACGGGCGAAGGCGAAGGCAGGCCAGAAGGCCAAGAAACGCGCGGCGCAAGCCGATCAGCCCGACACGAACACGCCACCGGGGAGATTCGACCGGGGGTCGGGTTCGATCAACAAGCCGGGCGGCGGGACGAACAGCGCGAACTTCGCCGAAGCGCGGCGCGGTGGCTCTGCCCGGTCTCGCTAGCGGATCACCCAACAGTCACGACGCGTTGAAGTGCGGATCGTTTTCCTTCCGGTCGGGAATACCCATATGGAGGGCATCCAGTTCGCATTGCCCTTGATTTCCAAAGGACCGACCCATGCCCGCGACGACGACCCCGGCATCTGACATCAACCCCGCGCTCATCCATTGGGAGGGCCCGATGGGGCTCCCCGAATTCGCGCGAATCGACGACCAAGATTTCGCCGCGGCGTTTGCCGCAGCCCTGCCGGCCCATCTGGCGGAGATCGACGCGATCGCGAATGATCCCACAGCGCCGACATTCGAAAACACGATCGTGGCGCTGGAGCTTGCCGGCGATATGTACAGCCGGGTTTCGGGAGTCTTCTGGAACCTGTCCGGGGCGAACACCAACGACACGCTTCAGGAACTCGAACGCCAATTGTCGCCTGAATTTTCGCGCCATCACTCGACGGTCATGATGAACGCGGCGTTGTTCGCCCGTATCGATGCGCTCTACCAGGATCGCGAGACTCTCGGCCTCGATGCCGAGGCCGCCCGCGTCCTGGAGCTGACCTGGAAATCCTTCGTGCGTTCCGGTGCGAAACTGGACTCCGCAGATCAAAAGCGGCTTGCGGAAATCAACGAACGGCTCGCAGGTCTGGGGACGGCGTTTGCGCAAAATGTCCTCGCCGACGAGCGCGACTACGCTTTGGTCCTCGAAACGGATGACGACCTTGCCGGTCTGCCGGATTTCCTGATTTCCAGCATGGCGGCTGCGGCCGACGAGCGCGGGCATGGCGGCAAGCATGCGGTCACCCTGTCCCGGTCGATCATCGAGCCGTTCCTGACATTCTCGACCCGCCGCGATCTGCGTGAGCAGGCCTTCCGGAGCTGGGTCGCGCGCGGCGAGGGCCCGGGCGAGCGGGACAACCGGCCCATCGTGGCCGAGATGGTAAAGCTGCGCGCCGAGAAGGCGGTCCTGCTCGGCTATGCGACCTTTGCCCATTTCAAGCTCGACAACACGGTGGCGAAAACGCCCGAGGCGGTCCGTAATTTGCTCGAAACCGTCTGGGGCAAGGCACGCCAACGCGCCCTCGAGGAGGCCGATGATCTGTCGGTGCTGATCGCGGGCGAGGGTCACAATCACGCCGTGGCACCATGGGACTGGCGGCACTATTCAGAGAAACAGCGTGCGGCGCGCTTCGACCTCAACGAGGCGGAGATCAAGCCGTATCTGCAGCTCGAGAAAATGATCGAGGCGGCATTCGATACCGCGAACAAATTGTTCGGGGTCAGCTTTCGCCCACATCCCGACATCGTGGCATATCATCCTGACGTGCGGGTCTTCGAGGTCCTCGACGCGGGCGGCGCGCGCGTCGCGGTCTTCTTGGCCGACTATTTCGCGCGCCCGTCCAAGCGGTCCGGCGCCTGGATGACATCGTTCCAGGACCAGCACAGGTTGGCGGGTGACGCGGGCGACGGTGAACAGATCCCCATCGTGGTCAACGTAATGAACTTCGCCAAGGCGGCGGCCGGCGCGCCGGTCCTGATCACCATGGATGATGCGCGGACGTTGTTTCACGAGTTCGGCCACGCGCTGCACGGCATGCTGTCGAACGTCACCTATCCTTCGATTTCCGGTACGTCTGTCAGCCGCGATTTTGTCGAGCTGCCGTCCCAGCTCTATGAACACTGGCTGACCGTCTCCGACGTTCTGCAACGTTTCGCGGTGCATCACCAGACCGGCGAGCCCATGCCCGAGGCGCTACTGGAAAAGCTGCGTGCGGCCGAAAAGTTCAACAAGGGCTTCGCCAATGTGGAGTTCACGTCATCCGCGCTGGTCGATATGGCGTTCCACGCGCTCGGCCCGGATGAGGCTGCGGCTGTCGACCCGGCGGCGTTCCAGGCCGAAATTCTGGCGAGGTTGGACATGCCCGACGCGATCGTCATGCGCCATGCGACGCCGCATTTTTCCCATGTGTTCTCCGGCGATGGATATTCAGCGGGATATTATTCTTACATGTGGTCGGGTGTGCTCGACGCGGATGCGTTCGGGGCCTTCACAGAGGCGGGCGACGCGTTCGATCCGGAGACCGCGCGCAAGCTCCACGAACATATCTATTCGTCCGGCGGCTCTATGGACCCCGAAGACGCCTACCTGGCCTTCCGCGGCAAGCTGCCGACGGCCGATGCATTGCTTGAGAAGGAAGGCCTGGCCTAAGGCCACCCGACAACCGATTTTCCACTGGGTGCGCGGCCATTGCGGCAGGGGGTCGGAAGGCCTACCGTTTGGATAAGTCTGGGACGCCCATTTTTGGCGCTGCGTCATCAGACACGAGATCCACAGCACGCTGGCCGCCATGTACAATCTTCAACTAAGCGAGGAACAGCTCGCGATCCGGGACACCGTGCGCGATTTCGTTGCCGCGGAAATCAAACCTGTTGCCCTGCAGCCGGCGCGGCTCGAGCCGTTCGACCCGCCCCTCCCCCTCGATCTCATCGAGGCGGCAGGGGCATTGGGTCTGCGCAGCCTGGCGCTCGATGAAACCGATGGCGGCGCGAGTGCGGACACATTGACCCGATGCCTCGTCGCGGAGGAACTCGCCGCCGGCGACGTGGATGTCGCGGCGGTGTTGACGGAGACCGCCACCTTGGGTGGTCTGCTGTTCGGGCAGATGATGGACGCGGATCAGCGTGCGCAACATCTGTCGGCTTTTGTCGAGGATAGCGCCTTTCACCTTGCACTGGCGGCACAGGAAGCCGATGTCGATTCCGGGCTGGGTACGGCCTATCATCGCCCGCGCACGCCAAATACACCGGCGACCACGGCGGTGGCCGGGGGCGATGATTGGGTGATCAACGGCAGCAAAACACGCATCGCCAACGCTCCGGTGGCCAGGATGTTCGTCGTGACCGCCGCGTCGGACGCGGGCACGGTGGCGCTCCTGGTGCCCCATGATACGCCGGGCCTGTCGGTCACCGAAACGCCGCGTGACGGCGGCTGGTATCACGGCGCGATGGGCGACGTGGCCTTGCAGGATTGCCGGGTGCCGATGGTGAACCGATTGACCGATGGCAACCGGGATATATCGACTTTGAACGATCGCGGTTCGATTTTGGCTGGGATGCCGGAAGGACAGGCGATCAACCTTGGTGTGGCCCGCGCGGCATTCGATGCGGCGGTCGATTACGCGAAATTGCGTATCCAGGGTGGGCGTCCGATCATCGAGCATCAGGCTATCGGGTCCATGCTGGCCGATATCGCCGGCAGCCTGGAACTGGTTCGCGGTGCGGTCTGGCGCGCGGCATGGGACGCCGACAATCCCCAGGCCCGGGCCGATGGAAGCCTCGCCGACATGCCCCATGTGTTGATCTCCCAGGTGGCGGCAGCCGATATGCTCTACCGCGCCGCCAAGGATGCGGCCGAATGCTTCGGCGCCATGGGCGTGATGCGCGACATGCCGATGCAGAAATACATTCACGACACGCGGTTGTTCCGCCATTCCGGCCACGGCGCCAGCGATGCCCGTCTCCGCCTCGCCGAGGCGTTGGCGGGTCACGAAACACAATAGGGGCGGGTGATATGGATTTTTCACTGACCGAAGAACAAATCGCCTGGCAGATGAAGGCGCGCAAGTTCGCCGAGGAGGAAATCCGGCCGGTCTCGCTCGCGCGTGACGCGATTGCCGATCCGGCCGAAACTATCGATTGGGACCTCATCAAGAAGGGGTCGCAGCTTGGGTTCCGTACGTCGGTCGTGTCCAAGGAACAGGGTGGTCACGGGATCGACTATGTCACCCAATCGCTCGTGATGACCGAGCTGGCCCGCGCCGACAGTGCCATCTCCAAGACGTTCAGCCAGTGCTGGAAGTGGAGCCACCTGATCGCGGCGGCCTGCAATGATGATCAGAAGGAACGCTTTCTTGAGCCGTTCCTTGCCGATGACACCTTCGTGCTCGGCTTCGGCCAGACCGAGGCCAATAGCGGGTCCGACAACCGCATGCCGCCGCCCGATGCGCCCAATGCGGGCGTGCGGTTGCGCGCGGAGCTGGATGGGGATCATTGGGTGTTGAACGGCGAGAAACAATTCATCGCCAACGGCAACGTCGCCAAGCTGTTCTTCCTGTATGTGCGTACGGATTTCTCGGTGCCGTTCACCGACGGCACGACGGTTCTGCTGGTCCCGCACGACACGCCAGGGTTCAGCGCCGGCAAGGTCTACAACAAGAGCGGCTGGCGGTTTTATCAGAACAGCGAGATGATTTTCGAAGACGCCCGGGTGCCGGTTGCGAACCAGATTGGAGAGACAAACGGCGCGCTGCGCAAGGGTGAGGGCGACCAGTCGGGCGATATGTTCGGTGATCTCGAACTCGCCTCCAATGCCTTGGGAATCTGCGACGCGGCCTGCGAGCAGGCCATGGCGACGGCCAAGAACCGGCAATTGCGTGGCGAACCTCTGGCGAACCAGCAGCTCGTTCAGCTCAAGATCGGCCGCATGAATATGGTGACGGAGGCGTTACGCGCCTATGTCATGCGCGTGGCCTGGGAACATGATCAAAAAATCCATTCCAACAACGCCGGGCTCGCCATGAACCTGGCGACGGACACGGTCCAGGAAGTGACCGAACTCAACATGGACATCCATGACGGGGCGGGCCGCGCGATGGAGCGTGCGGCCGACAAGCTGGCCCGCGACGCGTTCATCTGGAGCCACCTTGCCGGTGACACGGTGCAGCGTTTGAAGGTTTCCGGGCGCGTTATCCGCGCAGCCTAAGGCTGGCCGGAGGCGTCGTCAGGACAGGACCCGCGGCAGCCAGAGCGCCAGCCCCGGCAGGAAGACCACCAGCAGGAGCCGCACGATGTCGGCGGCGAAGAAGGGCACGATGCCCTTGAAGATCGCACCCAGTGGCACGTCGGGCAGCATCGACTTGATCACGAACACGTTCAGTCCGATGGGCGGGGTGATCAGGCTGATCTCGACGACCATCACCATGACGATGCCGAACCAGATCAGATCGAAGCCCATGGCGTCGACCACCGGCACGAAGATGGGCACCGTCAGGAAGATCATCGCCAGGCCCTCGATGATCGTGCCCAGCAGGATATAGATCAGCAGGATGACCAGGATGACCGTGAGCGGCGCGATGTCGAGCGACTGAATGAACGAGACGATCGCGTTGGGCAGGCCCGCGACATTGACGAAGTTGTTCAAGATCAGCGCGCCGAAGGCGATGGTGAAAATCATGGCGGTCGTCTCGGCCGCCTCGGCCAGGGCGAAGAAGAAGATCCGCAGGTTCATTCGGCGGCGGGCGATGGCGAACAGCAACGCGCCGATCGCGCCGATCCCGCCGCCCTCGGTCGGCGTGAATATGCCGAAGGAAATGCCGCCGATGATCGCCAGGAAGAGCACCAGTACGGCCCAGATTTTCGACAGGGTGCGCCAGCGCACGGCCCAGCTCCCGCGCTCTGCGCGCGGTGCCAGGTGCGGCCAGATCTTGGCGACCAGCCAGATCACGGCGATATAGAGCAGCACGGTCACCAGGCCCGGGATCAGGCCGGCGATGAACAGGTCGCCGATGCTCTGCTCGGTCAGGATGCCGTAGATGATCAACGCCGCCGAGGGTGGGATCAGGATGCCCATCGTCCCGCCGGCGGCGACCGACCCGGCCGCGAAGCCTTCGTTGTAGTCGTAGCGGCGCATGGGCGGGATCGAGACCTTGGCCATCGTCGCCGCGGTCGCCACGGACGAACCAGAGATCGACGCGAACCCGGCGCAGGCCGCAACTGTGGTCATCGCCAGGCCGCCGCGCTTGTCGCCAAGCCAGGATTGGGCGGCTTCGTAGATATCTTCTGCTAGTGCCGCGCGGAACACGAACACGCCCATCAGGACGAACAGCGGCAGGGTCACGAAATTGGCGTTGAGTGCGAGATCGAGGATTTGCTGGCTGACGGTCTCCAGCGCCGGGACCGTGCCGCGGATAATGGCGAACCCCGCAAAGCCGACGATGATCATCGAGAATCCGAGCGGAAAACCCAGGAACGCGATCACCAACAAAATGCCGAAGCCGGCCAGTGAGATCGCCATCAGTCATTTCCTCCGGCGTCTGTCCGACGCGAAGCGATCATCATCCAGGCCATGTAGAGCTGCGTCAGCACGCTCATGGCGCTGAGCCCGGCGAGCGCAAACAGGAGCGGCGCCGTCGGCACCTGGAGATGCAGAGATATCTCGTCGAACTCCAGCATCTCAAGCGCGGTGAACCACATGCGAGACGTGATGAATGCCAGCACCCCGGCGTTGGCCAACAGGACGATGAAATCGCGAACCCGCTTGAAACCCTCGCTCATGAATCCGTCGAACAGTTCCACGGTGATGTGGGCGTTCTTGACGATCACGAGCGGTAGAGCCGAGAAAATGAGAAGACCGAGCAGAAACTCGATGATCTCGACGCCACCGGGTATGGGCGCGTTAAAAACATAACGACCCGTCACATCGACAAAGGTGACGCCCGCGATCGAGGCCATGAAGATCGCGGCGACGCCTGTCAGGATTCGGATTGGCCAGGCAAATCCGCCGGCCCTGGATGCGGGGACGGCATAGTCCTCGCTCAGAGCGTCTTCGTTGATGTCGAGGGGGTCGGTGGTCACGGGACGTGGTAATCCTTGGTCGAAGTTAGCGGATCGGCCGCCGTCGGTTTGTTCTCGACGGCGGCCGTCCCCGCATCAACGCGTGGCGCGATGCGGAATATCCGCTGCTACTTCAACTGGCCGCGGAAGAAGGCCAACGCAGCCGGGCCATCAACACCCTTGCCGTTCGCCATCTTGACCCAGTCGGCTTCCATTTTGTCGGCGAATTTACGGATCACCGCCAGGACGGCCGCGTCCGCTTCAACCACTTGCCCACCGGTTTCCTGCAACGTCTTCAGTGCACCGTTAGCAATCCGGTCCATGCCCGGGCCCTTGGACGAAACATGGGCGCCGGAAACACTCATCACCTGAGCCTGCTGATCGGCGGTCAGGCTGTCCCACTTGTCCTTGTTCATGAGCAAGGAGAAGGTTGTGTTCGACATGCCGCCGGGGAATGTCGTGACGGCTTTGATGTAGGGTTGCATGCGGAACGCCGGGAGCCCGTGCGCTGGAACCGCGACGCCGTCCACGACGCCCTTGGAAATCAGGCCGAAGATCTTGGACGGACCCGAAGCGACCGGCACGGCGCCGAGTTCTTTCAGGACATTGGTCGCGACGCCTGGTGAGGCGCGCAGCTTGTAACCCTTGAGGTCATCAAGGCTAACGATGGGGCCGGTCCCACTGTGAATGACATTCGGTGTGAGCGAGAAGGAGCCCAGAAGGACCGCGCCGTCATATTCGTTGGCGGCGGCGAAGAATTTCTCGTGGGTGGTCCAGAGTGCTGCCGAGGTTTTCTCGGACGAGCCTGAGTTCAGCGGAATTTCTGCGACAGTCGGAAGTTGAAGGCGTTTCGGCTGGAACAGGTTGGCCAGCACCACGACGTCCGCAACACCCTTGACGACCGTCTGCCAGTTCTTCGGCGGCGGGCCGACGGCGGCGGCGGAAAGTGTCGGCGTCACGGAACCGCCGGTCGCGACGATGACCTCGTCGATCCAGGGCGCCACGATCTGCGTCTGAAACGGGTGCTTCGGCGGCAGGTAATTGTTGATCAGAACTTCGGTCTGCGCCGACGCCGGACCGGCGAACAGCAGCCCGGTGGTGACGATGGCACCCGACAGAATTGTAGTGACGGTAAGTTTCGATGACATGGGCATCTCCTCCCAGAGAGTGATTGTCTGACTATTTTTGGCTCATCGGCCAATTCGTGCCGTTACGGCTTAGAATGCGAAACTGATTAACGTATTACCACTCTTGGGGGCTCAAGTAACGGACTCGTGTACCGCCATTTCGTCTGGTGAAGAACTGTACGACGGTGTTGGCATAACTTGTCAGGGGAGCATGCACTGGGATTATGACGGCGGTTTCAGGCCTGTTCTCCGGGGCTTCCGGCCGGCGTCACGCCCGGTTAGGATCGACCGATCGGCTGCGGGCCGGTGCCGCAAACCAGGAACGGGGGAAACTATGACCATCACCGACATACCGTCCGTAACCACCGACGACATCGAGATATATCGCCATGGCGACCGGCCGATGATCGTGCGGCTGATCCGTCCCGATGGCGACGGTCCGTTTCCGGCCATTCTCGACATGCACGGGGGGTGCTGGAACAACGGCGGACCTAGGGAGTGCGGCGCGCGTGGCGAGGTCTTCGCCCGGGCCGGTATGGCGTCCGCGGCGCTGGATTTCCGTCAGGCCACGGACATCTACCCGTCCTCGCTGGAAGACATCAACTATGCGTTGCGCTGGTTGAAGGCCCATGCCGGGGAGCTGCACCTCGACCCCGACCGGATCGGAATCCTGGGCCAGTCCAGTGGTGGTCACCTCGCGATGCTGGCGGCGATGCGGCCGAATGAGCCACGCTACGCCACGCTCCCGCTTGAGGCCGGCGCGCCGGATACAGACGCAAGCGTGCGCTGTGTCGGCATGATGTGGCCGGTGATAAATCCCCTGTCGCGTTATCGTCGCGTCGTCAGACTCCGCGCTGCGGGTGACCCGCCGGCTTGGGTCGCCGATCTGCCCGAGCGGCACGACACCTATTGGGTAACCGAAGACAATATGGAAGAGGCCAATCCGATGCTGGCGCTGGAGCGCGGCGAGGCCGTTGAGATTTTGCCGGCCATCTGGTTCCAGGGAACCCCGGATCCGGTGCATGATTATCGCGACCCGGCCTCGCCCCTCGATCTCAACGAGCCCGAGCGCTTCGCCGAGAATTATCGCGCGGCCGGCGGCACCATCGAGATCGCCCATGTCGAGCAGGCCAACCGCTCCGATCCGGCGCTGCTGGGGCCGCTCGTGGAATTCTTCCGGCGGCAGCTGGCGTAGCCTGTCGCGCAGCGGCAAGGGAGCCAACGAGATGAATGAAAACCTGATCGCCGTCACCGGGGCGACCGGTGTCACTGGGCTTCAGTTGGCGCCGCGATTGACGGAGCGCGGGCTCAATATTCGTTATCTCGTGCGCGATTTGGATAAGGCGCATGCAGCGCTGGGGTCCTTTCTGGGCGCGGGTGCCGAACTTGTCGCAGCCGACCTGGATGACCGCGAATCATATGATCGGGCACTCCAGGGGGTCCACACGCTGTACCTGAATTCTGGCCACAGCCCGGTGCTGGAACAGCAGCAGACCAACGCCATCAAGGCGGCAGTTGTCGCCGGGTGCGCGCGCATCGTCAAGCTGTCGGGCAATGTCGATTCACCCGCACCGATCCCTGAAGCGCACATGGCGCTCGAGGCAAAGATCGCGGCCTGCGGCCTGCGTTACACGTTCCTGCGGCCGAACTTCTATATGACGAACCTGCAATATCTGGCCGCGGGTCTGAAGGATGGTGACGTGTTCACCAGCGCGATCCCGCGCGACGTGACGATGAGCATGACCGATCCGCGCGACGTCGCCGATCTGGCCGCAACGGTTTTGGCTGAAGACGGAAAACATGACGGCGAGGGCTACTGCCAGACCGGCGCCGCCGTCAGCCTGGACGACGTCGCCGAGACGTTTGGCCGGGTCCTGGGCCGGGACATCCGCTACGAGACGGTCGATGTGGAAGTCTGGCAGGACATGGTGACGAAGCGGGGGCTGCCCTCCTGGCTGATCGAGCATCAGGTGAAGATGATCGGTTTTGCTGCCAACGGCGCCTATTCCTATGTAACGAACGTCACGCAGGACATCGCGGGCCATCCGGCGCGCACGCTTGCGGAATTCACCACCGACCATGCCGCCGCCTTTGCGCGGGCGGGTTGACCAGCCAACTCCCGGGGACTCCGACCGATGCCAAAGACCCACGCTATCTGTGTTCTGCCCGGTGACGGTATCGGGGAGGAAGTCATCGATTGCGCGCGCCGGGTGCTCGACGCGCTGACGGCGGCGGGCGGGCCCGGCTTTTCGTTCGTGACCCATCCTGCGGGCCATGGCACGTTTCTTGAGGCCGGACATTCCATGCCGGACAGCAGCATGGCGGCGGCGAAGGCCGCAGACGCGGTCCTGGTTGGCGCCATGGATGTGGCGCAGATCCCGCCCCGGGGCGGCGACCCGCTGGGAGATTTGCGCATCGGTCTTGAGGTCGCGGCGAGTGTGCGGCCCTCGCGCGTGATCCCCGGCGTGGAATCTCCTGCCGATGATATCGACTGCCTGGTGGTCCGCGAGGTGACCGAGGGGCTCTATTCCCGTGACGAATATATGCATGATGATGATGCGGCCTATGCGGTGCGTGTGATCACCCGTGAGGCCTCCACGCGCGCGGCACGCATGGCCTTCGAGCAGGCGTGTGTCAGAAAGGCGGCGCGGGCAGCATCCGGTTCGACCAAACCGACCCGGGTTACCTCGGTGCACAAGGTCGGCGTCCTCAAGCTGTCCGACGGCCTGTTCCTGGAAGTCTGCGCCGACGTCGCGAAGGACTATCCCGACATCGAATACGAGACCCGCAATGTTGATGCCTGCGCGCTGGAGCTGGTGCGCGAGCCAGCCCATTATGATGTGATCCTGGCGACCAACGTGTTCGGCGACATCCTGTCCGACGTGGCCGCCGGGCTCGCGGCGGGTCTGGGGCTGGCCCCGTCGGCATGTATCGGCGAGCGCTGGGCCTATTTCGAGCCGGTGCATGGCACCGCGCCCGACATCGCAGGTAAGGGCATCGCCAACCCGTGCGCCACCATCCTGACTGCGGCCATGATGCTGCGCTATCTCGGTGAGGATGACAGCGCCGACGCGGTGGACCAGGCGGTCTATGGCGTGCTGGCGCGCGGCGATGTGCGCACCGGTGACCTTGGCGGCAAAGCAACCAGCACCGAAATGACCGATGCGATCGTCGCGGCGCTGGATATATCGGCTGGATGACCCGGCGCGATAAAAACCTCCTGATTGAAAGATGACGTCGATGAATGATTCCGGGAATGATTCCGGCGCGGCCCGCTGGCCGCATATTCTCTCCCCGTTCCGTTTGGGGTCACTCGATCTGCCGAACCGCACTGTCGTCGCGCCGATGACCCGGATCAGCGCGGACGCCGATGGCGTCCCGACAGCGCAGATGGCCGACCATTACGCCGCGTTCGCGCGCGGCGGCTTCGGCTTGATCATCACCGAAGGCACCCATACCGACACGTTCCAGAGCCAGGGCTATCGCGACCAGCCGGGCATTGTGACCCCGGCCCAGGTCGAAGGCTGGCGCCAGGTGGTGGACGCGGTGCATGCGGCGGGCGGGCGCATCGTGCTGCAGGTCATGCATGCCGGCGCGCTGGTCCAGGAGAATCGCTACACTGACGATATTGTCGCGCCGTCCGCGATCCAGCCGGCCGGCGCCATGGGCGCGCGCTATTATGGCGATGGACCCTTCCACATGCCGCGTGCCATGACGGCTGACGAGATCACCGCAGTGGTGGCCTCCTTCGAGGCGTCTGCCGCGAACGCCATGGCGGCCGGGTTCGACGGCGTCGAAATTCACGGAGCGAACGGTTACCTGCCGGTCCAGTTCCTGACACCGGAGACCAACACCCGCACGGACGGGTATGGCGGATCGCTGGAGAACCGCCTGCGCTTCCATCTCGAGATCATGGCGGCCGTGGTGCGCGGCGTGGCGGGCCGGGGGCTGGCGGGCATGCGCATGTCCCAGAGCCGTTCAAACGACTTCAATTACAAATGGGCGGGCGGCGTCGACGACGCGAAGGCGACCTTCTCGGCACTGGCCGGCGCGGGGGCGGACTACATTCATGTCAGCACCCATCAGGGTCTGGGCGAGGAATTCGGCAGCGGCCACACTCTGGCCGGTCTGGCACGCGAATTCGCCGGGTTGCCCATCATCGCCTGCGGCAAGCTGGAAGATCCGGCCAACGGCGAACAGCTTCTGGCGGGCGGCGAGGCGGATCTGGTCGCGATCGCGCGTGGGGCCATCGGTGATCCGTCCTGGCCCAACAAGCTGGCGCGCGGCGAGGCGCCCGTCGCCTTCGACCCGGAGATGATCAGTCCGTTTGCAACCCTTGACGCCACTGCGGCGTGGCGCGCGGCCAATGGCTCGAGCTTTGCGGATTAAATCATGACGGCGCGCGGCAATCTCCTGGTGCCGATCCCGGTTTCTCTGACAGTGTCGGCTTGAATTCTTGATGCAAGGACGTAGTTTTATGTGGTCACGGACCCACGCATACGAACCTGGATTGGCCGGGTTGATGTTAGGAGGAAAGGACTGACCATGCTGACGCTACTCTCCCCGGCAAAGAAACTGAATATGACGCCCGTTGAAACGGGTGTTCCGATCACGCAGCCGCGCCTGCGCGATGATACGCACGAGCTTGCGACCGTCGCCAAAACCCAGTCGGCGAAAGACCTGAAACGCCTGATGCATATTAGTGACAATCTCGCGGCCATTAATTTCGAGCGGTTTCAGATCTTCAATCTCGACAATAAGAGCAATAGCGCCAAGCCTGCCGGACTCGCCTTCGACGGCGACGTCTATTGGGGACTGGAGGCTGACAGCCTCTCCGAGGACGCGCTCTCTTATGCGCAGGATCATCTGCGGATTCTCTCGGGCCTATACGGCGTCCTACGTCCGATGGATGCGATCCAGCCCTATCGCCTGGAGATGGGCACCAAGATGGCGAATGATCGCGGGAAATCCCTTTATGATTTCTGGGGTGCACGCATCGCCGACCGACTGAACGCAGACCTCGCCGATCATGCCGACACAACCGTGGTCAATCTCGCCTCAAACGAGTATTTCAAGGCGGTGGATGCCAAGGCACTTGGACGGACGGTGATCGGGGCGAAGTTCCTGAACGTGAAGGACGGCAAGGCCCGTTCCCTCATGTATTACGCCAAGCATGCGCGCGGTGCGATGGCACGCTGGATTATGGAAAACCGTGTGGACCGGGCTGACGGCTTGAAGGATTTTAATGCCGGCGGTTATGCCCTCGATGCCACCGCCTCCACGGACCATGAACTCGTCTTTTCCCGGCCTCAGCCGCCGACGAAAGGATAAGTAGGTGGCGTCTGCAGGGTTATTCAGTCCCTGAATATAGGCATCGCCTGTAATTGGCCCCAGAATGCGGGCGTTCACACGGCGACACCGAGAACGGACTGAAAGATATCTGTCGGTAAAGAAAGAAATGGCGGTGGACGTAGTCTCGAGCGAACTCGTCTCTGCGTCGATTGCCTGTTTAACAGGGTAATTACAGGGAATATTCGAAAGTTCGACCGCTGACGGCATAAAAACACATAATTGTTGGCCCAATAACAAGGTGTTGGGTCGTAATTCCCTAGCTTTTAAAACAGGGAATTTGGTTTTCCATAACAGGGAACGTTAAATCGAATTTAGGGAAACAAATTCGGGGAACTAGCGAACCATGGAAAATCTACACTCAGTGTAAAACTCTAATTTTGTACTGAGTTCGACGTTCATCGAATACAGTCCGACGTACTCGTGTGCCGCGATGGAAACTGGTTGCTGATAAACTCCCATTATCGCAACGTAGACTCAAACAGTGCATCGATGATTGGGCAATCTGGAACTTGCCCGCCGTCGCATTGATTGACCATCTCAGAGAGTACGCCTTTCATTTTGTTCAAGTCGGCGATCTTGCGTTTCACGGACGCCATGTGGCCGACCGCCATTGAGCGGACCTCGTCGCAGGTATAGTCGCCGCCATCGACGAAGTGCAGCAACTCGCGCACCTGGTCGAGCGAGAAACCCAGGTCGCGACACTTCCGAACAAAAACCAGCCGTTGGACGGCATCCTGATCGTACTGGCGATGTCCGCCCGCGCTGCGCGGTGGTTTGCGAAGGATTTCGATACGTTCGTAATACCGGATCGTTTCGCTGTTGCAGTCCGTTTTCGCAGACAATTCTCCGATCGATAGTCGCACTGGATGCTCCTTCGTAGCCTGATTTCCGGTGGTTGAGCTCTCGAATTCCGAGATCACACACGGGTGACCGGAAACCCCTTGAACCTGTAGTTACTACAGGTCCTATATTCAGGTCCAATCAGACAACCGGAACGAACGGAACAACGATGACAAGCAGTATCGAAGATATTGGCGACCGCACATTCGACCTCGCTGTGATCGGTGCCGGGTCTGCCGGGTTCTCTGCGGCGATTTCGGCCTCGGAGGCGGGTGCAAATGTTGCTTTGATCGGCAGCGGCACGATCGGGGGTACCTGCGTTAACGTCGGTTGTGTCCCCTCAAAGACGATGATCCGTGCTGGCGAAGCGCTGCATCTTGCAAGCACGCCCCAGCGATTTGCAGGAATTTCCACGAACGGCCGACTGGAAGATTGGCGCGTGGTTGTCGCGGAAAAGAACGCGCTTGTAACCGAACTCAGGCAGGCAAAATACGAGTCTCTCCTGCCTGAATACTCGTCGGTGCACTATCTCGAGGGGAGTGCCGCCCTTTCGGGTGCGGGGCTCTCTGTCGGCGGAAAGCCGCTTCAGGCCGACGCGACGATTATCGCCACGGGCTCGTCGCCGTTGATCGCCAGCATTCCGGGTATAGACGGCGTCGATTGCCTCACCAGTACAAGCGCGCTCGAATTGTTGGAACTACCGCGCTCAATGATGATTCTCGGGGGCGGGTATATCGGGGTCGAACTGGGTCAGATGTTCGCGCGGTTCGGCGTTGAAGTGACCATCGTTTGTCGGAGCCGTTTGCTGCCGCAAGCCGAGCCGGAGATTTCCGAAGCGTTGGCGGGCTACCTCGAGCAAGAGGGGCTCAGGATCGTCGCTGGTATCGAGTACCGGTCGATTATGGAATCGGGCGATGGTTCGGTCGTGCTCAGCGTCATGAAGAACGGTGAGAGCCAGCAGATCGAGTCTGAGAGGGTGTTGCTGACAACAGGCCGCCACCCCAACACAGCGGGTATGGGGCTTGCGGAGGCGGGTGTTGAGCTCGACGGGCGTGGCGCGGTTATCGTTGACGACCGGATGCGCACATCGCGGCCTGGAATCTATGCGGCGGGCGATGTCACCGGCCGGGACGAGTTCGTGTACATGGCCGCCTACGGTGCGCGAATTGCCGCGGAGAACGCGATGAACGGAGACAGTCGGAGCTACGATAATTTTGCGATGCCTGCAGTTGTGTTCACCGATCCGCAGATGGCGAGCGTTGGCCTGACGGAAGCTGCGGCGAAGGCCGCAGGGCACAGCGTTAAAACCAGCGTGTTGCCTCTCAGTGCGGTGCCGCGCGCGCTTGCGGCACGGGACACGCGCGGGCTGATCAAGCTCGTTGCAGACACAGAAAGTGACCGGCTTCTCGGCGGACATATCCTCGCACCCGAAGGCGCAGACAGCATCCAGACCGTCGTGATGGCGCTGAAGGCCGGGTTCACGGTCCGGCAGCTGGCGGAGACAATCTTTCCGTATCTGACCACGGTTGAAGGATTGAAGCTCGCCGCACAGACCTTCGACATGGACGTATCCAAGCTTTCCTGTTGCGCGGGGTAAGGAAGTACCCATGACCGATCGATCCGATACGAAACGCGACTGGGTCGCAAACCGAAGCAACGCCCTGATCGCATGGGGCATCCCCATCGCCGCGCTGATCTTCGCGATCTGGATCGACCACCCCGCCAAGACCCTCGTCTGGTTCATCGCGCTGACATGGATGGGGCTCGCCTGCCTCGCAAACGCGCGGCGCTGTGGCCGTGTCCATTGCCGCTACACCGGGCCGTTCTTCCTGGGCATCGGCCTGTTGGCGCTCGGCCACGGGTACGGTGTCGTTCCCCTGGGCGATGCCGGCTGGGCCTGGCTCGGTGCGGCGCTGGCAGTTGGCGGTGTCGGGCTCACAGTGGTGCCCGAAATGATCCGGGGGAGGTATGCAAAGTCATGACGCCCGACCACCGAAACGACACCAAGATCGACAAGTCCAGCGGATTTCTGTCCGGTCTGATCGCGTTAAAGCTGATCTGCTGCGGCGGTTTGATCCTTCTCGCGACAGGAGGCCTAGCCGGGCTAGGTGCCTGGTTTTCAGGTGTCAGTATCGTGATTGCAGCCGGAATGGCTTTGGCCGTGTTCGCGATCCTGCTGATCCGGCGTCAGATTGCCAGCCGTCAGGATAGCTCGCTATACGAGGCCCGGCCGGTTCGCGCTAGTCTTGGCGAGGATGGTCCATGAACCTTCAACGCTTCTTCTGGCCGGCCTTCGCCGGACTGATTCTGGCAGTCATCGCCGGTTTCCTGTGGGTGGTGGTCATACCTCAGTTCGGTTTGATCAGCGATTCTCGTTCGAACACGGGCGCCAGCACTCGCAATGTATCGAGCGACGTGTTGATACCGTCCGAAGAACGAACCGAGGCACTCGCATTTCGAATCCAGACCGCGTCATTCGGCGACGGCAAAATCTTCGACCTGGCGACCGCCGACGGCGATGTGGTGGTCATATTCTTCATGGCGAGCTGGTGCACCACTTATGTTCCCGAAGCCCGGGCTTTGAAGGAACTGCACGCGGCCTATCGCAAGCGGGGGCTGCGGGTTCTGGTCGTGGATATCGATCCCCGCAGCACGGAGCGAGCGCTCGCCCGGTTTCGGGTAATCGCGAACAAGGGCGAGTATCTCTGGGCACTGGATACCCAACAGACCATCGTGCGCAGCTATGGTGTGCGCACACTGGACGCGACGATTATCATCGACCGGGACGGTAGGATTGCCTACCGCGACGCGTTTCCGACCGATTATGAGCGGTTGGACGATGCGGTTCGCGGGCTGATCTGACGGATCCGGAAAACCATGTTCGAAGCGGTCTATGAGACGGCAAATTTCTGGCTGGGCAGCGTCGCGATATTCATCGACGCCCTGCCGGTTTCCTATGCGCTGGGTGCCGGGATGATCGCGTCCATCAATCCGTGCGGCTTCATCATGCTGCCTGCGTTCGCCGCATTTTACCTGACCGCCGGCGAAGATATGGAGAAGGCAGGTACGGCTGCCAGATTCGGCCGCGCCCTGAAGATGGGTGGGTTTGTCACGTTGGCCTTCGTTGTCACGTTTGCGTTGGCCGGTGGGGTTGTCTCGCTGGCCGGTTATGCGCTCCTGCAATGGACAGGCTGGGCCGGCCTGGCGGTGGGTGTCGCGCTGATTGGACTTGGCGTGTACCAGGTTGTCACGCGCCGGTCGGTGTTCGGCGGCATCGGCAAGGGAGTCCGGATTACGCCGCGCGCGACATCCGGCGGCGTCATGATGTTCGGCGCCGGTTACGCACTTGCCTCGTTGAGCTGCACCCTACCGATTTTCCTGACGGTCGTGAGCGGTGCCTTCGTCGATGACCGGCTTGCCGAAGCCGTCTTTGATTTCGTGCAGTACGGGCTTGGGATGGGGATCGTTTTGACCATCGTGACCATCGGAATCGGGCTGTTCCGTGCCCAGACCGTGCGCGTCGTCAGCGGCGTGCTCCCCTACGTCACGGTGGCCGGGAACGTATTTCTGGTTTTCGCGGGCGCCTATCTGGTCTGGTACTGGACCGTGCTCGGGCAACTGATATGACGGGCCCATCCAAACAGCCTGACGTCGAGGTGTTCACCCAGCACCATTGCGCCAGCTGCCGGCAAGTTGAGAACTATCTTGAGAAGCGCGGTGTTGCGTTTACAACCCGCGACGTGGTGTCGGACGTGGATGCGCTCGATGAGCTATTTCGGCGCGGCTTCATGACCACTCCCGTGATTAGAATCGGCGAGACCTGGATCGGCGGATTTCGACGGGATGAGATCGAAGGTCTGCTGCCAACCTGACGCCCCGATTTACACGACTTTCACCTCGAATCGGACAGCAAAGGAATTCCATGACCAACAAGAAACTATTTTGCACCAGCTGCACGGGCACCGTCATCGTTGCGTTGTGCTGTTTCACGCCGGTCCTTGTCATAGGACTTGGAGTGGTCGGGCTCTCTGCCTGGCTCGGATGGCTGGATTATGTTCTGTTTCCGGCCCTCGCTTTTTTTGTGCTCCTGACAGGATACGCGTACTGGAAGTTGAAATCCGCCAAACAGTGAAGTGCAGAATCTGATGGTCGTGTCGGGCTATCGCGTTTCCGACCGGAGAAGCAGGTAGAGATCGGGAGATTTTAAGGTAGAGATGGCATTCGGTGCGTTGTTATTTGGTCTTCGCTCAGAAGCCTTCATGTTCTGACGACGAGAATATGAGCGACACGAGGGTGACCATCGTTATGGTTTCACGAAAGCCTTTGACGAGCCGAAAAATGATAAGCGAAAGAGTTCAGTTGAACATCCTCCGTGAAACCCTCGAAAACCATCAGGTCGGTATTTGTTTCGTCGCTGTTGTCCTCGGTGTCATAGCAGCGCTTACTCTCTCCGGAACGACAGCGCTGGAGGCAGGCATCAATTCTGCGCTGGCCTTCATGTTGTTTGTGGCCTTCCTCCAGGTTCCGCTTGTCGAGCTGCGGCTGGCCTTCTCTCGCTTTCGTTTTCTTGCTGTCCTGCTGCTGACAAACTTCGTGGTCATTCCCGGTTTGGTGGGAATCCTCGTCCAGTTTCTGCCGCCCGATCCATTGGTGCGTCTCGGTGTCCTGCTGGTTCTTCTCACACCATGCATTGACTATGTCGTTACTTTCTCGCACCTCGGCCGTGCCGACGCCCGTCTCCTGCTGGCGGCTACACCCGCGCTCCTGATCGTCCAGATGTTGCTGCTGCCCGTCTATTTGGGGCTTTTCCTTGGTCCCGAGGCCGGGTCTCTTGTTCAGGTTGAGCCATTTGTGCGCGCATTCGTCTGGCTGATCGTGGTCCCGCTTGCCGTCGCCATCTTCGTTCAGCTATGGGCTAACAGAAGGGATTGCGGTGCGCGTGCGTTGTCGGTTCTCGGATTGCTCCCGGTTCCCGCAACTGCGCTCGTACTCTTCGTTGTCGTGGCTGCTGTAGTGCCGCTGCTTGGGCTCGTGTTCGACGATACGTTTCGAGTGGTGCCGATATACGTAGCATTTGCTGTTGTTGCACCCCTGGTGGGGTGGGGTGTGAGCAGGCTGTTCAGGCTTGATGCGCCAGCGGGACGAGCTGTCGCGTTCAGTGCTGCCACCCGCAACTCTCTCGTCGTCCTGCCGCTGGCATTCGCGGTACCTGGCGCAGTACCACTTCTTCCGGCAATCATCGTCACGCAAACATTGATCGAACTTGTGAGCGAGCTGATATATGTACGTCTGGCACCAAAGTTCGGTTCCAACAAGGCCCCAACCGCAAATTGGCGTGCGTCGTAGGTGGGAAGGGAGAAACGCTTAAAGTAAGCGGAACTTGCTGCTCCTTTTGTGCTTCGAACAGGAGCCGTATTTTTGATGAAGCGCCGGGCCTGATGCGTTGTGGCGCGGAGTTCACCAAAGCCGCCGCATTTTCGCGCAAAAGCACCATTCGTCGCCGCGTGTCGTCGCCCCGGCCTGGCCACCGTGCGAGACCAGCAACAGACCACAGTTCACAAAGAACACCCGGGATTTTGAGTGCCTAGAGCGTTTCATGTTTTGACGGAAGCATAGCCAGCGTTTTCGAA
>TARA_R110002110_G_scaffold383245_2_pt1 | contig 87934 bp, 63 predicted proteins | sample TARA_R110002110 | Tara Oceans TARA_R110002110 (sample SAMEA4397330) | marine metagenome | biome: Polar Biome; feature: [SRF] surface water layer (ENVO:00010504); material: water (ENVO:00002006), including particulate matter (ENVO:01000060) such as... | depth 5 m | reverse complement strand
GATGCTGATGCTGATGCTGATGCTGATGCTGATGCTGATGCTGATGCAAACATTTTGTCCGCTGATGTTCCTGGTCTTTCTATCCCGCTCTTCATGGATAAAGCCCCTCTCAAATAGTTGTTTTACAAAATTTGTTTGCATAATAACTTATAGAAAAGGGAGCGGTTAGAGGGGCTTTCCCCTATTTTTGTCAGAGTGATAGAAGTCATTATTAGAGCGACAGGCAACTACAGTTTTATGTAGCCTTAAACAGCCTAATTATTTAGGCTGCTCAACTAAACCTTCCGGTGTCATCAAAAATACTCTATCAGCAGAGCGAATTGTCTCTGGCCGGTGGGCAATGATAACACGCGTAACTTTTAAGTTTTTCACCGCATCATTGACGCCTTTTTCTAAAGCGACATCTAAATGACTGGTGGCTTCATCTAAGAACAGTATTTTGGGGTTTTTATATAAAGCGCGAGCTAACAAAACGCGTTGTTTTTGACCGCCAGATAAGGCCATGCCCATATCCCCCATCAGGGTGTTATAATTCATCGGCATTGCCATAATATCTTGAGCAATTACTGCCATATTGGCACAAAGCTCTACTCGCGCCTGATCAAAGTCAGCAGCGAAAAAGCTAATATTTTCACCAATAGAACCTGATAATAACTGATCGTCTTGCATCACAGCACCAAACTGATCACGAAAATGCTTATGTCCCAATGTATCTAAAGGCATATTATCAACCATCACTTTACCCGTTTCTGGCTGAAACAAGCCCATCATAACTTTCATCAAAGTGGTTTTACCACAGCCTGATGGACCAATCAAAGCAATGGACTCGCCTGGCTCGATCGTCAAACTCACATTTTGGAATACCCAAGGCTCATCTTGGTTATACCTGAAGCTCAAATTTTCTAATTGAATGGCACCCTTTAACTCAGGCGCTTCTAACATGCTTGAACTATCGATTTCTTGTTCTTCTAAGGCAATATCACCGAGTCGCTCTAAATGTAAACCTAACATTTTAAATTCAATAAGCTTTTCGATGAAAGCAACCGCTTTATCTGTAAATTGAGATTTATATGACATGAAGGCGTACAACATACCCACTGTCATTTTGACATCAACCACTAAATGGGCTGCCAAATAAACAACGATAATATTCTCTAAACCAAATAATAAAGAATTAATCGAGCTAAAAGCGATGTTCAATTTACCTAATCGTATACCGGCATTTATTTTATCCGCATAACGATTTTGCCATAATGTTTGTCGTTGTGTTTCTTGGCCAAATACCTTAATACTCTGCACGCCACGAATGGTTTCCATAAAGTTGGAATTTTCTTTTGCCGCGGTCACAATGCCTTCTTCGGTTAAGGATTTAAGCGGTCTATACCAAATACAACGAATGATACCGTACAACGCCAAGGCAATTAGAACTACGGCCGTTAAAGCGGGTGAATAGAAAAATATCATGACCAAAGTCGCAATGGCCATCAAACCATCCACAATCGCCTGAACAATATTTGTGGTTAGGGCTTTTTCGATTTGCCCTAAGGAACCAAAACGCGAAACAATATCACCTATATGACGTTTTTCAAAAAACGGCAAAGGTAAGCGTATTAAGTGTCTAAATAAATTAGCCGCCATTTGTATGCTGAGCATACTGCTGAGCGATAACACGACCAAACTACGCAATGCGGTGGTTGCAATATTAATCAGCATCAATATGCCAAAACCAATCGCCAATACCGTCAATAAATGTAAATCACGACTGAGCAACACCTCATCTACGACTAATTGCATATATAAAGGGCTGAGCAATGCAAATATCTGTAATGCGACAGACATCATAAAAACTTGTATCAGCGCTTTCTTTAAACCAACAATACGGTGCCAAAAGTTCCAAATAGGGACTTTACGCACTTCTTTTTTAGGCTCAAACTTTTTAGTCGGTGTCAGCTCTAATGCAATGCCGGTGAAGTGCTTGGACACTTCTTTCATGCTGACAGTTCTTGTGCCTTGCGCTGGATCGTGAATGGTAATCGACTTTTTACTGACGCGCTTCAAAACAACAAAGTGATTCATATCCCAATGTAAAATAGTCGGCGTTTGCAACTGAGGCATGTCTTCTATTTCTAGACGAAGTGGACGTGTTGCAAACTCCATTTTGTCTGCAACTTGCATCAAGTTTTGTAGCGTTGTACCCCTTAAGGAAACAGGATACTGGCGACGTAATGTATTCAGATCTATCTCATGACCATGATAACTAGCAATCATCGCCATACAGGCTAAACCACATTCTGCAACTTCTGTTTGCAAAATAACGGGTAGACGTTTACGCCCAGAAAATTTTAGTAACTCTAGTGGATTCTGCATTAAAAACGCCCTTTCAAACTAAAGAGTGGATCTAATATCCATTCAAATAATGATTGTCTATCTAATATAATATCGGCTTCTAAAGTCATGCCAGCTTGCAAAGGAAAGTGTTTCCCGTAAGCAATAATGTCTTGTTGGTCTAGCTCAACAACCACTCTGTACACCGCTTCATTCAGCTCTAATGGAACATTGAGCTCTTGGGGTAATAGTACGTGCTTAGAAATGGATTTAACCTTCCCTGCGAAAATGCCGTATCGCTGGTAAGGGAAGGCATCAAATCTAACACGTACTTTCTGATCTATTTCTAAAAAGCCCACAGCACGCGTAGGTACAAATAGCTCTACCTGCAATTTGGCATTATTGGGAATAATGGCCATTACAGGAAGATTATTACTTTGAGTTTGCCCCAACTTAACATGTACTGATGATACTTTCCCATCGATTGGAGAGCGAATTTCATAGATTTTTCGCCCTTTTACTTCTGCAAGCCGTTGGTTAATTTCAGAAATCATATCTTCAATTTCATTAATCCGGGTTTCAGTGCGTATGGGTAATTGTGCCAGCTCAACTTTATATTGAATTAACGCATTTTCTTTTGCTATTTTAGCTCGTTCTAAATCTTGTAGTTGTTGCTTTTGTACAAGCATTTCTTCTAAATGTTTTTGGTATTCTACTTGTGAAATGCTTTTTTGCTTTAATAGTTTCTCAGCACCATCCATTCGGAACTTTAATATAGCAAATCTTTCTGCCTGTGTTGCAATACTTTCTTGGATTTGGTGAAGCTCTTTCTCTGTACCGTCAATATTATTTTGCGTACGCTCTAGCTCTGAAACCAATAATTTTTTTTCTGATTTAATCCGTTTGTAATGATGCGCTTTAGAGGACTCTAACTCGACTAACAATAAAGAATCTATATCATTGCCGCCCTGTAAAGAACGCTCTGCCATCAATGTGACTAGGGGCTGATGCTTGCTGACATTTTCACCTTCATGAGTATGAAGTTCAGAGACGTTACCCACGTTAGGGGCATATACTTTTACAATACCTTTGTCAGGTACTAGATAGCCACGCACAGTTTCTTTTCTAGCATATGTTCCCCAAAATAACATGGCGAGCACAAAAGCACAGATAATAACAACCGAAGAAACCAATACAGTGACAGAAAATGGCTGAAGCAATATAACTTCACCATATAATCTGTTTTGGCTATGCTCCATAGCTTCTTTACGAAATAATGATGACATTTATTGATATAACTTTAATAGTTTAACTTGGTCGGGAATTCTAGCATATTTCCAACGGTCAAGGGATGACACGCTTCGCTGAATATTAGCCGTCTGTCTGAATATCCTATTTACTCGTACCCATCTTCATCATAGGGGTATCGATTCATACGTAAATATTGGTCAATGAATTTATACGATCTTGGCATAACGGTGTCAGGATCGCAGTAATAGGCTCGTCCACGCGTTACATACTGCTTAATCTCATTATTACTATTAATCCAAACAATATGCGTTGCGCCAATAGCGGCTGCTTGATCTAAGGCTCTATAACGAGAAAGCTGTTCGCCTTGAGGTGTAATCGTATTTTTTGATGTGCCATCTACCTCACCTAATAAAGTGCACTTTGTGATCATCTCTGGATAAGCAACCAACACTCTTTGTGCCCGTTGACTGGGTTCAATAATGCAACCCGACAACCCACAACATAATACAACTATTCCTATTGTACGCATGACTTAGTCCTCAACCACTTGTTTGCAATAAGTTTCTCTCAAGAAAAACGTCAATATGAGAGCTGTTAATGTCAGTATAGGCAACAAAAATAAAGCCGAACGGTAATCATTGGCAGAATAAACTTTCATCATATCTACCAGTTGGCCACTCCAACTTCTATCTAGTAATTTCCCAACCATCACTTGAAATATAGCACCCGACACAACCATAAAATTAGTCACAGCAATAATGGTACCCGATAAATGGACCGGGAAATTTTCACGCCCAATGGCAAAACAAAGAATTTCTGCGCTTGAAAAAACACCTACAAAAAACAAAATTACGGAAATATGCATAAATGTTAAGTTAGGGAAGTAAAATACAAGAGCCAACAAAATGGTAACCATTAACGTGCCAATTAGAAGTAACGGCTTTCTACGACCTATTTTGTCAGATAAGTATCCCATAATAGGACTACCAATACCCCAACCTAAGAAAACCATAGCAACCGCTTTGCTCGCCATGCCAACATCAAAAGACTCCACGGTTTTCAAATACGAAGTGCCCCAAAGCTCAGCAAACACGACTGTTGGTGCCATCAACAAACTACCAATAAAGCCATTCAACCAAATTTGTTTGTTTTTTAATGCAACACCAATATCTTTGAGCAGCTGGCTATAAGATATATCGATGTCCTGAGCAGCACTATGGTTATCTAAAGGATTTTTAGGTTGATCCCGAATGATAAACCAAATAATAGGAAATAAAATAAATCCAACAAAACTAGAATAGTAAAGAGTTTGGCGCCAACCTATATCTTCGATTACTAAAGATAAATAGGTTCCTGCAAACATAGCGCCAATCATACCCAACGTCGTCGTTAAACCTGAGACCAAAGCAAAACGATTTGGCGGCAACCAAGTTGAAGCTAATTTTAAAACACCAACAAATGCGAAAGCAGACCCAAAACCAATTAAAAAACGGCCTAAAGCGGCCATCGCCAAGGTTGGCGCATAGGCAAATAGCAACGTACCCCCTGCACAAGACAATACGGCGATGCTCAAGATGTTACGAGGTCCATACCGATCCATCATTAACCCAACGGGTAATTGCATCGGTGTATAAGCGTAATAATAAAAGGCGCTTAAATGACCCAATTTAGTCGCATCTAGAGGAACACCATTGACACTAAAAGCCATTTGCAAGTGCTCGACCATGAGCCCAGGCGTAATACGAAGTAAATACTCGTAGCAATAAAATGTTGCTGCAAGGGCGCAAATAAACCAAGGTAGCAAAGACGAGCTACTTTTAGACGCATTATAATTTTGTGGTTCGTTTTTTAACAAAATAAAGTAATCTAGCTGCTATAATAATTAATTAATAAGCACCATAAGCGATTCAATTCTTTCATGCAAGTTTTCCCTCAATATTATATTAGTTAAATAACAGTATAATACACCAACTGCAAGTGACGACTATAAATATAACCGACTTATTAAATTAAATCCCCAGGCCGCCCTATATAATAGCCTTGGAGGCCGTCTACTTTCATCTGTTCTAACATACTGCACTCTTCTTCTGTTTCAACAGATTCAGCAATAATTAGAATATCTAGACTTCTAGCAATCTCTACTAATGAACGAATAAAAAATTGATTATCTGAGTTTTCATGAATATTGCGTATAAAGCTTCCATGTATCTTTAAGTAATCTAGCCTAAGATTATTAAGATATGCAAATGAACCAAAACTTTTACCGTAATTATCTATAGAGGTTTTTGCCCCAAGCGCTGACACGTGGGCAAAAAATTCTCTGACGGCAGCCACTCTTCGAACCACGCCATACTCTGGTAATTCAATAATAATTTTTTGCGCATCTTTACCCATTCGCTTCAATTCGGCCAATAGCCACATGATAAATTGGGTATTATCTAATGAGCTCGGTGAAATATTTATAGAAAAGTTAGCATGCTGAAGTTTTGACTGAGCTAACGTCAACACATTTTTAACAATCACCCGGTCTAAATCTGTTACCCGATTTAATCGCTCTGCCATTGGCATAAATCTACCGGCATTCAAAAGTGGATTTTCATCTATTTGAATGCGCATAAGCACTTCATAAACTTTCAACTCAGGATGCTGTAGTAGTTTTGTTGGCTGAAAATGCAATTTGATTTTATTTTGTTCAACAACTTGGGTAAATACTTGATCCCACTCACGCGCACCTCTAGTAGGCGTGCCTTTTTCTGCTCTAAGGAAATGCCAACTATTTTCTCCTTTGGACTGAGCTTGACGCAAAGCCATATCCAGCTGAGATAATACTTCTGTTTTAGATTGTGCTGTTGAAAAATGAGATAGCCCCATATGAATAATATTATCTTCTTGGCATAAACCTTTACCTTTCATAAGAGAAAAGGTTTTGGCTAATTCTTGAGCAGATGCTACCCCAAACTCTTCTGCCTTATTAGGACAAATCAAGATAAATGATGCCCCTCCCAAATGAGAAATCAATCTGTTTTCAATCGTCTTACTATAATCATCAATGTTTTTTGCAACTTGCCTTAATAAGTCGTCCCCTGCTTCGTAACCATGCTTATCGTTATATTGTTTAAACTCAAAAACCTCAAATAGTATGGCTATTCCAGAATATGTAGAATCTTTTTCAGAAAGTAAATGTTCAAAGTTTATGTCAAAATAGCGCCTATTGCCCAACTTGGATACAGGATTTACAAAAGCTTGTTCCCTAAGTGCTTCTGTTGTCTTGGCTTGCTCTTCAAAAATTTTCTTTAAGCGTCTAGACATTTTATTCATCGCGTCAACAACGCGGCGTAAATCTATTGTCCAAGGTAACTCTTCTTCGACAAATTGTTGATTACAAATTGCCGCCGCTTGTTTTGTAACAGAGCGAAGTGGTTTTAAGATAATAAATAAAAGCCCACCCCCTAAAATCAAAGCAACTACCGCTGTAAGTAACAACCACCTGAGTGATTGAATAAATGTTTTCCAAATTTGCTCATAAGCAAAACCAGGATTACTTTGAACAATAACTGTGCCAAATTGTAACCAGCCAGACTGTATCTGAGCGCTTGACTCTTTTACCGGCAATTTAAAGTGTTCAATAAACCACTCAGGAACAGAGTAAAACTTAACATTTAGTTTTCTTTCCAATAGCACTTCATTATTTTGCCCTACCACAATAATTTTTTGATAATAACCACTGTCCCATACTGCATCCACAATTCTGCTGGCAATAGGTACATCCATTTCTTTATCAACCATGGCTAACGATAAAGAAAGTCCTAATGATGTTGCAGTGTCTTTTGCGTTTTTGGTTAACTGCTTATCTAAAAATGTTTGTGTATTGTTAGAAACAAAGCTCATCATTCCAATAAATAAGCCCAAAAGTACAAACATTGCCGATATAAATAGTTGCCGACTCAGCGTCATATTCCCTCCTGCTCATGAAAGCAGTTATTTGAATTTACCAATCTCACCTGATTCCATACGTTTTTTCATCTCAGCCCAAAGATCTAACTCTTCAGCATGGCCTAATTTCTCACCTTTACTTAATTGCTTGCTTTTCCACAATCCCGAACCATTAAAAGAATAAATAGGCTTTAAATCTTGACGCTTATCTCCTGGGAGTATCTCGCCATTAATATTATCTAATATCAAAGGAATACTGGAGGGAGATTCATAATAGGTGAGAACCATGTGCGCTTGATCATAACCCTCACCATTATATTTAACGTAAGTTATCAAAAGCTTTTCATCATCCACTCCCAACTCAAGCAGGGTGAAATATTTTGCAATAGAAAAATCCTCACAGTCGCCAGCACCAGAAACCAAAAATTCTAAAGGCGTTGCCCAGTAGTCTTTTGCGCCCCAATGCTGAAGATCAGTTTTATATTGTAAAAGATTAAAAAAAATATTAACTTTTTCTAATTTTTCTTTCACAGGTATTTTTGTATTATCGTCCATCAAAGCAACCCAGGCTAATAGGCGTCTTTTAGCGTAATCGCCATATTTGGATTCAATTTTATTTAAATATGTGTCTGTAAAACTAATAGAAGCGGATAAAAAAGCGAGGGAAAATAAAGCGAAGAAAAAATAAAAGCATTTGTGAAGTAACTTATTTTTATACATAAATTAGCTCGAATATAGCAACGCAATATTTTATAAGCAAAAGCGAATTAATCCCACTTTTTATTTGAAGAGAGCATAAATAGTAATCCCTAAAACAACAAAAGGGGCTAAAGCCCCTTTTGTAGACAATCTAACGCTTAACTTTCAAAAGATTTATCTGTGCTTTTGAAGAAAGGTCTTGAACCATCAAACATACCATCTGGATGAACATTAGCAGATTTAGGTAATTGTACACCTAAATAGTCTGTTAATGCGCCCATTGAATTTATGATTCTATACATACCAACGCTGAGCAAATTATCCCCATCTAAGTAATCTACGGAAGATGTAAATAATTCATTTTCAGAGTCTAATAAATCAAGCAATGTTCTTTGACCAATATTAAACTGCTTTTGATATGCGTCGCGAGTACGAATACTAGCATCTCTGTGTGTTTTTAAATGTTTCAAAGAGTTTTTAGCTGTTTCATATTGTGTCCAAGCAAAGTGAACCCGTTCAACAACTTGACGGTGTGCTCTATTACGAACTTCCTGAGCTTCTTGTTGCTTGTATGCCAATCTGCATAAGTTAGCAACGTCGCCTCCACCACGGAACACATTCCAAACAAATCTAACCATCGCCACATTTTTATCGTTATCGCCTTTAGAACCATCTATATTATGGTTACGTTGCAAACCAAGGTCTAAAGTCACTCTAGGCACAAACGGTGAACGACCCGCTTTGTACTCAGAACGCGTTACATCAACATCATAATTAGACGCTATTAAAATTGGATGATTGGCTAAAGCTCTGTCAGTTGCTTCTTTTACACTTGATGGGAAGCCTGCATGAGGGTTACCAGGGAAAGATAAATTGCCAGGTGTTTTACCAACAACTCTTATATAGGTTGTTTCTGCATCTTGTAAGTTACCTTCTGCACCCAAGACGTTACTACGGGCTCTAGCCAAACGACCTAAAGCTTGATCTAGGTCAGCTTTACGACCAATTCCGCCTTCGCTACGCTTTTCAATTTGCCCATATATTCTTTGGTGAGCGGATAAATTTCTTCTCGCTACTTCAACAACATGTTGACGGAAATGTAGCTCAAGAAAAGCCTCTACAACTTGTAAAGCTATATCTTGTGCATCGCCACTAACGCGCATAGATGCTGCTTTCACTCGTGATTTTTTACCATCAACTGTATGCATCACACCCCAACCATCAAACAATAGCTGAGTTGCCGCAATATTAAATTCTCTACGAGAAAGCGTAGTAGAGTTGTCACCAGACAAGGAATTAACTGCAACACCAGGAAGACGTCTTGTCGCACCTCTTGTTGTAGAGTTATATGAATTTTCTTGGCCTGCTCCACCTGTAACATCTACTTTAGGCAAATAATCTGCATAAGCATCTCTTAAATCTTTGTTTGCTTGCTCACGAATATTAGTCGTGATTAGCATGTCAGGTGATGTTTGCAAGGTGTAAGCCACAGCTTCTTGAACTGTTGTTGCTTGTGCTTGAGCAGATACCAACCCAAGGACAACTGAAGATAAAACTACTTTTAACAATTTGTTTTTTGGCATGACTGTGTCCGCTTTTTTACTATCCTAAAAATCCATGGAATACTGTTTGATATAGTTAGTAAATCTCATTGCTAACTACTTAACAATCTTAACAGGCTACCATATTACATATATCACTCTGACCAGGGAATACTTTTTTTAAGTATCTGCTATATTTTACCTAAAAAACCAAATAAATTTGGTAAATTAAGCTCCCATAAAATTAAGGCATCAACTAAAAAAAGCATTTTTAAGATTAAAACATTTTAGCTTCGCTTTGACAATAAGTTAATTTTACAGACAATACATTAAATTGCGGACAAAATTGGTTTACTTGATAACTATTAGGTTTTTAGATTTGGGGTAGGATAGGCTTAACTGTCAATGGTAATAGTTAATGATGGTCATTACTATTAAGAAGGATCCTCATGATGCCAAATAGAGCCTATTTGTTGATGACGATTAATGTACAGCGCCAACTGCAACCTATCTTGGATCTTCATTTTTCTAAAGATAACGCCCAAATGTGCTTTGACAGTACGTTCTGAAATATTGAGTTGTTCGGCTATTTTTCTATTGCTTGCCCCTAATGCCACCCATTTTGCAATTTCAGTTTCTCGGGGCGTTAAACTGGCTAACCCAGCATCCAAAGTTTGAGCTTCACTATGTTGAGATTTGGCAATGTCTTCAATCTCTAACAATAATCGACTCACAAATTTTCTATCAACCCAAAGCTCATTCGCTAATACTGTATTCACCACTTTAGGCAAAATAGTCATATCAATATCATAAGTGCAATATGCTTTTGCACCAAATAATATAGAAGCAATTTCTTCCCTTTGATCTAATTCCTTCGCCATGACAATGATACTCAAATCTGGCTGAATATCATGAATGCTCGAGATTTCATGTACGCCATTTCCTCCGAGAATTGTCTTATCTAATAGAAGCACGTCAAATTGAACTTTTTTAAGACAGATATCCAAACTACGTATATCTTGAATAGCCAATTCATAAATCACATGCTCAGAAGATAAAACCTGTCTCCAAAGAGTCGCTAACACGTCATCCGCAGTAGCAATCAGTATCATGGTTATCTTTCCCGCATCGCATTTTGCTTTGCTTTGATAATAGGTTTCAATAAATATTCTAATACTGTTTTATGTCCGGTTAAAATATCCACTGTGGCACTCATACCAGGAATAATATCCAAACGCTCGCCATGCTTCCCTATTAAAAAGTTTTTATCTGTGGTGCGTACTCGAATGGTGTAATATGGGTCACCTTTTTCATCGGTAATCGTATCAGCACTTATATGTTCAACATTTGCTGACAATCCCCCATAAATTGAAAAATCATATGCCGATATTTTAACCGTTGATTCTAAATCAGGTCTTAAAAAGCCGATATCCGCAGGCCGAATTTTCGCTTCAATTAACAACGTGTCGTTTAAGGGCACTATATCAAACAAATCTTCCCCTGGTTGAATAATACCGCCAATGGTATTAATGTATATTTGATTTACTGTACCTCTAACAGGCGTACGCACAACGGTTCTGGAAAATCTATCTTCTGCTGCTCTTTGAGTTTCTAATAGTCGGCGATATTCTGCCTTCGTGGTATTCAACTCAGAAATCGTCTCTGTTCTAAATGTAATCAATAACTCATCAATTTTTCGTTGAGCCCCCACTAAGGTAGATTCCACTCTGGGAATAGAAAGTTGAATTTGTTCCAGCTCGCCCGCCAAGTCATTCACAGTACGCTCTAAACGTAATATCTCCACTTCAGATACCGCACCATCTCTAGCCAAAGGCTTGGTCAAAGTTAATTCTTTTTCAACCAATGTCAAGCTTCTTTGCAACTGCTCACTTTTACCTTTCAGCTCCAATAACTCCTGTTTTATCTGTCCTTCCTGCTCAGTTAAAATATTTAATTTAACTTCTAACTCTCGTTTTCTAGAGTCATATAAACTTTTTTCATTTTGCACGTAATGTGGAAATTCTTTTTCTAATTTTTCAGCAAACGCGAGCGCTTCCCCGCTAGCCTCCGCGGTGAGCCGTGAAATTTTTGCTTCCAAGGCATGAATTTGAACTTCCCCTTCTTTTAGAGAAGAAGAGAATCTTGTATCATCAATCACCATTAAGATTTGGTCTCGCTCCACGATCTCACCAATTTTGACCCGGATATCCTTTACTATCCCACCCTCTAAATTTTGAACGGTTTGTATATTGGTTGAAGGAATCACTTTACCTTGACCTGTCGTCACAACATCTAGCACCGCAAAATTAGCCCATATGACCGCAATAAACAAAAATGCGGCAGCAGACCATAAAATAACATGATAAACAATAGGCACGCCTTGCATCATAGCGGCACTGCTGTCAGTCATAAATTCAATATCATTTTCTTTAATGTCTTTTTTACTTTTCATAATATCCGCATCTATTTTGATGGTGAATGTAGTTTGCCTTCCGCAAGCGCTTTTAATACTAAATCTCTAGGGCCATCAGCAATGATTTTTCCATTATCCATAAGGATCAATCGATCAACCAAAGATAACAATGATCCTTTGTGCGTCACTAAAATCACAGTTTTATTCTTGGCAATCTCAGTAAGCTGTGCTTTAAATAACTCTTCTGTTCTGTTATCCATCATATTAGTTGGTTCATCTAGTACCAATATTGGCGGATCCATAATCATCGCTCTGGCAATAGCCACTGCCTGTCTTTGACCACCAGATAACCGATCACCCCGTTCCCCCACCGGCATATCAAACCCCTGCGGGTGACGCGCAACAAATTCTGTGACACCAGAAACCTTGGCCGCACGCAATATACTATTATCATCTGCAAACGGAGCACTGAAAGTAATATTCTCTTTCACTGACCCATAGAACAACGTAATATCTTGTGGCACATACCCAATATTACGGCGGATGGAAGCTGGATCTAACTGGCTGATCTCTGTACCATCCAATAAAATACTACCACTCGTTGCTTGGTAAAGCCCCATTAATAGTTTTTCAACTGTTGTTTTACCTGACCCAATCCGGCCAATAATACCAATCTTCTCACCTGAGCTAATATTTAAGCTAATATCATTCAATGCAGGTACTTCTTGGTTGGGATAGTTAAATACAACATTTTTTAGCTCCATATCCCCATGCAATACAGGACGATGTAGTGGTGTCTTACCCTTCACGCGTTCTGTTGGCATTTTCATAACATTATCTAAGGATTGTAAAGCCGCTGTAGATTGATGGTAACGAGTCAATAAGCCTGCAACCTGAGCTAATGGTGCTAAAGCACGCCCTGTCAAAATAGTACAGGCAATAAGTGCCCCCATTGTCATGTCACCTTGAGCAATCCGGTTGACCCCCAAGATAACAACAAAAACACCAGCGACTTGTTGTACCCATGTAGCAAAACTAACCGCAGTCAGGGATAAGCTTCTAATCTTAGTACCCAGCTTTGCAGACATACCAACCGCATGTTCCCATTTTTTTTGTAATACACCTTCAGCAGACATCGTTTTAACTGTTTCAACACCTGCTAAAGACTCAATCAACATAGAATGCTTTTGACCAGAGTATCGGTAAGACTCTTTGACCACTTTGTTCAGTGGCATTTGAATGATTAACCCCATACTGATAACCAATGGCACTGCCAATAAAGGCACAATGGCAACATAACCACCAATCATATAAATAATCATGATAAAAAATATCACGAAAGGCAAATCGATTAAGGCGCTAATGGTGGTTGAGGTGAAAAAATCCCTAAAAGAATCGAACTGTTGCATATTATTGGCAAAATTACCTACCGACTCAGGACGGGCCTCCATCCGTACACCTAACATTTGCTCAAAAATTCGAGAAGATAAAATAACATCCGTTTTTTTAGCTGCAATATCAATAAAATAACCTCGCAGCATTTTCATAAGAAAATCAAAGCAAAATACTATAAGAATACCAATAGCCAATACGGTTAAAGTATCAATGGCATTGTTAGGAACGACCCTATCATATACATTCATCACAAATAATGAAGAACCGATTGCAAATACATTAATAAAAAATGATGCGACCAACACTTCCGCGTATAGTTTCCATGTTTTTTTCAAAACATCCCAAAACCAGGCTTTAGGGCGCTCTTTAAAGCCTTCATCTGTTCGCTTGTCAAACCTAAAAGCAGGTCGACTAAAAATAGCGTATCCTGTATATACTTGCTCTAATTGCTCATAAGTTAAAATAACTTCGCCTTCTTTGCTTTCTGGCTGAATAATTTTAACGCGTTTTGTTTCAGTATCATTTTCTATCAGTACACAGGCTTGGCGATTTTGTAGCAATAGAACACAAGGTAAAACTAAAGAAGAAATCTCATCTAAAGTACGTGTCATAATTTGTGACGATAAGCCGGCTCGTTCAGATGCCCGGATAAATAATTCAGGCGTTAGCTTATTATCCACTAAAGGTAAACTGGCAATCAAAGATTCTGGCGAAAAAGGATTATGCTCTAACCGAGTTAAAATCATTAAGCACCCAAGTAACGGATCATAGGCAGCAACATGTGTGGGTGGCACATCCCAAGGGTTCTCATCTAGCGTCTTATCTATTGCCGGACTCGGATTATCTGCTTGCTCTTGTGCATCCTGATTAAATGACGGTGAATCTTGATCCTCAGCCACCGTTGCTTCACTCGAGATTTCACTTGAATCTGGAGTTGGGTTTGTCTCTTCAGCAATATCCAAGTTTTCTTGGGTATCTTTAGAGCTGCTATCAGATTTTGTTTTTTTAGATTGCGCCATGATATCTCTCGTTAGTGTCCTTTATTTTGATTGTGAATGGTATCGACAACAGCCTGCAGTGCAGGATCATCTGTTAACGGTACCAACGCCTTATGCGCCTTCTTTATTTGTGCTTTCAATTGTTTAGTCTGTTTTGTGTCCGAGTCTTTATCAGACTGTAACACCACTGTAAATTCAGATAGTACATCATGGTAGGGTGATAGCTCAGCTTTTAATGAACATAATTGGTTGATCCCCAAAGTCTGTAACTCTTTCCCAATATCGTCACTATCATAATAAACAATAGCTTGATTGTCAGATAACTTTTTATACTCTAAAACATGATAGACAATAAGACCATATATAGTGCTGTCAATAAAATTAGCCTCGGTTAATTCAATAACTAAGTTATGACTGTTCCACTGTTCCTTCATGAGCCAAAAAGCATCATCTAGTGTATTGCCAGCCGAAAACCTCAGCTCCCCTTTTAGCGCAATAACCATGTCTTGCTTATTTATAGAATATGCAATCTGACAACCTATCATGATGCTCGCCTATTGATATACAATAATGTTATATCATCTGGATGTTCTCTGGATGAGTCCAATTTCAAATAGGCTAACATTTCCCCTACTGTAATCTCAGCATGCATACAACTTATTAGCTTTGCCTCTTTTTCTTCCAGTGAACCCCCTTCGATCTCTTCCATTAAGCCATCTGAAAATAATGTTAACAAACCGTCTTCTGGAAACAATAGTTGATACTCATCAAACTCAGCCCCCTCAACCATACCCACGGCAAAACCTTTGCCTTTTAAAAATGTTGCCTGGTTCGAGCTAACCATTATAGGACTTGGGTAATGCCCTGCAATGCTGTAGGTTAAAATATGTGACTGAGTATCCAGTACGCAAAATACCATAGTCAAGTATTTACCTAAACTAGCCTGTTTAATATATCGGTTAGCTGTTTTCAACACATCTTTAGGATGCAATATCGTCTGTTTGTTATGCGTATTATAGTCTTGTAACATTTGGTCTAACAAAACTTTTAACATAACCGTGACAAACGCACTAGAAGCACCATGCCCAGACACATCGGCAATATAGAACCCAACTTTATGTGTATCAATCTGAAAATAATCAACCATATCTCCACTTAAATACAAAGACGGTAATATCTTTGATGAAAATTGATATGGTTCAATCCGCAGGTTCTCTTCAGGAAATATATGTTCTTGCACACTTTTCCCTGCTATTTGATCATACTCTAACTCTTTGAGACTCGCCTGAAGTTTCGTATTAATATCTTCTAATTGGTGTCTATACATTTTATTGTCATGAATAATACGAGCGCGTTCCAGAGCTTTACACACAGCATGTTCAATTTGAGGTAAGTTCTCTGCTGATTTTTCAATACAATCCCATGCCCCCAAACGTAAAGATTTCAAAACATCTGGTTGCTCACTTGAAACTAAGCAAATAATGGGAACATCAGGAAAACTATGACCAAAGTAGGATAATAGCTCAAACCCAAGCTTTGTATCTGAGGCTAAGTCTACCATCAGTAGGTCTGCACCCTCTTTTTCAAATTCAGCCAAGAGATCCGCTTGGCTATCATGGCAAGAAAAAGAAAATCCTAAATCCACAACAAAACAGCGTAACAAATCAACTGCACATGCATCTTTTGTTAACGTTAAAATTTTGCCATATGTTTTTTGTGGCTGAATCATAAATACCTGTTTATCGATCTAGTTCATACTACTTATAAGCTCTATTTTTAGCGCCTATATGTTCTTTATCGCCACTTACGTGTATGACTATAGTCGGAGGGAAATAAGCTGATTAGCCGATCAGTTGTGCTGTTTTAATATGCCTAACAGGAAAAGTGCTATGAGTCGTGTTTTTTATGTTTTTCTTTTGGAACGGTTCATTGAAAACCAAGCTTTTTTTATGCTCAGCATCAGACAACAACATTAATATTTTCGCAGCACTCAAAATCTCGTCTTCTTTTTGAAGCTGACTCTTTATTTGCTCAAAATTTTTTTTTGTTCCGCAATGTTGGACATGAATATTACCATTCGCATTTAGTGTGATATTAACATAATCATCCTCAATACTGATATTTAAATATCGAGTGGTCATAATTCTGAAATATTTCTCTTGCTGAATTTGAGTTAAAGCATTAATTAAACTTTGACTACAACCCTGCCCACCAAGAGGCAAGATATCAAAAGGTTCATTTAATGCCTCATCGCGGCTAAAAATGGGTACGCGAAGATGTTTGGCTTGCTGTGAAATTTTAAACTTTAGACGCTCAATAGCCAACTCAACACTATGTTTATGACTATACTGGGTATCTGCGAGTGGACCACTCCAATGATATAAACCCAAAGGTATTTTATTGTAATAAGCAATAAATACGATACAAGGCCCGACACCTATCGTTTTTATGCCCTGGGCGCCTGGTCGCAAAATAGTAATCTCGTCAGTCTCTGAGATTAAAGCTTGCTTTATTGTCGGTATAGATTTTTGCGAAAAAGTAACCTTAAGCATATTATCACACTTGTATGCATGTGTTTGAATAATAACTATACCGATAAGTTACTTTTTTGTAAAATAAAAACCTAATAATCCTCTAATTCATCTAAAGGATCTTCTTCTTCTTCTGAAAAGTCGCTTGTTCCGTCAGTGCTGAGGAATGTCCGGCGCTGTAAAAATGCATCACGTATCAGTGTATATTCATCTAATGCAATTGTAGTCAATATAGACTCTTTATGTAAAATAGCTGCCCGTTTGTCTACTAAGTTAAGGGCTAATAAACCTAATGCGGCATCATCAGATGGCAGCCAAGGCCAAATGCTTAACCCCAAATCTACGCCGCGCCCAATGCCATCTCTAATAGTAGAGGGCCCCAAAAACGGTAAGATAAGATAAGCTGATTGCTCGTAACCCCAAACATAGAGGGTTTGCCCAAAATCTTCTTTACGTCTATCAAGGCCTAATTCACCTGCAACATCAAAGAAACCTAACAAGCCTATCGTTGAATTTACACCAAAGCGTGCTAAGTCGTGTGCAGCGTAATTTAATTTGCCTTGCAATACATCATTAGCAACCGTTGTAATTTCTTCTAAGTTACTAAAAAAATTACCTACACCGGTACGCACAGGGCTAGGGATATAATTTTTGTACAAATATGCTGTGGGCTTAAAAACAGCTCTGTCTATTGTGCGGTTGAAGCCATATATTTCTCTGTTAACCCGCTCAAATGGATCGTCTGCATTTTTAGGTGTGCCAGCGCATGCACCTAAGAGAAGTAGGACGCTGAGAACCGAATATTTTATCTTGCGCTGCATAATTTATAACTCTAATTATTAATTTAATTTACTTAAAAAATCGAACAACATATCAGACATTCTAACGTAAAAAAAAAGCCCTGCATAACCACAGAGCTTTATTAATTACTAGGAATTTTCAGATTTGAGACAAGGTTGCTCTAATAATAATTTAGGAAAACGTAGCATACAATTGTATGTGAGCAGTTTCTATTTTATTTTTAGAGCAAAATTGACCAAATATGGGAATTCCGAACTACCAGTTTACAATGCCTTTAATACCCCAAGCATTAACATTAATGCTATTAGGCATGTTGATGCGAGAATAATTGCCTAAGAATCTAATATGGTCGTTAACCCAATAATTTAAACCCACAGTCGTATTATGCATTGAACCCACAGTTGAGTTTACCCCGACTCCTGGTATTAATGTTCTTGGTACAGGATTGGCAGGACTAGCAGAACCTGGTACAAACTTACCATCATCTATTAAGGATAAATAACTGTGACGGATTGCCACTTCCCAAGCGCCTTTATAAGAACGTGGGCGTACGCGACCAAATGTACCACTCACAAAATCATACTCTTTAGCTTCGCGGGTAATAACATATGAGGCCATAAAATAATAACCATGGAAAGTTAAATCGCCACCTGGTTGACGTTGATCACCAACAACGAAGATCTCTTCACGATCTGCCTTCGTATGCATATATTCACCAGAAATCATGAAGGGTCCCCAGCGACCTGCCGCTTCCAGTCCAATGGTGTAAAAATTATTCACTGAGTTTAGCGGTATATTTGTAAATAAAACTGGGGTTTGTTTATTAGCAATTTCAGGTGCTGCGCCCCAATTTTGTACGTTTGCTCGATTATGCAAGTCTTGATACTTTGCTGAGAAACCAAGATGATACACGGTGAAATCATCATGCTTAGGCGAAAAAGTGATACGTCCACCAGCGCCTAATGGATCACTACCCGCATCACTTCCTAATGGGCCAGTTGCTGGGGTAGCAACACCAGGGGCCACCACATATGGATTAGTTGAGATACTATCACCATACTGAGTCGTCCCAGCCCTAGGCGCATACATCGCTGTTGCCACGGTAAAGTAATTATTGTGCCATTCGCCATACAGCCCTAATCCTAAAGAAGGATTATCAAATGCTTGTGAAGGTGCAGAAACTTCCATAAAGGTGCCATCGTTAGCACTAGCCCAGCTTTCCAAACCAAAAGGCACACTAATCTGACCTGCTGCAAACCAAATATTTTTACATCCATTATATCCAATAAAAGCTTCATTGAAGTAAGCTCTACCGGAATCACCCAGTATATTAATTGTATTGGGACTGTTCACAGCATAACTATAGCCATTGTATGTTGCTGTTGCATTATTTTGTCCTACAGGTCGTCCCAGAGCACTATCAACAAAATCTAAATCTAATTTATAAATCCAAGCATCGCCAACACCACCTTTAAAGGTTACACGAGCGGAACGAATCATAGAACCATCTGGGAACTTTGAGCGCTCAGCGCTGCCGCCATTAAAAAAGGCTGATGTAAAATGTAAACGACCACCAATTTTAAACCAAAAATCTGTATTCTCTAATTCGAAGACTTCCAACCCACCACTAGAGTCGACTGTCATTTCAGCTGAAGCTGCCCCGGAAGCAAAAGCACCAATTCCTGCGAGCGCTAATATAGCTAATTTATTTTTTGTTATTTTACTCATTTATTATTCTCTCCCGAGGAACACATAAGGGCAAGCTGTATCATACTAGCCGTGTAATATAACGCTGTTTTATATTTCTTTCAACTAGGTGTTTGGCTTGAATATCAGAGAAGATAAATTAAGAATGGGTATATAAAGCCCTCTACCAATACTGGTAGAGGGTTTTATTTCAATACTAACTTAATGAGTCCTTAATGAGCCCTTAAAATAATGAGCTCTTAACGAGTCCACGAATCATCCGAAGAACTGTTGGGATTATTTATTTTAGATTGCTCTTCTGACTGATTATCAGTGCCATCATCTAAATCTCTTTTCCAAATGCCGCCAGATATATAGCATTGCCAGCCCCACTGAAACCATTTAATAAGGGAGAATGCTAACCACAGTGCCCACAATAACATTAAAATTCTATATACAAACATGGGAACTGAAATAACTAAAATTCTAGGTAAGTCGTTTAACACCTTATCCTGATACCAAGCTAATTCATAAGCATTGTTTGCCCAAAAATTAGAGCGAATAAGATTACTAATTGGAGAGGCAAGTTGCATTTGTGGGTTCCCCAACAAACCTGTAGAAATACAGTTCACTATTGCCAAAATAAACATCAACGTCAATAAAGCCAAAAATCCTTGCAATAATTGAAAATGTATTACTTGAAGTTGAGCGCCGTATTGATTTCTAATTTGCATAACCACAAACCATAAGACAACAACAATAGCAGCAATAGGCGTACTGAGTGTTACCCCCAAGCCCAACAATATCCATTGCCAAGTTGCTAGTGGTGTACGTTTAGATAAACCCAATATGCAAGCCAAAATTAACATCAAAATAACCACAGCCCAATATTGCACCACCGGCCCCAATTCAGGCCCTTTGAGATACAATATCCATCTGTCTTTACTTAAATTAATGTTAATAAAATTATTAGTTGCCTCACTATTGAGAGAAATACTATCTGGTGTATATTGAGCCCCCAGTACTTTTGGGCTTTGCCACTGAACTTTCAGATTTTGTTCCCCTGGATGTATAGGGAAAATTAATTGTTCACCTTCTAAAGAAAGCGGTTGGCTAACATTATCTATATGAACATCTTTGAGTTTACTATCTTTTGGCAAAGAAATAGCATGCTGCGTACCTTGGCTACTTTTTATTTTAATATCTAAAGTATGACTTGACTTCCTGAGACCAGGGCTAACGCGGTAACGGGTTTCATCGATCGTTAAGGTATTTCCTGCAATAGCTTCAGGTTTTGTAATATTAATAATAAGCTTCTCATTTCCCCATGGTGCCCATTGAGGCATCCACTGTCCTACTTGGCTCTGCTGATGAATCAGTGGAATACCAGAATAATCTACATGCCATTTAGGTATGGATTGTAAAGACCAAAGTTCTTTTACTCGAGTTGAAGATAAAGCTTTTAACTCTATGCTCGGCTGTATCGGTAGCTCAGAATACCAAGACACACGTTTTTGTCGATAAGCTAATTGTACTTGCGCTTGTCCATCCTTCACTTTGACGTGGGGCGAGAGTATTTTCTCGCCTTCTAGCAAGGGTAATTTAAGATGTATGGCGCTATTTTTGGGCGCCACCCGGACAATCTCATGGTACACTTTCCAATCCAGACCCAGCTGAATCTTTCGAGTATAGGTCACAAAGTCTGGCATATCTGACAATGTTAACTTTTGTACTGCGCTATTCGTATCCACATTTAATTTTTTATTAAATTGTATCGACTGCCCAGTTAGTTTTTCATCAATAATCCCATTCACTGTCCAGCCGTTGGCATCGACTTTTAAGTATTTAGGTTTCAAATCATGTGCAAAACTTAAACTAAATTGCGTTTGCTGAGCCACAGAGCCTAGCATAATAATTTCATGCTGCCCTTTCTCAACCAATAACCATAATTTCCCTTGGTCATCCGTTTTTAAAGCATGTGCCGGTTGATCATCTAATAAAACTTGTTGTAATCCCCATCCCTCAGAAGAATGCGGTAACGGCACCGCAACTTGTTCCAACGCATTAATTTTCACTCTCAATGATAGTTGTTGATCGTCTATGGTGATTTGCGACTTAGAAAAATCAGCACAATCGGGAAAGCACTCTGCTGGTGTTAATAAATAATTTCGCAGTTCATTTAAGGTTGTTTGATCTGGGATATCGGCATGCGCTTTCTCTATCCCCCACGGCAGACTCAATACTAACAAAAATGGTAATAAGAGTGATTTTGCACTGCCTTTTAGGTCTTGGGCAGCTTGTCCAGGTGATATGATGCGGGAAAATAACTTGCTATCAAAATCTAATTTTTTAAATGACTTCATGAGACCATAAATCAACACCATCACCAAAATCACTTGCAAATATTTTAATAAGGATACTAACCATGCAGGTATTAGCCACAATGATAAATTTTGATCTTGCATGACAGGTCCTTGCCAAGATAATTGTATCGTCTGCCACGACCATCTAGGCAAACCTGGTCCCGTTTGCACTTTACTATTAGGATCGTAGTTTTTGAGTTCCGCTTCTTGTTCTGCCAGCGGCTGGGTTAGTTTTCGACTCATTTTTTTGATCGGTGCACTGGCTGCCTCTAACATGACACCAGCAGCACCTCCCAGCGCAACACTATCATCGGCCATCATCTTCTGTGTCACAGGCTGCCTAGAGTATGGTTGCACAACCGAGTCGGCATGCGACAATTGTGGATATAAGGCAGTTTGGATTTGCTTGCCTATAAAGGGTATCGCCAATAGGACTAATAATGCTAAAGAGCCAAAATAAGCACTACTCAAAAGTGTTCGTGCCGTACCCTGAGGCAGCGCCCGGGCCAATGCCATCGTGGTTAACACGGCTAACCAACTCCAAAGCGGTGCACCTGGTTCATGGTAGGTTAAAGTCAAAGTGGCAAACCCCAATACGCCCCAGCCTATCCCTAATAACTTAATCATTGCCAGACTAATAAATAAAACAGAGAATAAATCTAATAAATTCCAATCGCGTAACCAAGCATCACTGACTTTGTCAACGCCCATAGCATGAAATAATTTCCAACCAGGTGGCAGATGCAAAACAGCCTTCAGACTTTGGACATCTCGCTGCCAACCTACTGCTGGAAAACTGTTTGCTTTATTTTGTAACCGGCTAGTGGCAGACAAATTTAAATGTCCATTACGGATTTCTACACCTGGTTGGGATTCGATATTAGAGTCATCCTCTAATACCGTTATTAATTGTGGTTCACCATTTATATCCACTTGTCCAAGCGTCATGGGCGGTTGAGTACTTAAACGCCAGTCTTGTTCAACGACGCCAGAAAGTTGGTCTTGAACTGTCAAACCTTGCCCATCAAAATCCATCCATATTTGTCTGTACAATGCTAAACTTTCCCCTCTGTCTTGTGCTTTACCTCGATGTTTTTCCTTTAGTAACAATGTTGTTTCTGGCTTCATTAAATAACTTGGCAAATTTTTCCAGTTATCTGGCATATCTGTTTGTGTTGGATCCAGGACTTGTGCCCCGCTGACATCGACTCTTCTCAAACTATTTTCTGATTCAAAGCTCCACACCTCTGTTTCAGGCCAAGGCTTTGGTAAAAGAGGAAGCGCAAAAGAATTCTGTTGGGTTAAATATCGGCTTTTAACATATATATCCCACTGCCCAGCTCTCACTTGTAACTTTAATTGACCATTATCTTCTAATTTTGCCGGCAAAGGTGAATGAATTTGTATCGGTAACGTATTTTCCATCACAACCGGACCAATGCTTTCCTCTCTATCCATACCTGTGACATATAATCGCATCAACAAATAAGATTCTTGTGGAATACTATCTGATAGTTTTCTGAAAACCTTCATTGACATTGTATTTTGTACTGTAGGTGTTTTTGTTTTTGGACTTTTCTTCAGCCATAAAAAACCTTTGGGATCTCTATTCATATCTGAGACGTTTTTTGAGTTCATACTGAGTTGTATAACCCCAACCGACTTTGGAACGGATATTTTTTCGGGTATGCCATTCCAAGCCATCTGGCCTGTAATGTTATATTCGCCCTTGCTTAAATATACTGCGGGGGTATTTCGCCTTACCACAACCGAGAGCGGTGTCTCATTACTTTTAACCTCAACCGGCCAATTTTCCTGATCACCCACTAAATAAACCCAACCATCATCAAATAATATGCCACTTTGAGCAAAACTGCCCTTTTGTGATTGAATATCCAACTTGAGATAGGCTGGCCACTCACAAAAATGATTATTGGGTTGATTCCACGCACTAGGACAAAGTCGATGCCCATAATCTTTTAAAACCCATTCTTTCCATGGTTTTAAATCTTCCGGAATCACATCAGTAGCCCAGAGTGACGAACTAACGAAGCATATTAAGCATATAGCCCAAAGCGACTTAACTATCCGAGTGGTGGTTGTCATATTAATCCTTTAAATATCGCTATCAATCTAAAAATAAATCCTTCATGGGCTCAACTTCTGAATTGACCGCATATTGGGAAAAGTCTGTTTCTTGTTGCATTCTGAGAACTTCTTCATCAATAAAAAACTGTCCTGTTTGCTCTTGTCCTAGAACATATAGGGCGGCTTTAGCCATTATCGCTGGTTTTCGGCTGGCTTGATAGATTTCAGGTGGAAAATGGTTTTGAATCGCAGCAGTGGCAATAGTTGTTTGCGGCCATAGTGCGTTAACCCTGATATTTTTTTCTTTTAGTTCAGCCGCCATACCTAATACACACATGCTCATACCATATTTACTGATTGTATAGGCAGTGTGATTTTCAAACCATTTTGGCTTTAGATTAATAGGGGGAGACAGTGTTAAAATTTGCCCCTGCCCTTGCTTAATAAAATAAGGAATTGCGGCTTGGCTACAAGCGTAGGTTGCTCTAACATTCACCCCCATAATCAAATCAAATCGACGCATGGAAGTATCAAGTGTGTTGGTGAGTGATATTGCGCTGGCATTATTAACTAAGATATCAATACCACCAAACTCAGCATCCGCTTTTTGCATAGCGGTACTGATACCCTCTTCATCTCTGACATCCAATGGTAAAGCGAGCGCATTCCCACCCAATGCGGTAATTTCATTTTGAGTCGTATATATCGTCCCATCTAGCTTAGGGTGTTCTTCTGTTGTTTTACCCGTAATAATAACATTGGCACCCGCTTGGGCCAGGTACATCGCAATTTCTTTGCCGATGCCTCGACTAGAACCAGTGACAAAAGCAGTTTTTCCTTTAAAGTTCATTTTAAGAGCCTCCTATTGATTATTCGTTTAATTCTCGCCACACTCGTCTACCGATACGATCACTTTCAATATTTATTTCTGTCCATACAAATGATCCATCTAACAACCCATGTAATAACATATTAGGCTCAGCCGCACCCTGCTGAAATACTAAAGGCTCACCGACCAATTCTAAAGCTTGGTTCGACTGGTTAATATTACCTATCAATTCATATGGAGATTGTGAGTGTTTTTGACCATTTTTCATATCAAAGGTTGCAGCTTGATAACCAGGTAAGACAGATAGTACTCGATTATTTCTAACAATGGGAGTAGAACTATTTTCAGCATTATTTATATACCAATTCTCTGATACGTCAATATTCACATCATGCAAATCAGAGAACACATAATTATCTAAGCCCTTATCCCAAATGCTGACTAGATAATGGTTATGTGTTTTTTTAGACTGTGCTAAGCAACTAATTAATACACCTTGGCCAGTTGAATGAGAAATAATTTTAGGCTGGGATAAAATCTGACCATATTGCTCCCCTTCGACCATTGAGAATACACCCATGCGATTTTTCATATTGTCTTTGGTCTGCTTGACCAAGCCCCATTGCTTGGGGGTTTTTGCCGTCATATCGAATTTCCATAGTGTACCGTAGTTATCACCTACATATAAAAAATCAACATAACCACGACTTCTGGAATCAATAGGCGACATTTGCACAAACTGAATTCTATTTTGGCATTGTGCCATATCTGTTGTTTTGCCTTTGGTATCGGCTGATGATTGCTTAAATGAAGTAGGTTGCACTGATATTTCTGTATTATCTATACTACATTGTCCGACAGTATTAGATTTTTTCCCTTTCCCATTGGAATGTTTTGAGGGAGAAACCTTTTGCGCCGCAACATCAGTTTGCTTTTCTAGTCTATTTTGCTTCTCAATGATTAGATTGGGTGCAAAAGCAGGCAAAATAATTTCATTTTTTCCTGAACCATTTTGTAAACTATATATTTTAATGATACCCGCAACAAAAACATCGTCCAAGCAGCCTTCTTGTGCCAACAAGACGTTCCAATATCCATCAGCAGCACGAATGATAGTGGGTCTCGAAAAATATCCACGGCTATCTGTTTTTTGCCACCAAACCTGATTCTTAGCCGCACGACCCGCTAATAAAAATGGGTGAGTAATATCTAGGCAAAAAATAGTCTGACGTCTTTCGCCAACAGCCGCTATTAACAATGTATGCCAACTATTATTTATAAAAGCATCGCTGATAACCATTTGTGGTTCCGCGCCCAGCTGTCCTTTTGCCAGTAAAAACTCGGTGTTCAATAACTCAGACAGTGAGATATTAACCAGAGATTGACCTGTTTTTAAGTCAAACCCATGTAGTGTATATTTTCCATCGATTTGATATACAACACTTGATCTTTGACTCTGTGCTTTTTGGAATTCAGAATATTTTTGTGCACTGAGATTGTTTTCGGGAGGGGAGCCAGAATCGTGGGTCCACGGCCAACGATCTGGAAAAGGGAAATCTGCCATCCCGACATAGATAGGCTGTGAAACGGGTGCGGTTATATTTTTCTGCCATATAAGGGATAAACTGGGAGAAGTCATTGACTTTGTGTAACTTAAATTAAATGCTTGGGTTGTATATTGTACGCTATTATTTTTTTGTACTGATTGAATCACAATAGGTTGGGCCGATAAATAGTCTGTATTACTGATAATTTTTGAGGAAAATCCCTTAGCAACCCCCCAATAGCTCAATAAGGTGACTATAAAAACAATGAAAATAGGTTTATTCATTTTAAGTGCTTATTATTTAACGCAAAGAAATAACAGACTGTAAATGTGTGTTTGTCTCTTCTGCTCCGGATTGATTAACATCTAACTCATGAAAGCGCAAGCCCTGCCGCTCACCAAAAATAAGCGTGTCTGCAATAAATTGTACTTTAGGGTGCGATGGGGCTTGTAACGAGCCACCTTTATCCATCATGTCAATTTCTGTTTTATGTAGGTTTTGTTCCGTATCAATAAAATTGATGACTTCATATTGATATATCCTAGCGATTTTTGTTTGCAATACACAAGACTCTAAAGAAAAAGTCACGATCATACTAATCAATAATGCAAAAACCAAAACAACGATCAACACACTGCCACGTGGAATGTTGATGGGACTATTGCTCGCCTTCATGCCGCGGATCTTATCGCCCATTCTTCAGACCACCATTTTCGCAGTATTTTATCTTTAGGCATAATCCTTTTATTGTTTACAATATAAGCATTGGGTTCAGTAAGTGCATCTTCTATGGAGCTCAGCAAAAAATTAAATTTTATGGCTTTAATTTTTTGAGTGCCATCATATGTTTCCGCACTAAAATAGTCTTTAGTATTGTTATCACAACAAAACTGTATATCCATTTTCTCAACACCTTCTACTAGCTCTAATGTTCGTCCGTTTAAATCTGTCGTATACAATGCATAGACTGGGTACCCTTTTTGATTTTGTCTCAATGTATTTCCAACATATATCAACTCAGATTCTATTTTCCCTAATTTGGCACTGGGTGGATATAACTTTGATAAGGATTGCGATGTGCTATCAAAGTCCACAAATACTTCTGATGTGGGTTTTCCAGAATTGATAACAACATTTTTGGCGACTTTCAATACGTCCATATTTTGGCAATCTGATAATAATACAACATCATCTTGCTTGAATGTGGGTTGGCCTTCTACTGTAATCTTATTTTGATAGGCTTCTTCATAATCATGTAATTTAAAAAACTGATTAATTCGTCGCGCCCAAAGTATATCGGAACTCTGATCAATTCGTGCTAAAGCACTGGTTGTCATATATTTATTTTTAGCCAACTTAGCATATGTTGTCGGTTCAACCGCGGTGTTACGATTGAAGCCGATTTCTTCTGCTACAATATCGCCGACGACCTGAAAAACAGCACCATCATCTAGTCGGTTACATCCATAATCGCCCGCACCTCGCACTAATTGCCCTAAAAGCATCGATGTCGCTTGGATATTTTCCTGTATGCGAGTCACCCCCTGCTGATATTGATTCATTTGTTTGATCTGCAAAAATATCTGGATGGTCGCCGTTGCAAGCAGCGTACTTAAAAATAAAGCAATCATAATTTCACTAATCGAGAATCCACAATGGCTATTGAATATAGGCCTCAACTTTGCTCACCCTTAAATTATTTCTATTGTCTGCTCTCATCATAACCAGTTTCATATGATCATCTTGCATTACGATTTTAGCCGTAGTTGAAGGGGCATGTTCTTTTAACGTGTCATTTAACTGCTTTAGTTCCAATTCTAAAAATTCATTCTTGCGTGATAATATTTCGGGCTCTAACTGTATTCTTTCAAAAAAAGAGGAAAAACAACTCATAGTGTCTGTATCCCATAAACTGTTTTGAGATAGCTTAATACCATTGAGGGCATATGACAAACTAGCCAGCATCACAGTTGAAATGATAGTTAAAGAAACGAGCACTTCAACAAGCCCTACGCCTTTATTTTTTGTATATAATTTGTGCACAACACCACTTTATGATCTGAGAACTAGAACTAAACCTGTAATTCTTTTAAAAGTCTTTTGGAGGAAACAGCTAGGCTTGTACCTAATTTTTGCGCAAAGAGAGAGACACGCAGTTCCTCTATTTTATATTTTAGTGTATTCATTTTTTGACTGTTATCTGAAATAGATAATCTTAGTGTATCTTTTGTATCAGAAAACTCACTATCTAGTTTATTCTGCAATAACTTTTCGAGCGACTTAATCTCTTGCATTGATTTTTTATCCACTTGTGCGTTTTGCAAATATTTTTCTAAGCGAACAATAATGGCTTGTAAATAGATAGGATAACGGGACAACCAATTATAATCCGCTTTCATTAAATATTCGTCAGAAAATAAACCCTCTAACTGCTGATTGATATCAGTCAAAATGGGAGCATAACGTTTATTAGTCCGATACAAATAACATTTTTGATACACAACTTGATAAGCTTCAATTATATTAGTGAATATTTTATTCAAGCCATTAAAGGTAGATAATAATTGTGGTTTTTGCTGAGTCAAATGTTTCTGAAAATCCTTTTGACTCCTGATATCAGGTTTTCGAGCGACAAAACAATGGTATACACTTGCCTGAACTAAGTTATCTACTGTATTCGCGCCCTCTGGGAAATATTTTTGAGCGAGTTTGAAAATATTTTTGTTTTTAATCTGTTTTTTTAAATATTTAATCTCAGAACTCAACTTAAAGGTATACAGCTGGCACAGTCCTAAAGCATGATACTGTAATGCTTGCTCCAAGCTCGAAAACTGGTCTATATGAACGCCCTCTTTACCTGCCACAATAGCAGGAAACACCGTCACTGATTTGTTATGTAATGTTTTTATTTGTGATTCGGGTAAATCGGGAAATTCCCAATTAATATAAACATCCTCTTTAGATAAAGATTGGCTTTGAATTGGCAGGGTTTGTATTTTACCTTGCGCTTTTAAACGCTCGTAAAGCAAGGCTAAATTATCCCCGGCTTCGACCAACATACCATTCGCATCCAGTATTTTATAATGCCATCTCAAATACTCTGGCAAGCAATCAGAGGCGGCCACAAAATCTTTAGGATGAATAGATACTTTATATTGTGTGAATAAATATTTAGCTAGCACATCATAATACTGCCCTTGCCCATAACAAATTGATTCATAGATTTTGTCTGTTATATTTTTAAGAGGGGGTATTCTTTGCCGAATCACTTTCGGCAATATTTTCAAATCATATAAAATTCTTTCTTTGAGCCAGGCAGGAATAATCCAAGATAAATCCTGCTGTATCACAAAAGGGAGTATATCCAGGCCAATATTTAAGGTGGCACCATCATTTATATCACCCGGCTGATAAGCATAGGTTATCGGCAATTGAATGGTATCCAACTGTAAGACATCTGGATATGACTCTAACAACTGGCTTAATGAATCCTCATCAATAAAATCAGACAAGGTAAAACATAATTTTTCTGTATCATTGTGTTTTACCCAACTTTTTAGTTGCTTTAAACTGCTCACATTATTTTTTAGTAAACTTTTATAATGTAAGAACAAAGCCTCATCATTAATAAAACTCTGATAATAACGCGTGCGATGCTCCAAGCTTTGAATACGCTTAATGAGGGCTATATTAGAGGTATAAAATTTCTCTGTACACGCGAGCTGATTTTCAACCAAACCATCTCTAATAAAAATATCACTGGCAACCTGTGGGTTAATGTTTTCATAGTGTATTCTCTGGGAATGAATTGGCAAACCAAATAACTGTGACTTTTCAACCGCAACCACACTTTGCTTATTAATATCAAAATAAGGTTCTAAATAGGATTTCTTAATTAAATGCTGGCCTTGCGACAATAACCAGTCTACCTCAATATGAGCAATGTTTTTTGCAAACGTTTTAGATGAGTGGAAAATTTCACCCGCCAAGACCCAAGAATCTGTTTTTTTAATGTAACTACCAGGGTGCACCATAAACTTTAACCCTCTGGCACCTAAATAAAGATTTTTTTCTTCTTTTAGCCCTATGGTATCAATAAAACCTTTTAATAATGCCAGATGAACTTGGCTATACTCAGCAGGCTTTTGGTTCGTTCTCAGCTTAAGCTCAACACATAGATTTTTTAATTCTTTATGCAAATCTATCCATTCGCAAATTCGAACATACGACAAATAGTTTTTACGACATTGTGAAACAAATTCCTTATGACTAGAGGCTTTTTTGTTCAAATGCATTGCTTGCCATAAATGAATATAAGATAAAAACTCAGATTTTGGATCAGCGTATTGCGCATGCTTTTCTCTCGCTTGCTGTCGCTTTTCATAGGGTTCTTCTCGTGGGTCAACAATGCTCAACCCACTCCCAATAATGAGCATTTCATTTAAGCAATTTTGCCTGTCCGCCTCTATTAGAATTCTTGCTAGTCGTGGCTCAATCGGTACCCGAGCCATGAGACGCCCGATATCCGTTAATCCAAAATTTTCATCAACGGCTTCGAGCTGCCGTAATAGCCTCAAGCCATCCTTAATATACTTTGAGTCAGGGGCATCGACAAATGGGAAATGACTTGTGTCTTTAATATTAAGCGCCATAAGACTCAATAAGACCTTTGCTAAACTAGAACGTAAAATTTCAGGCTCAGCATAAATAGGGCGCAGTGTAAAATCCTCTTCGGTAAATAAGGCATAATATATTCCTGGCCCCACCCGACCACAACGTCCTCGCCGCTGCATCACGCTGGCTTGGCTAATAGCCTCAACATCTAACCGATGTAATTTATTCTTATAATTATATCGATTGACTTTATGTAAGCCAGAGTCAATCACAAAGCGAATATTAGGAACGGTAATAGACGTTTCGGCAACATTCGTTGTCACAACAATTTTACGTCCAACAACTGATTTGAATATCTGTTGTTGTTGCTGTTGATTCAGCCGTGAGTAAAGGGGCATAATGGTGGTATTTCTGAGCTTGAGTCTGTCGAGCACATCAATAACTTCTCGTATCTCTTTCTCACCACTTTGAAATATTAGAATATCACCAGGCCCTTCTTGCGTAATTTTCTTGACACACTCTACTATCAGTCCTGTCATATCGGTATCAATGTTGGGCTCTAATAAAAATCTATTTTCAACCGGGTATTGGCGACCTGAAACCTCAACAATAGGTGCTTCATTGAAAAAACGAGAGAACTTTTCAAGCTGAATGGTTGCAGAAGTAACAATAATTTTTAAGTCCGATCGTTTGTTGATTATGCGTTTTAACAAGCCTAATAAAATATCAATATTTAAACTTCGTTCGTGCGCTTCATCAACAATAATCACGTCATAGTTTAACAATAGCCTATCATTTTGCGTTTCCGCCAATAGCATGCCGTCAGTCAAAACTTTAATATAATTGCGCTCATCACTTCTGTCTTGAAAGCGAATTTTATAACCCACCGCTTCGCCTACAGGAGACTTTAACTCCTGAGATACCCTTTTGGCGATAGACATTGCAGCAATACGTCTGGGTTGAGTATGGCCGATAAAGCCTTTCAAGCCCAAGCCGGCTTCTAAACAAATTTTACCTAATTGTGTACTTTTGCCTGAGCCTGTTTCTCCAGCAATAATAATGACCTGATGAGATTGTAATAGTTTTAATATTTTCTCCTTTTGTTCAAAAATGGGTAAGGCTGGATAATTCAGTTGAGGCAGGTTATTTTGTTTTTGCAAAACTTTCTGTTGCGCCAACTGAATTTGAGCTTGCAGTTTTAGTAAAGCATGAGATTTTTTATCTTCTGACTTGAAGTGCTCTAATTTTTTAAGCTGCTTAAAAAGTTTTAATTGATCAATATATCGACAAGCCGCTATTTGCTCTTCTATTTTCATACTTAATTTTAACTGCCCATTAACCAATCATCGATAATTTTGTTTTGTACTTCGGTATTGTTTTCTATACGCTGAATACTGGCCACATCCAACTCAGGCTGTTTTAAAGTGACTTTTATAGTCTTTAATATATTCTCTCTAAATAAAGTGACGGTGACCACCTCCTCAACTTTCAGTCGCTTACAAATCGCATCGTACGATTTGATCGTCGTTTTAATATTATTAATGGCCACAATATCATCTTTAGGCGAAATACCCGCCTGTATCGCTGCGCCCTTATGGAAGACGCTCACCACTTTCACTTTATCCGCTAATTTTTCTAACTGCCAACCAAAAACACCCTGCCCCGGTAAAGGTGATGTTGCCTCAGGATAAAAGTTTTCAACCTGTAATCTTGGTTTATATTCTAATGCTAAGCCAAAGGAAGATAATATTTTTTCTATAGGCAACTCATCTGTGCCGTAAATTGCCTCTTGAATAAACTGTGGATTAACGCCCATTTCAACCAATATATTATGTATGGCTTCATCTGTGAGGCCTATTTTGGCTTTACCATAGTTTTCCCACAACTGTCTCATCACGTCGTCTAATGATTTCTGATGTTCAGAGGCTACGCGAATCATGATATCCATCAAATACGCCACCACAGCCCCTTTGACGTAATAGCTAACCCCTTGATTAGGCGTATTTTCATTTGGAAAATAAAATTTAGTCCAAGCATCAAAACTAGAGTCAACCAAACTTTGTACATGCCGACCAGGGCCTCGTATCACCCGTGTGATATTTTTGGCCATCGTATTTAAATAATCTTCTGCCGATATTGTCCCTGAACGCACCAACCCCAAATCATCATAGTAAGACGTAAAGCCTTCAAACACCCACAACAAACGCGTATAATTTGGCTTGTTTAAATCATAAGGCATAAAAGCATCGGGCTTGATGCGTTTAACATTCCAAGCATGAAAATATTCATGGCTAAACAGACCCAGCAATAATTGATAATATTTTGACTTATCCGTTTTATCTATAGGCATACATTGAATGGCGGCAATCAGTGCCGTAGAATCGCTGTGTTCTAGTCCCCCATAACCATCTTCTAGTAAGTGTAATAAAAACAAATAGGAGTCAAAAGGTAAGCTGTCCGCAAATAAATCAGACTGTGTTTGACAAATTTTCTGTACATCGTTTTTGAGTTTGTCTAAATCACCTAAAACAGTTCCTGTTAAAGCAATGGTATGTGTCTTATTATCAACCTGAAAATCTAAAAAGGTAATCTCCCCTATGGTAATAGGGCAGTCTAATAATCGAGCATAATCCTGAGCAGAATATGTGCCCCAGCCCCATTTTTCTGCAGCCTTTGGTGTTAGCTGGGTTGCAACCTGGAAACGGGCTTGTTCAGCGGAAGGTTCTAATTCAACTTCAATAGGCTGATCATGAAATCCATCAATTTCTATAAAAACAGTACTACCATTGATAAAGACTCTATCACTATCAATAAAACAACCCCGTACAGATTGATCAAAAGCATAAATTTGGTATTGTACTTCTAACTGCTGAGCCTCTTCACAAACCCAAGTATTATTGTTTATTTTATCAATTGAAATACTTTTTTGAGTCGCACAGTCTTTAGCAGAGATTTGCACAATATGTCTCGCATAATCTCGAATACAATAGCTACCGGGCGTCCAACAGGGCAATCTGAAAATTTGACCTTTGGGTGTGGGTGCATCCACTCGCAATCTAACCCGTAGCATATGTTTATTCGTATCAAAAGAGAGATTATAGTGAATCATACTTTTACCTTTTCTACATGTTGTAACCATTGTTGATAATGATGAGTTGCTTGTTCGGCTGTGTGGTGTGATTGATAAACTTTTGCTGTTTGACACAACTGTGTCGCGTGCTCAAGGTCAGAAAACAGACCGCATTGTACTCCAGACAACAAAAAAACACCAAAGGCTGTCGCCTCAGAGCATGATGAGACATGCACATCTAAGTGCAAGCAACTTGACAAGGCTTGCAAAAATCCTGCATTAATGGTCATCCCACCATCTACTTTCAAAGATTGTACGGGGCTATTACAGTCCTTATTGAGCGACTCGATTAAATCACGTGTTTGATAACATACACCTTGCAACCCTGCTTTTATAATATGCCCTAGATGCGTATCTTGGGTCAGCCCAAATATTGCGCCTTTGGCTTTGGGATCCCAAAATGGCGCCCCCAAGCCACTCAAAGATGGTACAAAAAATAATTCATCTGGTGTATCCAGGTTGAGAATTATCTCTTCAATCTCGCCTTCATCTTTAAATAAAGCCAATGACTCTTTCATCCATTTAAATAGGGCACCGGCAATAAAGATACTGCCCTCTAAAGCGTAACTCAAATTATCTTTAACTTGATAGGCTATGGTTGATAGTAATTTATTCTGTGAAAGAACACACTCAGCGCCTGTATTCAGCAACAAAAAACAACCTGTACCGTATGTTGCTTTTAACTGTTGATTGAAAATACAGCCCTGACCAATACTGGCCGATTGTTGATCTCCTATTACTGCTAAAATGGGTAATTCAGCCCCCAAAATTGTACTTTCTAAAATGCCAAAGGCCGCACAATTGGGTTTGACTTCTGGTAACATAATTTCGGGTATTTGAAATAAATCTAATAGCCCTTTGTCCCAATCCAAATCATGAATATTAAACAATAATGTTCTAGAGGCATTGGTCACATCGGTGACGTGAGGATGATCTTTCGCTAAATGCCACATCAAAAAACTATCGACTGTTCCAAAACAAAGTTCGCCTTTTTCTGCTCTTTCCCTGACACCTGGGATTGAATGTAATATCCAATTAACTTTAGTCGCGGAAAAATAAGGATCGAGTAATAACCCTGTTTTTTGTTGTATTGTATTTGACTCTGGTCGCTGCCTTAATGCATCACATATAATCGTTGTCCGTTTATCTTGCCAAACTATCGCAGGATAAACACATTCGCCTGTTTGGCGATCCCAAACCAATGTTGTTTCACGTTGATTAGTAATGCCTAAGCCAGTAACCTGATTAGCTGATATTTTGGACTGTTGTAATACTTGCTGCATAACGCGCTGTGCAGAAGCTAAAATTTGTTTTGGATCTTGTTCTACCCAACCATCATGCGGAAAATATGATTTAATTTGCTCACTTGCAACAGCCAGCTTTTGCCCACGCTGATCATACAAAATCGCACGAGTACTAGTTGTTCCTTGGTCTAACGATATTAAGTATTCTGACATAAAACTTACCTATGGCTATTTTTATTCAAGCCTATTCCAATCACTGTGAGAGATTATATACTAATAATAATTAGTATTCGTCCTAAGGAAAATGATAGTGGTTTATGATATTGCAATAATTGGTGGAGGTATCAATGGTGTTGGTATCGCACTTGAAGCAGTGAGCCGAGGCCTATCCGTATTATTATGTGAACAAAGTGACTTAGCCAATGGCACATCTTCTAGAAGCTCTAAGCTCGCTCACGGCGGCTTACGCTATTTAGAGCATTCAGCACTGGGGTTAGTCAAAGAATCTCTATCGGAAAGAGATAAATTAATCTCAAATGCCCCGCATTTGGTACAACCTATTCCATTCACGATACCCATAGATAAAAACTGTCGTTCTGAATTCATATTAAAAATAGGTCTACTGTGTTATGACTTATTGAATTTCCGTGGCAAAACTAAACGCTCACATGCCATTAAGTTTGATCCCAATGATCCAACCAATCCTATTAAACGCTCCATAAAAAAAGGCTTAGAATATTATGATTGCACCATGGATGACGCTCGTCTTGTTGTCTCCATTGCTCAACAAGCGAAAAATATGGGCGCCCATATTCTGACCCGTACAACGCTTGTCAATTCACATTATAAAGACAATGGCCAATGGGATCTCAACCTTCAAAGCGAAGGCGCTACCAAGCTTATACACCACCAGGCCAAAGTTTTGGTGAATGCGACTGGACCCTGGATAGAAAACACACTAACCCATTGTATTCCGATAAAAAGTCAATACCGATTAAGACAAGTCAAAGGCAGTCATATTTTAGTTCCAAAACTATACGCAGAGCAACGTGCTTATTTACTCCAACATTTAGATAACCGAGTTATTTTCACCATACCTTATTGTGAACAATTCACTTTAATTGGTACAACTGATTTTCCGCATGTTGGAGACGCCGCTGAAGTCGATATCACCCAAGTTGAAATTGATTATTTAATGCGGGCCATAAACCATTATTTTCATCATCCAATCAAACCACAAGATATTGTTGCCACGTGGTCTGGTGTTCGCGCACTGTGGGACGATGATGCAGTGAACCTCGCTAGTATCTCCAGAGAATCTAAAGTCGAAGTGATACACTCTAAGGCCCACCCCCCTATTATTAATATTTTTGGCGGCAAGCTAACCACGTATAGGGCGCTATCTGAAAAGGTAATAGATGAGCTCAAACAGGACTTACCTCATATTAAAGCCAGTGTCTCTAAAAATCTAAAATTACCTGGTGCCTTTTCAGAGACATCATTTATAGACTTTATGGCAAAATTGGCGGCAGAATATACCTGGTTACCTGCCTCTATCCTCAGACGCATGGCAAAAAGTTACGGGGTAATCATCCATGATATTTTATCGGGTTGTCAAAAAATTGAAGACTTAGGGATAGATTTTGGACATGGTTTACTAGAAAAAGAAGTTTGCTACCTGATGGAAAAAGAATGGGCTTGTAATGCTGAAGATATTTTATGGCGACGTTCTAAACTAGGACTATTTTTTCAAGAACAACAAATAGTAACTTTAGAAGACTACATGCAAAAAAAGTTGTCAGCTGCTCTGGTATTTGATCAATCCATCGCGGAACACTAAAAAATCTCCTTTTTCCGCTTTATTCCAAACTTCATTATGCGTTAAAGGTTGAGTGGCAATAATTGAAATAACATCCTTGGCGCTGGAAACGTCATTAAAGTCCACCATCAAATCCTCATCGACTAATGTCGCTTGCCCGAAAGGCGACTTTCGGGTCAACCACACCAACTTTGTAGAACAATGTGCATATAAATACTTTGAATCAGACAATAAAAAATTAAATACACCATACTCACTCACTTCTTCTGCTAGTATCTCTATATATTTCCATAATTGTTTATCATTTTTAGGGGGCGTTGGGAATTTACTTTCTATTTTTTCTAACATCCAACAGTAGACATGCTCACTATCAGTTGTGCCGACTGGGAAGAAGTTTTTAAGCTCAAGTGATTTCTTAACCCCTTTGAGCTGCCCATTATGAGCAAAACACCAATTGCGCCCCCACATTTGTTTCACAAATGGGTGCGTATTTTCTAAGCACACTCGACCCCGGTTTGCCTTGCGTATATGACACAAAACTTTAGTGCTGTGTATCGGGTAAGTTTTAATAAACCCTGCCATTTCAGAATAAGCACTGGGATCAGGATCATGAAAAACCCTACAACCTTTACCCTCATAAAAGGCAACGCCCCAACCATCTCTGTGAGAGCCTGTTTTGCCTCCTCGTTGCATTAGCCCGCTAAAGCTAAAACAAATATCGGTTGGGACATTTGCACTCATCCCAAGCAGTTCACACATGGACAATTCTCCAATACTATTGATTTAACAGTTGGACTGGATTCTTTTGAGCCGCCAAAAAAGCAGGTAATATGCCAGCCAATATTCCCATCAATAATGCAATAGGTAAAATTGACAGGTTATATATCCAGTTAATTTTACAAGCGACATCAAGTCTACTAATTAAAAGATAGGCTGTTGGCGCGCCTAATACAATCCCAATCATCCCGCCCAGCAAACAAAGTGCGACTGACTCTCGCATAAACAACAAAATAATCTGTACTTTGGATGCGCCTACACATATTTTAATACCTATTTCTTGCGCTCTGTCCTCTACAAGCAAACACAGCATATTGATCAATGCTAACAAACCTAAGCTCAAATTCAGCAGCGCAACCAATTTCAATATTTTTTGGGTCAATTGCACTTGACCAAACATCGCTTTAATATACAGCTGGGAGTCTCTAAAAAAAATAGTCGGTGCATCAAAATGGTACTGAAATAATCTTTTTAATTCTGCTTGGGCTTGTGCCATGGACTCTTCTGACTGTACATAATAATTTAAAAATAATTCATAACCAAAAACAGGTGCTAGGCTATAGTCCATAATGATACTTTTATTAAGATTAAAGTCTAAAATAGGACTGACTTCATTCTCTTCAACCGTCCCCACAACCTCATAATAGCGTCCGTTAATTTGGAGTGATTCTCCAATGGGGTTAAATCCTTTTTGCTCTAACCTTTTCACCCAATCTTGACCGATGAGAACGACTTTTAAGGAATTGTCTAATGCATGTAAAGTACGCCCACGATCGATTGACATTCCTAATGTTTGTATCATCTCTAATGGCATAAAAACTAAATTTGTCTGAATACTATCTTCCCCCCAAAGTACCTGCTGATGGTCGCTATGAAAAGGATAAATCTGCATATGTTCAATGGGGTGATTCTCTAATGTTCTGATATTTGGAAAACCTAATTTATCTTTGAGTGTTTGCATCGCATTATAAGAACCAGGAATTACTTGTGCCACAAAATGGGTATCGGAAAAATCAGAGAAAGTTTTTTGCATGTGTACATTAACAGAGTATTGTAAGCTGAATAAAACAAACAATGACAACAGCCCCAAAGTTAATCCCACTAAAGCCAAACTTAAACGTATTTTATAATAATAAATTAAGGCGATAAGCTCTTTTAGCCAAAATGACTTCATACCATGTCCACTATACGGTCACAACGTTGCGCGACAAGCGGTTGGTGTGTCACCAAAATCATACTACATTGTGTTTGTTGCTGATAGGAAAATAACTCATCCACAATATGGTGCTGAGTGGCTATATCAAGCTGTGAGGTAGGCTCATCTGCAATAATACATTTTGGTTGATGAATTAAGGCTCTTAAAATGCTAATGCGTTGCTTTTGCCCACCGGAAAGCGCTTTGGGCAAACGTTTAGATAAATTGGTCAGCTCAAATTTTTCCAACAAGTCCATCACTCGACACTTAATTTCATTTGTCGATATCCCCTGATAAAGTAAAGGTAAACCGATATTATCCAGTACAGTTAAGTGTGAAATGAGAAGCGGTGATTGAAAAACAAAACCGAAGTGTCGATTCCGAATTGTCGCCTGTTTATGCCGACTCAGTGATTTCAAAGACTGCGACCCTAATTGATATTGGCCTTCATAATTATCATCCAATAAGCCTACAATATTAATAAGAGATGTTTTGCCTCTTCCTGACTTCCCTACAATGGCCACGGTTTCATTGGTCTTTAACTCAAAAGAAAAATCTTCTAAAACCCATTGCCCTTGTGGGCTATATTGCTTATGAATATGGCTTAATTTAAGCATGTGTGTACAATAGATCGCCTGCTGATAAACCTGAAACCACTTCTACTTGTTGATTTGAGACACTGCCCACTTTAATGGATTGTCTATTGATACCGGAATCGCGACCCACCCAGCAAAATGGTTTATTATTCTCATATTGAATCAACGCCTTGGGTATGACCACCCCTTTAGTATCGACTTTTTTTGCTACTTCAATCTTTGTGCTCATACCAAATAATATATTACTGTGATTCAGAGGTGGCATGCGTGCTTCAATCACCACATCAAATTTTGGTGCAATGTATCTATCGGTAGAGGGTTGCAAAGAATGTCTGACTTCTAATATCTGCGCATCTAACTTCAATTCAGGGTGCGCATTTAACGTCACGTTGACCTCGTGCTCTCCTTGCAAAGACAATACATCCGATTCATTCATTCGCAGTGTAATGGCAAAAGTTGAAATGTCAGCAACACGAGCGATCACTTCATCGAGTTTAACACTTTTTTTAAAGTTTAAGCCCCAATTCAACTCCGATGCATTTTGTTCACTTTTTTCTGGTAATAATATCCCTGTAATCGGACTTTTAATCTGCAACGAGGAGAATTTATCTTGCAATACTTCGAGCCGTGTTTTCTCTTGTGCAATTTTTTGTTGTAACTGGTTTATTTCTTGCTCATCCGCCTTGTTTGCAAGCTTCAAATAAATTTGTTTTTGCTCAATGTAATTTTTCTTTGCTTGAAATAGCCTAACCTTATCATTATGACATTCTTCTTGAGAAATAATGCCCTTGGCTAATAATTTCTGACTATTTTTATAATGTGACTTAGCATTTTTATAGCTCATCTTTGCTTGATTTCGGTTCATTCGGGCTTGCACAGATTCTGAGCTATAAGACCAGTTCTTCAATAAATGCAACCTTTTTTCTGCTTGCGCCATATTCTCCTGTGCTATGAAAATCGCTTCATTAAGGGCAGTGGACTGCAACTCAAAAACAACCGTATCCTGTAAAATCGTCTCACCCAAATTGGCAAAACTCTTAACCAAAACACTCTCATAGGGCGCCGTCAGTTCATAAATATTTAGTGGCTGAATACTACCATCAAATATTTGTTTTTTCTGCATTAATGTATCCATTTGCACTATATATGGGGCTGTTGAGGAAGGTGTCGCAAACAGAGGTCCTATTGATAGACTACAGTACAGTAATATATATCTAATAAAAAAACGACTCTTAACTTTATGAATATAATGTAACATCCCAGTTTTCCAATAAATGACCTGTTGCTTGTTCGACTCTGATTTTGGCTTCTAGCAGTTGTAGCTCTGTCTTAGATAAGCGCATAGAAACCTGATGCACTCGATCTTGCGTTCTAATAACTTCATGAACAGAAGAACGTCCAGCAATATATTTTTCCAATGTTCCCTGATAATCGCGTTCAGACAGATCAAGCTCTTCTTGAGTCAACATCAATTGTTGGCGTTGTAAAATAATGTCATCGACCCAAGTGATAGCTTGATTTTTAAGTATTCTCTGCCTTTGCTTTATCTCCAATAAATTTTTTTGTATCGCTGTATGGATAGCCAAACGTTTATTATGATGGATATAGCCATCGCCTATCGGCACACTAAAATTGATTGATGCCGTATATCCTTTATTAGGTCTTTTCAAGGCATGGTACTCGCCATCTTTCGCGGTAATATCTTCAAACTGATGATAATAGCTTCGCCCCAAATGTACATCTGCTTGGAGATTAATATCAAACATTTGATTATCTTTGACAAGAATCAGTTCATGTTTATAGCGCGTTTCATTTAACTTTAAATTTTTTAATCTCACATCATGGGCGATCACATCTGGAATAATATGCTCGTCAACAAGGCTGGGCTGGTAACTCAAATCAGCAATAATCGTATCCCCATTATCTTCAATCCCCACTAAATCAAATATAGCCATTCGCGCTTGGGACAATTCATTTTTAGCCTGCAACATACTTTGCTTAGCTTGTTTTATTTGTAACTGAGGCGCGAACAAATCATTTTTTGCAATTCTGCCTGCATGATATTTTTCATTTAGCGTATTCAACAAGCGTTCCGCTTGGGATAAGTTTTTTTGTTGTGATTCAATATTGAGAAATTTTTGTTGATATTGGGTAAACTGTAAAATAACCTTCAAAACTAAATTTTCAATCTCGTGCTGATAATTCAGCATCTCCGCTTGATATTGTAATTGCGCTTGGTCTCTGGGCCAATTATTGACTTTCACTTTTGCCCCTCTCGTTAAGGGCTGTAATATCGTAATCGTGACCGAATCATCGTATCGTTTCTGGCTATCATAGTAAGCTGCTTTTTCGGTTGAAATATTTAACTGTGTGCCGATCGGTGTCTTAACGCGTAAATTGGGGTATGCCTTCATCAGCTCAGAATGCGGCACGGCTGAATAACTTTCTTTATGCGCTGTGCCTTTCATTTCAAGAGACAACTTAGGCCTATATAATTTTTGCTGAACACTTAAATTATTAATGGCAAGCAATCGATCTAAATAAACAGATTGAATTTCGGTGTTGTGCACTAAAGCAGCACTAATAGCGTCTGCAACAGTGAATACTTGCGCTCGTACCGAGAAAGGTAATATCCAAAGCGAAATAATAGGAATTAAAGCAACATACCGCATGCTTTATAAATGTCTTATGTTTTTTGCAGTACTATAGTCTAATCAAGAGACCAAAAGCAAGCCCGTCATGTTAGTTGGTTTACTATGCCTTCAAGTTCGCTTTCTTTTTCCATTATTTCATAAAGGGCAAGCTGCGCATCTTCCAAACTTAAACCCAAAGATTCCAAAACAGAAGCAGATAACTGATAATCTTGTGCATCGCCCAAATTATGCATTTTTAACAATCGAGTCGCCACATAGATTAAATTTGAATATTCCGCATATTGACCAACATAATCTTCTTCATGATGCCCTTTGACTGCTGCGAGCACTTCTTGAGGTAATCCCCATGTTTCTAATAGCCAAGCCCCTATTTGTGTGTGGGTCACACCCAAAACATGTTTTTCAATTTCAATTAAGCAAATATTAGGATTGACTTCAATATAGCGATTGAGAATAAAATATTGTGGTGGAAATAATTCTGCTAATAATAGGTTACCAAAGTTGTGCAGCAAACCTGATAAGTATACCAAACCAACAATGGGTCTTTTTTTCACAGGCATCCGCTTTACTAAAGCCTCAGATAGTATGGCGGTATAAATTGAAAACTTCCAATACGCTTTTAATCCCAGGGGCCCATCAACAGGTATTTTCATGGCTCGATTTAATGCAATACCCAGTGATAAATTCAAAACCAAATCAAAGCCTAGAACTTTTATAATGGCGCACTCTATAGATGTAATTTTTCCGGAATAACCATAAAATGGCGACTGGGCCCACTTAATCAATTGTGCACTCAAACTCGGATCTTTGACGACAATATCTGCCAAACTAGATGCGGTTGCATTTAGATCACTACGTAACTGTAAAATTTCAGTGGCCACAACAGGAATCGCAGGCAAATCGATATTCTCTTGTAATCGTGCTTGAAAACGCTGTGGCGTGAATTGATCGACTTGTTGCTTAATTCTATCGGGGCTTTGCTCACCTTCTGTCAAATAGCTGATGGGTGAACTAAACTCACCTTGCCAAGTACTTCGTTGTAAGGCAACAAAGTCATCTCTTTGCATTTTAATAAGCGTATCATGCTGGCCGGGCTCAAAGTAAATAATATCTAAAGCCATAATCGATCTATCTAAAATAGCATCTACTTTAAAAAAATCAGGCAAAGGTGGATATGATCCTGGATCGCAGTTGGTAAACAACTTCGAAACGACACTATGCTTAGCAGGCACCATATCTCGGTTCAAAGCCTTACAAAGAGAGGAAAAATCTAATAATCTGTCCATGGGTAAAATCGCCATGATCATGCCATGCTCTTCTTCTAATACCACTGTTCTTAATAAAGCAGACCGTGGAATTTGACACACTGTAGCCGCTTGCTCCAAAGTAAATGTTTTCGCATGCTTAATAACTTCATATTTTATTTTGTGGCTGTCTAAATAACTATAAATATTACTGCGACTTTGCGCATCGGTTTCTAAATTTGATTTTATGGAGTTTGGTTTCATAAGCTCCCCCGAGCTTTAGTCGTTTGATATCTCAATATATCTCATTTTTATCTATTCAAATAATAGTTGATTAGCTCTCTTTACGCCAAACTAACTTATAATCCTTATATTAAATTCACCTGAAAATATCCATAGGTGCCATTTTATGACCAGTACTTACTACACAGATATTTACAATAGCACTTGCAAGAGTGAGGGCAACAGATCTTGTGTCAATCCTTTATCATATTCAAGTCAAACATATTCATTAAAGCGACTGACGAAATATAGATACATCAACGCCAAATATATCCCCTCAAAAACTTAGCATCACTTCCAAACTAAAATTCTGAGTGCAATCTATAATTGATCCTATTTAAAATTGATGTTTATCCTATTCAATAGAATATTATCGTAGGTATTTTCATCAAAATGTACTATGATTAGATTAGCAACTGAAGCCAAGATGAATAGATTAGTTTCATCTGCAGGATTACCACCCACGCTTCAGTTGCCTCTATTAAGAAATTCAACTTAGCCTATCTCATCTATCATTTGCCAAATTAACCCTATATTCTTTAAAATGAAAATTCGTCGAAGCAGAAAATCACAAGGAATGGATTTTGCTGATTCTAAAATTTTTAAAGCAAGTGACCATTAATAATGTACTCGCGTCGACGGTTAAGCGCTTTGGCTTATATGCTGCAGAGTATGGTCTTATGAGCGTAGTCGCCCCCGTGTGGATTGCTTCCCCCCTAAGATATACCGTGATGACAACCATAGGATCCGCTAGCAAAAAGATGTTTTGGTGGGCTGTTACCCCAAAGCCAAAAACACCCTATTTAGACGAGCCACTTGTTTTTATCGGGGAAGAAGATGAACTAAATAAACTAGAGTTTGTTGTTGTAAACGATACCCCATCTGGATACCAATTAAGTTATAGCACGCTACCCAAAAAAGTAAAAAAAATGGCCACGAACACCCTCAATGCAACTGGAAATTATATTATCAATATGACGATGGCAGACTTAATGGAAGGCGCGGGTGCCACAGTGGGCAGTGCTGCTGCAGGCGGCGCATTTGTCATCATACTGGGAACACCCACGCTTCTCAGCTTACCTGCCTATTTTTTAATGGAGGGTCCGACAAAAAGTTTTGGTGCCTTTTGTGGCAGAAAATTTAGCAAACATGTACTAGGGCCCAACGCAGTGAAACCAGCTCTACAAGCCGCATTTGGTACACATACAGATACGCAGTCAGACAAATGTGAGATGACCACAGAAGAACTCATTGCAGATTTTGAGCTGCTTGCTATCACAGATGAAGAAAAACAACAATACGCGCTAGGAGACTCTATTCAGAAAATAATGGCTGATTTTAAGCCGCTAGACATATTAGACGAAGAAACAACAAAACAACAAGAACAAGAACAAAAAAATGACATCGACAAGTTAATAGCTGAGCCTATTATATCTCATCATATGTCTGCGCCCTTAAATATTATTCACGACTACCAACCTCAAAAACAGCAACCCAAAAAAAATGCATTAAAATAATGCCGCGTGTAATAACTATAGGGTCATTCTGTTCTTGGGCTTATTTTTGAATTCTATGATAGGCTCTTCACCCTGTTTAAACTTAGGAGGTTCTGCATCTAAAGCTTTCTGTATTGCCATTCTAATACTTTCATTCACCAAGTTACGCACTTCGGGTGAATGGCTTTGCGAAATAGAGAATTGGGCCTTGGGCTCCGCAGCGAAGACAGCTATTTCACACATTTTTTGGATAGCGACTTGCATCTCATCATTTTCATTTATACTGCGATCTTTATTATCCATATAAAAATTTGTTTTATTTTCACTTGCTTCTGCAGCATAAACTTTTACAGCTGGCTTATCCTGATTCGGTACAAAAGTGATCACACAACCGTGTTGGGTTGATTTATCCGAAAAAGGATCGATAGCAACAATATTATCCAAGTTGGCTGTCATTCTACGTTGGGCTTCTTCCATGACTTTTTTTGCAGAAACATTCTGGGTCTGACAATAAGATTTTTTCTGACTAGCCGCCATATTATGGCGCTGAAAAGAGTCTGTCAAAAACCTCTGTGTTTGCTGAAAAACATTTCTATGTGGCTCTATGGCGCCATCTAAATCCGAATCATTTGTACTTTGAACTTTGACAGGCTTATCCACTACTTTTGCTTCTATCCCAAACAACCCTTGTATTCGTCCATAAATGTTTTTTATTGCGCCCCCCATCAACCGGCCCAGAGTCCCCACAACCCCTCTTACAGTATATTCTGAAGCAGCGGCTCTTTTTACATGTGTCAACGCCAAACTTTCATCTCGAATTAATGCCGTCATCTCTGTCAGTAATTTTGAGCTTTTCCGAATGGCCGTTACCTTCTCTAATCTTTCAGCTAGATTGGGCGCAACACGCTTCAATACCGAGTCATAAACCGATATTTTTGTTTTGAGCATATAATGCAATCTATCAAAAAATGTTAGATTTTGCACAACCTCATTTAAGGCTATTTTGCATTCTTTTTTAGCTTGAATAATCTCAACTATATTTTCCTCGGTGAATGCTTCTATGTTTTTAAGCCTCATGGCATTTAATTGGCTCAAAGCCTCATGACGCTTTTGTGCTTTTATGGCGGCCTTTATAAAATTACGTAATGACTTTATTTGATTGTCAACGTCATCAGGTATATCAACTTCTTTGGATAACGTCGCAATCACCGTCTCCCATAATTTTATTTTTTCTTCTGCTGCTTTAATTTGTTCATGGTGAGACTGGGGAGGCGATACAATGCCAGGATACATACTCTGAAATCTTTGCTGAACTTCTTTCCCTTTTGCCCTTAAATAACGATAGGCTGCCATATAACCTGACACGAGCAAATAAGATATTTTTTGCTTATGTGTCATGTGCTGATCACTTTCTAATTCAAAATCTGCAGCGGTGATATCATCAATATCAAAATAAAGCATATTCTGTTGTTGCAGTAAAGCTAACTGATAACTAGGGGGTACGCGACTGCCTGTGACATATTTTTGATATAAATGATAGACTGCATCATTCTTGGCGATATTTAAACCCTCTTTAATATATCGTCGCTCTTGATCTTGATCTATGGAGATACCTTTTGCATACATTGCATGGTGCTCTTCACGCTTTTCTTTACGCCAGGGCTCTTCAAAGTCAAAAGCAATTGTTTCCTCTATAGAGCCGTCTTCTTTATTGACAGCTAAATATACAGGCAAGTTGTCAACCACACCCCCATCAGTACAATATATCGACCCATCATTTTTTGCTGAATTTTTTATAATATCATCATTAATTTTGGTAATGTATTCCTGTTTATCCGAATTCTCTAATGCATAAAATTTTTCTGTTTCAAAAGGTGGAAATGGCTTACCGCGATCATATTTGACTAAGGGTTCTGTTGCCCCTTGCGTAAACGCTTTTAATTGTTCTGAACTTATTTTCACTGGGGGGAATACAGGCGGTAAACCTGCTGTCATTCGCATTGCCAAAGCCAAAGGCATGTTAGGTGTGGTAGCTGGACTACAAACAACTTGGTAGTTTCCACGCGCATCTGATACGGTAACCGTTAATTCTAAATTTCGATATAATCCACCTGTTTCGCTCTTCTCCCCTTTTCTTTTCGCTAGGTCAGAGAATGTGGCATTAGGATGCCCTAGCTTTTCTTTGACGGCACTCTGGGCAATTTCGTATAACGCATGCCCTTTCGCAACACCTTGATCTTGGATAAAATTCAATATGCCTTTGCCAATTCTCTGGATTGTGCTGCCAAAAACAGGTGAAGCACTGAATAAATCCATTAAGCCCTCGCCACCTGTCCTTAAAAAATGCTCAATTTCATCCGGATTATTACCCAATGCCAGCATAGAGGCATTTAAACCACCAACGGATGACCCTATAACATTTTCCACACTATTCAATACACCCGCATCAGACATGAGCTTTATTGCAGGGGCATTGGATAAGCCTTTAATCCCACCGCCGGCTAACACCAGGGTTTTGGGCTTCTTGCTTAAGATTTGAGATTGATTTGAGTGTAAGATAACTTATTTACCTGCGGATAAAACATTTAATACAAGTATAAGCTATCTTACGTACTTGTTTGTCGAGTACTTATGCTTTTTCACAACAATTTAAATATCTAACTTTTATTTTGGGTAATTTAAGGTGGATTTATTATGGATGTCCTGAGATAAGTGCAAAATATAATGCATATACACTTAAAAAAATAGGCTTTCTGTTTTTTATTCCTTATAATCGGTGGCTTAGTACTCGTATATAAGTTATCTTATTAACACCTCCGGGGAGGTCATCAACTGAATTATAGATGACAAATAAAATTCGAGAATCATCTGTCATTATTGAAATATATTTTGTAGGAACCTATGCAAAAAAACGCCGCAAAGCGCTTCGCTAAGTTTATGCCCTGGATCGTTTGGGGTCTGGCCGCATTCTTTTTTTTCTCCCACTATGTCGTGAGAGTGACACCAGGCATTATTGTCGACAGTTTAAAACTCGCCTTTGTTAATACCACAGAATTACATATTGGATTTTTAGGTGCAGCCTTTTATCTACCCTATGTTCTCATGCAAATGCCTGTTGGCTATTTAGTGGATAAATTTGGCCCTAGACTATTACTGACTTTTGCCGTCTTCCTTTGTGGATTAAGCAGCTTGTTATTCTCTTTTGCCTCTTTCCTTGAAATAGCCATACTCTCGCGGATACTACTGGGTTTCTGCTCTGCAACTGCCTTTGTAGGCGCATTAAAATTAATTACCACGTGGTTTAAACCACAACAATTAGCTTTCATCGTTGGTATCACTCAGGCTCTGGGTATGGCGGGCGCCGCTATTGGAAATGGTTTGGTCCCCCACTTAATAGAAATGGTAGGATGGCGCAACGCATTTATTCTATATAGCATCGTATTTTTTGTGTTATCTGTTTTGATTTTTACTATTGTTCGTAACCATCCTAAGAATCAAGCTTCTCAAGATAGTGCCCCGATAAAAGAACAATTACCCAAAGGTATGATTAAATCCGTACTGCGTAGTCGATACACTTGGCTCAATGCCTTGTTTGCTGGATTTTTATATGCGCCAGCAGATGTTATGGGTGAACTGTGGGGTAAGCAGTTTTTAATTAACTTGCATAATATCACCGCGCACCAAGCAGAAATAGCCGTCTCCTTGCTTTTTGTGGGTTGGGCCATTGGTGGTCCCACCGCTGGCGCATTAGCCGATCGTTTTGGTCGTCGCCCCATTATGACACTTTCTAGCCTATGTGGTTTATGTCTTCTGCCAGCTATATTTTACCTACCTAATATTTCATATTATGGCCTGATGACGCTTACTTTTTTATTTGGCTTAACTAATACCGGCCTAATTGCTTGTTATGCCACATCAGGGGAAATGCATCCATCTCATGTTGCTGGCTTTTCTTTAGCGATTACCAATATGTTTTCTGTGCTTGTCGGCGCTATTTTAATGCCTCTTGTAGGGTGGCTAATTACCTATCAAGCCCAAAGCGAAATCATCGACGGTATGGTTCGCTACTCTGTTCATGATTATCAAAAAGCAACACTGATTTTACCCGTGTGTGCCTTGATAGCATTTTTTATCTCGTTTTTCATCAAAGAAACGCTCAATCGTTCTAGGTAGTAGTATGAATAAATTTAAAATGAAGCTCACAGCTATTGTCTCACTAGGCACTTTGCTTGAATGGGCGGAATATACTTTTTATGGTTATATGGCATTAAAGCTGTCCCACATATTTTTCCCTGATCAAGAGCCTTATCTCGCCACGATGAAAACCTTTGGAATATTCGCCTTAGGTTATATCATGCGGCCATTAGGTGCCTTAATCTTTGGTTTGATTGGCGACAAGCACGGCCGTAAACCTGCACTTTTGTATTCTATGATGCTGATGGGCATCGCCACTTTCTTAATTGGCTGTCTGCCCGGTTATGAAGCCTGGGGCATCATGGCGCCCGCAAGCCTGTTAGTCTTAAGAATGATACAGGGCATTGCCGTCAGTGGTGAGTACAATGGCGCTGGCATTCTCATTGTTGAGAAAGATAAAAACAACTTACCATGTTATGCCGGCAGTTGGATTAGCAGCTCTGCTGCGCTCGGTATGGTCGTTGGCGGCCTAGCCGCATTTATTGTGAGTCTACCGAATATGCCTGAGTGGGCTTGGCGTGTCCCATTTTGGATGGGGGGCGTAAGCTGTTTTCTAGGTCTATATCTCAGAAAAGATATATCCGAGTCAGAAGAATTTCAAAATAATGCTGGCAATAACACCAAAGCCCAGCACCCTATTATGACTATTTTAAAACATCATAAAGCCAGTTTTTTATATGTTGCCGCTATTGCCGCTTTCACCGGTATTTTTGTGTATATCATGAACATATACGCAGTCGCCTATCTCAAACAATATGCACATATCCCAACACATCATGCCAATTTTTTCGCTTTATTTGGGGAATTTATTGTCTTTATATTTATACCGATTATGGGCTTAGTCGCAGATCATGGTAACCCACAAAAACAATACAACTGGGGGCTGATCTTAATTGCGGTTTCCTCGCCTTTTAGTTTTGCACTACTATTAACAGGTAATTACTTTTATATAACACTGACCATGATTTTGTATGGCTTTTTAAATGGCGTCGTATGCGGCCCAATGGTTAAGCTCATGGTGGACAAGTTCCCACCTGAAATCAGATATACTGGCATATCAGTTGCTTGGAGTGTTTCTGTTGCCATATTCTCAAGTGTGGCACCTATGGTGGCACATTACCTAACGTCACAAATGCGTTGGTTAATTGGCCCTGGGTTTTATGTCTCATCGGCTGCCATTATAGCCTTGATAGTCATTCATTTAACCACGCGACAAACAAGTGCTTCAGCCAAAACAATGCCTTACTTTAAAGAAGAAATAAACGTTGGAAACTCTTAATGAATAAAAGTGAAGTCATTCAATCCATATATCACAGCATGATAGAAGCAGCTCCTGACTTTATCTTTTCTCTGATTATCTTTATTGGATTTTGGGTTTTATCTAAAATCAGTTACAAAGTTATTTTACGAATAGCCACTAAAAGTTCACCACAAAAGCAGCAAGTTATATCTGTTTTGGCGTCTTTTTTTAAAGTCAGTATTATGATTGTCGGCATTATTACCGCATTAGGCTCTTGGGGCGTTAATGTTAGTGCGCTCGTAGCCAGCGTTGGTTTATCAGGATTTGCACTGAGCTTTGCTATGAAAGATACATTATCTAATCTATTAGCAGGCATTATAATCTTATTATACCAGCCCTTTAAAATGCACCAGCATATTACAGTCGGTGCGCTTCAGGGCATCGTAACGCAGGTGAGCTTACGCTTCACACATTTAGAATTTGAAGATAAAGAAATTTTAATTCCTAATTCAAACTTATTGACGAATAGTATTATTATTAATCACAAATAATGGACCCAAACATGAAAAATAAAGTTTTTTCTGTTTTCTGGCTCACGATGAGCATCAGCTTTTGCGCCCCACTTTACTCTGCGTCACTACCCAAACAAATTGATACCCTCATAGATAAACATGCGCAAAACGCGCAAGTCGGTATTATGCTTCAATCTTATGATTCCGGTAATATTGTTTATCATCGCTTAGCGGAATCTGCTTTTTACCCAGCCAGTAATACTAAATTGTTTTTATCTGCTGCGGCTTTAAAGATATTAGGCAAAAATTTTAGATTTCAGACAACATTATCCCTAACGCCTGAACATATTAAAGAACAAAAATTGGAAGGTCCACTCTATCTCACCTTCAGAGGCGATCCATCCTTAAAGCTCAAAAATCTAGAAGATCTTTTTGAAAAATTAAAAGATAAAGATATCCGCACCTTAAACGGCAATATCATTGTCGATGATACTGTTTTTTCAGATGCGCATTATGGCCAAGGGTGGACTTGGGATTCTATGCCGTGGTATTACTCTGCTCCTGTCAGTAGCATCGTCATTAATCAAAATAAAACAGCATTCTTTATAGACGAAGTCAAAGCGATTTCTAAACCCATCACCTTCAGCCATAAGGCCTCTTTTCCCAGTGTCACACTGAATACTTCTGTAACAGGTGTCATGAAAAAAACCGCTGAACATGATTGTCAAATTGAAATATCTCAAGATCACCAACAATACGATTTAAATGGTTGCTGGCCAATAGAAAACACACCACGGACAGTAGAAGTATCTTATAAAGAACCCAGAGAGCTTGCTAAGGAAGCCATTGGCTATATACTCAAAAAAATGCAGGTTGAGTTTAATGGCGATATTATATTTAGAAAAACCGATCCCAAATCAAAACCCATAGCAACACATAGGTCAGATAGACTTTCGGTACTCATTAGACCTGTATTAACTGAATCTAATAATTTGTATGCTGACACACTGACCAAGACTTTGGGGTTAGCAAAGTTTAATCAAGGCACCTTTAAACAAGGCGTTAATGCGATTAAGACTTCAATGAGTGAAAATTTCAACCTTCCAGCCGACGGCTATCGTTTGTTTGATGGATCGGGTATCTCTCGTTATACCCTTGCTAGCCCGTCATTTATTTCTGAGCTATTATTTCAAATGAAAAATGATCCTGATTATGACTCTTTTTACAAAGCGCTGAGTGTTTCTGGGCAACCCGGATCTTTAGAACTCAGAATGACTGGCGAGCTCAAAGATAAAGTGGTTGCCAAAACAGGCTCTGCCATGGGCACATCCGCTTTATCAGGTTATATTACAGTTAAGAGCGGTAAAAAATACATATTCAGTATTATAACAAACCAATCATTGGATAGTTATGCAAATCTAAAAGCATTTGAGGATGATTTTTGCCACTTATTATACAACGCTGAAAATTTATAAGTTGCGTTAAACTAATATTACAGTACTGACACACATTAGGGATTAATATGTCATTTAACTTTAATCAAAAGAATGATGGTACAGCTTTATTGAAATATAGTGTTGGGGTTTATCTAAAAGCATTACCCAAGACGTTCTTGTTATCCGCTCTTATTATAGGCGTCTTATACTTAATTCGCGTTGCGCCAGAATGGATCCCAGCGGCTTATCAAGAAGATGTCAGCTTAGGCATAATGTTCGCCTATATTGCTATATTGCCTATTTTGAGCCTAATATTTTACACCACAGATACCAGCGCCAAACAAACCCAACATACCTTAACAGAATATTTAATCTTGCCTTTTAAACGAATACTTAGCTTGTTCGGCAGCCTGATTTCAATGTGCTTACTTCCCATTATCATTGCCGTTTTTGGCTTTGCCGTGTTTTTGCTATCGATTAAATTTACTGTTGATGTTAGATTGATTTTTTTTATTCCCTTATTTTTTTATGGTCTTGTCTTCTTATCGCTATTACCTAAATTATATGCCCCCATTCTAACGATAACCGACAATATGGATACAAATACTGCATTAGAGACTAGCATTGCTGCCTCTAAGGGTTACTTCATCAGAAATGCAATCTATATCGGGTTTGGCGTTACCTTATTACTGGGTATATGTGCTCTGCCTAATTTATTGCAATATTACTGCCCTGCTATAATTTCTAACTTACCCAAATGGGCACCGTTGACGATGAGTGCCGTTTTATTTGTTTTTATTTTCCCTTGGGTGGCCGCTATATTAATCTGCCACAAAATTGATTTACTCTATCGCTACAAAATTAAAAAAGAACAAGAAGCAATCGATCTAAAGAAAAATTTTGCTTACGAGCATAAAATTAAGAAAGCGGGTGCCAATATTATTGAAGACCAAAAGCAAGTGAAGCCAATGGATAATAACGATGTTGAATTTTAGGATAATTTGCAAATAGGTTTTAAAAGAAGCAAATGCCCCGCAGTTCAGGCAATTCAGATAGTCCATTTCAACGAAAATTTTGAATGATACTTTTATTTTCTGTGAGTATCATTCAAATTAAGTATAGACTCAAAACTCAGCTTTTAGATTTTGTAGACTTAGGTGTACTCTTAGAAGGCAATTCTTCTGCACCATAAGTTTTTAGCAATGCAATCAGTTCAGGATTATAAGCCTCAGCAAGTTCCAACATACTGTGTCCATTAGCAGATATTGCATTGGCATCAGCGCCTAACGACAAGGTTTTATCCACAGTATCAGATGAACCCACCATAATGGCAATTCTAAGCCTGTCCTCCAGAGAAGTGGGGGCAACCTTTGATGAAAAACCAAAATCTTCTTGCTTACCATAAAACCCCATACCCATGGCTAGAGATTTAGATGCTTTGTTCATTTTTTCTCTGTATTTCTGTTCTGCTTTTGCCATTGTAATCCCATCTCAAGGTTGTTATGTAAGGAGGTAGTTACACACTATGTGCAATAATAGTTATCTTTTTGACTATGATTAGGCAGAATAGTTCAAATTATTTACCCTCAAATCCTTTATTTGCTGTGCATATACACTATAATGGACATCGATAATTTAAAGTGGTTAGCAAAAAAGGCGGTATCATGGGGGAATCAGTTGTATCCCAAACAATTAATTTCAAGCTATTACAAGATTTTCAAGTAGTCTATCAAACAAACATAAATGAACTAATTGACTTATATCTTCGAGATGCTGAAAAAAAATTTTCACAGTTAAATAAATCTTTAAATGCTGGAAAAATACAAGATTTTATCTCTTCTGCAAAAGAATTAAGAAATAGAAGCTTGGATGTCGGTGCTGTGGGTTTCTCACATACATGTTTAGGCTTGGAAATTGCGGGACAGGAAATGAGACTAGAGAACTTACCTCGCATAGTGCAATTATTGGAAGAGCATTTTTTAAGCATTAAAAAAGAATTACTAAAAATTAAAAATTCAGCTCCTGAGCCTTTGAAAGCTTAGTGACAGAGACTTATGAACTCACCCTCTTGAAGATCAGATTAAAAATCTAGATACATCTCTGGATTTTTTTGTGTAGCATATTCTGCTCAAATTACCGTCGCTGTCCTGTTAATATATTATATTTTGTAATTCGGTATAATTAAGCTCTATCACGCCATTCTAAGTTAGAACAGTAATTAAGGAAGAGTAGCAGCATGTCCGTAGTCATTAGTGGAACCGGGTTATATACCCCACAACAAGTAATATCCAATGACGAGCTAGTTGAAAGCTTCAATCGCTATGTAACCCAATTTAATCTTAAGCATCAAGCCAAAATAGAAGCAGGCCTCTGCCAGGCTCTAGAACCTTCCTCTGCTGAATTTATTGAAAAAGCATCTGGAATAAAACAACGCTATGTAATAGATAAAATAGGCATACTTGATACTGATAGAATGCGTCCTTCTATTCCAGCACGAGCAGATGAAGCTATCTCTTTACAATGCGAAATGTCTATGACCGCAATTTACCAAGCGCTAGATCACGCCCACCTGACCCCAGCTGATGTGGATGGCATTATCGTTGCCTGCTCTAACTACCAACGGGCTTATCCTGCATTAGCAATCGAAATCCAGCAACAACTGCAATGCGGTGGATTTGGCTTTGATATGAATGTGGCTTGTTCCTCAGCCACATTTGGCATTGCCACGGGCAAAAGTTTTATTGAATCAGGACAATGCAAAACGGTGTTGGTTGTCAGCCCTGAAATTTGCTCTGGGCACTTAGACTTCACCAATAGAGACTCTCATTTCATTTTTGGTGACGCCTGTACTGCTGTGGTACTTCAAGATGAGTCCACCGTGACCGTCCCCCACTTTAAAATTATCGGCACCCAACTTGATACCCAATATTCAAATCATATCCGTAATAACAACGGCTTTTTAACGCATGCAGAAACAAAAAATAATCAGCCAACACCTTTACATTTATTTTACCAACAAGGCAGAAAGGTATTTAAAGAAGTCACCCCCCTTGTTGTAGAACACATTCATCGACACCTTCATAATCTTAATATTTCAGCGGACAGTTTAAAGCGATTTTGGCTGCATCAAGCGAATAAAACCATGAATGAGCTTATATGTAAGCGTATACTCAATAAAAATTTTGAAGAACAGTTTGCGCCAATCATATTAGACCAATATGCCAATACCAGCTCTGCTGGCAGTATTATATGCTTTCACCTACATCATGTTGATTTCACAGCAGGCGACCAAGGGTTAATATGTTCATTTGGCGCTGGCTACTCCGTGGGTAGTGTGACGATTGAAAAAGTAGACTAACATGAATTTATATTTTAGATTAATTTGCTTATTACTGCGTTTACCATTTATGAAAAAAAACAACGATCCTTTAAAAATGGGTACGTTAAACTTTACCGTCTGGCCTTTTGATTTAGATTTCAACCTCCACGTCAACAACGGTCGTTACTTAACCCTGATGGACTTAGGTAGAGTACATCTTACGGCTCTAAATGGCATACTCTGGCCATCAATCAAAAAAGGCTGGATGCCAGTATTGGGTAGTGCCAAAATACACTTTCTAAAGCCATTAAACTTATTTAATCGTTTCCAAATACAAACACAAGTAGTTTACTGGGATGAAAAATGGATATATTTAGAACAAAATTTTTTTCATCAAGATAAGCTCTGCGCAACCGCATTAGTCAAAGCCTTGTTTATTAGTAAAAAAAATAAAATCCCACCAGAGACACTACTGCATACTTTTTATTCCAATATTACAAGGCCTGACCTTCCTGATAATGTGAAAGATTGGATAGCTTGCGAAAAAAGAGAATAGGCTATGCTTTTAATCTGCCAGATTATTCCATTTATCGAAAATCCGCACAATTCAGAGGTAATACCTTACTTTTAGGGAAACTCCCCCTATATATAACCCCTAGAACAAGTTAATCTTCTGGCACATGAAATAACCGTCATAATTTCACTAAGATGAAAAATAGGATCGATAATGACCACATTACAATCACAATTTAATCAGATCAGCGAGCAGCTTTTTAGCACAACGCCGCTGTCGTATTTTTCTTTATCTATTACAGATTTAGAGAAAAAGGAACTGGCTTTTATCGCCTCGAACCCTAATTTCAATATATCTATGTTTAGTGATGATTTCCCTTTGCTGGCACCTTTTTTGGATGAAGGTTATTATAGTGCGAGTGGTATCTATCACAAATTACCTAGTTTATTTGAAGAGAATAACTTCTCAAACGTGTTTTATATCATTAAAAAAGAAGGCAATACGACACTCTGTTATACGTTTGCCTCACCACTGAATATGCCGAGCATGATTAATTTTTATTTCAATAACTTAGAGTTTTTAGAAAAATTCATTCATTTGTTTAATGAACAAGGAAAAGATTTGATACAGTCTCTTAGACAGTCTATGCATACGGTACCCCACCATATTAAGCCTGTAATTTATGAAGAACTTTTACATACAAAAATCATAGGTGAACCGTTCATCATCACAAAATTCTATAACAAAAAAAGCGAAGTCTGGATAAAACTATCAGAACGAGAAAGAAACACATTTGTCCTAGCTGCAATTCATGGTAAAACCGCAATAGAAATTGGGCAGGCTCTACAAATATCACCCAAAACCGTCGAAAACTATTTAGACAGCCTAAGGCACAAATTGGGTGCAAAATCTAAAAAAGAACTACTCAAACGGGCTATTGATATTGGGTTGATTCGTTTACAGTCTTTTGTTTAATCTGCTAATTTTATAATAGCCTCATGGCCTTCAGCGTGTGCCCCTTTGATACCAAAGAGGCACTCTGAGTAGGATACTCTTGCGTAAATATATATTTCTGAGATGACACATGCTGAAGTTCATCAAAAAACTAATTTTTCCATGAAGTTGTGTATAAATCAAATCGTCTGTCTTTAAAGTTTGTGACACTACCCGAGTTACGACTGATAATTAAATCTTCCAGTCTCAAATCAGCAAATATAATCATTTCTGTATTAGGGGCAGAGCTGGCACTGATACCATCCAAAGGAAACGGAAAATCACATGGCGTGATAATCACACTTTCTGCATAGTGAATGTCCATATTTTCGACATCAGGTAAGTTACCAACCATTCCAGCAGTGACAACATATAATTGGTTTTCTATCGCCCTGGCTTGAGAGCAATATCTCACCCGCTGATAACCTTGCTTTTGATCGGTACAAAAAGGAACAAAAAGCATAAGAGCCCCTTGATCGGCTAAATACCGTGCCATTTCGGGGAACTCACTGTCATAACAGATTAACACGCCAATGGGTCCGCAATCAGTATCAATTGCCTGAAGCTGATGTCCGCCCTTAATATTCCACCATTGAACTTCGCTTGGCGTGGGATGTAGCTTAGGTTGCGTATGGACGGAACCATCTCTTAGAAACACATAAGAAATATTTTGGATCTCGTCTTTTTCCATCATGGTTGGATGACTACCACCAATAATGTTGATATTGTAGGATAAAGCCAAGTTTTGCATACTCGTGATAAAAGGCTCTGTATATGTGGTAATTTTTAAAATGGCATCAAAAGGACTTAGTTTTTCAGTTTCAGCCGATAATAGCGGCATGGTCAACAACTCTGGAAAGAGTACAAAATCAGAACGATAATCGGCTGCAATATCAACAAAATATTCAATCTGAGACATCCAATGCTTAAAAGAATCCACCTTACGAGCTTGTAGTTGAACCGCCGCAACACGTACGGGTTTATCATAACCACGATGCATATTTGTAGTTGATTTATTCTCTTCTTGAAATATGGGGTTATGCCAAATCATATGGACGGCATAAGCCCCAGATTCTTTATCAGAAGGTAAATATTTTGGCAAAATGCCCAACACTTCAAAACCATTTTTTAACTGGAAGTTAACAACTGGGTCTCTTATGGTCTTATCTTTTATCCCCTCTAAATACTCAAAAATAGTTAAATCTTTATTTTTTCGCTTAAAAAAGCTTGGGATCCGACCACCAAAAACAATGGCTTTTAAATTATGCTCTTGACATAGAGCCTTCCTGGCATCGTACAACCGTTGTCCGATACGAAGTCCACGATAACGCTTATCAACGCACACTTCCATACCATATAAAATATTGCCATCATCTTGATGTCTAGAGCCAAATCCGTTTCCTGTAATTTCAGGCCATGTGTGAGGACGCAGCGCGACTTCATCATGAATTCTAAAAGTGGCGCAATGACCAACTATCTCTCCTTCATACTCACAGACAAATTGCCCTTCTGGAAAATGGCGCATTTGAGCCAATAACTGCTCTTTTTTTAAGGCATCGTTTCCATACACTTTTTGACTGAGTTCACATAAATCAGGTATGTCGTTGGAAGATGCGACTCGGACTGTCAGTTTACTTTTTTGAATTTTAGACATATAAAATAACATTCACCATTAGAAGATAACTTAGTGCATATATTGAACTAAAGAGTAATTGTTAGCAATTGAAAGCATAAGATAAAGATTATAATAAGTTAGAAACCAATGTTATTTTTTTAGACATAAAACTAATTTCTAACGTAGCTATTTTGGATGAACGAAGTGAGTCGACCCCTCAGCCAATGTTGGGAGAGGAGGATTTGCTAACCGTTAGCGCAGTCAATCCGGTGAGGGTTACTGTAAATGTTCAGACCCAAAATAACCCTCACCAGGCCTGCGGCCGTCCTCTCCCAGCATTGGGAGAGGAAGCTGATTCGCTTCGCTTATCGTGCGGGGATTTAATAATTAATACCACTTGTAATACCACTTAAACATCGCGCTATGCGCTTTAAACTGGTCTTTGGCCTCAAATTCATAAGCCACTTTAAACATTGAGTTATGGAAGGTATGAATTCTTAAACCAATGTTGAGGGTATAAGTTGTTTGATCAGGCTTAATACCCACTGATTTAAATGTTGGACTACCCAGGGCAAAGTTATTAAATGTCTCTTGGCTATCACCAATGAAATCATAACTAATCAAGCCTGTTATTTCAGGAATATAAGTTGCTTCCAAATATTCATTTTGCATGGCTAACCTTAAGCCAATCGAGCCAATGAATTCACTGACATCATTGTTATCAACGGTTAGGCCTAATGTCGTTCCGGTTTCAGTGTAGTTATCCGCCACTAATCTCATATATTTCAATGTGGCTAATGGGTTTAAATAATACTTGCCATTAAAATAAGCATACCCCATTTCAAGCTGACCGGCATATTGTATACCGTGATAATTAGCTTGTGGATTTTGTACTAATGTACCAACAGAAATAGTTCTGTCTACACTATATTTGTGACGCGCTAGTCCCATCAAAGTATTAAAATATAACGGACCAAAAGGGTCAAACTTTCCATAGAACGTCAATTGCAAGCTGTCTATATCTTGCTTAATATCGATAAACCCACGCTGAGTAATATCCGACTTGGCAAAGCTACCGGCTATACCGACAGTCGCCCAATCCAGTATACGCCAGTCCATACCACCGGTAATACCTGTGTAATCGCCTTTATAACCATCAACGCCCTGAATAGCTTGCTGATCCACAATACCCGCATAGGGTCTTATCCAAGCACCACTTTTATGTCTCAATAAAGGATCACCATAACTCCAACCATCTAAGTCTTCGTTATTTCTATATTCATCCACTTCTTCTAATAAAGGTTGAATCGCTTGTAGCTCTTCCAAGTGCATACCAATATCATCAAAAGCACGACGCATACTCATCGAAGACATCGTACTAATACTGTGATTAAAATTTGGTACCAAAGAGCGCAATGATTGCTCAACTTGCTCTGCACTGGTCAAAGTTTGAAATTGTCCCAGTAAATCTGACATTGGGCCAGCTGGAACACCGTCACTAATAATGGTATCCAATGCATTTTCCAAGCCATTAGTAATTTCAGAATTAGTGGATAATGCTGAAAACGGTAAAGCTGTGGCGGTTACTTGGTAGGTACTTGGTGCCAGAAAATCATCTGTAAAGCTTAAGAGAACACTAGGTGTTGTGATAGTCTGTGCACCAACAATACCACCCGTACCTGAGACAATATCCCATTTGGTACCATCAGCAATAAACTCACCTACCGGATTAGCTGTAATTGTACTGCCAGCCATGTTGACTGCCCCAACCCCTGCTTGTATCGCACTTGCAGCTCCTGTGTTCATAGAAGGTGACGCTAAAGAGGGTTTCAAATCAACGATTAAATTGCTCCCAGCAGCATTGGTAAAACCAACTCCAGTAAGCGGTGTTGCAGCAGCTGCTTCTATATGGAGAGTGCCCGCGTTGGTTACAAGCCCACCCATTGTCACTGTATTGCCGGAAAATATCTTGGTAGTGCCATTATTTGTAAATGTGCCTCCACCTAAAATATTAGCATTTACATTCATAATAGAGTTAACATTTAAGGCAGTATTTACAGCAGAAATTACGTGGTTCACATTAAAAAAACCAGCATTCACATTAACTGTATCCATATTGGCTATCGCGCCAGTGGTATCAAAACTACCCAGCACATTTAAAATGTTACCTCCACTTGCGCCACCATTAATTAAGTTATAGCTTCCACTTGTAAGATTAATGGTTTGGTTTGCAGCAGCATCACCTACTACATTTTGCACCGTGCTACCATTCAAATTTAATATATGCGCACCATTATTGAGAAAAATACTGGCAGTTGTCCCACCTGTTAAATTTAGGGTTATTGGATTAGCATTGTTTGCCGTAAGATTCCCTGTTATTGTACCACCGCTAAAATTTAGGGTTTGATTTCCACCATTTAGTAACATATCACCCGTAATAGAACCGCCTGAAATATTAGCAATTCCGCCACCAGCAGATGAATCGGTAAGATCTCCATCAATAATACCACCACTCATATTTAAAGAAGTGCCAGCGCCATTATAGTTTAGGCCTACATCCCCTGTCACCGTTCCTGCTTGCTGGAAAAATGTGATTGCACTTGGAGCGGCATATAAAATAGCAGAACCACCACCATTATTTTCAATACTGCCAGTATTAACAAAACCATTTGTTATAGAAGTGCCATTCGCAAATCTAATAGTTGCAACCCCAGCTGCATCATTATAAATTTCTCCAGAGTTAGTGAATGTAGTACCCACTACATTATCTAGGCTTATGGCAGCGCCCCCACCCAAGTTGGCAATATCTGCTGTGTTTACAAGGCTATTTAATTTTGATCCTGTAATATTAATTGCAGGCGTGAGACTTATAGTAGAGCCTATGCCAGCTTTATTAGCATTCGTTGGGTCTGAGCCGGCATTGGTAATGGTGACACCATTGCCGCCAGCAGCACCTGTAATGCTAATAGCAGAACTAGCAGCAGCACTGGTACCAATCAAGCCTGTTGCTGTATTATTGATCGTTAAATTAGTACCAGCAGCATCAGCAATAATTGCATCTCCTGCTGTACCGCCAATAGCACCACTATTATTAATGGTTGTTAAATCAGCTTTAACTACAATACCATCATTTGCCCCACCTGTTGCATCAATATCACGGTTCACAGCGTTATTAATCGTTAAATTACTTGCTGTTCCTTGAATATTAATCGCGGGCAAATTTGCACCTGCCCCTGTACTTTGTACTGCATCAAAATTTGCTTCTGTGGTTACTATTTCTATGACGTTATTTTTATTTGTAACATCAATACCAGGTGCGACATTATCATTAATTTGCCCCGTGGCTGTAATCGTATTGGTCGCATCATCCGCATCTGTTACCACAGTCTGATCATTTACGATCGCATTAACCGAAAACGCGGCCTGTCCTGCAAATGGCACTACTAAACAACTACTGGCCAAAACAGCTTGAAGCAAATTAAGTCTTTTATTCATGGGGTACTCTTCATCCTGAATTTAATATTAAGCCCACTGATAACGTAATTTTAAAGAAACGGTGTTTCGAATGAGGCCACTTCTGGTGGCAAAATCATACTGCAAATCAAACATCACATCTTTATAACTGTGTAGAGACAAACCACCACCGACTTCAAATGTCGTGCCGCCAGGTACGGCGCCTTGAGTCAAGAAATTATAACCACCACCTTGGAAATTACTCAAAGTCGTTTGTTTGTCTTTTAAGAAATCATACATCACATAAGCATGCATAAATGGCGCAACCGTTGCGCGCTTAAATTTGTAGTGATATTCGGTTAAGAAACCACCACCTAATAACAAATTATCGATATTATGATTACGTACATTTAAATTGTAAGCAAAAGCATCCATCTCTTGATACGACTCGACATTTAAATGGGTAAAGCTTGAGAATATTTTAGGTTGTACAGTCCAGTTTTTACATTGCCAATCGTATCCAAACTCGACATGCACATAACTCTCCCAAGCAGAAAAATCAGCATGGGCAATGGTAGAGACCCCAAATCCACCGACAGGGGGGACTAAAATTTTACGTACATTGTCATAATCATTATGTGCCAAAGTAATAATACCCATGGTATATAACCCCGAAGGGAAATTATAATAACCATAAATAGAACCACTTAAGCGCTTGGTATCCATATATGTGCCCGATGGACCCCTGGAATCGATATCGGCTTGTGCATAACCTGCCGCAACCCCAATAACGGTATTATCATTGACCAACCAGTCGCGCCCCAAGAACCCACCCAGTAAAGTGGCATCGTAGCCATAAATATTATCTCGGTTTTTTTGCGCAGTTTCGCTACCGTAGATCTTAAACCAAACACCTTTGTCAGGATCCAATACTGCTTCAACTTCCTCAGGCTCAGGCTCAGGCTTAGAAAAACTAAAGTTATGCTTACCAGGCTCGTTTTCATCTAGCTCTGGCTCAAGGGGCAAATCTTCGTCGGCCAACACATTTGAATTCGTTGTTTTTTTAGGTTCTGATTTTGGAGTGGACGCTTTTTTAGGTTTGTCAGCAGCGGGTGTCGCAGTACTGGCACCTGTCGTGGTCTCTGCCTCATCTTCATCATCGAAAATATCGTCCCAATCATCGCCGCTAGATACGCCCGTTTGTGTTTTAATTTCTAGTAATCGTCTATTAAGGCGCTTCACAAACGCTCTATTTGCTGAGTCTGAGGTCGCAATCAACGATAAATCCGTTCTAGGCGCTAAGGTGCTATAAGCTTTATTTTTTTGTTGCTCTGTTGGTAATGCATCTATGGCCAAAATTACCGCATTAATATCAGGGGCAATTACAGGCGCATCAGGTCGAATCGCCTCAAACATGGAGCGAACATCTGGATAGGAGTTAGCCCAAGTATTGGGAGCGGCTACTAAGCCTAAAGATAGTAGGCACATATAACGTAAAGATTTATTCATTTTATTTTTATTATTATTCTTACTGTTGGTACAACGTTTTTGCTTCAATGACTGCTTCATAACCACGCCTGTTAAGCTAGTTTTCTATTTAAAAAACCCTATACACATAGGGAACAATAGGTGTAGTTCAATATAACATCGCCAAGCCAGGAACCCAATGTGTTCTGTAGCTTATATTGTGTACAAAAGCTGTCACCCTAAATGACTGACAACTTGCTTAAAACAATAAACTTATATACTTTATCTGGATGAACAAAGTTAATAAAACAACTCGTAGCCCACTGGCTTGTACCAGGCCCATTTTTAGTGCCATTTTTTTTATGATTTTTAAAGTGGGTGTCCTGATAGGTTGGCTGGTAGGTTTGATAGCTTGCACGCCAATCAGTCAATACCAAATACCTTTGAGCACTCAGAAAGTGATTAATCAAGCCGAAGCCCATCATTTCAAGCATAGAAACTATAGAACATCCTATTTTGACTTCACAGCCTGGGAAAAGCTTCAAAGCTCGCCACAGGACAACCAAGTAAACACTCAAATGAATACCACCCACATCTATATAGAGGGAGATGGTAACAGTTGGAAAACAAAATATGAGTTATCAGATAACCCTACTCCCAAACAACCTTTAGCTTTAAAGTTAGCAATTCAAGATAAATATCCACATGTGATATACCTAGCCAGGCCTTGCCAGTATTTACTCAGTCCAAGCAAAAATTGTGAGGCAAAATACTGGAGCAGCCACCGCTACTCAGAAACTGTGGTGAATAGCCTCAATGAAGTCTTAACCCAAATTAAAATCCAATATCCCACGACAAAATTTGTTTTAATTGGTTTTTCAGGCGGTGGTACACTAGCTGCATTACTTAGTAGTAAGCGAACAGATATTGCCGGCTTAATTACCGTGGCAGGCAATTTAGACCATATCGCCCTGGGCAATTACCATAAAGTATCCCCGCTAAAAGGCTCGCTCAACCCCATCGACTATGCCGACGAACTAAGGGCTATACCACAACGACACTTTGTTGGCGCAAATGACGAAACCGTCCCGCCTTGGGTCGCAGAACACTATGCTCATAATCTTCAATCTGACTGTGTGGCCGTGGATGTGAAGCTACACTATAGCCATCATAAAGGCTGGGAAAAAAACTGGCCCGAACTCATACAACAACCTCTTCCTTGTGCAACATGAAACCCTACCAAGCTTATAACCAATTTGTCACAACACGAAAAGAAAATCATTTATTTAGAGATTTTCCAGTTGAACAAGCCAATGTTTTAGATTTTTCTCATAATGACTATCTAAATTTAAGCCTACACCCTAACCTGATAGAGGCCGCTATAGCGGCGACAAAAAAATATGGCGTGGGGCATAAAGCCTCCAGGTTATTGTCGAACCAACAAAATATCGCTAAAGCTTTAGAGGCACAAATTGCCAACGATAAATATAGTGAAGCGGCTATTATCTTTAATAGTGGGTTTCAAGCGAATATCAGTGTATTGGCCTCGTTATTGGATGCTAAAATTTTGGGCGCGCCACCATTAGTCTTCGCAGATAAGCTAAATCATGCCAGCATACATTCGGGCATCAAATTAGCGGGCGCCAAACAAATCCGATACCGCCACTTAGATACCGAACATTTAAATTGGCAGCTTAATAAATACAAAGACGCTCGTCATCCTAAATTTATTCTAACAGAGTCTATTTTTGGCATGGATGGTGATATCGCAAATATAGCGGAAATCATTAAAATTGCAAAATCTCATAAGGCTTTTTTATATGTAGATGAAGCCCATGCAACCGGCATACTGGGTCACAATGGTTATGGGTTATCTAGTGATTTTGCCGGGGAAGTAGATCTGACGCTAGGCACTTTTAGTAAAGGGTTGGGTTGCTTCGGTGCTTATGTTGCTTGTAATAATAGTATTGCGGACTTTTTAATGAACCACTGCCAAGGATTAATCTACACCACTATGCCCCCGCCCGCACAGATTGCGGTCATGCAAGCCGCTTGGAAAATCGTGCCCCATCTTCGAACTCAAGTGCAGGACTTATTACAATCAGCCAATAATTTGCGGCAAAATCTGCAAGCTATGGTTTTTGATACGGGAGACAGTCAGTCTCATATTATTCCTATTCGATTACAAACAGCCGAGCGAACACTACAAGCACAACAAGCGCTAAAGCAATCAGGGATACTCGTATCAGCCATTAGACCCCCTTCTGTTAGTCCAAAAGAAAGTAGGCTCAGAATCGCTTTAAATCTGTCGCATCAGGCAGAAGACATTCAAGTATTATTACAGGCTTTTAAGCAGGCGGCACACCAAATTGATTTCTAAAGGTGTAACCTGGCACAAACAATAAAAATACGACTAAAATAGCACCTAGTACAGGCATCAAAAGCAAACAAGTCCAAAGGCCAGACTCATTAATATCATGTAATCTCTTAACATTTAACATTAGCATAAAAATGACGCTAAGCAAGATCTTCATAGTGGCTAGTAGGCTCAATAAAACAAGTATCGTAAAAGTGAATGTATCATCTGCACACATCGAAAAATTGAATAGATATTGAACCGCTAAAATAGAAGCCGTCAAGCACGTAATGCCCAATATCATACCAAAGCCATAATTGAATCGACTTGTGCGACCCTCAGGCAAAAATACCTGAAACACATTTGTCCAGTGCCAGTCTGTTATATACTCTTCCAAGCTGTGCAGCATATTTTTTACATCTTACTCGTACTTTAATAATAAGACGTATACTAACAGTATTCGTCGACTTTCCCAGCAATAATGGACTAAAGCTGACATTCAGCAGATAAAGATTAGAACTCTGATTTAAACGGTATTGGTTATAGGACAAAGGGAAACATACAGGTTTAACCTCTTTTAATGTGCTCTTTGGCCTCGACATAGTTTGTCGCCAATTTTTTAAGCAAAGGCTTCAAGAAAAACTTATAATTTTGCCATTTATTGATATCATGATGGTGCAAATATGACAAATCATAGTCTTCACCTAACTTTGGCTGCCTGAGCCCTAAATATTGGTAAACGATATTCAATATTTCTTTAGGGCTGGCCACAAAATCTTCGTACTGAATAGAGACATAGGGCTGTTCAAACTGTTCACCCCAGAAAGACATCATTCTTTCATACTGCAAGTAATATTCTGCTAGCATATCCTGATCATATGAAAAAGCGTAATTTTGGCTACAGTACTTAAAGTACATGCTCAGGCAGATATCAAGCGGGTCTCTGGTGCAATGAATAATTTTGGCATTTGGAAATAACCATTTGATCAATCCAATATATAAAAAATTATCTGGCAATGTATCTATAATAAATTTAGGCCGACCGTCTACATCCCGATTCAGCCGTTCAAAATACACTTCTTTTAAGGCAAGCGCTTCCTCTTTGCTCATCGTTTTTAACCAATGAGGATAATGGCCTGAAAGCTTATGGTCAAATTGGTCTGAATTAACAATTTGACTAATACCAATATCCCAGGCTATCTCTATTTTATAGTGCTTTACTAATGCCGTTTCTAATAATCTTTTTCCTGAACCGGGTAACCCAATAATAAATAGAGGTTGAAAGCTATTATCATCAGATAGATGCATGCGCTTAATCTTTGAAGTTTTATGATTAGTGATTATTTTCGAGATATTTGTTTTATAGGCCGAGATATTAAAAGATCGCTTTTTATGAATGATATTATTACCATTTTCGTAATACTCAAAAGCAACTTTATAATTATGGCAGTCATGATACGCTTTACCCAAAGCAAAGTATAGGTATGATCTATTGTCGGATTTAGTGTGTCTTTTTAATAACAGCTGCATATATTCTATATCTGGGTCATCTTGATATACAAATGTCTTACATAAACTCAAATACCACCAAGACTGTAAGTTGTTATCTAATGTATTCTGTAATTCACGAATATAAGGGAGCGCCTTCTCATGATTATTCAGCTCTAAATATATCAAAATAATATTATCCAATGCCTCATTATTTTGGGGCTCAAATTTTATCACTTTATGCAAAAACTTTAGTGCAAGCTCGTACTGTTTTTCAGCAAACAGTATCTTACCCAAGTTTAGCAAGGTTGAAATATCTTTAGGCTCTAACTCTAAAGCTTTGTGAAAATAAACTAGCGCTGTAATTCGATCGTTTATTTTCATATGCAATAGCCCTAAATGAAACAGGGCTGAGGCATATTTAGGATTAATTTTAACCGCATGTAAATAATGCTTAATGGCAGGTTTTAATTTATTTTGTAACTCAAGTGTTTGACCCAGTTTGGCATGTGCCAAATAATGTTTTTTATTTCGCTTGACACATTCTTTGTAAGCCATTTCCGCTAGATAATATTTTTTTTGAACTTCTTTTATTTCAGCCAAGAAAAAGTAATACTCAGCTTTAGAGGGGTTGATTTTAATAGCGATATTAATGGCCTTAGTGGCCTCTGGGTAATTTTCTTCATCTGCTAACAGCAGACTCCATAAGCAATGGACTTCTGGATTCTGTGGCAATTGATTTAAGCACTGCTTAGCCAGCGTCATGGCGCTGACATGTTGGTTTTGCTCACGAAACTGGTACGCTTGCAAAATAGTGTTCAGTAACTTGGTTTCTTGCATGTGTGCCTACACAAATACAGTCTTTAATATATGTATATGTGTCGGCTTAAAAACTTAGTAAAATAGAGGGCGTTTGTGCAGGAATTTCTAGTAACTTGATATTTATCTTAATTATTACATTTATTTAAAAAATATCTACCCTAACTTACCAGTAACTGTCAGGAATGCTAGTAGTGCTAGCACCCAGTTTTACTTTTCCATAATCACATTATATTTGTGTGAAAATTTTATATTTTTTTGCAACCACTTCTGTATGCCCTCCCTCTGGCTCAACAAAATCGTACCATTGCTCTTGTCCTGTAATATGTCTTTTCGCGATGTGATGTTCATAACGGGTTAAGAGCATCTTGGGATCATCTCCATGTGTGCCCCCTGTTACTTTTACATTTTCATGCTTTTTGAGTTCTCGTTGTAACATTAACACTTCTTCTTGCAGTGGGAGTGAAAGGGCTTCTTGTGCCGGGAGGCTTTGAAAAATGCTCGCCAATCTTTTTTCTATTGCTTTTATTTTTTGCTTTGTTATGGTTAATCCGGAATATAAAGTATATTTAGGCCATATGACTTTGTCTTTTTTATCACCATGCTTTTTCTTTTCCCCCAACCCCAGCTTAGAAAACTCTCTTCGGGGTTGCCTAATCACCATAAAGCTTTTATCTTCTTCTGGAAACTTCTCAAATATAGGTGCAACATCCATAGGCCATCGGCCATATTGCATCAATCCAATCATGGCACTATTTAATAAATCGGGTACAAACATATCCCAGATTTTATAGGTCAATTTGATTTGACAACTTAAAACTGTGGCCAGAAAAATGGCACCTGCTTGTAATGCCGTCATTAATGAAAATGTTGCTAATGGCAATAAAAAAAACATTGCCGAAAGCAAAACAAAAAAACGGGTTGTTTTAAAACGCTTCGCTTTGTTTTCAAAATTAACACTCGTAGAAACATCAATCAGATTTCTGAATGATCGATCATTTCTGATTTTACAATGCCATCCGTTTTCTTTGGCTTTGGCTAATGCCAAAATAGCGGCTCCACCCCCTAAAGAGTGGCCATGCAATATGATGTTTTCAGGCTTAACTTTTTTATCTAAGACTAATCGCTTTATTTGAGCAACGTAATCCTGAGCCATATCATCTTCACTATAAGGACAACCGCTACTATGACCTACCCCCCTAAAATTAAAACTCACGATATGAGCATTTAAATTCAAGGCATCGGAGGCTAAGCGGTATAGTCTTTTTTCATAACAGTCAGAACGACCCCAGCCATAAATGATATATTTGTCACTATCTTGATTGGCTGGATAACACATTTCTATTGTGTCTATTTTCACATTAGAACTAATGGGTAAGAAGAAGCGATTTAAGTCAAGCTTTTGTTCAATGCTTTTAGTTGCATTTAATTTTTCTAAATTCGCCCAAGCTGAGATTAAACTTTGTCTCAGCGTCTTAGGATAAAAAAACCATGCACTTATTTTTCTCAGTAAATCTGGGGTCACTATCGGTATCAGTTGCGCAGTGAGTACCAGCTTCCCAACCAGCCAACCCACTACATTTCTTAATATTGCATCCATTGCTTGCCTCAAATCAAAAAATACGGTATGTACCTTTCATATTAATATCAAAGCTGTATCTTTTAACGTGATACTCGTTCACTAATGATTTATGATAGTAACATGATATTTAAGAAAAAAAACAAGCTGAATTTTTTGCTGGAATGCAAAATACAAGACTCACATAGATAAAATCGAAAACACGATACAAATAAATATTTTTATTTTTTTATGACCATACTATGAGCTAAGTGGCTCTTCATCTTCAGGCGATTTTTCATATTTTAATATGTCTCCAGGCTCACAATCGAGATGGAAACATATCCTTGCCAAAGTGGAAAAGCGGATGGCTTTTGCCTTTCCGCTTTTTAAAATAGAAATATTTTGCTCTGTAATGCCAACTTTTTTCGCCAGTACTTTGGAACGCATTTTGCGTGTGGCGAGCATAACGTCTAAGTTAACGACTATAGGCATATCATTTCCTCTAAATAGTAAATTTTTGTTCTTCTGATAATTGATGCGCTTCATACATAATAAACGAAATCACATATATAGAAAGCCCAAATATAAAGGGATATATTTGCCCTGCACCAATTCCTAATGAAATGTGGCGTTCCCCAAGGGAATGTTGCCCACTCATAACAACACTTAATACTGGATCTGTTAAGAAATTAACTAATGCTAGCCCAAACAAAGCCAAACCTAATTTTTTATATCGTTTTGCATTCTCAATACAAAAAATTCGTTCATTTGAATAGTTATCAAAAATATTAGCTAAATGGTAAATAATATACATAACGAAAGCCATAGGAACAGAGCTAATAAGACAACCCCATACCCTAGTAGAATAACTTAAATTAAGAGCATCAATTGGCATTGAAGATAACATTACAATTTGAACGCTCCGCTCATCAACCAACAGCCAATATAAAATATTCGCAACGGGCAATAGTCCCATCACAATAAACAGAAACCACACCAGTCGTTTACATAGATTTTTAATCTTTATCACAGCTTTATACTCAACTCTAACCAAAATAACATTTGCCTATTATCATTTTATTTTGAATGCTTGTCAATAATAAAATATTGACAACCACAATATCTCACTCTACACTTGCTCGCACAATCAAGGAGAGATTAGGGATTACGCTAATGCAGGCCTTCGTGATTGGTTTTAGCAGTTTTGTAATGATCAACGCATATTTGTGCTTTAGGTAGAGATTAAAAATTTGGCCAATTTGGAATATCTTCTTACACATGCTTGCATCGTTACGCAGTTTTTAATAAGGAAGTATCATGAAAAATAATCAAGCTCTTGTCGATCTGATCCATAAACTTCGCAAAGAGCACAAATCACCAACCGCTCGCCCTAAATTAGACAAGTCTCGCTTAGCTGACTCGCTAGTGAAAAGCGTTTCCGGTGGCTCTAGAAAAGGAGAATTTGAATTTTTTGCTCGGTGGACCCGCGCCGCAGCATAACAAGCAACAATAGTAGCGATACAGGCATTTTCAGGGGCAGCAAACTTCTTGAGCAGCTCTCTTAAGCAAAAAGATATATTTTTTGATAAGGGAGCGAAGGCAGTACACCTGAACTGACATGTGCCAAGACTATATAAGAGGAGGGAACGTCACACACACCTCCTCTTATACAATTAAAGGAAGTAAATATGAGCATCCAACATTTAGAAGTCATTTTTAAGCTAACATCACGTTGCAATATCAATTGCACCTATTGTTACTATTTTTATGGCGCAGATCAGGATTGGAAATCACGCCCCAAGAAAATAAGTGCTGAGTCAGTACAAGATACCATTGATTTTTTAAAACAAGCGATTGAAGAGCATAATATAAAGTCACTACAAATTGATTTTCATGGCGGTGAACCACTATTATATGGCAAAAAAGCATTTGAAGCCGTTTGTATTTTATTTAAACAGCAATTAGGACAAAGTGTTAAATTACACTTTGCTATTCAAACAAATGCAATGCTAATTGATGATGAATGGGTTGATATATTTGAAAAATATAATATAGGTATTGCCATTAGCTTAGATGGACCTAAACTCATTAATGATAAGCTCAGAATCGATCATAAAGGCAAGGGCACCTATACCCGCGTCGTAGAGGGTTTAAAACAACTACAAACTGCAGAACGCGCTAGTCGTATATCTCCTGTCTCCAACCTTGCGGTCATCAACCCCAATACATCAGGCAAAGCAATTTATAGACATTTTGTGGATGATCTGAATCTATACAACATGGATTTTTTGCTACCGGGTGATGATTACGATACATATGATCCGGAACAAGTGCATTTATATGGTGATTTTTTAATTGACGTATTAAACGAATGGATAAAAGATAATAACCCTAAAATCAAAATACGGTTGTTCAGTGCTTTTATTGCCAAACTCTATGGGCAGACTTCTTTTATGTTTCCAACCGAAAACTTTGACACTAAAAAAAATATAGCCATGACTATAGATAGTGATGGTATGGTATATGGCGATGATGCATTACGTTCTAATCAAGCTTGGAATCAATATAAAGCCATCCATATTAAAGAAAATACTTTTACGGATTTCCAACAGGTAGAAAAGCAATGGCATGAAAAAAATGTCGCTATCCCTAAAGCTTGTGCGGGATGTATCTGGGAGCAAACGTGTGCAGGTGGACATTTAGAAAATCGGTACTCTAGCCAATCAGGCTACCAAAACCCAACCATTTACTGCGAAGCATTACAAAGAGTTTACCAACAAATCATTCATTTTTTAATTGATAGTGGTATGCCATTAGAAAAATTAACCCAAAATATTGCTGCATAAATATTAAAAGGTCTATTATGAAAACGTTCATCCTTACTCTATTATCACTCACTTCATTACCAGCCACTATCTATGCTGGCATATCAGAGAAAAATCTTACACAGTGTATCAACTTACCCATACAATATAACAAGCTCAATATACCCACAACGCACTTGCTTATTAACGGTAAAAGCATTGAGTTTGTTATTGACTTGGGAAAAAAACAAGCACTAACTTTAGATAAAGAACTAGCAGAGTCATTAACCAGTGACACTTATAATATTCATACGGTAGCACAAACTGATCTTACTGGAGAGCAAAGTAATGTTCAAACTGGTACAATACCCACAGTCATACTTAATGGTATGTTATTTCAAAATATTAATTTTGACTTATACTCACCTTGGGGCTTATGGATGAATACCAGAGCTGAGGATAATAATCTCCCCAATAACACAATTGGTCGAGACTTATTTATGAACGAAAAAGGGATTTTATATTACAGTCGGAAAAATAAAAACTTGCATTGGTGTAAAGCTGAAAAGCCTGATTTTGAACAGCATTCAAAAAACATCATTTGGATGCCTCTAGAAGAAGATCAAGAAGGTATTCATATCACCACCGAGCACAAAGACAAAGTGCTGAACTTTGTCCTTGATTCCGCAGCCACTGTATCGCTGATTAAACCCTATACATGGGTCAACTTCAAAGACAATGATCTCTATCCTGACACGAAAGACTTAGTCTATATTGATGATTTAAATATAAAAAATAATCCGATTACAACTTTAGCCTATAAATATTCATTTCCTGAGAACTTTACATCTGATGGTTTAATGGGGGATTCTTTTTTTCAACAAACCGATCTCATTATTGATACTGTCAATAATAAAGTGGGACTAGTATTTTTACAGACTGAACAGTAAATTATATTTTTTTAAAAACAAGAATCATGTTGTTCGCAGGCATTAGATATTTTTTTTGGTATACGAGATTAACAGCCTCACACTGCGCTTGGATATCTTCAAAATTTCTAATGCCCATTTCAGGATCCGATAACTTTAAATTTACATCAAAATTTTGATTACTCACAGAAGTGAATTGACCCTCAAAGTTAAAAGGACCATAAATAAGGAACAGTCCCTGCTCTAACAAAGCGTCACCAACCTTTTGTATGCAAAAACATACTTCTGACCAAGACATTATATGAAAAGTATTTGCTGTAAACATAGCATCAAACATATTATGTTTAATGTTATCTTTGTTCACATCAAGTGTAATAGGACGAGCAATATTTTTTAATTTAGCCTCATCTAGCCAAAGATTAATACCCGCATGATTCATTTCTCGGTCACTTGTATGCCAAACAAGATGACTTAAATGCTCGGCAAAATATACTGCATGCTGCCCCGTACCAGAACCCACTTCTAGTATATGCTGGCTATTCTTAAACTCATTTTGCAAAACATCTAAAATGACTTTTTGATTACGCTCGCAAGCGGGTGAAAAAGGTTTGTTCATCTTATCTATCACACTGAAACATAAGCGAATATTTTATTTAACCTCGATTACACGCCCTAATACAGCTATTGATATATATTTTGTAAATCTACAGACTTAACTGGCGTTGCCGTTTCATCTAAAGAGAATAATGAATTTTGAATACTTTCACCAAGGTACACAAGATTTAATTGAATGGTATCAATAAACTCGTGAAGTCCACCCTCAATAACTTCATCAACATTAAACTTGGTTAAATAGTTGCTGATAACATGCAATTTTTCTTGCGCTTCTTTGGCACCTTTAAAACTATCTTCTAGCTGATTTAGGCAAATACTGGCAGAATTAATACAGTAATATATTGAACGAGGAAACACCTCATCAAAAATTAAAAACTTAACAATATTCCTGGATGTAATTTTTCTATATTTTTTTCTATACATTTCGAATGCACTAATAGACTTGAGTAATGCACCCCATTGAATAATATCATAGGGAGAATCGCTAAACTCTGCCTTGGGCAGCAACATAAAATATTTCACATCAACTATTCTAGCTGTCTTATCCGCGCGCTCTAACATTCTACCTAACTGACTATAATACATTCCCTCATTATGTAACATCGTTGCATCGGTTAAACCTGAAAAAAGATGGCTTTCCATTTTTACCGATTTAAAAAAGCCATGTAAATTTTCTATGTTTCTTTTACGAGAGTTAGACTTTACCAATAGGTAAAAATTATTAAGTTGTTCCCACATTTCAGATGAAATGATTTCTTTGATCGACTTGGCATTATCCCGAGCAGAATGAATACAAGATAATATAGAGTTAGGATTGGTTTCATCGAAAGTCAAAAAATGAATAACATTTTCTTCTGTGTATTCACTATGTTTTTTTAGGAACTGTTCTTCGTCACCCGAAGTAATAATTAAAGGTTTCCACTGACCTTCCGCTTTATCTAAAAATAAGTCCAACATCAGGTGCATATTAACATGGATATAACGAGCAATATTTTCAGCACGCTCTATGTAAGCGTTCATCCAAAAAAGGGCATCTGCTACTCTACTTAGCATATTATCTTCTTATATATATTGTTATTATTTTAAAACCCAAGTGTCTTTACTACCACCACCTTGAGAAGAATTGACAACCAGAGAGTTTTTGACCAAAGCCACTCTGGTCAAGCCACCTGGCAAAACGTAAGTCTTTTTACCACTCAAAATAAATGGACGGAAATCTACGTGTCTTCCTTCGATATGTTTGCCCACAATGGTCGGCGATCGAGATAAATTTAATATGGGTTGTGCGATATAATCTCTTGGATTAGCTTCAATTGCTTTTCTGATGTTGATTTTATCTTGTGCTGACGCCCAACGACCAATAAAAATTCCATATCCACCTGACATATTCACTTCTTTGATGACAAGTTTATCTAAGTTTTCTAATACATATTTTTTGTCTTTTGCATCGTAACAAATATACGTTTTAACATTGGGTATAATAGCCTCTTCCCCAAGATAATATTTGATAATATCAGGAACAAAAGAATATATCGCTTTATCGTCCGCAATCCCAGCACCTGGCGCGTTCACTAAAACCACATTACCTTTTCGGTAAGCATTCATAATGCCCTTTACGCCCAATAGGGATTTTGGATTAAATTCTAGTGGATCTAAATATTCATCATCTATTCTGCGATAGATGACATCCACTTTTTCTAAACCCTTTGTAGTTTTCATAAACACTTCATCGGATTCAACAATTAAGTCTCTACCCTCTACAAGCTGAACACCTAACTGTTGTGCCAAATATGAATGCTCAAAGTAGGCTGAGTTGTAAATCCCAGGTGTTAAAATCGCGATATTCGGTTCATCTACATCGGGGCATAGTGACTGAAGCAACTCTAACAAACGTTCGGGGTAGTCTGCTACTGGCCTAACGTTCATGGTTTTAAAAGCCCAAGGAAAAGTCTGCTTCAATATGACTCTGTTTTCTAATACATAGGAAACACCAGAAGGACATCTTGAATTATCTTCTAAGACATAAAAGTCCCCCTCATCATCTCGTACTAAATCAGTTCCATTGATATGGGCCCATATATTCTGAGGTGGGGTAATCCCCATACACTCTTTTCTAAAAGAAGTTGAAGACAGAACCATTTCAGCAGGTATAATTTTATCTTTTAAAATACGCTGATCATGATAAATATCATCAACAAACATGTTCAAGGCAACTGTGCGTTGCTCTAGACCATAAGATAATTTTTCCCATTCCTTTGCTTGAATTATTCTGGGCAAGATATCAAAAGGAAAGATCTTTTCTTGTCCATGTTTACCCCCATTGACATTAAAGGTAATCCCTAACTGTAGTAATGCCAGTTCAGCTGATTTTTGCTTTCGAGCGAGAACACTCGGTTGTAAATTATTGATATGAGAGATGAGTGGCATAACATCTGCATGCGGTATTTTATTATTTTCAAATAACTCATCATAAAAATTATCAGTACTATAATCCATTATATTCATAAGTTTATCTCTGTAACTTTCACTGTAACATTCAAAGACTCTTGCTTACTTTGAGAAAAAATCGTGCCTGAGGTGGGCGTTGCATCACGAAAATGACGACCACAGGCTAATCTAATATGGTCTTGCTCAACAATACAACCATTGGTGGGATCATAGCCTCGCCACCCTCTATAGGGTAAATACACTTCAGCCCAAGCATGAGTCGCATCGCCCTGATGTTTATTGGCGTAATCTCCGCCCGTATAAATATAACCTACTCGGTACCTAGCCGGTATACTTAATAAACGGCATAAGCAAATAAACAAATTAGCAAAATCTTGACAGACGCCTCTTCTGGAAACAAAAACATCATAAGGGGTTGTTTCTAATGTAGTTGAACCCGAGACATATTGAAAATCTTTATGTAATTGTTGATTCATATCTTGAAGCGTATTATTCAAATTATGATCATTCCTTTCAACAAAGCTCATCGCATATTCACTCAGCTCTTGCAGCTGGCTTTCTGGTAACTCAGCCGGCAACAAATATGGACTCATCATTTGTCTTTGCCACGGCATCCAGACTAAAGGGATATTGATTTGCCTGGCAGAAATAGACAAGTCATCTTTTGGAACTTGATAGATTTTTACCATGCTCGTACTGCGGATCACAAACTGGCTATACGGCTTTTCAATATTTAAGTATATTGAGGGATTACCAAATACATCCTCAAATAGGGCTTTTTCACAACTGGTTGATAGCTCCAATGTGGCTTGTACAAGCTCCTGCGTTTGGTCGTCAATGGGTTGTAGTCTTAAAATATGGGTGCTTTTATCAATTGGGGTATCATAGGTATATGTTGTTTCATGCACGATAGAGTAGGTTTTATACTGTAGTAGCTTCCCACCGGCCGTTGTGGTTGCTTTGACATTTAGCGTCAATGAGTTACTAGCCATACTCTCCATAAATCCACTTTTCTGTTGTTCCGTAACGGGCTCTACAACTTGTCCGCTGATTTGATTTTGTATTGGCGCTTGACTTTGAATGGGGTCGAGTTGATGTTCTGCTTGTGTATGTACCTGGTTATAGCTGTCCCAAGCAATATTCCCGCGTCGAACAATAATCATTTGACCCGTTTGTAACTTTTCCCATCCAGCTGTATCTAATGGCTCGGTGGTGGAAAATACCAAACCGGTACGATTAGCATCTTCATTGTTGTCAATGGATAACTTTAAATTTTGGGATTCAAATAATAGGCCTGAATTAGGTGGCACAAAACGCTTAAAAAATATATCTTCGGCAGAATGGTTGTCTCGATAGATGACAACTGACTGTCCATCTGATAAAACGATATCAGCAGTACCAAATGCATTAATTGTTTTTAACCATAAGTTCAGTACTTTAGGATCAATGTTGCTAATTTTGCTTGTTTTTTCATCATGAAATTTTGATAATAAATGGCAAAATGCAAATTCAGAATCAGTCACACCTAATGGTTCAAAAACACCTGCATGAACAGACAACGTTTTTTTCAGCTCAGTCTTATCTAACACACCTCTATGAGAAAATACCCAATCATAACCGCCATAACTTTTATGGAATGGCTGTGTGTTGTGTTGATTAAAAACTTGGTGTTGGCCAGACAACCTAAATAAAAAAAAGGTTGATCGAAAATTATCCCAGTTAGAAAGTAACCTTGAAAAATTTTTAGCTGTGTTGTTTGTTATATCCTTAACAACAGAAGCGGAATAACCATCATTTGGATACCAAGCAATGCCCCAAGGTGATTTTTGATCAGCCTCAAGTTCGGCGCTATTTTCATCTGTTTTATTTACCTTTAATGTAGGTGAACTTAATATGTCAAAAGATACACCAAATATTTCACTCACAACTACCTCGATGTTAATTACCACTAATTTACGGTAGACTACCATAATATTTACAAGCTAAGAAACAATATATAACTATGTATTAGGGAACTATATGTCTATTGATGTTGCTCTATCCCACATAACGGAATACAAATACGATCGTTTTGTTAATCTGGGACCTCAAATTATCCGGCTACGCCCTGCACCTCATACAAAATCAAAAATCATATCCTATTCACTTAATATTTTTCCCGACAATCATTTTATCAATTGGCAGCAAGATCCTTTTAGTAATTATCAGGCAAGAGTTTTTTTTCCTGATAAAGTAAAATTTTTTAAGGTTCAAGTAGACTTAATAACTCAAATGAACATATTCAATCCTTTTGATTTTTTTCTAGAGGATAATGTCAAAACGTTCCCTTTTGATTACCCTGACCTTTTAAAGTCAGAGCTACAGCCTTATTTTCTTGTCGTTGCATCCGGTTCTATTTTCTTTGATTTTATTCAGGAAAAAGTATCAGTCAATAATCTGGAGCTAGTCGATTTTTTGGTTTTAGTCAACACTGCGATCAACTCAGAAATCAAATATAATATTCGCCTAGAACCAGGTATTCAAACGCCGGAAAAAACACTTGAAATTAAAAGTGGGTCTTGTAGAGATATGGCTTGGCTAGCCTGCCAGATATTTCGGCACTTAGGTTTAGCCGCTCGTTTCTGTTCTGGCTATCTCATTCAGCTCAAAGCGGATGTTATTCCTCATAGTGGCCCCAAAGGTCCTGAATCTGATTTCTCCGATCTACATGCCTGGGTTGAAGTGTTTCTTCCCGGAGCCGGTTGGATTGGCTTAGATCCCTCTTCTGGTCTGTTTGCCGGTGAAGGGCATATCCCTTTAAGTTGTACTCCTACGCCCAGTAGTGCTGCCCCTATTTCTGGCAGCCTAGGTACTTGCGAAACAGAGTTTTCTTTTAATATGCAAGTCAATCGCCTTCAAGAAACACCTCGCTCAACCAAACCTTATACGGATAAGCAATGGCAGGATATTCTAACCGTAGGAAAAAGTGTAGATACTTTGGCAGAAAAGCAAGATATCAAATTAACGATTGGTGGTGAGCCAACATTTGTTTCCGCCCAGCATATAGAGCTGGATGAGTGGAATACAGCTGCGTTAGGTGAGCACAAAGAAACGATTGCCCAAGATTTGATTGTGGCATTACAAAATCAATATTCTAAAGGTGCGCTGTTACAGTGTGCCCAAGGTAAATGGTATCCAGGCGAGATTTTACCAAGATGGTCCTACGGATGTTATTGGCGAAAAGACAATGAAAACATTTGGGAAAACCAAGATTTACTGGCTATATCAAAAGAAAACAATCAAGAAGTCAATAAGACTCAATTTGCACTTTCTGATGCTGAGAATCTAATCAATGAAATTTCTTCTCACTTGGGCGTACACAATAAATACATTCAGCCTGTATTTGAAGACGTTCCCTATCACGTTTGGAAAAAGCAATTTCACCAATCACACGCTGAATCGCTAGGGGTATCCACATTTGAACTCACTGAAGCGAACGATACCAATAAAGTGCTAGAAAACGAGAAAATGTTACCCGTAGGCTATGTTTTACCTTTAAATTATGGCGCAAGAAAAAATCGCTGGATATCTTGTGCTTGGGAGTTTAACTCAGAACAACTATTCTTGAACCCAGGCTCATCTCCTCTAGGCTTAAGGCTGCCAATCAACCAACTGCCCTACCAGGCGCTTGCAAAAGAAGAAATTATCGCCCAAAGACCTTATAGTGAGATGAATACCAAACTCCCCTCCAGAGAGCATTTAATAGCCAACCTTAAAAAATACATAAAACCTTTGGAGCAAGAGTACCCTTCTGGTTTCTTAAGAACCGCATTATCTATTGAGTTAAGAGATAATCAGCTTTATGTATTTATGCCCCCGATCAGCTTAATAGAACACTATTTAGAGCTTATTGCTGTCATTGAGCTCTCCGCTTTAAAATTCAACCTCAAGGTTACAATTGAAGGATACCCACCTCCTTTAGATCTTAGGATTAATTACTTTAAAATAACCCCCGATCCTGGCGTATTGGAAGTGAATATACAACCAACCAGTTCATGGGAACAACTCACAGATAATATTAAAATTTTATACCATGAAGCAAAATTGCTCGGATTAGAAGCAGAAAAGTTTTTAACAGATGGCAAGAAAGTCGGAACCGGTGGTGGTAACCATATTGTATTGGGCGCAAACTCACCACTAGATAGTCCATTTTTAAGAAGACCTGACGTTTTGGTCAGTATGATAACATTTTGGCAAAATCATCCTAGTTTGTCTTATTTATTTTCCTCTATATTTATTGGCCCTACATCACAGTCTCCCCGAGTAGATGAGGCAAGACACGATAGCCTGTATGAATTAGAAATTGCTTTTCAACAAATCAATCGAAAAACCAAAACGCCCTATTGGAAAATTGACAGATTGTTTCGCAACTTGTTGGTAGACATTGCAGGTAATACCCACCGTAGTGAATTTTGTATTGATAAACTCTATTCACCAGAGGGCGAAACTGGTAGATTAGGCCTACTAGAACTCAGATCATTTGAAATGCCCCCGCACTATAAAATGAGTTCGGTACAATATTTGTTGATTAAATCCTTAGTCACCTTATTCTGGGATAAACCTCATCAGTCCAAATTTAAAAAATTCGGAACGCAGCTGCATGATAAATTTATGCTCCCAACATTTTTGGCTCAAGACTTTAAGCAAGTCATCGAATTCTTAAATGAATCAGGCATACCGATAAAATATGAATGGTTTGTACCCTTTGTAGAGTTTCGCTTTCAAAGGATTGGTAGCATTGTTATTGAAGACATTGAAATAGAGCTGAGAACCGCATTAGAACCTTGGCCTGTTATGGGAGAAGAAACCACCCCTCATGGTACAAGCCGCATGGTGGATTCCTCTCTTGAACGAATTCAATGTAAAGTCACAGGCCTCTTAAAACCGCATCATGTTATTACCTGCAATGGTTATAAATTACCACTACAACGATTAATTGGCAGTGATGAACAATATGTTTGTGGGGTTCGATTTAAAGCTTGGCCATTAACCTCAGCCTTACACCCCAACCTTCCGGTGAATAGCCCATTAACATTTGATATCTTTGATACCAGATACAAGCGATCTATTGGTGGTTGTAAGTATCATGTTTTTCATCCTGGCGGGCGAAGCTATGACACATTTCCGGTGAATGAGAATGAGGCGCAAGGCCGAAGGTTATCAAGGTTTGAGAAAATGGGACACACACCGGGCGAAGATTTTATCATTCATGAATATAGCGCCCATGCTGATTTTCCATATACACTTGACTTGAGACGTACAATAGCTGATATCACTGCGCTAAATAAAAACGGGGTTTCACGCGCAACTTGATAAGCGAGGGGAAATATTTTACTGCCTTAGCAGCAATTATCATTGATAATCATGAATAAATATTAGTACCCCCTATTTCACATTGATTTAGGTGGACTATTATACTATATTTATGTGGTATTATTGTTTACTTAAGAAACATGATGAAAAAGTTAGATGCAATACATGCATTAAGGGTTTTTGATAAAAAGGGAAAGTTTGTATTTACAAAGACCGATTTAAGTAAGTTATTCCCCAATGATAACCCTAAAGCTTTTAACGAAGGGCTTAGCCGTCTTGTTAAGGCTCGTATTTTAACGCGTGCTTGTCGCGGTGTATATGTCAATGAACTTGCACAAAGCAAGGACGGCTACATGATAGAACATATTGCAAAAGCATTGCGCAGAGGTGATTATTCCTATGTAAGTTTAGAATCAATTTTGTCTGAGTATGGCATAATTTCTCAAATTCCAATTGATCGCCTTACAGTTATGACAACAGGCAGAAAAGGCACCTATAAAACACCCTATGGTATAATTGAATTCACACATACTAAGCGAGCACTAAAAGGCATACTCCTATCTATACATCGCGTAAAAGATCGTCCTCTGAGAATCGCCACAAAGCAAGCTGCGATTCGTGATTTAAAGCGCGTAGGGCGAAATATTAACTTAATTCAATTGGACGATGATGGAAATGACTGAACTAGAAAACTTTAACCAATTAGTCGAACTCGCTATGGTAGAGAATGGACTAGGGCATATGCGACCAGTGGTTGCAAAAGAGCTTTTGCACTACGACATATTATTTGCTTTGGACAAAGAAAAAATATTAGATACACTAACCTTTCAAGGTGGTACCAGTTTAAGGTTATGCTACGGCTCACCAAGATTCAGTGAAGATCTCGACTTTGTAGGCGACCGCGATTTTTCATCAAAAAAATTAATCGACATTAAGCAATGTATTGAAGACTATATCGGTAACAGATACGGACTTGATGTCGATGTAAAAGAGCCCCACGAAATTACAGCTTCACTTAAGCACGCAGATATTAAAGTTGAAAAATGGCAAGTACGAATTACCACTTCGCCAGAAAGAAGAGACATGCCAAAACAGAAAATAAAAATAGAAATTGCTAACGTGCCCGCATACTCACGGGTACCACAAGCGTTAAAAAAAAATTATGAATTTTTACCAGATGGCTACGAAGACATGTTAGTTCTGGTCGAATCACTAGATGAAGTCATGGCAGACAAAATCGTGTCATTTGTTGCATGCCAGCGATATGTTAGGCATCGTGATATATGGGACTTGAGGTGGTTAAAGCAACAGGGAGCGGTGTTAAATATAGATTATGTATCATCTAAAATTAAAGATTACAAAGTTAATCGCTATCAAGAAACTGTTATCAAGATGATTGATCGACTTCCAGATATTATTAATGGAAAACCTTTTATAGATGAAATATCCCGCTTTATCCCGATGAATATTCAAGAACGTACGTTAAAAAAACCACATTTTCTTGATCATTTAAATAGTGAAACAACAGCGTTGCTGAAAGAAGTGCATAACTTATTAACTTAATATTATGTTACAAGAACTCACTCTTACCCAAACGAGCATTATGGAGATTTTCAAACTGCCCCGCAACGTTTACTAAGTTGCGTCATACCGCGGCGGAGACCGCGGTATCCAGAAAATCAAACCTTGAAATTATCGATATGCTCGTGCATCCAGATTCTATCCTGGATACTGGCTAATAACAGCAACTAATTCGCAAAGCTCATAAATTGCTCTAATTGCCAGCATGACATTTATTGAAGCCCCATTAATTGACAAGAAATATAGCAATATAACGTAAAACTAATAAATAAAAAGGCTTGTTTAGGATATTTTACCTAAACAAGCCTAAAAGACTAGCCAAAATATCTTAGACTTACGCTAAGAGATCCACATTTTGATTCTGCAATTGCATGCTCATATCATTCATGGCGGTATCATGCTGGATGGTCACATCCGCACTGTCTGGCGCAACCACTGCATCGCTACTACCTTGTACAGGCACTTCCGCATCAATGGGGCTGTTATCTTCGATGATAGGTGTTTCTGCTATGATATCAACATATTTCAAAGAGACGTCATAAGCACCTAAGTTAGAACCATCTTGGTGATGAATTTGACTCATACCATGAATGGTATTGCCGTTTAGATTTTGAATTTCATTATCAGTCAATAAATCTAAACTTTCAAAACCCAAATCATCTAGTGAAAAGAATTCACCGCTTTCTGATATGCCATTGGTATTTTTGTCCTGCCAGATACCAAATTGTGACCAACCATCGTCGTCTTTGGTTAGTGCATTATCGCCGTTGGTATCAAATACATTGCGTACAGCTTCCATATCGGTTTTGGCGGTGTCATCCCATTGAGTGAAAACAAACTCTTTGGCTTCAGTCACTTGGCCGTCACCTTGCATATCAAAGACTAAGATGCCGTCATTAGGGCCTACCCAGCTGGTTTGTTCTTTGTCACCATCGTTGTTTATGTCGTATTGAATACCCTCTGCAGACGTACTCAGGGCAATACTGCCATCGCCATCCATATCGATGATGACTGGGGCAATGCCATCAATAACAATAGAAAACTGCGCTGCACTGGTATCATTTAAATTCGTAATCAAACTGTAATCGAATGTCTCGGTCACATCACTTTGTAATAAAGATAATGGTGCCGTGTAACTAAAGGCACCATTTGATTGAACGGTTAATGTAGCACCCAAGTCTGTTGTGAATGTGAAAGCCCCACCATTGGGGACATTATTTATTGTAGGGTCGCCAACTTGGCTAAAACTGCTTACAGTAAAGCTCGTAGCACTGCCCAGAGAATCGGCGCCGTTCAGTGGGTCAACATCAGTAAGTATGTTACCGGTGATGGTTTGTGTGCCTGTTAATACAACATCATCAAAGTCCGTTAATGCGACATTGGGCTCTAGTACCAATGGTGTATCCGTTGGATTAGCAATAGGCTCTAATGCACCAGCAACCACCGAACCACCAATTGCGATTGCAACGGCATTGGTATCATATGTGTCTAAAGCATTCTGCCAATCTGTTAGAATGTTAGGCAGAGCTGCTTGCGAACCAATAGGTCCATAAATAGGTTGTCCATCAGCAATAAAGTAAAGAATATTCTGCTCACCCATCACAAACATATCATTGTTTAAATCAGTATCATTTAGAGTATCTAAACCATATTGCATGGCGCCATCATAATATTCTGCGCCAAGTGCATTAAATGTATTAATATAGGACTTAGCATCAAATGCTGCAGTAGACGAATTATAATGCAATGCATTAAAGCTTGAGAATAGTTCATCGCTACCTGGTGTAGTATAAGAAGCAGAAGGTGTGGGTATCACCCAAATATCCAGATCAGATGTTAGACTATTTAGAGTATCAATCAAGCCACCTGTGCCGGCAAGAGTTTGCTGTAAGATCTCTATTCTTGTCTGTGTACCACCAGAAGGGGTAAGAGCCATCGACCCTGAAATATCTAACATCAGAGTCAAATTCACTGGCGGAGCTACTGCTGCAAAGTTATAGCTATTATTCTGTGCTTGTGGGGAAACAGACAAATCATTAAAATCTATCTCAAAAGTCGCTGTATCTCCACCTGTGCTACCGGCTATGACATAAGTTCCAGTCACTTTAGCACCGTCTGCTGCCATACGCTCAAATTCGCCAGCAGCTTGCTCTTCGAAAACCAAATCACCATTCGCTTCCAAGGAAACATTAATTTCATAACCAATAACAATTGGTGGACTAGAAGGTATGGGAATAAATTCTGCTAAAAATGCTTGCCCGTTCAAATTAATATTATCTACGCTCTGGACGATGACATCAAATGAATCAATCAAATGTACCCACTCAAGTCCTACACCTTGCGCGCCTCCTAATGTATCATTGCCAAACAGATTTATGGTGTATGTTTGATTTGAACCAAAGTCACCATCTGCTTCAACAGTGGCGGTATCATTCACCGCAATCGGTGACGCAGGCAGACCTGAGCTATCAACCCCATTTATAACAATTTCAAATTGATCTGAATCATTACCACTTGCGTTAGTTATTTCGTAGTTAAAAGTTTCTGTTTGATTATTTTGCAGTACCGTTAAAGGCGCTTCATAAGTAAAGCTACCATCTGCTAATAAAACTAAAGTTGACCCGTTTAATGTTGTAAAAGGATTACCTGGTGTCCATGTATTGCTATTTCCTGCTTGTGAAAAACTTGTAACCGTCACAGCCCCACCGTTTCCTTCTCCATCATTGTCTACGATATTGCCTGAAATTTGCTGGGTATTACTTAAGAGCAAGTTTGACAAGTTACTATAGGTTGCATCTGCTTGTAAAACTGGCGGGACATCACTCGGATTGGCTATATCAGTCAAAGCGGGAATAGCTGCTCCTGTTCCTGTGATATCAACCACAATTGAATTAACTGGCTCTGACTCTGGAGTTGAGTCAAAATTATAGTCAACCAACGCATTCTGCCATTCAACAGAGTCAAATGTCCCAGCCGTGGGCACGCCATCTGAAATCCAATAAAGTAGATTTTCTTCCGCTGGATTAAATATCGAGAACCGATTAAGTGACTCGTCTGCTCCCAACTCATAGTTTGTGACAGAGGGTAGATTACTCGCATCAGTATTTGTGGTACTATATAATTCTGAATAAATATAACTTTTGGCAGCATCAGCATTGGTTGTGCTGAAAAACACATCGCTAGTAGCTGCCCCACCAAACAAAACAACACTGATATCTAAGTTAGGTGTCAATGACGCCATCACATCGATCAAGCCTTCATCACCCGCAACAAGATTTCGCAACAAATTTAATTTACTTGGATTATTTAAGTCAACTAAGTTTTCATCAGGTTGCAGAAACATCGAGCTTGAGTAATCTAAGGTGAATATAACATTCAAGGGGTCCGCTGCTAATGCAAAGTTGAAGCTATCAAAAATAGCATCTGGTGCTACAGGTACAAAGTCATCTAATCCATTAACAACAATATCAACAACTTGAGTAGTACCATCAATAGTTCCAACGACAAAGCTATCAGATAGCTGTTCACCTGTATTTAAATTTTGAATAACTGGCAAACTATTGTTTAAATTATATTGCCAATCACCATTATTATTTATTGTAAATGTACCATAACCCATTTGACTTGTGCCGCTATTAGCTACAAAACTAGCCTCACCTGAATCTGGATCGGTGACAGTTAAAGTCCCACTATCAGTTAAAATTGTATCTTCCGTAACAACGCCAGAGTCATCGCCAGTAATTGTCGCTACATCATTCACCCCATTGATAGTAATCGTCACCGTAGT
>TARA_R110002110_G_scaffold415666_1_pt1 | contig 88559 bp, 96 predicted proteins | sample TARA_R110002110 | Tara Oceans TARA_R110002110 (sample SAMEA4397330) | marine metagenome | biome: Polar Biome; feature: [SRF] surface water layer (ENVO:00010504); material: water (ENVO:00002006), including particulate matter (ENVO:01000060) such as... | depth 5 m | reverse complement strand
TCGCTTCGCGATCATAAAAGATGTCACGCCATTTAATTCAGATCGTTGATTTTTTATTCCCCGTTTTGCTTTGCCGAGGAGGTGGACTGTTATCGGGTTAACTGTGCAGGACGCACAGTTAAGTGCATTAGGACAGGATGTCCGTATGCGCGACCCGAATAATAGTACGCCGACGAGGGGAGCCGTTAGGCCAAAGCATCTGGGTGCCCTTCTCTTTGGTTACTTATCTCTTGGGCATGCAAGAGAAAGTAACTCGCCGTAAAAGGCGAAATCGATAATTAAAAGAATAAAAGATATTAAGTAAAACTAGATTCCTGCTTTCGCAGGAATGACGAAATAGACTAAGTCTGCCCCTGTAAAGTAGTATCATCGCTTTCATAGGTTGGCCAGACATTGATCAAGGCCTTAACCAAAGTTGCTAATGGAATAGCAAAGAATACGCCCAAGAAACCCCATAGCCCACCAAAGACCAGGATCGCAACGATGATTGCAACCGGGTGCAAGTTTACAGCTTCTGAAAAAAGTATCGGCACTAGAATATTGCCATCTAGAAACTGGATGATGCCGTAGGCAATCAGTATCCAGACGAAATCGGGGGCGATACCCCATTGGAAATAAGCAACAAAAGCGATCGGTAGTGTTACTACTGCAGCGCCAATGTACGGAATCAATACAGACAGCCCCACTATCAGCGCTAGCAATGGCGAATAATTAAGGCCAAATAAAACGAAAGTAATATAGGAGGCGCTTCCAACAATGATAATCTCGTTGAATTTACCACGCACATAATTACCTATTTGCGCATCCATCTCCGTCCAGATTTCGTTTATTAGTCGTCTCTCTTTAGGTAGAAAACGACCGAGCCAATCTATGATGAGCTCCTTATCTTTTAGAAAAAAGAAGATCATCAATGGCACCAGAACCAGATAAACAAGTATCGTAATAATGGCAGGGAGAGAAGCGACAGATATCGAAAGCACATTTCCTCCAAGCTCACTGAAGCCTTGGCGAATCGTGATGATCAGTTGACCAATATATTCTTCTGAAATGAATTCGGGGTATTGTTCTGGCAACTGCAATAATAAAGCTTGTCCATTATTAATCATGTCAGGGACTTCCTGAAAAAACTGGCTGACCTGTTTTGATAACAAGGGTAACAGTCCGAATAATATAAACATCATGAAGGCGACAAATAATAGATAGACCAGATTAACTGCCCAAAATCGTGAAGATAATTTTCTTTGTAGTTTCGATACACCACCTTCGAGTAGATAAGCGATGACCAGCGCTGCCAATAGCGGCGCTAGCATTTTACCCATTGTCAGCAAGACAACCGCACTAATAACCAGTAAAACGACTAATAAGGCAGCTTGTGGATCAGTAAAATAACGTCGGTACCAGGAAGAAATAAACTCAAACATTTTTCAATATAGTTTCTTGTAGTGGTTGATCATCGCTCCGTGCGATGTCGACGACTCTGAATAAGTCACTGAGGATTTATTCAGGGCTTTCTTAAATACATTATCATAACGATATCTTGACTATACGGCGAATTTACCTGGCTACGGATTTCTAAATTACTGACAAAATTAAATGGTGTAAAAAAAAGGGCGCCGGAGGGGGTGGCGCCCTATAAAAATACAACAAAACTGTTGATGAGGAGGATACTAAATATAACTATTTTATGACTGTCTTTATTGCAGGTGTTGTGCCAATGTTTGTTTTTAATATAATTCAATAACTTAGATCGCAAACAATCCATATATGTTTAAGAATTGCACTATGGCGGTGACTTTTAGGACGTATATGGTGCATTGCAATATCTGTTTTATGGATCTGAACGATATTTATATAACCAATGAATAAATCACAACTATCTAGTCACATAAAATCGTGGGGAATTGAATTAGGCTTCCAACAAGTTGGTATCACGACGACCGACCTAGAAGAGGATGAAACCTATCTCTTAAACTGGCTGAAAGAAGGGCGCCATGGCGAGATGTCATATATGCAGCGACACGGCACGAAACGAAGCCGCCCAAGAGACCTTGTACCGGGGACCATCAGTGTCATTTCACTAAGAATGGATTACCTGCCACCATCTAGTAAGCATCCTGCACAGGTCTTAAACAATAAGGAGCTCGCCTATGTTTCTCGATATGCAATGGGGCGCGATTATCACAAGCTCATGCGTCAACGACTACAAAAACTCGCTTCTAAAATAGAATCGCAATATGGACAGTTTGGCTATCGTTGCTTTGTCGATAGCGCTCCAATTCTGGAAAAAGCATTAGCACGAAATGCAGGCCTCGGATGGATAGGGAAGCACAGTAACCTCATCAACCCTAAAGCAGGGTCATGGTTTTTTCTGGGTGAGATTTATACTGACTTACCACTTGAAATTGACAAACCTTTTACAAAACACCATTGCGGTAGTTGTGAGGCCTGTATCGATATTTGTCCAACTCAAGCGATTGTAGGCCCGATGCAAGTTGATGCCCGCCGCTGCATTTCTTATCTGACAATAGAACTACGAAGTTCGATTCCCGAAGAATTTCGCAAGATGATCGGTAATCGCGTTTATGGTTGTGATGACTGCCAACTAATATGCCCATGGAATAAGTTTTCAAAAAATTCAGAAGAAGATGATTTTCGTGTACGCAACGGTCTCGATTCACCAGCCCTGGTTGAATTATTCGCATGGACTGAAGCAGACTTTTTAAAAAACACCGAAGGCTCGGCAATAAGAAGAATCGGTTATGAATGTTGGCTAAGAAATATTGCAATAGGGTTAGGCAATGCATCTAGCACTAGCGAAACCATTAACGCATTAAAGAAACGCCAAAATGATGCTTCTCCTTTAGTGAGAGAACATACCGCATGGGCGTTGGCACAACATGGCATCCAAAACTAAAACTTATTCGCATACATTTTACACTCAACAAACTCCATATCAGGTTTGTATCCATCACTTGACTGATTAATTTTATAAATTAAACTTCGGGCCTTCTTTTGCTAACTTTTTTATGGAGATGTTTTTCATGCGTTTCACACTATTTTTTGTGCTTTGTTGTTCATTTATGACCAATGCTCATGCTAATGCAGGTATCGTTACCAAGGCTTCTGATTCGAAAATGTCTTGTGACGAAATTCTCACTGAATCACAAGAAGTAGAATCTCAACTAGGTGAAAACGCGACTGGTTTATTCGCTAATGCCGCGGCCGTAAATGTTGCCACCGGTGTAGCAACGAATGCCGCTGTCTACTCTGGTGTCGCAGGTTCACTAGGTGGTTGGGGTGGCGCTGCGCTTAGCGCTATAGGCGGTATTGCTAAATCAACAGCGAAAAATAATGAAGAAGAGGAAGCGGCAAAAAAAGCAACAGCAGAAAAAAGAGCCTATTATCTTTTTGGTTTATACCGAGGTAAAAACTGCGAATAATTTGCGCGTCACATCAACACAGAACCATCATTTTAAAACTGTATGAAAAAAGACCTTATATCTTGAATAAATCATCGAGGTCAGATCTGAATGGCACTTACTTAAGTTCCAGCAGCAATACTTTTCCTCGTTTGTCATCCCCGAGCAAGCGGGGTTCATGTCTCTTGGTCTAACTGGACATGAATTGTTCCTGCAATCCTTATTCATTCTCTCCTGCGCGGAAAAGATGGGTTTAGATAAGCACTACTCAGGTCAGTTTTTTTTACTTAAAATAAAAAATAAATCTTATTCAGAAAACATCGTTTCTGTTTCTACATTAAATATCGTACCTTCAACACTCATTACACGCACTTTCATACCAGCAGGCATATCGTTGCCCTTTACTTTCCAGATAGAATCATCGACCTTAACTTTGCCCACGCCATTCACTATCGCTTCATCAAGTGTAAAACTGCGACCGACATATTGTTCTCCACGTCGATTGAGATTAGGTTGATCATTAACATTAGGGTTCGACTTTTTATGTCGTTTATAAAGTATTAGGGACACGACAGATAACACCCCAAATATAATGACCTGTATCAAGACCGGCATGCTCGGTGCTGCATAAATTATCAAACCAACAATAAAAGCAGAGATCCCCATCCACAGGAAATATGCCGCAGGCAAAATCATTTCAATAATAATCATCACTACAGCAGCAATTAGCCAATACCAAAATTCAATCTGATCTAACCATTCCATAAGCTACTCCTCACACTTAACTGACGGGCTTATCATCTTTGCCAAAAGTCTCTTTAGCTATCTCAGCAATACCTGATATTGCGCCAATCACACTGCTGGCTTCTAATGGCATTAGAATAACTTTTTGATTTGGCGCAGAGGCAATGTCTTTTAATGCCTCTACATACTTGGTCGCGACGAAATAGTTGACGGCTTGTATATCACCTGTCGCGATGGCATTAGAAACATCTTTCGTTGCCTTTGCTTCTGCTTCTGCTGATCGTTCTCTAGCCTCTGCATCACGAAAGGCAGATTCCTTACGTCCCTCGGCCTCAAGAATCGCGGCTCTTTTTTCACCATCTGCTTTCAAGATTTCAGCTTGTTTGAAACCTTCTGCCTCAAGAATGTTCGCCCGCTTTTCTCGCTCTGCTTTCATTTGTCGCGCCATAGAATCGACCAGATCTTTTGGCGGTGAAATATCCTTGATCTCGATTCGAGTCACCTTGACACCCCATGGCCCGGTGGCTTCATCAACTACATGCAACAGTTGTGCATTGATGGCATCTCGTTGTGATAATAATTGGTCCAAATCCATCGACCCCATCACAGTACGAATATTCGTCATGGTCAGATTCAAGATCGCACGGGTAAGATTATTGACCTCATATGCAGCCTGCGCCGCATTTAAGACCTGAAAGAAAACCACACCATCGACTCTCACCATGGCGTTATCTTTGGTAATGACTTCTTGTGATGGGACATCGACAACTGTCTCCATCATATTCATCTTGGCACCGATTCTATCAAAGAACGGAATAATGATATGTAACCCCGGTGCTAATGTCCGCGTGTACTCGCCAAACCGCTCAACCGTATATTCGTTACCTTGAGTAACGATCGTTACTGCTTTGGTTATGACGACAAAGATGAACAGTGATAAACAAAATATGAAAAATCCTAATCCACTCATGGGCTTGTTCCCTTAATTGTTAATGTACATAACTTCGATTATTTTATAAAACGTATCGTGTATGGGTAACGATAGCGCACGCCTTCATTCGCTTTAATAGAGGCCATAATGACAACAATAATTTGATAGATGATTAACGCACCAAGCATTAGAAACCCGACAAAGACCAACATCAGTATCGCAGAAACAATAACAGCAATAAGCATCGTCAATTGAAAATTCAGTGATTCTTTCCCTTGATCATTAACAAAAGGCATCTCGTCTTTCTTAATTAACCAAATAATCAGCGGGCCAAGCACACTGCCAAAGGGGATTAAATAGCCAGAGAAAGAAACAAGGTGGCTCAACATTCCCCATAAACGCTCATCTTTATCAGATGAGCTCACTTCTTTCACATCCTGAGTCATACCGGCCTCCTACAGGAACAGTCTGGTTAGCGTGCTATTGTTTTCTTCTTGTTTGAAACATTATCATTCCAGACAAGGTTTGTCCCAGAGAATTACGGTTCAGAAGGTACATCATCTTGATTTTCCAGATTACCATCAAAATCAGCATCAACCATGATAGACATGCCAGGGGCGGCCTTATTGAGCCATCCACGAATGCGTTTGATAAGCACATCTTCCATCTGATTAAAGTAATGGTCTGCTCCTTCTATCTCTAGCTGGATATATTCTCGATTATTACCTTTTTTTGCCGCAAGCCGCCGATCCGGAGCTTGATTGATAACGCTTTTAAAATCACGAGTTCCGTATATGTCTAGTACCGGAATTTTAGTTTTCTCGATCAAATCGAGTATATTAATGGTCGGTTTTACAAAAGGATATTCTTGTAAACCAACTGCCACTAGAGCGACAATCTTTTGCTTTTTTTCTTTTTCGAGATATGCAAGCGCAGTAGCAGCACCGAAGCTATGCCCGATAACAACAATATTAAGGAATTTTCGTTCACGTAAACTACGCACGGCGGCCTCAACCCGATTCTCAGCCTGTCGCAGAGTCTGCCCATAGTCTTCGATTTGATTCTCTGGTGCAATAACCGGCATCTGGATCGACAAGGTAGCCCAACCATGTTCGGGCAGTCTGGTTCGGATGGGTGAGATTGTTTGCGGCCAATCAGCATGACCGCCCATTCCATGTAGAAGAATCACCGCGCCATGCGCAGTTTTATTAGTTTGACTCGTATACAACGCCAAAAAGTCCTCTCCTTTCGCATTAAGCCAAAGCATTTCTGACCCTTTGACAGTATTCGCTAACTTTTCAGTAGACTGCTTCTCCCAGTTTCTATCCAGAGTCCCGGAAATAGCTGGCAGATTGCTTATTAGCAATAGTGAAAAAATAATACTCAATCGATATATTTGTTTCATAAGATTTTCACAAACTCCTAGCAAAAATATAGCAATAAACACGCCTTCCCTGAATGGTGGAGAGTATTTTCGCTCCAAACAATAACACCAAGGCTCCGAAAGACAGCGCAAACAAGCGTGCTTTCCCCAGCAATAATCTGCTGCCTATAGTGGCTATGGCTGGGTTGATCAGGTAAAGTTGCCCCCTCTTTAGATAGCGTTTAAATCATAGCGAACAATAACTTTCATGACTAATTATGTAATCGCACCTTCGATCTTGTCAGCTGACATGGCGCGTCTCGGCGAGGAGACAGCCGCAGTCTTGGCTGCGGGCGCTGATTTTGTCCATATCGATGTCATGGATAACCATTACGTGCCTAATCTGACCTTCGGCCCAGTTGTCGTCAAGGCCTTACGCGATTTTGGCATCAAGGCTACGCTAGATGTGCATTTAATGATCAAACCAGTAGACCGTATCATTCCGGATTTTGCAGCAGCGGGGGCCAGTTATATTACCTTTCATCCTGAGGCCTCGGAACATGTTGACCGTAGCCTGCAGTTAATTCGTGATAATGGCTGCAAGTCAGGACTGGTATTTAATCCCGCCACTCCGCTTGACGTGCTGACACACGTTTTGGATAAGGTAGATATGATCCTGTTGATGTCGGTAAACCCGGGGTTTGGTGGTCAATCCTTCATTAGCTCGGCGCTGGATAAATTGAAAATGGCTAGAAAACTGATCGACGACTCTGGCAGAGACATCCGCCTTGAGATAGATGGCGGCGTCAAGATTGACAATATCCGTGAAATAGCAGAAGCAGGAGCAGATACCTTTGTTGCTGGCTCAGCTATATTTGGTAGCGACGACTACCAAAAAACAATAACCGCGATGCGAGAACAACTAGCCCAAACTAATAGCTAGTCTAAAACGCGATTGATTCATTTTTAGCCTGTTGCAATTACATTATGCCTATCAAAACACCTGATTTAGTTTTGCTTGATCTTGACGGTACTCTGGTCGATTCAATACCTGATCTCGCATGGTCAGTTAACAAAACCTTGCTTGAATTATCTCTCCCTGAAAGAGAGTTAAGCAGTATCCGTAATTGGGTAGGAAACGGCCTGGAAAAATTATTACACCGATCGCTAACCAATGACTTTAATGAAGAGGCCGAATCGGCATTGTTTGAAAAAGCATCGGCACTATTCATGTCTGTGTATAGTCAAAATATGTGCAATCTCAGTGCTTGCTATCCGGGCGTACGTGAAGGCATCGATTATCTTAAAGACAAAGATATTAAACTTGGTTGTGTGACCAATAAACGCGGCCAGTTTGTCGGGCCAATTTTAGAAAAACTGGGGCTTAAGGACGACATGAGCATTATTATTGCTGGCGATACGCTTGCCAAAAAGAAACCCCATCCATTGCCACTATTGCATGCCGCATCAACTTTTGAAATTGATCCAAAACAATCATTAATGGTTGGCGATTCAGAGAGCGATGTAAAAGCGGCGCGGGCCGCTGGCTTTCAGATCGTCTGTGTCAGTTATGGTTATAACCATGGCAATGATATCCGTAGCACAAACCCGGATGCGGTCGTTGATTCATTGGCAGAGCTACCACGGCTGTTCCATTAAAGATCATGATCAACGAAACCGAATTCAATCAGCTCGCAACTCAAGGATACAACCGCATCCCCTTGATGCGCGAAGTATTGGCTGATCTTGATACACCGCTTAGCACTTACATGAAATTATGTGCAGCACCCTATTCCTATCTATTTGAGTCGGTACAGGGCGGAGAAAAATGGGGCCGTTATTCTATTATAGGCTTGCCCGCGAAAAAAATTATTACTGCAAACGGCAATCAAATAACGATTAAAGAAGGTGGGCATATTTTAGAAGAATATAATGTCGATGACCCTTTAGCAGAAATCGAACGCATTCAGAAAACCTATAAGGTTGCCGAAATTGACGGCATGCCTCGATTTAATGGCGGACTTGTCGGTTACTTTGCTTATGAAACAATTCGTTATATTGAACCGCGTTTGAATAAAAATGATAAAGACGATCCCATCGGCTCTCCAGATATTTTATTAATGGTATCTGATGAAGTTGTTGTGTTCGATAACCTTGGTGGCAAACTTTTTATTATTGTTCATGCTAACCCGAATGACGCTGACTCTTTTTCAAGCGCACATCAACGTCTGGATGAACTGGTAAACACACTAGCCAATAAACGAATCGATAAAACTAACTCGAACGATTCTCGTACCGTTAGTGAAAATGATTTTGTTTCCGGCTTTACACAAGAAAATTATGAAGCTGCTGTTGATAAAATAAAAGAATATATTGTTGATGGTGATTGCATGCAGGTTGTCTTGTCACAACGCCTTTCTATCCCTTTTAAATCAAATCCAATTGACTTGTATCGCGCCTTACGTTGTCTCAATCCTTCTCCATATATGTATTTTCTTGATTTGGGTGACTTTCAAATCGTCGGTTCTTCACCAGAAATATTGGTGCGACTTGAGGATGACATTGTCACCGTTAGACCGATAGCCGGCACACGTCCGCGGGGCAAAACCGAAGCAGAAGATACAGCGCTTGAAAAAGAATTGTTAGCCGATCCAAAAGAGCTGGCTGAACATTTAATGTTGATTGATTTAGGTCGTAACGATGCTGGCCGTGTTGCTGAAATGGGCAGCGTGGTATTGACCGATAAAATGATTATTGAGCGTTACTCTCATGTCATGCATATTGTCTCAAATGTAACCGGAAAATTAATCGATGGCATGAGCGCTATCGATGTCTTGCGAGCCACCTTCCCTGCTGGCACTGTTTCTGGCGCACCAAAAATTCGCGCCATGGAGATTATTGATGAACTCGAACCGGTAAAACGTGGTGTTTATTCGGGCGCGGTCGGTTATTTATCGTGGAATGGTAATATGGATACTGCAATTGCGATACGTACCGCCGTTATTAAAGATAAGACCTTGCATATACAGGCGGGCGCAGGCATTGTCGCCGACTCAGTACCCCAGAATGAATGGGAGGAGACCATGAATAAAGGCCGCGCTATTTTCAGGGCTGTCAGTCTGGCAGAAAAAGGGCTGACATAATAAAGGTAAGACCATGTTATTAATGATCGACAATTATGATTCCTTTACCTATAACCTGGTTCAATATTTTGGTGAGCTAGGACAAGAGGTGCAGGTCTATCGTAATGATAAAATCTCAATAACCGAGATAGAAAAGTTGGCGCCCGATCATATTGTTATTTCACCGGGACCATGTACCCCGAATGAAGCAGGCATCTCCATTGATGTGATTAATCATTTCAAGGGGGAAATTCCATTGCTCGGTGTTTGTCTTGGTCACCAGAGTATTGGTCAGGCCTTTGGCGGCAAGATCATCCATGCACATGATATTATGCATGGCAAAACTTCTGATATATATCACAATAATACCGATGTATTTAAAGGTTTTGAAAAACCCTTTACGGCCACACGCTACCATTCTCTGGTGGTTGAAAAAGAATCATTGCCAGATTGTTTTGAGATCACCTCGTGGACACAAAATAAAGATGGCACTGTAGATGAAATCATGGGATTACGACATAAAGAACTTGCTATCTCGGGTGTACAATTTCATCCGGAATCGATCCTTACCTCATATGGACATGAGCTATTGTCAAACTTCCTTAATAATTCCTAGATAAACTAAAAACACACTTTTTAGGACGCTCTAATGTCAAAGCTAATTTAAAAAATGGATATTCAAACAGCACTCAATAACGTCATTGCCGGTAAAGATCTAAACCGTACTGATATGCATTCTGTCATGCAAACTATTATGCAAGGTGACGCAACGTCGGCACAGATTGGCGGTCTGTTAGTTGCGCTACGCTTAAAAGGCGAAAGCGTTGATGAGATTACTGCCGCGGCTGAAGTTATGCGCGAGCTTGCTGAAAAGGTAGATGTCGATAAAGAAAACCTGGTCGACACCTGTGGTACTGGAGGTGATGGTGCCAATACTTTTAATATCTCAACAACCTCGGCCTTCGTTGTCGCTGCCAGCGGCGCCAAAGTTGCCAAACATGGCAATCGTTCAGTCTCCAGTAAGTCTGGTAGCGCCGATGTCCTCGAAGCTGCTGGCGTAAATCTGGAATTAAATGCTGAACAAGTTGTGAGCTGTATAGAAAACGTCGGCATAGGGTTTATGTTTGCACCAATGCATCACAGTGCCATGAAACATGCGATTGGCCCACGCCGCGAATTAGGAATACGCACTTTATTTAATGTGCTCGGCCCACTGACTAATCCCGCCGGCGCGCCTAACCAAGTCATTGGCGTTTTTAGTAATGATTGGCTGGAACCGCTAACAAAAGCATTAAAACAACTTGGCAGCAAACATATATTAGTCGTTCACGCGCAAGATGGCATGGATGAAATAAGTATCGCTGCAAAAACAAATGTTGCGGAATTAAAAGACGGCAAGATCAATCTGTATGAAATAACACCGGAAGATTTTGGGATTAAAATACAGGGTATTGAGAAACTAGCCGTACAAGATGTTGACGAAAGTCTGGTAATGATGCGGTCAGTATTAAATAATACCAATGGCGCAGCAAAAGATATTGTTTGTCTCAATGCAGGCGCGGCCATTTATGCCGCTGGCATAACAAACTCAATCCAGGATGGAGTTGCTAAAGCCATTCAAACCATTGAGTCCGGCGTAGCAAAACAAAAACTTGACCAACTTATTCTACATAGCCAATCGTTTAAACAATAAATATTATGCAAGCAGACACACCTGATATATTAAAAGACATACTCAATTATAAAGCTGAGTACATAGAGCATGTTAAAAGAACAGCCTCATTGCAAGATCAGAAACAACGTGCGGCCGATTGCGAAGAAACTCGAGGCTTCACGAATAATTTACTTAGATCCATTACCGAAGGCAAACCAGGTGTTATTGCTGAAATAAAAAAGGCCTCCCCCAGCCGTGGCGTTATCCGTAGGGATTTTCATCCCGATGCCATAGCCAGGAGTTTCGCTGAGGCCGGTGCCAGTTGTCTATCTGTATTAACTGATATTAAATACTTTCAAGGCTCAGATGACTATTTAAAACAAGTCCATGCCGCTTGTGAATTACCGATCATACGTAAAGATTTTATAATTGATCCTTATCAGGTATATGAGGCAAGAGTCATTGGTGCAGATTGTATTCTCATCATAGTGTCCGCCTTATCAGATATGCAGATGCAGGATCTCGTTGGTACTGCCACTGAAGTCGGGCTGGATGTTTTGGTCGAAGTACACGATCGTGTAGAACTTGAACGCGGCATGATGTTACGCACACCGCTCATTGGCATCAATAACAGAAACTTGCATACATTCGAGACAGACCTTGATACAACACTCGGGCTTTTAACAGATGTCTTTCATGACCGCACTATTGTTACGGAAAGTGGGATTCATACACAAGATGATGTCAGTGTAATGCGTAAAAACAATGTCAATGCCTTTCTTGTTGGAGAAGCATTTATGAAAGCAGAAAACCCTGGCGAAGAACTAAAGAAATTATTTTTCTCTGAGTAGTAACTGGAAAGCAGAGGCCGTCTTTCAGGCTATACGTCCGGGCTTCAACAATTGTGCTTACCAGTATTGTCTGCATAACTATCTTTGTAAAACACGCGTTTTTTGCCTCAAACAGTGGCAGTCACTTTAAGGTACCTACTATATATTTTATACCAATTTTTATATAGTAATTCAGACTATTTACACGACAACAATTCACTGAATTCCCACGAAACCATCTGTTTTTAAGGTTTTATGCTTAATTAATAATGGCCAATCAATTCAATCAATTCTTGAGCGCTTATCAGCAGTTGCGAAGCGCTCGACACGACGCCGTGCTGGCAACAGTCATAGAAACCATGGGTTCAACCTATCAAAAAGCCGGGGCACGTATGCTGATTTCAAGAGACGGCGAATTCACTGGTTTACTTGGCGGCGGTTGTTTCGAAGCTGATCTGGGCGAGCAGGCAGCATCTGTTTTTGAAGACAGGCAATCCAAAGTCATCTTTTATGATATGCGCTCACCGGAAGACGAAATATGGGGACTAGGTTTAGGTTGTAATGGTGCAGTTCGAGTCTTGTTACAGTACTTATCAATAGAAAATAATTTTTCACCCCTAAATGATATAATAGCGGCTCTCGAACACATTCAGACCGGGGTTCTTGCTACGGTCTGTGAATCAAACCACCAAGATTACCCCGTAAACCAAAGCCTGTTTTTTCAAGCAACAAAACAGGAAGGTCAACTTGTCCTTACTAAGGAACATGAAATACATGCTACTCCCGCACGTCGTGTACTGTTACAAAATAAGACTATATTGGTTAAACATTATATAAATGATAAACACATAACGGTTTTTTATGACTTGATCGAACCTGCTTTGAGGTTACTGGTACTAGGTGCCGGACCGGATGCTGTGCCGGTAACTCAATTTGCCAAGTCATTAGGCTGGTATGTTTCAGTTATCGATCATCGCTCAGCTTATATCAAACCGGAACGATTCCCTGATGTTGATCAATTATTAAATATTGTACCTGTTGAACTAAATGAGAAATTAGCGCTCGATCAATTTGATGCCCTTGTTCTCATGACACACAGCATTGATTACGACGAACGTTATTTAAAAATAATCGCTGACAGCCATATTCCTTATATTGGTTTACTGGGGCCTGCTAAACGACGCGATCGTTTGTTGGATACTATTGGCCAGCAGGCTGAAAAAATTAAAGGCCGCGTCTACGGACCCACCGGACTGGATATTGGTGCAAAGACACCACAAGAAATTGCACTGTCAATCATGGCAGAGATACAGGCCGTACTCGCAAACAGGGATGGCCGTCAACTTTGTCAGCAGGCGCTCCCCATACAGGAACGTGAGTTAACAAATTGAATCTTAATGAATAACGCAACAAAAAATATTTACGCGATCATTTTAGCAGCAGGTGAATCATCGCGTTTTGGTTCGCCAAAACAACTGGCTAATTGGCATGAGAACAACCTGCTGCAACACACCATTAGTATTACAGAATCATTTTTCGATAAAAATATTATTGTTGTCCTGGGCGCGAATGCTGAGTTGATTCAATCCAGAGTAACTGAAAGTAAAATTACCATTGAAAAAAACAATGATTGGCAATCGGGGATCTCATCCTCTATTCGAGCAGGAATAAAAGCATTACCTGAAAATGCAGATGCAGTAATGATCCTGTTATGCGATCAACCGTTACTCGAAAAATCATCTTTAAAAAAACTGATCCACTTATGGCAACAACAAAGAAACTCTATTGTTGCAAGCGAGTATCAGGAAACCATAGGGGTTCCTGCTATTTTTCCAGCAGCATTTTTTTCACACCTTGAAACGTTACAAGGTGATAAAGGCGCTAAACAATTATTAATATCCATGAAAGAGCAGGTGCTTACTATTCCAGTTCCTGAAGCGAGTATTGATATCGACACACAAAATGATTTCAACAATTTAAAAAGGCAATTCAATATCTAAGGAGTTAGTTATAGTGAAGTTATTAATCAACGATAAGGAATACCCACTAGAAACCAATGAAGATACTCCATTATTGTGGGTCTTAAGAGACGTGCTAGGAATGACTGGCACGAAGTTCGGTTGTGGTAAAGCATTATGTGGTGCCTGCACAGTGATGCTTGATGGTAGTCCGATTCGCTCTTGCTCAACGCCCATAAAACATGTCAAAGACAAGCACATCACCACCATCGAAGCAGTTTCTGAACAACGTGTTGGGCGTGCCATTCAAGCTGCCTGGATAGATAATAATGTGCCTCAATGTGGTTACTGTCAGTCGGGACAGATTGTTTCTGCTACTGCCCTCCTCACCTCTAACCCCAAACCTTCAGATGAGGATATCAGTAGCTGGATGAATGGGAACATCTGCCGTTGTGGCACTTACAATCGAATCAAAGACGCTATCAAACAGGCAGCTGAACAACTGGAGGCCGGTAATGAAGGATAATATCGTTAACATTAGCCGCCGCGAGTTTGTAAAAGGTTTTGCGGCAAGTGGACTTGTGCTCGCAGTCGGCCTTCCTCGCCTGGCTTCTGCGGAGAAAGCGAAATATGGACGTGATGCTATGCCTCACGGATGGGTTGATAATCCATTGGCGTTCGTCTCAATTGCTGAAGATGGCACGGTGACCATCGTGGCCCATCGCTCAGAAATGGGACAAGGTGTACGCACCAGCTTACCTATGGTGGTCGCTGACGAAATGAATGCTGACTGGTCCCGCTGTACAGTCATACAAGCCGATGGTAATGAACAGAAATATGGTAACCAGGATACGGATGGTTCGCGCAGCATACGTCACTTCTTTATGCCGATGCGAAATGTGGGTGCAGCAGCACGCATGATGCTGGAAACCGCAGCCGCTACGATGTGGGCTGTCCCTGTATCTGAAGTACAGGCCATCGATCACGAAGTCGTTCATAACGCATCTGGCCGTAAAGCAGACTTTGGTGAACTGGCTAAAACTGCTGCTGACTTGCCTGTTCCTGAAAGAACGAAACTGATTCATAAATCAAAGGATGACTTTAAATATATTGGTAAGTCAGCTAATAAGCTAATTGATGGACAAGATATTGCCACTGGGCAAACTGAGTATGGCATGGATGTTCGACTCGAGAACATGGTTTATGCGGTGGTAGCACATCCGCCTGCTTATGGTGATAGCGTTAAGTCTTATGATGATACGGAAACACTTAAGGTGCCCGGTGTGATTAAGACACTGACCTTACCTTCTAGCCCACCTCCGGCTGTTTTCAATCCACTAGGTGGCGTTGTGGTGGTCGCGGAAAATACATGGGCCGCCATTCAAGGCCGTGAAAAGCTCAAGGTCAAATGGGAAACGGGACCGAACCGTGAATATGACTCCATCGCATTTCGTGAGCAGATGAAGAAAGCCGCAAACAGTAAAGGCGGAAAAGTGCTACGACAAGTAGGTGATAGCTATCAGGTGCTGAACAAAGCGAGCTCTACCATCACTGCTGATTACTATATTCCTCATCTCGCACAGGCGCCGATGGAACCACCAGCAGCAGCAGCTCATTTTAAAAAGGATTCATGTGAGATATGGGCCTGTACCCAAGGACCACAAGCCGCTGTTGACAATGTTGCCAAATGGCTCGAATTGAAACCCGAACAGGTGACGGTTCACGTAACCTTATTGGGCGGTGGTTTTGGCAGAAAGTCTAAACCTGATTATGTTGTGGAGGCTGCTCTGACATCTAAAGCTCTGGGTGGTCGCCCAGTCAAAGTCGTCTGGACACGTGAAGATGATATTCAACACGGCTATTTTCACACGGTTTCCTACGAACATTTGGAAGCGGCTTTTGATGAAAAAGGAAAAACGCAAGCCTGGTTACATAGAACAGTGGCTCCTTCAATCTCCTCTACATTTGCTGCCAGCTCACAACACCAAATGCCAATTGAGTTAGGAATGGGCGTGGTAAATATTCCTTTTGATATTCAAAATATACAACTTGAAAACCCTGCGGCTCAAGCTCATACGCGTATTGGCTGGTTTCGTTCAGTATCTAATATTCCTCATGCATTTGCCGTTCAGTCTTTTATTGCGGAAATGGCACACCAACAAAAACGTGACCATAAAAACTTTCTATTAGACCTCATCGGTAAGTCACGAAAGATTGATCCAACAACACTCCGCGACGAGTGGAACCATGGCGAATCACCAGAGCTATACCCGCTCAATACAGGACGACTTCGCAATGTCATCGAGCTTGTTACTGAGAAAGCCGACTGGGGCAAAAAACTGCCACAGGGACAAGCACAGGGATTGGCTGCACACTACAGCTTTGTAACTTATGTGGCGGCGGTGGTAGAAGTTAAAGTTAATAACAAGGGGAAAGTGTTCATTCCCAAAGTCGATATTGCCGTTGACTGTGGTCCTCAGGTGAGCCCAGAGCGAATTCGTTCTCAGTTAGAAGGCGCCTGCATTATGGGGATCAGTTTAGCCATGCTAGGTGAAATCACCTTTAAAGATGGTGTTGCGGTTCAAAATAACTTCGATGGTTATGAAGTGACTCGCATGAACGGTATCCCTGATACGATAAATGTACATATAGTGCCTGCCAATGACTATGATGCCCCGCTTGGTGGTATCGGTGAGCCTGGTATGCCACCTATTGCGCCCGCATTGTGTAACGCCATCTTTGTTGCAACTCAAAAACGTATCCGTGAACTTCCGATTCGGAATCAATTGGCGTCATAAATGCGGCAATGGAAGACTGGCATCATTAAAAAGTAAGCACTAACTTTTGAAAATACTTTGAATTAACTTAAAAGTCTGTATTATTTAGAACCTAGACCAAACTTCATTAAACTCAAACCAATCACTCTTCTAAGGAGAACATAGCGTAATGATTACTCGTAATTTTAACAATGTACTTATATTTTTAGTCTTCTCATTCTCATTTATTAATACCGCGTTCGCTAATGGACATGAGCTTGAACTGATGTGGGAAGTAAGCGGTTTAGCCAACCCGGAGTCCGTTGTTTATGATCCTGTCCTTAATCATTTATATGTTTCCAATGTTAATGGCGGCCCTTTCGATAAAGATGGCAATGGTTATATTTCTATCGTTTCAATGGACGGCAGAATTATCAATGAAAAATGGGTAACTGGTTTAGATGGCCCCAAAGGTCTCGCGCTTTCTGGACGCACATTATATACCGCTGACATTGATGCACTTGTTGCGATAGATGTTAATCATGGCCGCATCACTGATAGATATAAGGTAGAAGATCCCAAGTTCACCAACGATCTGGCAGCTGCACCAAACGGTGACATTTATATGTCCGATACGATGGCCAATCGTATTTATCTATTATCAGGAGACAGCTTTAGCATCTGGATAGAATCTGATGCGTTGGAAGCCCCAAATGGTTTAGATGTAGTGGGCGATGATCTCATTCTCGGCGCTTGGGGTGTAATGACGGATGGTTTTGCCACGGCTGTTGCTGGGCACTTAAAGCGTATCTCGATTCAGGATAAATCGATCACCTCAATTGGTGACGGATCGCCTGTCGGCAATCTTGATGGCGTTGAAGTCGATAAAGATGGCGGCTTCTATGTCACCGACTGGATGAACGGCAAACTGTTCCACATTTCAAGCGCTGGTGAAGTTAAAGAAATACTTTCGCTCAAGCAAGGCAGTGCCGATCATGAATTTATTATCGAGAAAGACTTGATGTTTATTCCGATGATGAATGACAACATCATGTATGGCTATAAAGTTAAACATTAAATGAGTGCTTATCAACGTCACCAGGTTTGGTGGCGTTGATAAGATTAAAATACTATGAATAAAAAATGCCAGTAAAACAGACTTTACCTAAACTCCTGCCGCTTTTTTTATTGCTTCAACCTCAGCTTCCCAACGTTTAACTGCCTTCTCGTAATAAACAAACACACAATTTTCACAGCCACTATCACAGCACTCTGAAGGACTAGGCCTATCCGGTTTGTCTGGTAACTTTAATGCGGTTTTCTTATTCATTGAATGTAGTTGAAGTAAACAATTGATTGCTACCTTTTAATAATTTTGGATCTGGAGTCGCAACTGTAAATTCCTGTCAGTTGTCTAGCGAACCTATACCAAAGAGCAGTTATGCTTTAGACATTAAACCGGAATAAAACCACGTCACCATCTTTAACAATATATTCTTTGCCTTCTGAACGCCATTTGCCCGCATCTTTAGCACCTTGCTCACCCTTATATTCAATATAGTCATCAAAGGCGGTTACTTCAGCACGTATAAAACCACGTTCAAAATCAGTATGTATCACAGCGGCCGCCTTTGGCGCAGTCGCTCCAATAGGTATGGTCCATGCACGTACTTCTTTTGGTCCTGCTGTAAAATACGTTTGCAAACTAAGCAATTTATAACCAGCTCGAATGATACGATTAAGCCCTGGTTCTTCCATTCCCAGTGCTTCCAAAAATTCCTGTTTTTCATCATCTTCTAATTGAGAAACTTCGGCCTCTATAGAAGCACACACAGGAATCAGTTGCGCATCTTCTTTATCCGCAAGCGCCTGCAGTTTCTCTAACCATGGGTTTGAATCCAGGCCATTTTCTTCAACATTGGCTATATATAGTGTCGGTTTAAGCGTTAACAATTGTAATCTTTTTATAGACTCCAAATCGTCTTCGGATAATTCCATTGAACGCACCGGTAATCCTTGATCAAGGTGTGTCATTAAAGCTTCAAGTTGTTGCTCTTCCTGCTTCGCTGTTTTATCACCACTACGACCTAACTTCATCGCTTTCTGTAAAGCCTTACTCACTGTTTCTTGGTCAGCCAGACATAACTCAGTATTAATCACCTCAATATCTGAAATGGGATCAACCTTCCCTGCGACGTGCACAATATTGTCATCATCAAAACAACGTACTACCTGGGCAATTGCATGAGTTTCACGAATATTGGCAAGAAACTTATTCCCCAGTCCTTCTCCTTTAGACGCACCCTCGACCAGTCCAGCAATATCAACAAACTCCATCGTCGTTGGCACAACCTTTTGGGGGGTCGTAATACCTGCTAATTGATCTAGCCGAGCATCAGGCATAGCAACCACACCGACGTGTGGATCAATAGTACAAAAAGGATAGTTTTCCGCGTCTATCGCAGAGTTTGTCAAAGCATTAAAGAGAGTTGATTTACCTACATTCGGCAAACCAACAATGCCACATTTAAATCCCATAACGTGTGTTCCGTAATTTTAAGATGATGAGTCGGACTCAGGCTTTTTCTTCTTGTTCAGATCTGTCATCAATTTATTGAGGTTGTCCTGAAAAAACTGGTCACTTTTTTCAAGCGCCAATGAAAATGAATCTATTATTTGATTTTCCTCATCCGCACCTGCACGTCCCAAAACATAAGGGACAACCTTATCTTTACTGCCAGGGTGCCCAACACCAATCCTTAGTCGTAAAAATTCGCTACTACCAGTCCGTTGAATAATGTCACGCAAGCCGTTATGTCCGCCGTGACCGCCACCTTTCTTGAGTCGTGTTGTACCGGGCATTAAATCAATCTCATCATGAACAACCATAACTTGATCAATTGATAGTTTGTAGTAATTCATCAACGCTTGCACAGCAGCACCACTGTCATTCATGTAGGTCTGTGGTTTACAAAGCCAGCAATCTATCGAACCACTTTGGTATCGACAGACTTCTGCTTGAAACTTTTTATCAGGGGAGAAACTCAGGGAAAATTTATTTGCCAACGCATCGACAAACCAAAAACCAGCGTTATGCCGCGTCATTAAATATTCTGGGCCCGGATTACCCAGGCCCACAATTAATTTTAAAGGTGTCGCCACTCAGGATCAGCTTTCGCTGTCTTTTGAGCCTTCTTCGTCAGCTGCAGCGGCAACGTCACCTTCCTCACCTTCAACTGCGACTGAATCTTCTTCTTCAGCAACAACTTTCGGCGCATGCACAGAAGCAACAGGTTGAGCAGCATCGCCACCATGTAAGAGACTATGAATATCTACGCCTTCTGGTAACTTCAGATCAGATAGATGCAAAGTATCATTGAGATTGACTTCCAACATATCAACTTCGATATATTCAGGCAGATCTTTTGGCAAACAGACAATATCTATGTCGGTCATAAGATGGCTTATGACACCACCTTCATTTTTAACACCAGCACATTTCTCTTCATTAATATAATGTAATGGAATACGCATGGTCAGGGTTTCATTAGCATCTACACGTAACAAATCAATATGCAAAAGTGAGCGCTTATAAGGATGACGCTGCAGATCTTTCAAGACGACACTTTCTGTTTCACTACCAATCTTTAGGGACAGGATCTGTGAATAGAAAGCCTCATGCTCAAGATTATGCATTACGGCATTATGTTGCAGCGTAATCATGCTGGCTTCTTTACTGGTACCGTAAACAATACCGGGTAATTTGCCGTCACGGCGTAGGCGGCGGCTCGCACCTTTCCCTACATCTGTCCGTGCTTCGGCGATGAGTTCAAATTCATTCATTTTATTACTACTCCTTAATATTTAAGGGTTATTGATTACCTCCTGAACGCGACCAATCAGGAGAATTTTTGCAAAATTAAAGGCTAATCCTGAAAGCCTAGTCTAAAAACATAGAGCTTAGGGATTCGCCTTCTGCGATACGACGCATACTCTCAGCCAACATTGCTGCCACGCTAAGTTGTCGAATTCGATCACAGCTCGCTGCCTCTGAGCGAAGCGGGATTGTATCTGTTACTACCAATTCATCAAGTCTTGAGTTCTCTATATTTTTAATAGCATTGCCGGAAAGCACAGGGTGAGTACAGTAGGCAACCACTTTTACCGCTCCAAAATCCTTCAAAGCCCCAGCTGCATTACATAATGTACCTGCCGTATCGACCAAATCGTCAATAATCACACAAGTACGACCATCCACATCACCGATTATATTCATAATCTCTGATTCGTTCGGATTTGGACGTCTTTTATCAATAATCGCCAACTCTGTGTCATCCAGACGCTTTGCCAAGGCTCGAGCACGGACCACACCACCTACATCGGGAGAAACTACCATTAAATCAGGATACTTATGCTTCCAGAGATCCCCCAATAACACCGGCGAGCCATAGACGTTGTCTAGAGGAATATCAAAAAACCCCTGGATCTGGTCTGCATGCAAGTCGACTGTTAATACCCTGTCTATGCCTGCCGAAGCAATCATGTTAGCAACCACTTTTGCGGTTATCGGCACGCGTGATGAGCGTGAACGTCGATCCTGGCGCGCATAACCCAAGTAAGGGATAACCGCGGTTATTCGGGTTGCTGAAGCCCGACGCAAGGCATCGGCCATGACCAATAATTCCATCAAATTATCGTTTGTCGGTGCGCAGACGGGTTGCATGATATAAGCATCTCGACCACGGACATTTTCATTGATTTCAACCATGACTTCGCCATCGCTGAATTGGCCAACCGTGATTTTACCCAACGGAATATTCAAATACTCCGCTGCTTCTTGCGCTAATTTTGGATTTGCATTACCACTGAACAACATCATATTGGAGATGGACATGAACTTTTGTTCTCCAGACTATTTAAAAATATGGCTGGGGTACGAGGACTCGAACCTCGGAATGCATGGATCAAAACCATGTGCCTTAACCAGCTTGGCCATACCCCATTTAATCGTTTCTAATCTCTTTTTACGAATGAACTGTCGTTATGCTCTGGATCGTTCAATCGCCAATCGTTCCAATAAGGGAGAGCGATTCATCCCCTTTACAACATAGCCTTGCCAGTTATCCGGCAACTGTGCTTTCACTGCTATCGCAGCATGAATATCTGAGAATGGTGCAAACAAACAAGCACCTGTGCCCGTTAGTCGTGCCGGGGCAAATTCTGCCAGCCAATCCAGCGCATTTGCCACCTCTTTGTAGTGTTTTCGCACTACAGATTCACAGTCATTTATCCCCCCTCTTTCGAGGAAGGCGCGTATTGTGATTGGCGATGTATTCCGTGTCAAATCTTCTGCATTAAATACTGTCTCGGTAGCGACGCCACACCCCGGATGCACGACAAGATAGACGCTTTCTTCTGGCTCAATTGGGGTCAGATCCTCGCCGACGCCTTCGGCCCAGGCCGCATGTGAATGAATAAATACGGGCACATCGGCCCCGAGTGAAAGTCCAATAGTTGCCAACTCCCTAGTCGATAAACCACAACGCCATAATTCATTCAAAGCAACCAGCGTCGTTGCCGCATCTGAACTACCGCCACCTAAACCGCCTCCGGTGGGAATTTTTTTATCTACCTTTATATCAACCCCTAGTTTACAAGCTGTTTTTGCCTTCAAGGCATGAGCAGCTTTAACAACTAAATCATCCTCGGCAGCAACATCCGTCAGGCTTGAACTCCGCTCCACTTTATCCGAATCCAAAATAGTAAAATCAATCTCATCGGCCAACTCAATAAACTGAAATACGGTTTGTAACAGATGGTAGCCGTCAGACCGCTGACCCGTTATATGTAAAAATAGATTTAGTTTTGCCGGAGCCGGCCATGCAGGACTATACAATATATTATCCTATTAACCTGTTCTGGTTGATTTCAAGAACCAGGATGTATATGTAATACATGAGAACATTGTGCTCTGTAGATATTTGAGTACGGAATTATCGTGGAAAATGTACATTATTCAGCCCAATCATTATGTTTCCCAACTTTTGATGACTAACTTAAGTTGAATATCATCACTCTTAATAGATATTTTTTCTGGTAAAGAGACACCATTCTGCTCGGTATAACGTAATACACTAACATCAAAACCAGACTGCTTCATATTTGTCAGTCGACCTTTATCATCAAGTAACAATTCACTATAGGTCATATAGGGTTCAGGAACGCCACGTACCCAATACTTTAGACCATTGATATGAATCTTCCAGCCCAGCGCCTGATAGAGTAATTGTTCTGCTGCGTTGGCCTTCGATATTTTATTATCAGGTCCATGCATAACAACACCGTCTCGAGTACCTTTTAAGATATAGGTCCCTTGCCCCAATGGTGCAATAACACGTAATTCATAGTCTGCATAGGATTGATCCCAGAGCAAGGTGGCGGTACCGCTGTCTTTTTCGTTTTTTACTCCCAAACGTCCATTGATATTCCAGGCAGTAATACCATTGATTACAATTTGATGCTCAAGCCATAATTGCGGTTTTAGGTCTTTATCAATTTTTGGTGCGGAACTACACGCAGCGAGCAGAGATGCTGCCAGTATAAATGGTAAAAATCGAATCACGGTTTGAACCGTTTTATAACATTTAATAATCGGTCATCGGTTGGTGTATCTTTGAGTGCTGTATCCCAAATATCTTTTGCTGCTTGTCTATCTCCCCTGACCCAAAGAACTTCACCAAGGTGTGCTGCGATTTCTGGATCGTTTCTCAACTCAAGTGCCTTTTGTAAATATTCAACTGCTTCATCCAGCCGGCCAAGACGATATAAAACCCATCCCATGCTATCTAGTATATAAAAATCGCTTGGACTTAATTCATAAGCACGCTGTATATAACCATAGGCTTCTTCATATCGATCCGTGCGATCTGCAAGTGTATATCCCAAGGCATTTAATGCGGTGGCATTATTCGCATCTTCTTCAAGGATAGTTTTGAGATCGGTTTCTAATAAGTCCATACGCCCCATTTTTTCAGCAAGCATCGCTCGGGAATAGAGTATGTCTACATGACTCTTTTCTTTTATAGCGCCATTAAAAAAGTCCATTGCTTCCTGATAACGCTTGGCATTAATCAGTATTTCACCTTCGGCCTGTATCAATATAAGCCGGCTAGATCCTCTAGCTTTTTGTATTGAACGAATATTATTCAATGCTTTATCAACATCACCCTGCTTGGCAAGGATTAAGCTTAAACGAATCCGTGCATCAAGATAGTTTTCGCCGCCATGAACACCCTGATATAAATCATTCGCCTTATCTAACTGATCTCTTTCTTCTGCTATACGCGCTAAATAATAATTAGCATCAAAAACGCGCTTTTTTAATCCCGTTAAACGTAGAAAGTATTTCTCTGCCTCACCAAGTTGATTAGTCTGTAGATAAAGTAAACCAAGCGCGTAGAGCACATCAACATTATTTGGTGCTTGTTCCGATAATATTTCAAACTGCCGGCGTGCATCATCAAACCGTTTTGCCTCTGTCAATAAACGCGCATAAGCCATGCGCATATTAAAATCATCTTTTTTATCCTGAAGAGCAAACTCTATCCACTCCAACGCTTTGTTGGACTCGCCTTTCTTTTGCAACAAGGCAAGGTAAGTCATTGCTGCTGCATCATTATCTGGTTTCAATTCTAGAATGCGCTCCAGTAAATCCTGTGAACGCTCCATGTCACCCATTCGGGCAGTAACATGGGCAAAGGCAAACATTGCTTCAGCATCATCCATATGATTTTCCATCAAGCGTTCCATCAATTGTAAAACCGCAACCTGGTTATCTTCACGACCAAGAAAACTGGCAATCATCCACAATTTCTGGTCAAACTGGCCATGCGAATTCTTCAAAATAACCTCTAGATGACTTAATGCCTGATCAATATTCCCTTCGCGCAAAGTCATCACTGTTAAAACCTGATGAGCATCGGGGTTATTTGGATCTACCTCAGCCCAAAGGCTGGCGGCCTCATAAGCAGACTCATTATCACGCGCATAAACGGATATCCGGGTTGCTCGCTCAATGACTACAGGATCTCGGGTCGTTTTGGCTAGATCGAGATAATTATCAACGGCAATATCTATTTTTCCGCGTTGCCCGGCTATTTCAGCAAGTAATATTTTAAAAAGGATGTCTTCCGTGAGTTCAATCTTTGGGCGTTCTGGCAATACTCGCTCGGGAATTGGCTCAGGTTCAGGCTGAGTGGCAACTGCTTTCACTGCTGTTGTGGGCACCACATTTTCAATGCTGACTTCTTCTTGAGGCACTGTGGTACACGCACCCACGAAGAAAACCAGCAGGAATGCCGATAATTTAAGTAAAGCTTTATCTGATGAGTATCGAGACATTTTTGCTATTTATAATTCTATTTTTGTTAGATCATTTTGTCAGATCGAGGCTAAAAATAATACTGTGTCAGGGTTAACAATTAATTAAGGAGATAAACATATTATATATTGATTCAAGACAGGGCTATTTGTTCAGTTGAGTTATATGATTTATATTTGATGTATCAGTCATCGAAATCAATATTTGGCCCGATTTTCCTTGTATTCAGTCACATCATGGCACAGAATTTTCATATAGATATCATTTAATTGCGAATACCATGACACTCATTGCCTACGGAATTAACCACTCGACTGCACCGATAGAAGTTCGGGAAAAAGTAAGCTTTGGTAATGATATCGTCACTGACGCCCTGAACGAGCTGAAACACCAAAACGGCGTACATGAAGCAGCTATCTTCTCCACCTGTAATCGTACAGAGATTTATTGCAGCGTAGACCAGCAAGATAACCACAACCCGGTTGAGTGGTTACACAATTTTCATGGAATGAAACAAAATCAGCTGCAGCCATTTTTGTACAAACACCCGGATCATAATGCGGTTCGCCATATGCTACGTGTCGCGAGTGGCCTTGATTCAATGATATTGGGTGAACCACAAGTTTTAGGACAACTAAAAGATGCCTATCAACGAGCCATTAGTGCTGGCAGCATTGGTCACCAGCTAAATCGTCTGTTTCAACATTCGTTTCATGTTGCCAAAGAGGTACGAAGCAATACGACTATCGGAAATCACCCCGTCTCCGTGGCTTACGCGGCTGTTCGTCTGGCACAACAAATCTTTGGTGAATTGAAAGATCAAACAGCATTGTTGATTGGTGCAGGTGAAACCATTGAACTCGCTGCAAAACACCTGCACGAAAATGGTTTAAACCGCATGATTATTGCCAACAGGACATTAGAACGTTCCCAACGTTTAGCAAGTGAATACTCTGGCTACGCCATCCATATTGGAGACATACCCTCCCATTTGGCAGAAGCCGATATCGTCATTTCATCGACAGCAAGTCCATTGCCGATCCTTGGTAAGGGCGCAGTTGAAAGCGCAATAAAAACCAGAAAACATAAGCCAATGTTCATGGTTGATATTGCCGTACCGCGTGATATCGAGGTTGAAGTCGGAAATATGGACGATATTTATTTATATAGCGTTGACGATCTAAAAGGCATGGTTCAGGAAAACCTGAAAAATCGCCAAGATGCGGCCAAACAAGCAGAAAAAATCATTGACTCCCAAGCACAAGAATTTATGGATTGGTTGAGTTCACTTGATGCCGTATCAACAATCCGGGCATTGCGTGGACAAGCTGAACAGATTCAGGAAGATGTTATTCAAAGAGGATTAACCAAATTGCGTAATGGTGCTGATCCGGAAACTATCTTGTTGGAAACAGCACACAGCCTGACCAAGAAATTGATCCATATTCCCAGTTCAACTTTAAGAAACGCAAGTGCTCAAAACCGGGATGATCTGCTTCAAGCCGCCGAAGAGTTGTATAGCCTGAAAGAACACCCCGTTCATAAAGATAAAAAACAGTAGCTGTCGCGACTACTGATAACTTAATCGCCTATTCAGGCATGATCCCAAAATATTTTTATTATAAAAGACCATGAAAGAATCACTACATTTAAAACTTGAAAAACTACTAGAACGACAGGAAGAGCTCGATGGATTACTCTCCGACCCTGATGTAATAAACAACCAGAATAAATTCCGTGAATTATCTCAAGAGTATGCAGAGGTGCGCCCTATCGTCAGTTGTTTTAACGATTATCGAAAAACGGTTGAAGACATCGAAAACGCAAAAGAGATGTTAAAAGATAGCGACAAGGAAATGCAGGAGCTTGCAACTGAAGAACTTAAAGGAGCTGATGCAGCACATGAACGGCTTGAAGCAGAACTTCAAGTGTTGTTGCTTCCTAAAGACCCTGCCGACAATAGCAATATATTTCTTGAAATACGCGCCGGTACCGGTGGTGAAGAAGCTGCATTATTTGCTGGCGATTTAATGCGCATGTACTCGCGTTATGCTGAATCAAGAGGCTGGAAAATAGAACATATCAGCGCAGCCGAGAGTGATCTGGAAGGCTACAAAGAAGTCATCATGCGTATAATTGGTGAAGGCGCTTATTCAAGGTTGAAATTTGAATCAGGCGCACATCGCGTACAACGTGTCCCTGAAACTGAGTCACAAGGACGTATCCATACTTCAGCATGTACGGTTGCTGTTTTGCCTGAAGCTGATGAAGTTAGTGAAATAAACATTAATACTGCCGACCTGCGTATTGATACCTTCCGTGCATCTGGTGCTGGAGGACAACACGTCAACAAAACAGATTCCGCAATTCGTATTACGCATATACCTACCAATACAGTTATTGAATGTCAGGATGAACGTTCACAACATAAAAATAAAGCACGCGCGATGTCTTTACTGCAAGCCAAGTTACTCAGTAGCGAACGTGATAAACAACAAAGTGAAGAAGCAGAAAATAGACGCAATCTGGTAGGTAGTGGCGATCGATCCGAGCGTATTCGCACCTATAACTTCCCTCAAGGCCGAGTCACCGATCATCGTATTAACCTAACGCTATATCGACTCGATGAGTTCCTACAAGGTAATGTTGACATGGTTATCGATCCATTAATAAGTGAATATCAGGCCGATCTACTCGCATCGATTAATGACTGATTAATTATTCAAACAAGCTGCAATGCGAATAATTGATGTACTCAAGCATGCCAAACGACAACTGGCATCATCAGATAGCGCAAGGATAGATGCAGAGAGTTTATTGTGTTCAATATTGAAATGTGATCGCAGCAAATTGTACGCATATCCGGAACAGGCATTAAGCGATGAGGAACTGGATTCATTTAATGAACTGCTTGCGCTACGCGCCGAGGGTCATCCTGTTGCTCATCTGACCGGACAAAAAGAATTCTGGTCACTTAACCTACAGGTAAGTCATGACACACTGATACCAAGACCTGAAACTGAATTATTAGTTGAGACAGCACTAACACTAATTCCGAATGATAAAGAAACAACGCTACTCGAACTGGGCACCGGAACAGGTGCAATAGCTATTGCCATTGCATCTGAACGTAACCATTCAAACATAACTGCAACCGATTTAAGTGCAAAGGCATTAAATGTTGCACAACTGAATGCGCGTTCGCTCGCAATAGAAAATATCAATTTTAAAATCGCCGATTGGTTTGCGTTTCCGGACATCGAAAACTATGATCTGATCATCAGCAATCCACCTTATATTTGTGCTAATGACCCACATCTGAAACAAGGTGATGTCCGGTTTGAACCGATAACTGCATTAGCTTCAGGTGTAGATGGTCTGGATGATATTCGGACTATCATTCAACAAGCGCAACACTATTTAAATACTCGGGGTTGGCTGTTGCTTGAACACGGTTATAATCAAGCAGCACAGGTCAGACAGCTATTTAAAGATAACGGTTATACAACAGTCACCAGTGTTAAAGACTATGGTGGCATAGAACGCGTCAGTATGGGTCAGCTCGCGCACCAGGCAAGATAACAAAACTGAATTAACAAACTTATGAATGACGACCAACTTCTGAGATACAGCCGACAAATGATGCTACCAGAGATCGATGCTGCCGGTCAGGAAGCACTCAGCGAAGCGCGTGTGTTAATCGTCGGTCTGGGTGGATTGGGTTCACCTGTTTCAATGTATCTGGCCAGCGCCGGTGTTGGTCATTTAGTGCTGGTAGATTTCGATAAGGTTGATATCAGCAACCTGCAACGACAAATCGTACATACAACCCCAGACATTGGTCGACTAAAGATCGACTCTGCAAAAGAACATCTACAGGCTATCAACCCGGAGATTAAGATTGAATGTATAGAACATGCATTGGAAGCAGAAGAACTGTTATGCGAAGCTACAAAAGCAAGTATTATCGTCGATGCCTCTGATAATTTTCAAACACGTTTTGCCTTAAACGAAGCCTCTGTAAAAACAAAAACACCATTAGTATCCGGTGCCGCCATTCGTTTTGAAGGCCAGGTCACTGTGTTTGATCCACGTGATGAGACTTCACCCTGTTATCGCTGTCTATACGGTGATGATGTTGCCACACAGGAAACCTGCACAGCTAATGGTGTCATTGCACCCTTACTAGGTATCATTGGTAGTATTCAGGCTAACGAAACGCTTAAATTATTAATGGGCATAGGAGAAACCTTGCAAGGCAAGCTCCTGTTAATCGACTCGCTTTATATGGATCTAAACCAAGCCATCTTGAAAAAGGATCCTGCTTGTCCTGTTTGTAATTAGGCTTGATTTTTTTGAGTCACCACTTTTCCTATTAAATCAGTTACTATGATAATCTGTTTGGAAGTTAGTAATAATATAAAGAGCTGAAGCAAATGATGGAATTTGATCCTCTTCTACTTGCCCGCATTCAGTTTGCACTGAATATTAGTTTCCATATTTTATTCCCCACTATTTCCATCGGTCTCTGCTGGATCCTGTTATTTTTTCGAGCCCGTTTCACAATAACCGGGGACCAGCATTGGGAATTTGCCTATTTCTTTTGGGTAAAAATCTTTGCTCTAACATTTGCTCTAGGTGTGGTCTCTGGTATCACCATGAGCTTTCAGTTTGGAACTAACTGGCCGGGCTATATGACCAAAGTCGGAAACATTGCAGGACCCTTGCTCGGTTTCGAAGTCCTCACCGCTTTTTTTCTGGAAGCATCGTTTCTCGGCATTATGCTTTTCGGTAAAAACAGAGTTTCAAACCGTCTACACTTAATTTCCTGTTGCCTGGTCGCATTAGGAACATCACTCTCAGCCTTCTGGATACTCAGCCTTAATTCATGGATGCAAACACCGACAGGCTACTATATTGAAGATGGCGTCTTTATGGTTAAAGACTGGTGGGAAGTTATCTTTAATCCATCATTCCCTTATCGTATGGCACATATGTTTGTCGCCTCATTACTGACCAGCTCCTTTCTGATTATTGGTGTCAGTGCCTGGCGCATTAAAAATAAGGTCGATGGACCTGCTACACAAAAAGTGATGTTAACTGGTGTTGTCATGGCTGCTATTTTAGCGCCAACACAAATTATCATTGGTGATTTCCATGGGCTGAATACCCTAGAGCACCAACCCGCAAAGGTCGCTGCGATTGAAGCTGTCTGGGAAACAGAGAAAGGAGCAGCGCTAACCTTATTTGGCTTTCCAGACGATGAAAACAAGACCACTCATCTGGCAATCAAAATCCCAAAACTGGCAAGCTTAATCCTCACACATGAAATCGACGGGGAATTACAAGGCATTAATGATTTTGCAGGGGAACACCCACCGGTTGCCCCTGTCTTCTGGGCATTTCGCATCATGGTGGGTATAGGCATGTTAATGTTGCTTGTTTCCTGGTGGGCCTGCTGGCAATTATGGCGTGACAAAGAGCTCAATAAACCACTGGTAAACATTATGTCTTATATGGCCTTCTCTGGTTGGATCGCGGTACTGGCAGGTTGGTATGTGACAGAGGTCGGACGCCAGCCCTGGATAGTCTACGGTGCCGTCAAGACAAGTGAAATAGTCGCTGATCACCCCGCAGCAACATTGATGGGAACACTGTTTGGTTATGGCTTCATCTATGTCTTCTTACTCATCTCATACATTGGTGCTGTTCGTTATTTGGCCACTAAACCTGCACGGTCATTGGTGACATTGCAAGAGTACCCGCAAGAAACAGTTGAACCTGCCGGGCGAGAAAGATAATGGAATATTGGTTACCTGTATTTTTTGCCGGAGCAATGGGGTTTGCCATGCTTATATATGTCATCCTCGATGGCTATGACCTTGGTGTAGGCCTATTGTTACCTGTAGCAAATGAAGAAGAAAAAGACATCATGATTGCATCCATAGGTCCCTTCTGGGATGCAAATGAAACATGGATAGTACTTGGTGTAGGCGTGTTATTAATTGCATTTCCTAAAGCGCACGGATTAATTCTCACTTCACTTTATCTCCCCGTCACATTAATGTTGATGGGCTTAATACTCCGCGGCGTTTCTTTTGATTTTCGCGTAAAGGCACAGGATTCACATAAAAAAATGTGGAACACCTTGTTCTTTGTTGGTTCTTTGATTGCAGCAACATCGCAAGGGTGGATGTTAGGCTCTTATGTCACCGGACTATCGAACACCACCACAAGCTGGTTATTTTCTTTCTTGATTGCATTAACCTTGCCTACGCTCTACATCATGTTGGCTGCAGCATGGTTGTTGATGAAAACCGAAGGTGCGTTGTTTCAAAAAGCGATTGGCTGGGCAAAGAAAGCAATCTTACCTATGGGTCTTGGCTTGTTGCTGATATCAATCGCAACTCCGCTTGTAAGCACCGAAATCGCAGAAAAATGGTTTAGCATGCCAAACATTATTATATTAATGCCTATCCCGCTCACTTGTTTAATTTTTTATGTGGGAATCTTTTGGTTACTTCGCCATGAAAAGGCACTTAATGCTGGTTATGCATGGTTAATATTTGCTGCGTTAGTCGTGATTTGTTTACTCGCTGCCTTTGGCTTGGCTTTTAGTATCTTTCCTGAAATCGTTATGGGAGAAATGAATATCTGGGAAGCGGCGTCTTCAGTCGAAGCATTAAAGGTTATCTTTGTCGGAACTATTATTACCCTACCAGCCATCATTGGCTACTCAATCTTCATCTATAAAATATTTCACGGTAAGGCTACACACCTTAGCTACGAATAAGGTCATCAAAAATTTGAGGCTCTTCCTTCTTCAAACAGATGGTTGTTTGTTTGTAGATATAATGTCGCATCATTTGCAGGTAATGGCTTGCTAAACAAATAACCTTGTAGTTGATTGGAGCCTAGGCTTGACAATTGCGAGGACTGCGCTTCGGTTTCAACTCCTTCTGAGATAACACTCATACTTAAGCTTTTCGCCAATGCAATGATAGTTCTAATGATCGGCACTGTACTCTCACTATTGTTAAGTTGAGATACGAAACTTCGATCAACTTTTAACGTGTTAATTGGCAACCTGTGCAAATAGGATAACGATGAATAACCAGTACCAAAATCATCAATCATTAATTCACAACCTAATGTTATAAGCTTATTCAAATTATCAATCATTTTATCCGAATCATTTACCAGCATACTTTCAGTTAACTCAAGTTTTAACTGACCTTTTTTAAGCCCAAACTTATTAAACACTTCGGAAGTCTTTTGCACGAACCTACCATCATAAAATGAAACTGGCGTAACATTTACACTAATATAAATATCTTCTTCCTTATTTTCTTTATTCCAGGTCGCAAGTTGTTCGCATGCCGTTTCTAACGCCCATAAACCTATATCAAAAATCAACCCGCAATCTTCCGCTAAGGGTATAAATTCTACTGGTGACACCCATTCCCCATTGCTTCTTTGCCAACGAGCCAATGCTTCAAAACCTCTCAAGTTATGATTTCCAACATCAACTATAGGTTGGTAGTAAAGTTGAAGTTTATTCTCCGATACAGCTTTAGAAAGCTCAAGTTGTAACTGCCGAGCTCGCTTCACTTTAGCATCTAAATCTTGATCAAATAAAACCCAACAAGCACGACCTTGCTGTTTGGCTCTATACAATGCAATATCTACGTCGTGCAAAACTTGATCAGATTTTTCGTAACTTGAATTTAATTCAAGTACGCCAATACTACTATTGACCAGAATCTCCCTGCCACTCAAGTTATATGGCTCAGATAGGGATTCAATTATTCTATCCGCAATTATCGATGCGCTTAAGTGGGTATCTAATTCTTCAAATAATAATATAAATTCATCACCACCAAGTCTGGCTATCGTATCAACATTCCGTGCCAGTTTTTTTAATCTATTGGCTACTCCAATCAATAGTTGATCGCCTTTCAGGTGACCGTATGTATCATTAATTAACTTGAAGTTATCAAGATCGAGCAACATAACACAAGAGAGCTGCTGTGAATTTCGTCTTTTTAGTAATGCTAGATGATGTTCGAGTCGATCTATAAACATGACACGATTACCGAGCTGTGTCAGTTGATCGTTGTATGCTAATTGCCGCATATTTAATTCAGCGATCTTTTGCTCGCTAATATCACAGGCACTCGCTAATCCAGTTGCTTCATTATCAATTTCAGCTAAGGTCACACTGAAATACAACCAACGTGTCTCACCTTTTGTATTTTTAATTTCAAATTGTTCGTAGTGTGCTTGTCCGAATGGTGCGTGAGAAAGAAATACTTCATTAGCGAATACACTAAACCCTTCACAGAAAATTTCTGCTAGTGGCAAACTAAGGATGTCTGCATTATTGTGCCCGGTAATATTACCCAGTGCTGGATTGGCATAAGTCACGGTTTTATTATTGAATGTAAAAATTGCGGTCTGTGTGGTTTCTGCGAGTCGTTGAAAACGAATCCGGCTGCTCTTGAGTGATTCGGACATTAGCCACATACGCTTGTCAACAAGACTTCCGATAATTATTAAACCTAGTAAGAAAACACTAGTAAGAATAATTCCAATGATCAAATTATATGACGGAATAGAGTGATGACTAATGATACTAGTTGCGTCCGCTTGAAAATAAGTCGCTCGCATAGCAGTAAAGTGCATAGAACTCACAGCCAAACCTAGTACGATACTACCAGTAATATTACCCCATTTTGCTGACCAAAAACGGTGAGCCGTAATATGAAACCGCGCATAAAGACCAATAACTGCAAAAACATATGCAGCTAATATTGAGAGGAAAAAATAGCTGGGTAAATAGTACATCTGGGCCGACACAACAATCGCTTCCATTCCTGTGTAATGCATCGTGCCAATACCCAACGCCATTAATATTGCGGCCATATGTAAATGTTTGTAGGTATGTTGCTTCGCTGCATATAACCATATACAGCTTCCACTGGCTAACATCGCAGGAACTATAGAAAGTATAGTGGTAGTAAGATCGTATCTAATTGGAACGGGTAGGCTGAAAGAAAGCATTGCGGTAAAGTGCATAGCCCATATACCAGTGCCCATCCCCACACTGCCTGCAATTAACCAAAGGTAGCGATGTGAACCCTTACTCGACTGATAGCGATCTATGACGGGCAATAGTACCGAGGCTGCTAAAATAGCGAGCAATACAGCCACTAAGCAAAGCCAATGGTTATGATGTGTCATCATGGCAGGCTGGACAAATTGCCCTTGGCTCACGAGTCGCCAAATATCCATAAATTTCTCGCTAATATTTTATTTAAGAGTACCTAATTAGCGGTCTATCGTTATAGAACTTAAGGAATATTACTAATATTTAGTTAAGCAAAGTTCATCCGCTTGTTGCCGTAATTTAAATTTTTGAATCTTACCTGTAGACGTTTTGACAAAGCCCCAAACACAATCGTCTTGGGCGCTTTGAAATGCTCCATATTTTCTCGACAATAATTGATAAGCTCTTCAACCTCAATACTAGAGATATTCTCTCCGCTCGAGATAATAATATCCTTTGAACGATCTTTAATCTCAATATAACCGTCTACATGCCATACAGCCAAATCACCATTATGAAACCACCCTCCTCTTAGAGCTTTGTCAGTAGTAGGCGTATTTTTTAAATAACCTTTATTGTAAATTAAGCCAAAACTCAGGTGAAGTAGCAAATGCCTCTGAAAATAACCAGGCCGTTTCAGGAGTAATACCACGTTTGCCGCACACAATTTCGATTACCCGTAATTGATTCGGAATGATAAAGCTCTTCTTCCAATGTCAATTTATCACAGGCAAAGTTTTCATGCGTTTTTAAGAACTTATTAAATCGTGACACAGTGTCATCATCGGGAATCAGGCTAGTAGTTGCGATAGCGCCCGCATTGATCATGGGGTTGAATGGTCCGCTCATTCCAAGGTCCAGACTTATCTTATTGACAACATTATAAACCCCGAGGTTTATACAATATGCTTAATAATATTATTTACTAAATTACGCATAATAAAAATAAAGTTTAACGCGAATGATTTATTTTTTTACATCGCGTGTTCTTACCCATGTTTGCTGAATAATATAGGCATCATAACTGGCACGATGTCTTTTCAAGTCCATCTCGGCAAGTATTTTATCCTTCGTATCATGCCAAATAGCCATTTGTGATTCAGACAGGATCATTTCTAGAGGACTGGTAGAAAACTTTGGTTCGATACTACATTCATAAAACAGTTTGAGTATCCACGGTTTGTCTACCACCCATCCATCGGTATATACCGTCTTACCATCTAGTAGTTCATTCAACTCATTAGCGACTTCGTGCAAAGGCTTGCCGTAGCTTTCGAGAATATCTCTTGGAATACGATGCACCCCTTCTGCATCATCATCCCAATGTGTCCAGTCTTGGTGTGGCAATAATAAACTACAGTATTTCTGCCCGTCTTCCAGTGCTATACCAATTTCAATCGGATAACTTTCCGGACCAAAACCGGAGGCTTCTACATCAATAATGAGTGGTTCTGAAATCAATTTCATGAATTATACACACCTTGAATTAACGAATGATTTAATACGTCTTTTGATGACTTTAAAAGCTCAACGGCTTTATAGCATAGAATTCAGTAAGGCAGAATGAACAAATTTAATCCAAACTGGAATGAAGTGTTTTGCACCAATATTGAACGGCTATGAGATTAATTGGTGCTAAATGAGTATTCAGCTTTAAACAAATTCAGTTGTAGCACGAAAGAAAACTAATGCGCATAAGATATTAATACCGATCAATAATATTTCATCATTAGTGGTTTCACTCATATTCGCTGACATGTTTTTCTCCGAAAAGACAGCGCCTGGATGTAAGTTTAAATTTATTCACACAACGAACAGCTATCAATAGGTTTGTTGTATTTAGTTATAACAGACTTACGATGCCAACAGTTCCTTTAACACAGTATCAATCTGCGCCAGGCAATCAGGATCGGTCCCGAACAAGCCAAGATGTCCGTCAATACTGTTAATGACTTTGAATTCGCTGTTAGGTATCAACGCTTGTTCGACCTCACAATCAGATGGCGGAAAAAACATATCATGGCTGATCGGCATGACATACGTCTTCGCTGTTATTCGACCCAGGGCTGTAGCCAAGTCTCCATCAGTATGACGACTTACATCACCTCGTTGCCACTTCCAGGCCATACATAGCAGGTTATTTGGATCCATCGGTGCAAAATAATTGGTCATAAAATCATCAACAAATGCTTTCATTGATTCGAAACCGAGAGCTTGATGGCGGTTCTGACGGAAAAATTCCGTACTCCAACCCATTACGGTCCACAACTTGGCGTGCCGCCTCAAACCTGCAACTACTTCTGTCGAATTCGCGTAGTTTCCATTATTGTATTTTGGATCGGTGGTAATGGCCTCCATAAGGGTTTCGGCATAGAGAAAATCATGTTCAGTATTTTTTGCAGTTCCAGCAATCGGTGCGGCACGCTTTACCATATCAGGGTAACGTACTGCCCATTCATAAGTTTGTTGAGCGCCCATCGAGCCGCCAACAACTAATTCCAGACGGTTAATACCAAATGCTTCCGTTAAAAGTTTATGTTGCGCACGAACATCATCACCAATGCGAACCTTGGGAAATGATGCTCCGTCAGAGTTGTGCGGCGAAGTCGATAAGCCGTCACCAATCTGGTTGACCACAATAATAAAATACTTATCCGGGTCGAGAGCACGCCCGGTACCAATGTAAACATCCTCCATGATCTTGCTAGTACCTGAATACCAGGTAGTAATAAGGATGGCATTGTCTTTTTCTTCACTAAGAGTGCCATGCGTAGCAACAGCGAGCTGACAATTCGATATTGAACCACCCTCTTCCAATTCTAATGTACCGATGTTCATCAGTTCATAAGGACCGTGTCCTTCCTGACTATAGTAACTATTCGCCGTCATACCTTCCTCCAGAATTTAAAGTAACTATCAGTTGCAGTTCGCACAAAATACACTCTAATCATTCATGCTTATCAACTTTTGACACGCACTCTTTCACTATACTTAGTATGTGTAAGACAGTGATATCGACCCAAAACTCTGTCCACTCACCTGTCCATCAAACTCTTTAGAACGAAACACCTGCGCATAGGAAATCTTGAAGTTCTTGATTACGACACTGGAACCAAGAACAAACTCTCCAACCAGGGATTTTTTATCGATACTATGGCTGTCTTCAAATGTATTTCCATCAAGAAATATATCGCGCAATACCCAACGACCATTCGCAGCAGCAAAGAAATAAAAACTCAATGCATTTTTCCCATGCTGATAGCGTGGATCATTTGCATCGGTTGGTGCATTGGTATTACCGGCAGGTCGAATCAAGGCAGAACCAAAATCAGTTGGGATGTTCCACCCAAAACGAAATTCGGCACCTGTATTAAAATGTGTAAACACATTACCCAGAGCGAGTCCTCCGTGCATAATGGTATCAAAACCGAATGAGCTCACCATATCCGTACGTCTTATCAGTCGTTGCTTACGATCATAAATAAGTGCTATACCGACTTCGTTCTCAAGCTGATTGTCCCAACCATTGGCTTTATCAATCCCGCGAATCGAATGCACCAAGTCCTGCGCCTCTTCTGCCAAGGAAATATCACCAATGATGCCTAACTGGATCTCAAACGTATCAAGTCGCCTTTGATTTTTACTATGGAACGCTATGTCTCCATATAACCAACCAGCATAAGGACGTTCATTAACGACCAAGCCGCTACTGACAATATCTTGAGGGGTGAACATTTTTTGTCCCAACGAAAAAGACAAATGCCGCTGACGGTCGGGATCACTACTAAACGGTAATATATTGATAAAATTCCTGGCCTGCCGACCTAGAAAGGTGTCTTGCTTGAACCATTCCAAATCTTCAAACCATTTTAATTCTGGTGAAATCCAGTTGAGTTGAATACCGTTAGTATAGAAACGATCCGTATCTGCAAACAGATCGTTTTCATAGCCAAAGCTAAAGGTCCATGATTCGTGTGGCGGTCTATCGTCAGAAGCGTTGTCGGCTATAGCCGAGCTTGAAAAGCTAAATATACATAAGAATAAAACAACGCTTCTAAAACACATTAGAAAATAAGGACTAAGGCCCAAACTATGGCAGCATTAATTAAAGCAAGTAATACCGCTGCTGAACCAATATCTTTTGCTCGACCAGATAACTCATGATGTTCTGTACTAACCCGGTCGACAATCGCTTCTATACCGGAGTTTAATAACTCGGTAACCAAGATTAATAGAACAACACTGATAAGAAATGCACGTTCAAATCCATTTTCACCAAAATATAAAGCCAGAGGAATTAATACAATAGCTAGATAAACCTCTTGCCGAAAGGCCTGTTCATTAGCAAAAGCAGCCTTGAAACCTTTCCAGGAAAACTGTGTTGCCATTACTAATCTCGTCAAACCACTAGTTCCTTGAGAGACCATAATCTTAGCTACATCCCTGTCTTATTATAAATAATATTTTAATTATAATATTGCGAGTGCCGCATTGTAATTGGGTTCTTGTGCAATCTCCGGCACTAGCTCTGAATGAATAACCTTGTCATTCTCATCAACAACGATAAGGGCTCTTGCTGTAATACCCGCTAATGGACCATCTTCGATCAACACGCCATAGTCTTTGGCAAACTTTCGCGAACGCATCATAGACAGTGTAATAACATTATCTGTACCTTCGGCCTTACAAAACCGCGACATAGCAAAAGGCAGATCAGCCGCAATCATTAAAAAAACGGCATCAGATTTTTCCTTCGCTGCATCGTTAAACTTTTTTGTCGAGGTAGCGCAAACTGGTGTATCTAAACTTGGCACTATGCTGAGTAACTTTTTCTTGCCCTTATATGTCGCAAGCGAGACATCTCCAAGTTCAGCATTGACCAATGTAAAATCAGGCGCATTATCGCCTACTTTTGGTAGTTCACCATTCGTATTAATTTCATTGCCTTGCAATGTTATTGTGGCCATTTTATAAACCCTCCTCCGTTAACTCTGAATAAGCTTCGGGATCGATTAACCCCTCCAACTCAGAAACATCATTAGTTTTAATTGTGAACATCCAACCATCGCTATATGGTTCGGAATTAATTAATTCCGGCGCATCTTCCAGGGCAGAATTCACCTCTAAAATGATACCACTTAAAGGACAATATATATCTGATGTAGATTTAACCGATTCGACAACGGCACATTCGTCAGTTTGCCCAAATTCACGATCAATTTCAGGTGTTTCAACAAACACGACATCGCCTAGTTGATCTTGAGCAAAATCAGTTATCCCGACGCGATAGGTATTTTCGCCCAGATCTTCTAGCCAAAGATGCGTATCCGTATATTTTAAATCAGAAGGAACACTATGCATTTTGTTAAGTCACTCGTTCATGTGATCGGTTTATCTCTGTATAGGACATATCTGCCTGATCCAAGGCAAAAATAGTCTCTTCACTATCTCTATACATTACTTTATATCCGGGAATAGAACCAGATGATCAATCTCTAAACGTATTCCGATAGGCTCATTTATCGGGTGGTCATGATGGCTGGGCACCAAACTCATGAGGCGCAGACCACTATCTAGTTCAAGAGTGTATAGAAACTCAGCTCCTCTAAATGCTTTATCCGTGACTCGCGCCGTCATACTACTGTCATCATCATGCAGAATATCATCAGGTCTAATCAAAACACGCACCCTCTTACCTACCTCAGCCTCATGGGTAGCAGCACTTTGAATAATACCGATCTCAGTTTTGACCTCTGTATCAGTGATAACTTCACCTGAAATGAAAACCCCTTCTCCAATAAAATCAGCTACCACTGCTGTTTGTGGCTCGTGATATAGATTAAAAGGCGTATCCCATTGCAGCAACTGACCATCATTCATTACGCCAATCATATCCGCCATAGCAAATGCTTCAAGTTGATTATGACTAACCATGATTGTAGTTATACCATCGTGTTTTAATATTTGCCGTAGCTCGCGCGCTATTTGTTCACGCAACTCTATATCGAGACTAGCGAATGGCTCATCCAATAACAGCACACCTGGCCTCGGGGCCATCGCTCGTGCCAAGGCAACACGCTGTTGTTGTCCCCCAGATAAACTATGTGGATATTTATTAATATGCTTTTCTAAAGAGAGCAGCATCACTAGTTCATCTAGTCGTTGTGCTACCATCTTGGCATTTAGATTTTTCAAACCAAAAACAATATTGTCTTTAACACACATATGCGGAAATAAAGCATAGTCCTGAAATACCATGCCTATATGCCGTTGCTCTACCGGAAGATGGTGCGCCGGGTTGCTAACCCTGACACCCTTGATCCAGACCTCGCCTTTATATTGCCTTTCAAAACCGGCAATGCAACGTAATAAGGTCGTCTTGCCACAACCACTAGGCCCAAGCAGACAAGCAATCCCTGTCTCATTAACGCCAAAGGAAACACCTTCTAAAATGGAGCGTCCTTCAATAGACAATGATATATCTTTTATTTCTATTGCGTTATTCATGGCCTGGCCGTGATCGTGAAATTGAATTACTGATAATAATTACCGGGATGATACCAGCAATCACTATCGCTAACGCAGGCACTGCGGCATCAGCGAGTAATTCTTCATTAGCAAGCTCATAAGTGCGCACTGCTAACGTATTAAAATTAAAAGGTCTTAAGATAAGCGTCGCGGGTAATTCTTTAAGCACGTCAACAAAAACCAGTAATAACGCTGTCAATAAACTACCGCGCATCATTGGCACATGTATACGTTTTACAATAGTCCCTGCCGCCATGCCTGTCGTTTTTGCAACTTCGTCCATGACCGGCTTTATCTTACCCAATGCTGCCTCGACGGTATTAATAGATACGGCCAGAAAACGCACTAAGTAGGCGAAGACGAGCGTAAATACCGTGCCGCTGATCAATAAGCCACTGCTAACGCTTAGGTTTTCCATCAAAAAATTATCTAATGAATTATCGAACCAGGCAAAAGGGATTAAAACACCTACGGCAATAACTGTCCCTGGTATTGCATAACCCATACTGACAAAACGTACCAGCATTCGATTTAGCAATGACTGATTGTTTCTATTTGAATACGCCATAAACAAGGCAAGGGCCAAGGCTAATATAGAGGTAATAAAAGCCAGCAACAAACTATGAAATAATAATAGATAAAAATCTTTGCCCAGTACTTCCGCATAGGTATCTAAAGCCCAGTTGATCAATAAAGAGACAGGAATAATAAAACCAAATATCAACGGCGACGCACAAATAATCAAAGCTATATAACCACGTCCGCTTGTCAAACGTTGCTGCATCAATGAACTGTAACGGTTGCTGGTATGGTGGTACCGTGCTTGTTTTCGAGATCGTTTTTCAAGATACAAAAAGACCGCGACAAATGCTAACAATAATGCGGACAACTGTGCAGCAGCAAGACTGTTGCCTAGTCCAAACCAGGTCCTGAAGATACCGGTCGTAAATGCAGAGACACCAAAATATTGCACAGTGCCGTAATCAGCCAGGGTTTCCATCACCACTAGAGAAAGGCCAACCATGATTGCGGGTCGCGCCAATGGCAAGCCAACACGTCTAAAAGCGCTGAACGCATTACACCCCAAGGTACGAGACACTTCTAATACGCAAACCGACTGTTCTATAAATGCAGCACGCGCTAACAAATAAATATACGGGTATAAAACCAGCGACAGCATGGCTATTGCACCGCCCAGGGAACGAACTTCCGGAAACCAATAATCACGATACTGCCAACCGGTAAACTCACGCAGCATAGTTTGCAATGGGCCTGCTACATCCAGTGCACCAGTATAACTATAGGCAATAATATAGGCGGGCATAGACATGGGTAATAACAGTGCCCATTCAAGTTGGCGGCTTAGAGGAAACCGGTACATAGTGACCATCCATGCCGGGATAACTCCAAGCAATAGACTAAAGAAACCAACACCAACTAAAAGGGCTAATGAGTTACCAATATAGTCAGTTAAAACGGTCGCTCTTAGATGCGCCCATACTTCATACTCCGGGAAAAATAGCGAGCCAAATACAACGGCAAGCGGAATGCTAAATAATAAGGAAATACCAACTAATACTGTATTCCAGCTTGTTATTTTAAATAAGCGACGCTTAACATTTTCTGCATTGGGTAATGCTTGTACAACGCGTGTGGCAAGCATCGATAACCGTTTACTTCCAGCCCACGCGGTCCATCAACAACACTGCATCTTTATTATGCTTACCTAGTAAATTCAGGTTTAATATATCAGCTTTGAATTTTCCCCAATTTTTTAAAATAGATTTACTTTCTATTGCAGGATTTACAGAATACTCATGATTTGTATCGGCATACCATTGCTGTGCTGTATCACTAACAAGAAACTCCAATAATTGTATCGCTTCTTTTTTATGTTTCGCTGACTTGAGTATACCGGCACCACTCACATTCATATGTGCACCGCGACCATCTTGATTAGGCCAAAATAATTCTATTTTTTTTGCGGCTGCGACTTCAGCATCTTGACTAGATTCAAGCATACCAGCCAAATAATAATTATTAACTAAAGCAACGTCACAAACTCCTGCTGCTACTGCTTTTATCTGATCACGATCACCGCCCTTTGGTGGTCTGGCAAAATTAGTTACCAGACCTGTAGCCCAGCGTTCTGTTTTTTCCAAACCATAATTGGCAATCATTGCTGCAACGAGGGACTGGTTATACACATTTGAAGATGAACGCACACAAATTCGTTTTTTCCATTTATCATCAGCAAGGTCGATATAGCTATCCAGCTCGCTTTCTTTTACGCGATCAGGCGCATAAATAATAATTCTTGAGCGTAAAGATAAACCAAACCATTGTAGCTCAGCATCTCGATAGTGCTCAGGAATCGTTTTATTCAGCAATTCAGAATCAACCTGCTGAAACAAATCTTTTTCTTTAGCGCGTATTAATCGTGCCACATCAACAGTGAGCAAAACATCCGCTGGTGTATTTCTACCTTCAACCTCTAAACGTTTAAGCAGAGTATCTGCTTCGCCAGTGACTATATTTACATTAATGGCTGTCTCTTTTGTAAACTGCTCAAGCAATGGTTTTATAAGAGCTTCTTTTCTTGCGGAATAGATATTGACCTCAGCAGCAGTTACTACCTGATACTGGTGCAATATAAGTAAAAAGATGATTAATTTTTTCATTATTGCTGCTTAATGTTATTTTTTCTTAAAGTATAAATGATAATGATTCCGAATTACATTTTAATATTTTTATCAGCTTCTCTTCCACCACATCCACACGCCGGTGCATGACAGAAGCAACAACATTAATGCGATAAAATCGACAAAATACACGCCCCATGGACCCACAATTCGACCACTATGTAGATCCAACAACACCCTTTCGATGGTTAAACCACTCCCTCTATACTGTTGTAATAGATTCTCGTTTAGTTCTTCAGGCATTGTCGATGCGAGCGACCAATCCGCATCAAGGTGATCATATTCTTTCCATTCGAGGGCATCGAGATTGACATGGTAGTAGCCATGCGCTGCTTTTATAACAATATCGCCTTGATCGTCAGTCCCTATTTCTCTCATGCCAGCAGGCACACCTTCAACACCAGCAAGATGCTCTATAGTCTCTCCCTCTTTGGAGAGCAACAGCAACTGCCCGTCAAATGCAACTGTTACAATATTGTTGGCACTCACTATTCCAATCAATTGCTGAGCATCTTTTGCTATCTCTCGTTTATCAAAATAAATGCGCTCGCCAAGCTGGCTAACCCTAATCCCATCAGCTTCAAAGCTTAATGGTTCACTAGCAGGGTTTATTTGATAAACCTCAAGTAGCCATTGCATTTGTATAAACTTATTGTTGAGTTGTAATTGCTCACTATGATTTAACGCTATTCCACTAATCACTAAAAAGATTACGAACAGTGCTGAAAACACTCCAAACTTTTTATGCCATTTATGAATTATTGCGAACATATTATTTTTAATTTATTTATTTTTAACTCGTGAATCCAGATACAATGCTAAACGGGCCAGTTTAGTTAATGCATTTACTGACAGCGTCGCACCAGATATCCCATCGATATTTCGATCCAGTTGGTTGTCTAATCCCAACGTAGACTGTTTAAACTGATCTGTAAAAAAGGGGTATTTCACTTCCCAACCACGAGATTCCCTGAAAATTAAAACATTAAGTTGCTCAATCTTGCTTTCTTTAACAACCAATCCAACAGTGATAGGTTTATCTCGACCAATTTCTTCTAAAATCCACACGGTCTTACTACCGTCATCCCAATAGCGCAAACGAACAACATTAAGATCATGCCCGAGAATCGAATTAATATCTGATTTTAAAGCTTTAGTAACCCACAGTTTTTCTGGTTGCGGTGGTTTATTCTCAAACACTTGCTGGAGAAATTTTTCTGGCTCCAGATAAACGCCTTTAGCAACAGACAATGTACTCATCTGTATTACATAAATTGCTAAAACAAGACTGGATATTATTTTTATCATATTGTAATTATGAAATTTAAAAGTATAAAGGGCGCTAATAAGCGCCCTCTAAAATTAACAACAGTTTTTAAAGTATCGTTAATATAACATTATCTATAAATCTAGAATTGATATCCCATCCCTAAGTTAATTCCGTCTCTAATAGCATCGGCCCGGTTATCGCCGCTTTCATTTTGATAATCCATTTTGAAAACAACATTTTTATGTGGCCACCAATTCAAGCCAACATTCCAACTGTCAAACTGGACATAGGTACCATTAGGTACCGTGCCCTGACCACGTTCATCCCACTCAGAATAACGTGCAAAGATACCTAGATCGCCTGGAATAAACCCTGGCCCTTTAAAACGATATGCGGGCTCTATATACCAACCATCAATATCATCTTGCGTATATGTTATCCCGACAGGCGCATCGATATCCCAACGCGCATAGAGAGCACGCACACCGAAACCACTACTATGCTTATAGTCTACATGCCCTTCAAATAAGGTAGCATCAACGTCAAAAGCATCCGCAGTCCCCGTCATATCGGCTTGATACTGCCCAGAAAGAGCCACTTCTAAACCAGGCATACCGGTATAACGAATTCGACCAGTCACTGCGATGTCCTGATTATCAGCTTCGGCTACTTTCGAACGCCCACTTCTAGGACGTAAAGTAGATGAACCCGTAGTCGGGCTTAATAAACCACCATGCGTTACCAGATCGTAGTTCCAGCCCGGTGCAACTTCTCCATTCAAACCAATGCCTGCTTCCCACCATGTTGCAGGAATAATTTCACTTTCTATCCTATTACGTTCTACGCCGTAAAAAGTATTTGGTTCATGTGTTGGATTGATAATACCTATTGGTAAAATATCGACCCCAGCACGAAAACGATGATTATCATTGATATCCATCTCTATCCATGCTTGTTCCAGCTCAACTTCGCCTGCTTGGCTCTCACCTGCAATGGCGTGCTCCAACTCAAACTCTGAAAAAAACCGAATACTGTCGGTAAACTCATGCCCAAAATACAAAACGAAACGATGAAAATCGACTCTATCACGCGCATCGTTTCCACCAACTGTATCGTTATCATCACTTAGGTTATTGTAATGTAACTCGCCATAACCGCCGATACTCGTGCGATCAAACCAGGACGATCCACTAGATGAAGATTGAGCTACCTCAATCGCTTCTGCAGCAGCTTCAACTTCTTGTGCTGTCGCTTCAACTTTTTGCTCAGCAACCTCCACCTTCTGCTCTGTCTTCTCTAATTTTTGTTGTAGTTGTTCTATTATTTTTTGTTGCTGCTGAATGATCTTCCACATCTCATCCGCATCTGGTGTTTCAGCATGAGCTAATGGAAAGAAAAATGTATTTACTAGCAATATTATAAAACCACACCTGAAAAACTTATTGTGTTTCATTTCTCTATATTCCTTGATAAAAAATTAATTGTGACTCATAAAAAGTAATGAGAATTATTAACATTTAAAGATCGAGACCATCCCAAGATAGATTTAAAACAAGGGGAGATATAAGCCTGTACGTTATTATAAGCTGAACAGATCAGCAGAGTTCATTTGCGATTCTAACGCGCGGTCTAAGCACGCAGAAGCATCGCAAATACACGTGCCACATTGGTTACCCACACCAAGCTTGCTCTCTAGTTGGTGCATACAATTTGCACCAGCTTTTACAGCTTTTTTGATGTCAGTTTCTGTGACCGCGTTGCAAACACAAATGTACATGGTTATGGATATAGCTAGTTCTCTGTTAAACGTTAATAGTAATTATATTAGCAATGAGAACTATTATCAAATAGAAAACGATAAAAAACCCCAACTATTTTTAATAGATCGGGTTTTCAATCACTTACACCTGCGATTGCAAATAATTCTCTAAACCAATCTTGTCAATTAAACCCAATTGCTTCTCTAACCAATCCGTATGATCTTCTTCTGTGTCTTTTAGCAATACTTCGAGTATCTCTCGGGTTTGGTAATCTTTCTCGGATTCACAGCAACCGATCGCCTCTTTGAGATCCGCAATAACACTCAGCTCTAGCAATAAATCATTCTTTAGCATTTGTGGGACATCGCAACCTATATTCAATGCGGCGCGTTCTGACAAATCAGGTGTACCCTCTAAAAATAAAATACGCTTTATTAATTCATCTGCATGGCCTGTTTCATCTTCCATTTCGTGGCTGATTCGTTCGTAAAGCTTTGTTAACCCAAGATCTTCGTACATCCGTGAGTGGATAAAATATTGATCTATAGCCGTTAGTTCACCTGCTAGTAACTTATTTAACTGACTGATAACTTTTGTGCTGCCTTTCATTTCAAGATTCCTTACTAAGAAGAGTTACTTTTATTTAAAGTCAGGATTACATCTTTGATTGTAAATAATTTTCCAAACCTGTCTTACTAATTAGGCTAAGTTGCGTCTCTAACCAATCGATATGCTCTTCTTCACTCTCCAATATTGATTCAAAAAGCTCTCTCGACACATAATCTTTTACTGATTCACAAAATTCTATGGCTACCTTCAAATCAGGAACAGCGTCTAATTCAAGCGCAAGATCAGCCTCCAACATTTCTTTTGGTGTCTCGCCAATACGCAGTTTTCCCAAAAGCTGTAAGTTTGGTAAGCCTTCAAGAAATAAAACACGCTCTATGAGTGCATCAGCGTGCTTCATTTCATCAATAGATTCCTTGAATTCATGTTCACCTAGCTCTTTCAACCCAAAATTCTTATACATTCGTGCATGTAAAAAATATTGATTAATTGCTGTTAATTCATTCTTAAGTACCGTATTCAGATGTTCTATTACTTTTTCATTGCCTTGCATTGACAGCACCTTCAAGATTGATTGTAGATAGCGGGAATGATAGTTAGCAAATATACTTTGTCAACGCCTAAGCTATTGTTTTTTAATTGATAATTATTGCTATTTGCATTACTTTACTCTCCTTAATTATTAATAGGCAAGACCGACGATATTATTTAACGGTATACATTGAGGGGGAAAGTAAAATGGATGTTTCAAGCATTATCTTTTTGGGAATCCTTGCTGCATTAGCTATGTATTTAGTTACTATTTATAACAATTTAGTTTCTTTGAAACATAACGTCTCCAAGGCATGGTCAAATATTGATGTGTTATTAAAACAACGCCATGATGAATTGCCCAAATTAATCGAGACCTGCAAACAATACATGGGGTTCGAACAAGAAACTCTGGAAAAAGTAATGCAGGCACGCTCGGCTGTATCTGCAGCCAGAGAACGCGGTGATGTCTCATCATTAGGTCCTGCTGAAGGGCAGCTTAGAATGGGATTAGGCAGTTTATTTGCGGTAGCAGAAGCTTACCCCGAGTTAAAAGCCAACGAAACCTTCAAACACTTACAACAACGAATTTCAGGATTGGAAGACACGATCGCCGATCGACGGGAATTTTATAATGAATCGGTCAACGCTAATAATGTACGCATAGAGCAATTTCCCGATGTCATCATTGCCAGGATAATGGGTTTTCCTGCACGCGACTTACTCATCTTTAGTGGAGAAGAGATAAAAGACGTCGACGTAAAAGCACTTTTTAGTTAATAGCAGTTTATGAGTGATGTGTTTCTCGCTCTCAAGCATTGGGCAAAAAGCGGCCCTGCTGAAGATTTTTGGTTTTGGACGCTTGGCTTACTAATCACCGCCTTGGTTAGTTTTTCCGTTTGCTTTATTTCACTGCACCGCAAACGCATCATTGAAGACACACCAACATCAAAAATACGCTCGGCTGCTCAAGGCTATGTTGAACTCAACGGGTACGGTCAATTGATGGAAGGCCAACCCATTGTCGCGCCACTGACAGGAACAATTTGTACCTGGTACAAGTATCGCGTTGATGAACACAGACGGTCTGGGAAAAACAGTAAATGGGTCACTATCAGAAGCGGAACCAGCGAAGAACTGTTTTTAATCAAGGATGATACGGGGCAATGTATCATCGACCCCGAAGATGCTCATGTCACAGTTACAAATAAAGATGTTTGGCATGGTGCTGAGGCTAACCCTGTCGGAGGAGTGTCAACTATCAACAAGGAGCCGGCTTTATTCTCGGGATTTGGCCGACATCGTCGTTATCGATATACCGAGGAGCGTTTACATACTGATGAGAGCCTTTATGCCATAGGCCTTTATAAAACCGTCGGTGGCGCTGGAGCCAAGTTCAACATAAACGAAGATGTACGCGAGTTAATTCGCGAATGGAAAGCAGATTCGGAGACTTTAATGAAAAAGTTTGATGCGGATAATAATGGTGCGATTGACTTACAAGAATGGCAAAACGTCAGACAAGCAGCTTATGACCACATCGTTGAAATGCACGGCGAACAAAAAGCCCTACCACCAGTAAATATCATGAATAAAACAAATGATAGTCGTCGACCTTTCATTTTATCCGCTATAGAAGAAAATAATCTGGTTTATCGACTACATATATATTCTGTATTATCTCTCAGTCTGTTTATACTATGCGGCAGTTTCTCCACCTGGTTAATCAGCATACGTCTGGCGAGTTAATTCATGTTGGTTTAATTGTTGCTAAAATGACAAACAAAAACCATGCATGCGCCAAAGTTCACATTGAACGATATCAAATTCGCAACAACTAATGCGATCTATAAACGCGCTTGCGATCTATTTAACTCAGACAAGGTTAAAGATGTAGAAGAGCACGGAAACAGGTATCTTGCTAAAGTCCTTGGAACCCAGCCCTATCGTGTTAGCCTAGGTAAAAATCGAATAGATGATGCCCATTGTGACTGCTACATGGGACAGAACGACATGCTATGCAAACACATTTTAAGCCTGGGGCTATTCGTGCTTAATTCCACAGGAAAAACTGAAGAACACAAAGAGAACGCTAGCCAAACCATAGCATCAACCAAACTCAACGATGTTAAACCAATTGTCACCGAGGCATTTAAGAAAATAAAACCCTATCGCGGGCCATCAAGAATCTGGTTTAGTTACCAGCGCGAACTGTCAACAGGTGCAGGCATGATTGTAGATGCCGTTAGCGCATTATTACCATCAAAAGAAAATGCGCATTACCTGTGGCAATTGGTTGGACGTATCGACAGAAAACTTATGAACGGTGTAGATGACTCAGACGGCGTTATTGGCGACTGTGCGAGCAACATCATTATCCAGTTAGCAATATACGCAAACGATCAAGCAGAACTAAAATCTCTTATTTCCAATTACACAAACAAGAAAACGAATTTTTGTTTTGAAGATGAACTGAAACAAAGACTGGCATGATGGATTGAAAGGTAACTGACATCTAAACGCATGTGCGTTATTTGAGGATTAAACATGATCAAATTGAATCATTGAATTCCCAGGCAACGCCAATATGCCCATTGGATGAAACAGAAATGGCTTGAGCTAATTTAATATCTCGGTTTTTGTTTTTGATGTGCTATAGCCAGTATCCGGATATACCCATCTGACAATATGCGATAGATGATGTAATAAGGAAAACGTGCAAGAACAAACCGGCGCATATTGTGTCTTATTGTCAACCCGATTTTCGGATAACGCGTGATTAATAATAATGCCCGTTGTATTTCTTGAGAAAATTCGCTACCCAATCCAATTGATTCATTACCATAATAACGGGTAGCATCCAGAAGTTCCTGCGCCGCTTTACGATTGAATAAAATCTTTTTCATTATCTCGATCCTTGAGATTAATTTTATTGAACACGTCTTCGGCAGAGAGTGTTTGAGTGAGATCGTTTTCCATTACTTTATCCCTGTTTACCGCTTCTACCGCCCATGCGTCAGCAACACCATCAACGGCTACATTCTGCATACTTTTCATGATATGGGTCAGTAACTCGGCGCGAGAAGCTTCGGGCAATTTTAAGACCTCCGCTTCTATTTGTTCCAATGACATCGACATGATGGCTCTCCATTACGTAATAGGTGAAGTTTAGCAAAGAATACAATCGCCTGCCTGAAATCGCCGTAACTGGCGGACACAATAAGCAGAGTTCTGGAACTCCAGAGATGCCAGATTAGGAACGCTGAACCACAAAACCCCAACACCACGGTGGTTCAAAGCCGTTTTGCCAATCAGCCTCCTGAGAGTAGTCAGTCCAGTTTACCGGTGCTTTAAAAGTTTCGACTAATTGGACTTCAGGAAATAAATTGAGGATGTTTTTCATTTCATCGGCTAACCAGTATTTTACCACTTGCCCTGCTTTAGCATCTTTGACGTAACCTAAAGGGTTATTGAAATAATTCACGAAGTCCGTCATGCGTTCCACTAAGGATTCTTCTTCTTTTCCTGCTTTGGCCACCATAAAGTGTTCTAGATTACACCGATATAGAAAACATTCCATGCTAGGAACAACCATTAACAATGTTCCGCCTTTATTCATTAACGAAAACAGTTTTTCTAACATATTCAAGGCTTGCGTATGATTCTCAGGCATATAAGCATTCAGTGATAAGATTAAATCGAGTGGCTCATTTAACTCTAGCGATAAGAGGTTGCTCTCAATGAAACTAGTGTGTTTAGGTGCGCGTATTTTGGCTTCTGCTAACATCTTGCTGGAGAAGTCGACAGCATAGATCGTCTTTGCATCAGTTAATGCATCAAGAAAGAACCCCGGTCCGCAACCAATATCAGCAACTGCTTTATCTTTCAAGTTGTTAGTTTGAAGTTTGGAACGTATTACCTCACCGGCTTTGCGGTGATTCAATGAAACTATATTGCTTTGATAGTCTTCGAGCTGTTCCCAATGCTCATGACGATCAGTCATGTTTTAACTAGATACCTGGCGGAGCACCGCCGCCGCAGTAGTTCCAGCCGCTTTACGACTCGCTTCTTCCTGCACTATCGCGTTGTTCAATCCCGATGCTGCACCAATCAACGAATTAATCGGATCATCTTCACGATGTCTTAACTTCAAAGACTTATCCGAACCGCCAAAATACCATTTCACACCGACCATGCCGTAATCCAAATCATCACTGCCCGCACCACCAACGGCAAAAAAGCTTAAGCCATCTATCATCGTTTGTGGTTGCCATTCAAGGCCAATCTGACCCACACGACTATCACTGAATCCTTGGCCTGATACATCAATCATCAGATTATCGGTAATATAATATTTTGCGACGAGACTACCGTACCATGTGCCGCCTAAGAATCCTGTTTGTGAGCCACCGGTTGCACCTAATGTCCATTGGTCTAGATAATACTCACCTTCCGCACCATAGCGATTAACAAAACTACCACTACGACCACTGCGTGCAACAGTACCACCGAGTAATCCTTTTTCTGGGTTACGCCAAAATAAGTGCGCACCGTAACCGACGAGACTATCGCCATCGGTTGTACCACCCATGCCATCAATTTGTGCACCGAAGGAATGTACTACGGGGACAGCAACACTAACCGCGCCAATACCCGTCCCTTCACCATCGATAAAACCACCCACACCTTCGACTTTTGCATTCAATTCTGAAACCGCAGGCCCTTCTGCATGTGCATTGAACATACCCAAAGTAGCCACTGCGGCGACTAGCGCGGCACTTTTATTCTTGGCAAATTGATCAAAGATGGATTTGGCAGTAAGTTCGCTGCTGTGTTTGTTATTCTTGTTTTTCCCCGACACGGTGTGACTACTCCCTTAGCGATAAATTAGATGGCGACAATTCTCCCCCCTATGAGAAAAAATCAAGCAAATCATGGAGATAAAAGCATTTTATTGTGCGGGCTTTTAAGTGCTTAGTGAGTAGTGTCAGGCTGAAGCCTGACACCGCTTAAAGTCTGATATCGGTTCGGGTATTAACACCTAAATAAATCAATAAGCTGCCAACTATTAACAACTATTGCTATACTTTATCGTAGAAATAAGAGGTGATTATTTATGAGCTATGCAGTTGGCGAACATTTTGACAAATTCATTCGTGAGCAGGTCAGTGCGGGGCGTTACAACAACGCCAGTGAAGTCGTACGTGAAGGTTTGCGTCTGGTAGAAGAACGCGAAGCTAAATTAAAGGCTTTGCGTGCAGCGCTTATCGAGGGTGAAAACAGCGGGTCGCTGGGAGACCTCGATACTGAAATGATAAAAAGCAAGGGCAAACAGCACGCAAGGAACGCGGCGCACCATGAAGATCACTAAAATCCGGCTAGCTGAACAAGATCTGAAAATTATCTGGCTTTATTCATATGTTCAATGGGATGAATTATGGATATTGATTCACATTTATAAAAATATGTCTGCTGATATTCGCTAATGGATTAAGATAAGGCACTTGTTTACGCAATGAATAATTAGCTAACACTCTTCCTTTTAATTATTATTCATCTCCATATCGAATTATTTAAAACACTAATCATGAAAAACCCACTTATACAGACAGAAGGGCTTCCTGCCTTCGAAAATATCAACGCTTCATATATTGAACCCGCAATCGATCAATTACTGTCAGAAAATAGAACTACCGTTCAATCGCTATTAGATAACAACAATACAAATTATAGCTGGGATAACCTGCTACAAAAATTGGAAGACATGGATGATCAGCTAAATCGAGCCTGGTCACCGGCCAGTCATCTGCATTCGGTTGCTGATAATGATCAACTTCGAGAAGCTTATAATGCCTGTATAGCCAAGCTTTCTGATTACTCTACCGAGATGGGACAAAATGAAGATCTGTTTCACGCCTATGAACAAATTGCGAAGGCCGATTCATTTAATGTCTTAACAACGGCACAACAAAAAATTATTACGAATGCATTACGCGATTTTCAGCTTTCTGGAATCGCTCTCGATACAAAAGCAAAAGAACGCTACAAAGTAATTCAGCAACAATTATCAAAGTTGCAAACCAAGTTTGAAGAAAATCTACTCGATGCAACACAGGCCTGGAAAAAACATATTACTAATGAAGATGAACTTTCCGGGTTGCCTGAGTCTTGCCTGGCTCTGGCAGCACAAACAGCTAAAAACGATAATAAAGAAGGGTGGTTGTTCACGCTTGAATTTCCGTCTTATATGCCCGTTATGCAATATTCGGATAACGCCAATTTACGAAAAGAAATCTATGAAGCCTATGTCACTCGCGCCTCTGATAAAGGCCCGAACGCAGGTGAGTTTGATAACAGCGATATTATGCTTGGAATCCTTAAGTATCGAACAGAAAAAGCCAAACTACTTGGCTTTGAAAGTTACGCGCATTATTCACTCGCAACAAAGATGGCAGAGAACCCTGACGAAGTCCTGGGTTTTTTAAATGATCTTACGGAACGGACAAAGAGCTATGCAGAACGGGAGTTCTCTGAATTAACAAAGTTTGCCAACGAAACAGCCAGTCTATCTAAGCTTGAAGCTTGGGATGTCACTTATTACTCAGAAAAATTAAGACAAAAGAAATTTGACATCTCACAAGAAGAATTACGCCCTTATTTTCCTGTGCACCAGGTATTAGAAGGCTTATTCGCAATTCCGAATAAGCTTTATGATGTCACAATAAAACGACGTGACGGTGTTCAGGTTTGGCATAAAGATGTCATGTTCTTTGATATTGCTGGTTCAAACGGTGAATTACGAGGCAGCTTTTATCTGGATTTGTACGCACGCCCGCATAAACGAGGCGGTGCATGGATGGATGAATGCATCGTTAGAAAAAAATCCAGGGGGGGTATCCAAAACCCGGTAGCCTATTTGACCTGCAACTTCACGCCTCCTGTTGATGGCAAGCCTGCTTTACTAACACATGATGAAGTTACCACTTTATTCCATGAATTTGGTCATGGCTTACACCACATGATGACACGAGTTGAATATAGCGGTGTATCCGGAATAAACGGGGTGCCATGGGATGCGGTCGAATTACCGAGTCAATTTATGGAAAACTGGTGTTGGGAAAAAGAAGCCCTCGACCTTTTTGCCAAGCATATTGATAGCGGTAAGCGCCTCGATGACGAGTTATTTGAAAAAATGACGCGGGCAAGGACATTCCAGGCCGGGATGCAAATGGTCAGGCAGTTGGAGTTCTCCTTGTTCGACTATCGATTACACATGGAATTCGCTACAAATGCGTCACTTGATATACAAGACCTGCTCAACGAGGTTCGAGGGAAAGTCGCTGTTGTCGAAGCTCCAGACTTCAATCGTTTTCAGCATAGTTTTGCCCATATCTTTGCCGGCGGTTATGCCGCCGGTTACTATAGCTATAAATGGGCCGAAGTTTTATCCGCCGATGCCTTTTCCAAATTCGAGGAAAGAGGTATCTTTGACAAAACAACCGGGAAAGAATTTCTTCAATCGATTCTTGAACAAGGCGGCAGTCGTGAGCCAATGGACTTATTTGTTGAATTTCGTGGACGAAAACCGAGCATTGAACCTTTACTAAGACATTCAGGAATTACAGCTTAAGGATAAATAATGCATAACTTCAGAGTAAAACACGCACTATTCGGCATACTCAGTCTGCTAGCAACCATAACTTATGCCGAGACGGTCTATGTAATAGATGAATTAAAAATTGGATTGCATAAAGATCGTACTATAGACAGTCCGATTATCAAACTTGTACCAAGTGGCGCATCATTATCAATCATCAAGCGTGATAATGACCTGCTTCAGGTTCAGGAAGCAGGAGGCACCAAGGGTTGGATAAATAGCAAGTATGTCGTCGTCGAAAAACCCGGTAAATCGCGTATTATAGAACTGGAAAAACAGAACGAAAACCTTCAGCAGGAAATTGCACAACTAAAGTCAAAAACAACGACGGCCTCTGGTAGTGAGTCAGAAACACAAAAAGATCTCGAACAACAATTAAATTCGGAGCGTCTGAAAGCAGGTGATTTGCAAGCACAACTCGCCGCACTCAAAACAAATGTTGCCGACATAGATGGCTCAGAGAAATTACTTGGTGACATTGAAACACTGAAACAGGAAAACCGATATCTAATTTCACAACTTGAGTCATCAGGCATTGAAGTTGAAGTAAATTCAGAATCCTTGAATAGTGACGATTTATTTTCTATTAACAGTCTGAAACAAATGATATTGACACTGCTTATTGTTTTTGCAATCGGTATTGCAGTTGGTATGTTTATACTGGACTTCCATAATCGACGACGACATGGTGGTTTTCGTGTTTAATCTGGCTCGTTTTTCTCAACTGGTTTTAATAACCTTTAATCTCCCCATATAAATTTAAATTGTGTTCAAAATAGCTACCTGGAATGTCAATTCCCTTAAAGTTAGGCTACCGCATGTCTTGCAATGGCTAGAATCAGAAACTCCTGATGTTTTGGCTATACAAGAAACTAAAACTACCGATGAAAATTTTCCCGAAGAAGCGATAAAAGAAGCCGGCTATCATGTCAGTTTTATTGGCCAAAAAACCTATAACGGTGTTACAACCATCTGTAAATCACCCATTGAAACTATAGCAACGGCCTTACCTGATTATGATGATGTACAAAAAAGAGTCTTGGCGATTAAAACTCAAGACGTAACTGTTTTAAATCTATACGTTCCTAATGGCTCAGAAGTAGACTCGGATAAATATCGTTATAAATTAGAATGGTTCTCAAAGCTGCACCCCTTCATTAAACAATTACAGGAAGAAAATGATCATGTGATTATCCTGGGTGATTTTAATATTGCTCCTGAAGATCAGGATGTACATGCACCAGAAGAGTGGATAGGGTGCAACCTGGTAAGCCCTCCAGAGAGAGATGAATTAAATAAAATATTGGCTAATGGATTTAAAGATTGTTTTCGTTCATTTGATCAAGCAGAAAAAAGCTTTTCCTGGTGGGATTACCGTGCAGCTGGATTCAGACGTAATCGTGGCCTGAGGATTGACCTTATCCTTGCCTCAACTAGCCTCGCAAAAAAGTGTCGTGCGTCTTATATCGATAAAGAACCTCGCAAACTAGAACGCCCTTCAGACCATACACCAGTGGTTGCAGAATTTGATCTTTAACGTTATAAAAAGACTAAAGGTGAACAACTCACTCAATTAAACAATCAGCTTATGCGCAACCGTAGCATCAACACAGAGTTTGACTTCAATGACTGGGCAAAGCTCGCCGAGGAAAACCCGGACGCTTTTGAAAACAAGCGCCAGCAAGTACTACAAAGCGTCATTGATCAGTCTTCACCAAAGATCAGGCAACGTATGCAAGGACTACAATGGCAAATCGATCAGGTTCGCGCAGCTTCACCCAACGCAATGGCTTCTTGTCTAAAAATTTCGCAAATGATGTGGGACACAACAATCGGTGAAGATGGTCTAGTCTGTCATTTGCAACGATTGACCGATCCAGACCATCGTCGAGATATACCAAACCAGGCCAGACAATCGGCGACAATAATGGACTTAAAAGACCGAACAAATCATGAAAAAGATTAAAATCTGGTGCCTCACAGGATTGCGGAATGCTTAACTTTCGCATACACTCCCCGCCCCTGATTGACGATTAGACGAATTGAGTAAAACAAACATGAAAACAGATATACACCCTACATATGAGGAAGTTGACGTTAAATGCAGTTGTGGTAACGCATTCAAGACACGTTCAACGCACACTGGTGAGCTCCATCTTGACGTTTGTTCTGAGTGCCACCCGTTTTACACCGGGAAACAGAAAATGTTGGATACAGCAGGCCGAGTTGATAAATTCCGCAAAAAGTATGGCATGTAATCTTGTTTACTACCAATTACTAAAAAACGCCCTTTCAGGGCGTTTTTTTATTCCTGTAATATTAATTCTTGTCAGCCCAATATGCCTTTCTGAAGAAAGACTTAAACTCACCTGTGTAAGTACCCACTTTGATGAAAAAGCAGAAATTGACTATGTCATTGATGGTGATACTGTCGTTTTAAAGGATAGAAGACATATCCGGTTAATTGGGATCAACACCCCAGAATTAAGTCACAACCATAGTCCTTCGGAAGACGGTGCAATCAAGGCACAGAAAGCGCTTAAAAAGATGCTGGCCAATTCAGCGTTTATACACCTTGTTTATGGTAAAGAACGCCATGATCGTCATGGCAGGACTTTAGCCCATATATTTGCTGGTGAGATGAATCTACAAAGCCAATTACTTCAGTCTGGCCTGGCAATGCCTCTCCGAATCCCACCTAATCTTTCTTTTGCTGATTGCTATAATAAAGCAAGCCGATTGGCCAAAAAGCAACGGCTGGGTCTTTGGACGCTGCCGCGCTATAAAACACACAGTGTTAAATCTCTCAGTGGCAGTGAAAAAGGGTTTTACTTCATCTCGGGTAAAGTTCAGCGAGTCACAACCAGCCGGTCATCTTTCTGGATTAACCTTGAAAACAATCTAGCGCTTAGGATTAAAAATGCTGACTTAAAATATTTTAATAAATCAGAAATACTCTCATTGAAGAGTAAATCAATTGAAGCTAGTGGTTGGTTATATAAACATAATGATCAACTACGCATGCAACTGCGTCACAATCTGGACTTAAAAATAACCCAGTCTGTAGATTGAACTAAATTATTCCACCGTCTATCTTAAAATCATGAAAATGAAATATCTATTCCCATTATATTTTTTATCCTTACTCACTATAAGCTCATGTGCTGTTAACCCGGTTACCGGAAAGCAAGACTTGGTGCTACTTAGTGAAAGTGACGAACTGGCGCTGGGTCGTGAGACTAATGCCGATGTTCTTAAACAATACACCGTTTACGATAATCCAGCTCTACAGAATTATGTTCAAAATATTGGAGCTAAACTCGCCGCAAAGAGCCATCGCTCGAACCTGACATACAGCTTTACTGTGCTCGACAGCAAAGAAGTTAATGCCTTCGCGCTACCAGGTGGATACATATACATAACTCGTGGGTTAATGGCCTATTTAAATTCTGAGGCAGAACTAGCCGCAGTGCTAGGTCATGAAATAGGACATGTCACCGCCAGACACTCCGTGCGCCAACATAGTGCAACTCAGCTAACAAACATCGGGGCCGCATTAACCTCACTATTTGTACCTGGTATGACTCAAGCGTCAAACCAATTAGTCCAATTCGCTGGAGGAGCACTACTAAGCGGCTATGGACGTACCCATGAACTAGAAGCAGATCGCCTCGGTGCTGAATATCTCGCCCGGGCAAACTACAACCCGGAAGCCATGCTAGACGTCATACGCGTATTAAAAAACCAAGAGGTATTTGACAAAGAACAAGCACTAGCTGAAGGGCGCGAGGCAAGGACCTATCATGGTGTATTCTCTACCCATCCGGATAACGACACACGACTAAAAGAAGTCATTGATATGGCTAAAGGGCTTAACGAATCCGGATCCGTCAATTTTGTCGGTCGGGATGAATACATTTCAGTCATTGATAACCTCGTATTTGGCGATAGTCCGCAAGAAGGGATTTTACGAGGGCGTGATTTCTACCATGAAGGGTTGGGATTCTCTCTGCGTCTTCCGGAAGAATGGAACATGACGAACCTCCCTGACCGACTCCTGTTAACGACTGGCGATGGCAATGCTTTGATGCAAATCAGTACTGAAGCTGCTGACACCAAACTGACACCTAGAAACTTCATAATACAGCGCATGGGATTAAATAATCTCGAAAATGAGTCTCCACTAAATATAAATGGTCTCGCTGCTCACACAGGCATTTCGATTATTAGTAATAAGCAAGGGAGCACCCCTATACGCTTCACAGTTATCTATTTTCAACAACGGGCCTACATAATCGCAGGGATGGCAAAAGACAATAATATAACCCAGTATGACAACGCGATACTTGAAACTGCCAAGAGCTTTCATTCTCTAACCGCAGATGAAAAAATATTGGCTAAGCCAATACGAATTAACATCGTAAAAGCGAATAGCAAGACACAATTTAGTAGCTTGGCTAAGCAATCCCCTCTAGAGAGCCACGCAGAATCTCAACTTCGGCTTTTAAATGCGAAATACCCAACAGGAGAACTGGAAGAAGGTTCGCTGGTAAAGGTTCTTAAATAGTCTTTGCAACCTAATTCCCCTAGTTTCTCTATTACAACACTTCAGATCATTTCTAGCTTAAACCAGCTAAGTAATTGCTACTATTCAAGGTTAAATTTTTATCCACATTTTCTGTGGATAACTCTGTGGATGCAGTGTAAAAATAACGTCAAAAAGACCGCGGCTAACTCGTCTATGACAAAACTGTTAAAAACTAACCAGAATTAAATATTACATATATATCAATATCTTACACCATTATTATTTGCCCTTAGGGGATATCGACTGTCGTCAGCACAATACAAATCAGCAATAAAAAAAACTGTGCATAAACGAAAATTTTTCGTTGACAAAACCCAAATCCCGGGAACTATATGTAATACCTAGTCTCTAAGCATTTAACAGCATATTTTTCCTTCCTTTCTTCCCTTAGAAGGAAAAATTGACCCGGTTCTCCCCAGCCGGGATATTCTGGCCCCGGATGCACACTTTCCCCTAAAGAGATCGCCCGGGGCATTTTTTTATGCTGATAAACATCATATCTTAAACAACCAATCGGCGAGTTTTTGGCGTGCCTCATCTAACCCTACTCCCTTCAGAGCAGAAAACTGCTGAACACTGCCATTAATATCTACCAGCTCACGGCTGATTTCCATAGCGGTCTTGTTTGCAACACTTTTAGATAGCTTATCTGACTTGTTTAAAAGGACATGTAATGGCAAATCACAGCTCTTGCAATAATCTAGCATTATTTGGTCAAAATTCCCCATTGGGTGACGTATATCCATAATCAAGAACACACCTTTCAGGGAAATCCTTTCCCTCAAATAGCGTTCGAGTAATTTCGCCCAGGTATTTCTCATAGTTTCATCGACCTTTGCGTAGCCATATCCGGGTAGATCAACAATATGTGTAGATTCATCATAGGCAAAATAATTTAATTCTCTGGTTCTACCGGGAGATTTACTCGTCCTTGCCAGAGATCGTCGATTAGTAATCTTATTCAAGGCGCTTGATTTTCCAACATTGGATCGGCCTGCAAAGGCAACCTCAACACCGTTATCCTCTGGAAGTTGATTAAAAGCAGCAACACCTTTAATAAATTCAAAGCGGCTGTACCAACCATTTGGTATTATTTGTTCTGTTTGTATAGTCATCTCTTAGTGAACTGTTAAATTTTGCTTAACCATTAAAATAGTTTGCTTATGTTTTTGAAGATTATCGGGTTTTGAATTAACCTTCGTTGTCAGGACATTGTCCTGAGAAATAATCATACTATGAGTTTATTGTTACTACCCGGCATATATGTTGTCTTTAAAGGATCTGGAATTATGAAAAATTATTTAATTGTTGTTTGTCTGTTAACGCTTACCTCCGCTTATACCTATGCTGCTGAAGGTGACCCTGCAAACGGCAAGACTCTCTCTCAAACCTGCGCGATGTGTCACAGCGTCGATGGCAACAGTGTAAACCCTGTTTGGCCAAAACTGGCAGGGCAACATGCTTCCTACATCGTCAAGCAGTTGAATGATTTCAAAAAAGGAGACCGTGTTAACGCCCAAATGTCACCAATGGTGGCGCCATTAAGCGATCAAGATATGCTCGATCTAGGCGCCTATTTTTCCAGTCAAAAAACAACCTTAGGTGCGGCTAAACCCGAGTTAATTGAAACCGGACAACTTATCTATCGAGCTGGGGACAAAACAACGGGGGTTCCTGCCTGTATGGCTTGTCATGGGCCTAATGGTGCCGGCAACCCAACTGCTCTGTATCCTGCCTTACGCGGTCAGCACGCGGCATATACTGCCAGCCAACTTAAAATGTTCAAGTCTGAAGAACGCAGTAATGATCCTAATAATATGATGCGCACTATCACTGGACCAATGACTAACCTTCAAATAGAGGCGGTATCTCAATATATTCAGGGCTTACATTAAAAAATTACACTTTTTTGAAGCAAAACCTGAATATAGTCGTCTAAACCCTGCAAGGTTTGGTTAAACAGACCCGAAATCTAATAAATTTTAAGGATCATCATGAAAAAAATAGCTACGACTCTTTCGATATTTTTATTTTTCCTGATTAGCGGCCAGTCATTCGCTGATGGCGATGGCTACGTGACCATCTCTCCCGCACAGCCAACCCAGTCAGGAGACAAAATAGAGGTAGTAGAAGTATTTTGGTATGCCTGCCCACACTGTTTCGATTTTGAACCATATATAAGCAAATGGTTAGCATCCAAACCTGATGATGTGGAATTTCGACGCATGCCAGGTATTTTCCGCAAAAACTGGATCCCTCATGCCAAGGCCTATTTCACTGCGGAGAAGTTAGGTGCTTTGGATACCATCCACACACCATTATTTGATGCCCTGCATAAACAAAAGAAAAATATTCATGACGATGATGCAATTGAAGAATTCTTTGTCAAACAGGACGTGGACAAAGCGAAATTCACACAGGCATACGAATCTGATGAGGTCCAAACCAAGGTTAAGCAGGCCTTTATCATGGGCCAACGATACAAACTCACAGGTGTCCCGGCTGTCATAGTCAATGGGAAGTACATGGTTAGTGGTTCCACTGCTGGTAGTTTTGAGAATATCCTAAAGGTTATTGATCAACTCGTCGATAAAGAAAGGGCGAGTACTACAAACGATTAAAATATAGCTACAAAGGTGTGCCATTCCTGCTGAGCAGCAGAAGTGGTACACCTCTCCGATTGTAAGGCCCGCATCATGTTTTATTTAATTGCCGGATACAATCAATGCTGTCACAAGAAAAAACTGCCGACGCTGATACAGACTGGAAAAAGCAATACGTTCAGATCTTAAAAGAACTCGATGTAAAAGAGAAAGCCTGGGAACAACAGCAACAGGAATTACTAAAAACTGTATTAAGGTTAACCTTCGCCTATCAGGGCTCAAATGACATTCTCGATAAAAAACTGTTTGACCTCAAAGAGGCTTTGAAACAGTCAGATAGCAAACTGCCACAAGAAGAAATTGAACAGATTGTTGTGTCCATCCTGTCACTTAAAAAAGAAAAGGATACCGATGCGTCGAGAACAAATCAGTTAGTCACAAACGTAATTCAACTACTATCCAACGACAATCAATTTGATCAACATTTTGAGGCTGTCAATGAAATCAATAATGACATACAAACAAACTCCATCGACCCCGCCAGCCGATTAAAATCAATAAACGATGTTATTAGTAATATAAATAAATCAGCAGCGACAAAAAAACAAAAACCTGACACCTTTAAGGTGTTCTTAAGAAAACTAGCTGAACATCAGGGCACGGAGACTTCACTTGCTGATCTGTGTAAAAAGTCCATAGCATTAAAGAGCGAGCAAGAAAAATTAAAAATAATCAGCCAATGCATAGAGAAAATAAATTCACAATCGTCTCAGCAAGGCAGCAACACATTAACATCAACTACAAGTAAGAAAGAGATAACATTTGCTATTAGTCACCTGGTTACTATGCTTGACTGGATAACAATCCCAGGTAAATCACAGGCTAAACTCGACACACTAAAACAACAACTTGCACAACGTAGCGAAGACGCAGACGTCACCAGTTTACTGCGCCGGGTAGCATTGACGATAAGCAATGCCTATATGGAAGTTCAGGCCGAGCTAATAGAAACTGAAGGCTTTTTGAAAAAAGTAACTCACCAATTAAATGAGATTACCTTACAGGTAGCTGACATAGAAACTCTGGAGAACGAGTCGTTTTCTAACTCTATTTCACTCAGTACCGAGATGGAAAAACAAATCAACTTAATTCAAACAGGTGTTGATAAGGCCGATTCGATTGAAAACATCAAGAATACAATTAATAACCGCATTGAAGTGATACAAAATAATATGGACCAGTTCATCAGTGTTGAGCAGAACAGAAAAAAAACATCTACCAATAACCACAAGAAACTGACAGACCGTCTAAACGACATGGAATCTGAAACCAAAAAACTCAGAGAAGGTATTGAGAAAGAAAGAAACAAAGCCTACACCGATGCGTTAACAAAAATACCAAACCGTATGGCTTTTGATGAACGCATTGCCCATGAGTACCGGCGCTGGAAAAGATACAACAATAAGCTAACTTTATGTTTAATCGATATAGATAAATTTAAAAATGTAAATGATACTTATGGTCATAAGGCCGGGGATATTGTTTTGCGAACTGTTGCGGAAAAATGCATCTCAAAAGTGCGCGGCAGTGACTTCTTTTGCAGATATGGCGGTGAAGAATTCGCGCTAATCTTGCCAGAAACAGACCTATCAGCCGCAATAACTGTCGCAGAATCATTAAGGGAAAGTATAGAAGCGTGCGCATTTCAGTATGGTGATAAGACAGTAGCAATAACTATTTCTTGCGGCCTTGCTGAATTCAAAGGCAAGGATAATCTGGACACGATATTCAAAAGAGCAGATAAAGCCTTATATGAAGCGAAAAATAGCGGTCGTAATTGTTGTATCAGTGAAGACCAACTACACTTAATTTAAATTTCTTAACAATCAAACAATGTCATTTCAGAGCTTCTCTGTAATTGCTCCTGGCGTTACGCAATTTCTAGCGACCAAGTAACCCTGCCTTTTAATAACATTCCTTGGTAAGCAAGGCACTTAGGGTGCACCTAAAACGCCTACTGTTAGGCCCAAGGACAAGTAGCCTGCCCATTTTTCATGCACATAAAAAAAGGGACCTTACGGTCCCTTTTTAATTATTTCACGAAGGAAATCTTACTTATTATTGATATACATCGTTACTTCAAAACCAAAACGGATGTCGTTATATTCAGGTGTTTGCCAGTTCATGGTTGTATCCTCAGTATTGTGTTAATTTAAATAAGATATCTAAAGAAGGTCTTATTTGTTGTTGATATACATTGTTACTTCAAAACCAAAACGAATGTCGTTGTATTCAGGTGTTTGCCAATTCATGGTTGTATCCTCGTAAAATGTTAAAAGTTTTCTTATCATAAATAGAGCAGATCGCGTGCCAGCTGCACAACAAGAACATTTTTACCAATATATTCATATGCTTACGATTATTTTGTTAGCCTGTTTAAATTTCTTTTTTGGTTAATTTGGTTGTTAATAACCAATATACTGGTTTTAAATAACCATATTGAACCAATAAATCGTGCAGCTATCTTGGCTACTATCGATAGAATTACAGATTTACTACGTAGATTATGCTAAATTCGCCGACTTTTTTACGGGCGTGTATTAAGAAATCGTATGACAAATACTCCTAACAAAACCAGCAATAAGCATATTGCAAGTGGCCATCGAATCGGGATCGTTGGCGGTGGTCAGCTAGCGAAGATGACAGCACTACCTGCAATGGAACTGGGTTGTGAAATTGTCATCCTGGAAAAAACAGAAAACACGCCGTCTTCCTGTCTTGCCGCAGATATTTTATATGGGGATTGGGACGATCCCACAAACCTGCTAAATCTGGCAAACAAGGTAGACGTAGTCTCTCTGGAAAATGAATTTGTCGATGCCAATAGTTTAAAAGCCGTCGAACAAGCAGGCCATCGACTATATCCAAGCGCGTCAACGATTGGACTAGTACAAGATAAACTGATTCAGAAGCAGGCATTGAATGATGCCGGAATCGCGGTAGCACCCTTTGCGGTGGTCAGCTCACGAGAAGAAATCAATCAACAAGCGGAACAACTTGGTTGGCCACTGGTGTTAAAAACGAGGCGTAATGGATATGACGGGAAAGGCAACGCTACTTTAAAAAGCACAGCAGACATAGAAGCTGCGTGGACGAAGCTGGATGGCGATAACCGCGAACTCTACGTAGAAGGCTTTTGTGATTTCGCTGGCGAATTAGCAATCATGGTAACACGCGGATCGAATGGAGAAATGGTCAATTACCCCGTAGTTGAATCCGTACAAAAAGATCACATCTGTCATACCGTACGTGCGCCTGCTCGCATTGACGCTGCTCTCGCCAATGCCGCGGTTGAACTGGCACGTAAAGCCGTAACAACCATCGATGGCGTGGGTACCATCGGCGTCGAAATGTTTCTCACCAAAGGCAAACAGATTATCCTTAACGAAATGGCGCCAAGGGTACATAATTCCGGGCATTATACGATAGAGGCTTGTGAGTGTTCGCAGTTTGAAAATCACGTAAGGGCAATACTGGGTTTACCACTCGGTTCTACTAAAATGATTGCGCCAGCAGCGGTTATGATCAACATGCTCGGAGAAGAGCAGGGTACAGGTTACCCGGTGGGCATTGAACAAGCTCTGGCAGTGAAGGGCGCCCACATACATGTATATGGAAAAACAACAACAAACATAGGTCGCAAGATGGGGCATATCACGGCTTTGGGAACAGACATTAATATGGCTGAAGATATTGCTAATCAAGCTGCATCTTGCATACGCTTTGGAGCACAAAAATGAAACCGTTAAATAAACCTCTCGTCGGTATAATTATGGGCAGTGACTCTGACTGGCCAACCTTAAAAGCAGCCGCAGAAATTTGTGAGCAATTTTCAATTGCTCATGAAGTACATGTCGTCTCTGCCCACCGCACCCCTGATGACATGAACAGGTATGCAAAGAACGCTTATAAAAAAGGTTTAAAAGTTATTATTGCTGGTGCTGGTGGTGCAGCGCATTTACCTGGCATGGTGGCGAGCCAGACGCCACTGCCTGTTATCGGTGTCCCGGTAAAAACTGAAGCACTAAGCGGTATGGATTCATTATTATCAATCGTGCAAATGCCAGGGGGCATTCCGGTTGCAACAGTCGCTATTGGTGCGGGTAAAAATGCCGGACTATTAGCCATTAAAATCCTCGCAACCAATAATACAAAGTTAACGGATAAGTTGATCGAATATAAAAAAGAACTTGCTCTCGAGTCACGCAAAAAAGACAAGACTTTAAATAAAAAAATTAAATAATAATTTTTACACTTACTCCGTCAACATAGATGACATCGGGTTAATTTATCTTAATGATTTTTATCAGCTTGTTATTCTTATCGAACTGAATTTCAAATAGACCAAAGATGCCTTCATGCGTCAGGAAACCCTGGATTGCATTGGCAGGAAATTTAATACTTCTACCATTTTCAGAACGCGCCACAATATTTTTAGCATTTCCCTTGTAATATTCCAGATACTTTTCTGCCGTCAAGGCAAGTCTAAAACGCATAAAACTTAATGTGCTCTGGTTATTCATCCGACATCTACGCTTCGCACTAAAGTTTAGTACTTGGCGTTAGTTCATTTTCTCGTTGTTTAGCCATTAATAATATCGTTTTTCGTTCTTCATTATTTGATTCACTCCAACTAACAATTTCTGCAATGGTTCTAAAACATCCCATACAGATATCATCTTCATTCAAACAACAGTTTCTTACACAGGGCGATTGCACATCATTTGTGTTATTCATGGCATTAGCGGTTCAATATGATTGACTTCCAGTTCTCGTATAATTGTCTTGCTGTTTTATTAAAATCATCCATATTTTCCAATGCATCTTGTTCAAGTTTATTCACAGCATTTTTACCCAGACTTTTTTCCAGTGCCCGCTTATAAGCCGGAATGTTACTCCAACCTGATACCGTTGGCGCAATGATTTCTTGATGATACTGCATGGTAAAGACTTGTGTCCCCAACGATAAGGATTGAATCGCGCATTTATCAGAATAACTTAAAATATCCATCCCGGCTGGTGCGGTCTTTACTTCAGCACTATGCCATTGCAGGCAATGCATTTTGTCAGGCATGTTTTTCAAGCAGGGGCTTTGTTTGCCTGTCTCAGTTTTATAAATTGGCATAACACCAACTTCAGGGAAAGTTCCCAAGCCAACCTCGCCACCAAGCGCATCGGCTAATAATTGGTGTCCAAGACAAATTCCAACATACGGCATTTTTAATTCATTCACAGCTTTTTGGATAGCGGCTTTTTCATTAATCAACCATGGGTATTTTGCTTCTTCCCAGACATCCATCGGACCGCCCATCACCCACAGCGCATCGTAAGCTTTTAAATCGGGGATCTGCTCACCTTCATCAAGTTCGATAACATGCAAATCAATACCGTCTTCCTTAAAAAAATCAAGGAATATGCCCGGGTGTTCAATGCGAAGATGTTGAAAAACCAGTATGCGTTTGATATCCATGTCTTACGTTATCAGGTTCAATAACACTTTGCGAAAATCTGTGTGCACAGGCTGCCAACCTGTACGTGAGATTGTTATTTTATTATCACATTGTCGACCCAAACCACGTGTATTCCCATCATGATGAAACTTCGGTTCAGGTTGTTTTAATTGTTTCGCTAAAAAAGAGTAATAATCGTAACGCCTTATCGGGTTCCCATCACAAGCTAGCTCAATTGACTCAGGGCTCTCTATCTCAGAAATCTGTTTTACTAATCGTGCGCCATCATCAACATGAATCAAATTAAGCCAGCCATCAGGGTGCCCGTTAATAATATGATTACTCGTTATCGCGTTGCGCCCAATCACGCGATCAGGGCCATAGAGTCCGGCTAACCGAATTACCAAACCAGTTTCCATATTTTCTAACCAATCTCGTTCTAACAAGTATTGTCGTTCTGCTCTTAGACTGTCTATTTTTACTTCGCTATCTGCATCAACGACTCGCTCAACATTACCGTATACAACCGTTGAAGAAATCATAATTGATTTTTTTATATCGAGCTGACAGAGTCGTTTAATAAAATCAGGAAAAACTGTGCGATCTACCTTGCTAGGAGGCACCATAAAGTAAATTATTACAGTTTGTTTTTCTGGTAACTCATTTATGTTTTTCCAACTTGACTCATCATTTATATCAATAACTAATCGGCGTCTATTTTCTTTTTCAACATCATGGATTGAGTTTTCTGATCTATGCGTAAACCAACAATATTGATTATGCAATAGATGAAGCAGACTATGGCCTAAATAACCACAGCCAATAATAAGGTTTATTGAACTCATAACATTGAGTAATTAATTTACAATGGAAAATAGTTTTGTGAAATGTTACTTATCATGCATGCTGCATGCTAATTTTGTTATTATTTTAAATATGTATGTAGATCTGTCCAGCCTGCATCGGGTTCAAAACGATCGCCATATTTCTGAGCATACAATTCCAGTTCACGCCTTGTTTCACTAATCCCACGATCCTCCAGATAATGCATTGGCCCACCACTAAAAGGAGCAAACCCTGTCCCGAATATCATTCCAGCATCAAGTAAAGCTGCACTATCAACTATCTCTTCACGCATACAGGCCACACATTCGTTTAGTAATCTTAAGATCATTCTGTCCTGAATTTCTTTTTCTGATAAGGGTGAACTTGTTTCTTTTTTGTCATACACAGGCTTACCTTTATTATATTTATAAAAACCTCTGCCTGACTTTACCCCCAGACGCCCTTCTTCAATCATTGAAGGTAAAATACTCGGCATTGGCATACCTAAAGCCTTTGACAATATCAACGCAACCGAATGACAAATATCAAGGCCAACTGTATCAGCTAAAAGTATCGGACCCATAGGCATACCAAAACTTGTCGCGGCATCATCGATAAACCTCATTGGCACACCTTCATTGTGTAGTTCGACAGCCTCTAGCAAATAAGGTAACAGAATTCGATTAACCAGAAATCCCGGTGAACTTTTTGCCGGCAGAGGCAGGCGATCAATGGCACGAACAAAACTAATACCTTTTTGATGTTGCGCTTGATTGGTGATATCTGCTTTTAACACCTCGACCAATTGCATCTTGGCCACGGGATTAAAAAAATGTAGTCCAATCAACCGTGATGGATCTTCCAGGTGATTTGCAATATCTTCCAAAGCGAGACTAGATGTGTTTGTTGCAAGCACTGCATTATTTTTCAGACGTGGTTCTATCTCTTTATAAAGCGCTACTTTTGTATCCAAATCTTCTATGATCACTTCAATTACGACATCAGCATGTTCTAGACCATAACTTTTATGATCCGGAATCAAGCGATCTTTGGCAGACTGTCTTTCGTATTTGTCTTTAATCCGCCGTGTAAAAAGTTTATTTGCACGTTGCATCGCCGACTCAATATATTCAGGCGCACGGTCCTGCAAAGTCACTCGCATTCCTTTTAGCGCACACCATGCGGCAATATCACCACCCATAACACCAGCACCGATGACATGTACATGGCATAACTCAAAGTCAGTCTTATCAGCAGCTAAACCTTTTAACTGTTCCTGTAGCATAAATACCCTGACAAGCCGTTTTGTGGTTGGATGCATAAATAATTTTGCAATCGATTCGGCCTCACCCTTCATCATGATTTGATCGTTGCCGCCTTTAGTTTTCCATAAATCAATCAATGCAAATGGGGCAGGGTAGTGTTGTTCACTTACTTTCTTTGACGTTTGTTGTCTCATATACCGTGCTAACAACGATCGAACCAAAGATGTATTGACTACTTTCGCTAAAATGTCTTTTCGTTTTAATTTCGGTTTGTTATTGATCAACTTTGCCGCTGCTGATCTTAAGTGCCTACGTGGCATAGCATCATCAACAATACCAAGCCGTTTTGCTCTCCGTGCATTCAGGCTCCGTCCCGTTAACATAATTGGCATTGCGGACAACGCACCTATGAGACGTATGAGCCTTACACTACCACCAAAACCCGGGTGAATACCTAATAATACTTCCGGCAAACCGATACGTGCAGGTTCATCATCACAAACGATCCGATAATCACAAGCCAATGCCAACTCCAGACCACCACCAAGACAAAAGCCATGAATTGCTGCCACTGTAGGAACAGCAAATGCCTCAATCCGATTAAACATTGACTGTCCAACTTCGATACTTTCTTTGACTTGGGCCTCGGTATCAACACGCGCAAATGCCTTAACATCGGCACCAGCAATAAAACCGGTTTTTTTATTCGATAAAAAAACCAGACCAGCGGGGGGATCCTTTAGCAAATCATCCATAGCCGCATCAAGATCAACAAACATCTCTGCTGATAAAACATTGGTGGCGCTATCCGCTTGATCGAAGTAAAGCCATGCTATGCCCTCAGCATCACGCTCAACATAAATATTTGTATACTCACGCCGTTCTTGTTTCTTATTATTACTAAGCATCTATATGCTCCAGCAACATGGCACCACCTAGTCCGCCGCCGATGCAAAGAGAAGCAATACCTCTTTTGGAATTAGTACGCTGTAACGTTTTCAACATATGTAAAACAATTCGGGCTCCGCTCGCGCCGACGGGATGCCCTAAACTGATACCACCACCATCAACATTAAGTCGTTCTTGATCAATCTCGCCTACAGCACTGCTCCTATCCAGTTCATGACGACAAAATTCTTTATCTGCCAAGGCCCGAGTACATGCCAATACTTGTGCGGCAAAGGCCTCGTTAATTTCCCAATAATCAATATCGTCAATACCGAGTTTATTATTTTTCATTAAAGCTGATGCTGCATAAGCCGGCCCCAACCCCATTTCTGTTGGTGACAACCCGACCCAGTCACAATCAACAATTCTACCTAATGGTGACAGCTTATGTTGCTTAACGGCTGCTTCACTAGCTAACAATACCCATGCGGCTCCATCTGTTACCTGCGCGCTATTGCCTGCGGTTACTAACCCATGATGTCGATCAAAGACCGGTTTAAGCCTGGCTAATGAGTCGAGGTTACTATCCGGTCTGACGCCGTCATCTGCGGCATAAGATTTACCCTCCTGATCATAAATAACTTCAACTTCATCTAGCCGACCATCTTCTTGTGCTGCGGCCAAACGTTGATGGCTTCTAACTGCATACGCATCCATCTCTTCCTTGCTTATATTAAACCGACTGGCAAGTATCTCAGCTGTCTTGCCCATCGATAAACCAACAACAGGATCGGTTAAACCTATAAGCAATGAAATAACTGGTTTTAAATGCCCCGGCCTGAGTTTGGCTAATGCCAATATTTTTTGCCCAACACTTTTTGCTTGATAAAGATCACATATTAAATTAACCATTGAATGGTTAAGCATTAATGGCGCCTGACTCATCGCCTCGACGCCACCGGCAAGTATCATATCGGCATAACCATTTGTGATATTGCGAAAAGCAGTATCAACTGCTTGTAGACCTGAGCCACAATTTCGTTGCACGGTCCAGGCAGGCACCGCGTCACCACACCCTAGTCGTAATGAAACAACTCGAGCTATATTTGCTTCATTTGCCGCCGCACCTACACACCCCAGAATCACCTCATCAAGTTTCTCAGAAGAAAAAGGTTGTCGTAGCATCAAGGGCTGCGCTGATTGTAAAGCCAGATCTGCCGCTGTAAATTTTCCTGGGCGGCCTCGCGCACGTAAGAAAGGTGTACGCGCGCCATCAACAACGTAAACGTTCTGTTTATTCCTCGTGTTTCCGCTCCGCATTAACTAACTCCCACAAAGCTTATTTGTGAAGTAATACGTACTGTGCTATTTATTTTCATATACATCAAGATTATTATTAACTCAGCCCGCTTTTTTTACGGCTGCTCTTAAAGATGTTCTTTATGTATTACACCCTCTGAAAGTTTCTCGATATATTCCATAATAACCTTGTGAGTTTCCCCTTTATCTTCGTACAAAATACCGTGTCGACTCGACTCTATTTCAACATAATCAACATCGGCATTAACCAAGCCATCTTTTAAAACCCTGGCACTATCAGGCACTACAACTGGATCATTTGTCGATTGCATCAAAAGGCAAGAACAATGAATGCTATCGAGGCGATGGCTAAGCACATGATTCATGCGTACCAGTTCATAAAGACCTCTAACAGGAATGTTTCTGTAATTTACGCGTATATGCTCAGGACTGTTACTTCGGTAATGTACGACACCTTCAAATGATGAGTTCCAACGCATAAGCCGTGACATTCCATGTAAGAATGGAACGAATCTCATAGTCTTGTTTTGAAATTTGACCGGCGCGTTTATCGCAACTACACCCGCGAGGCTTGGTGGATGCTCAGAGGCAAAGATTAAAGATAATGCCCCGCCGGTAGAAAAACCAACGACGCACACTCTATCAACGTGTGTACCTAGAGTTTCGTAACCTCGTTGAACAACACGTAACCATTCTTCCCAGTTACGTTCACGCAGATCAACAGGGGAGGTACCATGCCCGGGTAAGCGTACACCATAAACCGGATATCCTGCGGCAACAAGTTTATCTGAGAAGGGTTTCATCTCGGCAGGTGAAGCAAGGAAACCATGCACAAGGACGACACCGATGTCGTGCCGACTTTCTTCAGGAATAATATAAAATGGACGACCACTTTCTGTCGCCGTCTCATGTTTATTTATTTCATCAAAGCGTGGCTTACTATAGTAAAAATGGTTCCAGTCATAACATCGTAGCTCATCATCAAAATGGAGTTCGGCCAGCACAACATCACTTATTAACTGATGTTCGTTTAATGCTCGACTTATTGCAGCTACAGCATTATCAACTGGTGCCATTTCATTTACGTAAACCTGTATTGTATTTTCAATACGAACAGAATCAGATTCAAAACCTTCGTTTAACTTTTTAAGAAATTTTAGCTTGCCGCGTTTTAATTCAATCAATCCATTCTCAGAGGCAATCTCAAGAAACTGTTTCAATGGTTTTTTTCTACCGACAACAAGATCGGCATAGGCTTCAGGGTTTTTCAAGCTTCTATGCAAATGTACGCTTGATTGTTGCTGAACATATTTTATGGCCAGGTACACAATTAAATAAAACTTTTTTGCTTCTATCTCAGTTACATTCTTATCTACCAGATCCAGTACTATGTATGATGCAATATGACTTAAATTGATCGTTATCTCTTGATAGATACCATGCATGTATTTGTCTCGTATCCTTTCACTACTCCGTCGTATAGTCCCCCTGATTATTTTTTCAACCCAAGGACGGTTTAATCCTTCCAGTGTAAAAAAATCTTCTACTGTATTTAAATTACGCGCCAGATACTTTTGCAGGTTTCGTTCCCACCAACGCCGTCCTTCAGCTAAATCAACCGGTTTGCCTAGACGCATATCCATGTCCGTATTTTTTAATAATAAATTTGCTTCTATTATCAATTCTTCATTCACTCTGGGACTGAGTTCTGCACTCAAAAAACCAGCGCCCTTGTTCAAAAAATTGTCACTGGTATTGATTGGATAGAAGGTGATATTGCCGGGGATTATTTTTGTCGATCGTCGCGCAGAAAATAGCAAATGTTCTCTATTTTTAAGTCCCAACATGGCAACCCAGGCATCAATGCGTTTCCAATCTTTAGCTTCTTCTGCTGTATGCACAGCGAGCTTGAAAGTATCAACTGCGGTAGCCAAGACTGCCGCACCAGCATGATGTTTTCTATATGCCCCTGTCTTTCGCGAGTAAACCATAAATTTACCCTTATCATTCATAACGCGCCTGTCCTTAATCATTCCGCCTTCAGGAAAGATAATTACCTTACGTCCACGAATAATTTCTGCCACCAACATTGGCAACAACTCATCATGATCATTAGGAATGACACCGACACGAGAAAGGTACTTACTGAACGATTCGTTACCTTTAAATAGCGTTTTCTTTGCTATGCATCGACAAAAAGCACCGGTTTCCCGGTAAATCAAATAATGCGGCAGGAATGTTTCTATATGGGCAAAGTGATTAAAGAGAAAGATCTCGCCCTGCGCCAACAACGCAGGGTCACCATGTAGCTTGATATTAATGCCAAGCATTTTTCTGAGTCGACTAAAAAGCCTGACCGTCCACTCATACGTTGGAGCATGTAACACATACTCTTCTTTCATTGAAGACCTACCTTCCTTAGTCATTTGAACTGAATCAATCTACATGACTTTTCTCATAATATAGGCACTAACGCAATTAATGTGCCTATTTTCTATATAAAGCATATTCGAGCAGCCAAGTCCTTTTCAACCCTTCATATTTGTATGTTTTTTCAAAAAAGCACGTTCTTGGTACAGATCCTGAATATAAATACAGCATTAGCTAGTTACAAATAACGATTAACATGGAGGTGCCGCAAGTGCCAAACACTCAGGACTATCTGGTCAATGTTGCAGAATTAATTACCCTTCCGGATATATACATTGCGATTAAAGAGACGATCGAGAGCCCGGAAAGCAATATGAATGATCTTGCTCAGATCATTTCGATCGACCCAGCAATATCGACAAGGCTTTTGAAAATTGCCAATAGCCCTTTTTATGGACAAGCGTCAGGTGTTGACAGCTTGCATAAGGCCGTCTCATTACTGGGAACCAAGACCATACATGACACAGTTTTAGCGATTACCCTCTCCCACGTATTTCAATCAATGCTAGATGTGAATTTTGATGTGCCCGGGTTTTGGCAAAATTCCATCATGCGCGGCGTAGTAGCTAAGTCATGCGCAACAGAATTAAAAATTAACGATCCCGACAGGTTATTTATTTTGGGTTTACTTTCTAATATAGGCCATATGATTATGGGCATTCGTGACCCGATTTTGATGCAAAAGGTGATTACTCAACAGCAAAAAACCGGCTACCCTATTCATCTTTTTGAACGATCTACTTTTGGGTTTGATTATGCCGAGCTAGGTGCAGATATACTTGAAGGTTGGTCTATTCCCAGCTCAATTATTTCCGGTATTCGTTACCAGAATTGTCCCGAGATAGCACCTGAATTTAAGCAAGAAGCAGCTGTTGTTTATTGTGCAGGACGTTTACGGCCGGATGAAGATCAATTCCCCACTATGATCGACTATGAAACACTAACACAATCGAATATTGACAGTTTTGACTATGATCATGTTCGCAACGAGGCAAAACACCTCTATATCGAAGCCTTATCCTTATTACCTATACCCCAGTTAAAAGTGGCTGTCTGATATCCCACGAATGACGAGTGTTCCCTCGGATACAGACAATAGGTATACTTTTGTTCCTTAAATATAGAAACACCGAATTTTGAGTCACACCTTTGGGGATAAATTGATGAGTAAAGAACAAGATAAACTATTTTTCAGAAACTTTTCACTGGCACTTGGCATTATAGCCGTAATGATGGTGGTATTTTTCGTTGTTGCACAGTTTGCCGCTTCAGACGATGAAGCAGAAGCTAAAATACGTTCAGCAAAAGTAGCCGAAGTTACTGAACCGGTAGGACAGGTCACAGCTGTTGGAGACGAAATAGAAGTTGCTGTGGAAGAAGCAGTTGTCGAAGAAGCTCCAGCGAACGAGGAAGCAAGTGGAGATATTGGCAAAACCGTCTTTGAGAGTGTTTGTATGGGTTGTCATGGAATAGCCGCTATGGCTGCAATGATTCCCCAAGCAGGTGATGCCGCCGCATGGGCTCCGCGTATAGAGAAAGGTATTGAGACCTTATATGACAATGCAATTAATGGATTCCAGGGCGAGATGGGCATGATGCCAGCTAGAGGAATGAACCAATCACTTAGCGATGATGAAGTTAAGGCAGCGGTTGACTACATTATTCAGCAAGTGCAATAAGTCTTTTAGATCCTTCAAACAAAGGGAGCTCTTGGCTCCCTTTGTTTTATGTACAAGATACACCTCAGGATCCCCTTAATCTTCCTAGGCCCATCCAGACGGCCGCGACTACTTCAGCCTTAAGCTGTTCTGGTAAGATTCTTCGGAGAATTCATCCCAGCCCGCGTAGGCCGCTCGAAAGCGCTCATACTCCTCATATACCTTTTTGAACGCTGGGTTAGCCGCCGCTTCTTCATCAAGCGTTTCCTTGGTCAAATGCTTAAAGCCAGACAAGACCTCTTCTGGAAACTCAAGGATCTGAATATTTTGTTTCTTCTTAAGCTCGGTTAATGCCTGCTGGTTGTTATATTCCATCTGCGCATAGATCCATTCACTGGTAGCCGCAGCGGCAGTCTCAATAATCTTTTGTAAATCTTTTGGTAGTAAAGACCATTTTGATTCATTGATCATCAGCTCAAAGACCGTGCCCGGCTCATGCCAGCCAGGATAATAATAATAGTTAGCTGCACGATTAAGTCCTAGTCGCGTATCATGAAACGGGCCAACCCATTCAGTGGCATCAATCGTCCCACGTTCCAAGGCCGTATAAACCTCGCTCCCCGCCATTAAAACAGGGTTACCACCTGCTTTTTTAAATACCTTTCCACCCAAACCCGGGATACGCATACGTAATCCTTTAATGTCGGCCATTGAATTAATCTGCTTGTTAAACCATCCTCCCATTTGCACCCCGGTATTACCCATTGGGAAGACAATTAAGTTAAATGGTTTGTAGATCTCGTTCCAAAGTTCCAGACCACCCGCATTATATAACCAGGCATTCATCCCTTTTGCCGTCATACCAAATGGTACTGATGAAAAGAATTGCGCCTCGGGGACCTTCCCCGCCCAGTAATAAGGTGAGCCGTGTCCCATCTCCACTACACCATTTGAAACCGCATCAAATACCTGCAGTGCAGGGACTAGTTCACCACCAGCATAGACATGAATGTCCATACGATCATTACTCATCGTACGCACATCATCAGCAAATCTCTCAGCGCCTACCTGAAAGATCGGAAAATTAGCTGGCCAGGTAGTCACCATCTTCCACTTAAACTTTTTAGAGAGATCAGTACTGGCTTCGCTACTAACTCCGGACTCAGATGCGCCACCACAAGCCGTTAAAAATAATGTTAGTAATACATATAAAATGATATTGCGTTTGTTCATAAATAATTTTTACCTTTAATAAATGCTCTATACCAGTAATACAATCTCTTGTTATGGTTTCAAACCACAGAGACCCTATCTATTTCCCAATATTTTAATTGAACTTCATCGAATTGTTGCTCAAGTGCTTCCAGTCCATTCTCTGCTATATATTCACGTTCAGCACCGCTTATAGGCATTAAGCAAGCAACACGAGTGCGATCCATCGGGATCAACTCAAGTGTTTGATCAAACGAATATGGCAATGAGACTAACCAATTATCGCAAACAGAACCCTCTAACCAAGGTTCACCGATAGGCACTGTCGCGGTATATTCAAGGCCGTGTTGCGAATGAAAGTAAGTCACCATCGCAAGCATTTGCACCATACGTTCCGTCTCAATGGGAGAAATAACAATGAATTCGTATCGACCTGCTGTTTCATGATTGATTTTCGAAGTGCCAACCGAACAATAAACCCATTGGTCACACTTCTTACCGGGTGAAAACCTTATCACCTGAAACTCAGGGATAATGTCTTTAATAGGCCCGGTATCCCAAGTCAGCAACTCAAAGTCATGCCCTTCAAAATAAGACTTAAAATGTTCGGTAATATTTTCTATCTCTGACGCCATGACTTCTCCTTCTATGACTAATTATAATTTTTAAGAATGAGCTAGTTTATTCGAGCACGAGGCGCAATGCTTTTTGAGAAGCGGAGTTGACATTAAGTCAATGAGCATCGCAAAAAGTATTGTAACGCCTAGCAAATTTTTTGCTCCTGCACCAACAGTAGGCGCTTTATGCGAAATTTGTATTTCCACCTTCCATCGCGATCATCGGATGAAATAGCCATTGTTAAGCGGGTTGGAGGTTTGCGTAACTCGCAACCAACCACTTGCTCCCCGCTTGTTCAAAGTTAACCTGTATCCGCATATGTCCACCACTACCCTCAAGATTGAGTACAATGCCTTCACCAAACTTGGCATGAGTTACACGCTGCCCAAGAGATAATGACCCATCGCTACCTGGTGCTGAGACTTCGCTCTTACTAAACAGCGATTCAGTAACACTACCCCCGAGACGAATGTCGTTAAGCAACTCGGAAGGGATTTCATCTATAAACCGTGACGGCGATGGATAGTAATCAGAACCATGCATCCGACGGTGCTGTGCATGAGTTAGTGTTAATGTTTGTTTCGCTCGTGTAATACCGACATAACAAAGCCGGCGTTCTTCTTCTAGCTGAACCAAGTCTTCACTACTGCGCTGATGCGGAAATAATCCCTCTTCCATACCGACAAGGTACACGTCGGGGAACTCTAAACCCTTTGCAGAATGTAAAGTCATCATATGCACACAGTCAGAACTATCTCCTGCCTGGGTCTCGCCTGACTCTAATGCCGCATGAGCCATAAAAGCTGATAACGCATCCATCTCGGCCAATTCTTCATCGTCGCCTATTTCAAACTCACCTGCTGCTGTGACCAGTTCTTCCAGATTCTCAACCCTGGCCAGACCTTTTTCACCTTTCTCTTTTTTAAAGTGCTCAATTAATCCGCTTAATTGTATAACCTGATCGACATGTTCGTTTAAAGTTGACTCAGATTCAGCGGCGGTCATTTTCTGAATCAGCTTAACAAAATGCTCCAACGCATTTAAAGCGCGCGCACTCATTAACTTATGCTCAACAATATGTTGAGCTGCTTTCCACAAAGAGCAATTATCTCTTCTTGCTGTATCCCGTAGTTCTTCAACTGTCCGATTACCAATGCCGCGTGTCGGGGTATTAATAATCCGTTCAAACGAGGCATCATCATCTTTAAAACGAGCAAGACGCACATAGGCGAGTGCGTCTTTAATCTCGGCACGTTCATAGAATCGCATACCACCATAAACACGATATGGTATACGCGCCTGCATTAGTGCTTCTTCTATGACACGCGATTGAGCACTGACACGATATAAAATAGCGTAATCATTAAACGCTTTACCTTGATCCGGTGCCTGACGAATTTGATCTATAACGTAACGTGCTTCATCGGTTTCGTTATAGGCCATATAGACACCAATGCGATCACCGTCTTCACCATCAGTCCAAAGGTCTTTACCTAATCGCGCATTATTATTTGCGATCAACTTATTAGCCGCCTTTAAGATGGTTGCTGTTGAACGATAATTTTGCTCAAGTTTTATTAACTTCGTGTTATCAAAGTCCCGTTCAAAGGCCTGCATGTTTTCAACACGGGCGCCTCTCCAACTGTAAATAGATTGATCATCATCACCGACAGCAAATAAGGTGCTGTCTTTACCTACTAACAGTCTTAGCCAACTATATTGCAGCGTATTGGTATCTTGAAACTCATCAACCAAGACATGCTTAAACCGGTGTTGATAATGTTCACGGATAGCGCCTTGTTCACGAAACAACTCAAAGGTGCGTAATAATAATTCTGCAAAATCAACCAGGCCCGATCGTTCACACGCATCTTGATAGGATTTATAGATCTGTACCATTTGCGCAATAGTCACATCACCATGGTCATCAATATGATCTGGTCGAAGACCTTCATCCTTACGCGCATTGATAAACCACTGTGCTTCCCTTGGCGGATATTGCGATTCATCTATCATCATCGAGCGTATTAAACGGCGGATCATGCGGAATTGATCTTCGCTGTCTATGATCTGAAAACTCTGCGGCAAACCCGCTTCTTGCCAATGTGCACGCAATAAACGATGCGCCAAACTGTGGAAAGTCCCGACCCACATGCCTCTAATTGATTGGCCTAGTAAATTTTCAATTCGAGTGCGCATTTCTGCCGCGGCTTTATTCGTGAAGGTTACCGCCATAATACTATATGGGCTTGCCTGATCCGTTTCTATATACCAGGCAATCCGATGCACTAATACCCGGGTTTTGCCACTACCGGCACCCGCTAGTACCAACATATTGCCAGCTGGCGCACCAACAGCTTCGCGTTGATCTGTATTTAAGGGGTCGAGCACGTGAGAAATATCCATGGAACGGATTGTACGCAAAACCATCAGACTATTGAATTAAACTGCTAAATGAATCTAACTGAATGTTAGAATACTGACTTTACAAAGTATTAAATAATAAATAATTATGGAAGCTAACAACTCAAGCGCGTTATCTGATAACCGTGATGAACTCATCCGCATCATTGATTCTGTTTTAACACAGGCGAAGGCATTGGGCGCCACTTCGGCAGAGGCCGATATTGGTACTGGTTCTGGCTTATCTGCCAATGTTCGTAAAGGCGAGATCGACAAGCTCGAATATGAACGCGATAAGGGACTCGGGATTACTGTTTATATCGACGGGCAAAAGGGGAATGCAAGCAGCTCCGACTTTAGTGAGGCCGCACTGAAAGAGTCTGTACAAGCAGCAATCAGAATTGCACAACATGCCAGTCGTGACAATTGTGCCGGCCTAGTAGAGCCCGAACTCATGGCAACAGAAGTCCCTGATCTTGATTTGTATCACCCGTGGTCTATTTCACCTGAGGCCGCTATTAATCTGGCCATTGAATGTGAACAAGCGGCATTTGCCTGCGACAAACGAATTTCTAACTCTGATGGGTCTGTGGTCAGCACCTATTCAGGTATCAACCTATATGGAAATACCAATGGTTTTATCGATGGCTGGAACTGGTCGAGCCACACTATCGATTGCACGGTCATTGCCGAAGATAAAAATGGTATGCAACGTGATGGCTGGTATAGCAAGACGCGCGACTTTAATGATCTGGAGTCCATCAAAGACATTAGCAAAGAGGCGGTAAGAAGAACTGTGTCCCGATTAGGAGCTCGTAAACTCTCCACCCGACAGGTTCCAGTTATCTTTGAAGCGCCGGTCGCATCGGGGCTTTTCTCAGCATTTATCACGGCTATTGCTGGTGGCAGTCTCTATCGCCGGGCCAGTTTTTTGCTGGACAAAAAAGGTGAACAAGTATTTGCAGACCATATCAATATACGTGAACAACCACATGTAAAAAAGGCCTTGGGCAGTGCTCCGTTTGATAACGACGGTGTTGCTACCAGGGCACGCGACATTATTAAAGACGGCATACTTCAGGACTATGTATTGAGTGGTTACTCCGCACGAAAGCTTGGATTACAAACCACAGGTAATGCGGGCGGGGTACATAACCTTATTATTGAGTCAGGGCAAAATAATCTAGACAATATGATCAAGGAAATGAATACCGGTTTATTGATAACCGACATGATTGGCTTTGGCGTTAATCAAGTGACCGGGGACTATTCGCGTGGTGCATCTGGTTTCTGGGTAGAAAACGGCGAACTGGCTTATCCCGTTGAAGAGATCACTGTCGCCGGAAATTTAATCGATATGTATCAGAACATTACCAGTATCGGTAATGATATTGACCCACGAGGAAATGTATTGACCGGTTCTGTCATGATCGATGCTATGACTATTGCAGGAGAATAATTGATTCTGGATCTCTCAATTGATCGACCTTGAATTATGATTATTATTTTCAAAATAGAACATTATCTTATGTTAAACAACCACCTATTGGGTAATCCTGCCTACCCATATGATTGCACGTTTTTTAGGCTCATTTGCTTGACAGCAAAAACTTTACATAGCACGACTATGCGCAGCTTTTTAGTCGGTGCAACTAGGCCTAAAAAACGCACACTCAAATGGATTCAACTAAGAGATTCAGAATAACCATGAACATGAATGAAGACATTAATTCATCATCCGCTAATACTGCCAAGCTTGATAATGCTATTAATGCCATTGGCGAAATAATTCTCGGCAAGAATACTGCCATTAAACTGGCGTTGGCCTGCATAATAGCTAAAGGTCATTTACTAATAGAAGACACACCGGGTGTTGGAAAAACAACACTCGCACACACACTTGCTAAAGTATTGGGCCTGAATTACCAACGTATTCAATTTACCAGCGACTTGTTACCGGCAGATATCCTCGGCGTTTCAGTTTATAACCGCGATACCAGCAAGTTTGATTTCCATCCGGGCCCTGTTTTTTCTAATGTCTTGCTTGCGGATGAAATCAATCGCGCAACACCAAGAACACAAAGTGCATTGTTAGAAGCCATGGCAGAGTTTCAAGTCACTACCGACAACGAAACCAGAACGCTACCTGAACCATTTTTTGTCATTGCCACACAGAACCCACAGAACCAGATAGGCACCTATCCATTACCTGAGTCTCAGCTGGATCGTTTCCTCATGCGAATAGAATTGGGTTATCCAGATAATAACGCTGAACGTGAATTATTAAATGGCAAGGATCGAAAAGAGTTGTTGGAAAATATCCAGCCTATATTGTCCGGCGACGAACTAATACCAATACAAAAACAGTTAGAACATATACATGCTGCAGACGCCATACTTGACTACCTGCAAGACTTGCTTGAATTCAGTCGCAACTCTGGCAACTACTTGCATGGTCTATCACCACGCGCAGGTATTGCGATGTTGAGTGCGGCAAAAGCATGGGCATTGATTCACTCGCACCAACATGTATTACCAGAAGATATACAAGCCATCTTGCCTAGCGTGATTGGTCATCGACTTCAGTTTGTTCATGAAGTTTCAGATAAACAGGCATTACAACCTGCGCAACATTTAATCCAAAACGTTCCGATTCCCTAAGCATGGGAGTGTCGGTTGTATTAGAACGCCTACCTGCTAACCCTTCCGGCAGGACGAGAATCGTATCAAACCAACTTAAACGCCAACGCGTTTACATATTCCCATCACTGCAAGGCTGGCTATATACAGTGATGTTAATCGTTATGTTATTAGGCGCCATAAACTACAACAACAGCATGGCATTTATGCTTTGTTTTTTACTAGCAAGTCTTGGCCTGATTTGTATGATTCATACTTATCGCAATCTGGCAGGCTTGGTACTAACCGCTGCGAGCCCCAAACCCGTCTTTGTTGGGCAACAAGCTCTATTTCCCATACAACTCGATAATCGCCAGAGCCTGGCAAGGTACTCTATACAATTAGAATCATATGAGACTGTAAAAAGATTGTTTCGTAAAAGGAAACCACGCCATATTATTTCAGTCAGCGTTGAGGCAGACAAGCCTTTAACCAGTTACTACCCGGTAGAAACTAATCATCGTGGCGTACTGAAGTTAGAACGCCTGAAGCTATCCACAAGTTTTCCATTGGGCCTCTTTAGTGCATGGGCATATTTCGAGCCTGAATTCTATTGTCTGATCTACCCCGCCCCCAAGGGTAATAAACAATTACCGCCGCATACATTACAAAAAGAAAACGCCAACTATGGACTGCAATCAGGAACAGATGATTTTGCGGGTTTTAGAAAATACCGGTCTGGTGATCAGGTCAACTCTATCGCATGGAAAGCATTTGCAAGAGAGCAGGGATTATTGATAAAGCAATTCAGCGGCAAGGGGTCACAAACATTAATACTTAGTTGGGGTACTGTTTCCTATATAACCGATGTTGAGTCAAGATTATCGCAATTATGTTATTGGGTGCTGCTTGCTGAAAAGTCATTGATTCATTATGGCTTAGAGATCCCCGGTATAAAAATTGATCCCGACCTGGGTACACATCACAAAGAACATTGTCTTGAAGCATTAGCACGTTACGGAAGACAGTAATGACGAAACCAGCACTAAATATTAATGAAGTTTTGTGGCTAGCAACCGGGGTCGCGTTAGCCAGTTTTCCACATTGGCAACGCTTGGCAATATGGATCCCAATCTTACATATAGGTTTATTACTAGCACGTATTTATATACCACTCCGCCTGCCTTTATTTTGGACGAATAAAAAAGCCACTATCAATATCGTGCGTTTGTTCCTAATGATTGGTGGTGTCTTTACTATCTATAACAGCTATGGAACGCTAGCAGGACGTGATGTAGGTATCGCATTATTAGTGATGCTCGCTGCGTTTAAGGTTTTTGAAAGCAAGTCTAAGCGCGATTATTACATCTGTGCCTATCTTGGCTATTTTCTGATCATCACAAACTTCTTTTACAGCCAGACTATTCCAACGGCGGCATATATGCTGATTGTTATCATTATAATGACTGCCGGATTAATTAATTTTAATGATACAGAGCAACAACTCACTTTGTTGCAACGTTTTAAATTTTCATCAACACTTTTAATTCAATCGATACCGATTTTACTAGTATTGTTCGTATTGTTTCCGCGTATAAATGGCCCGCTATGGGGCCTACCCAAAGATGCCTACACTGGCACCACTGGAATCAATGATCAAATGTCACCTGGCTCTATCAGTAAGCTTGTACAATCAAGTGAAGTGGCCTTTCGTGTCTCTTTTGAAGACGAGATCCCTGAACAATCTTCACTCTATTGGCGAGGTCCAGTCCTTTGGCAAACAGATGGACGAAAATGGATTCCAGGAAAACCTGGATCGAACAGAGATCCTGCGCCAATAGAATTTACAGGCGAAGCACTGCACTATGATGTCACCATCGAACCTACAAATAAAAGATGGTTGTTTGGCCTTGAAATGGTTTCGACACCGCCTGAAAATACCTATTTAACCCATGACTACCAATTAAAAACCCGCAAAGCACTACAGGCTCGAAAAGCATTTACCTTAACTTCCCACAGTTCATATAGGCTGGGGACAAAAAATGACAACGACCTGGAGCGGGGGCTGCTCTTGCCTGAAACCAATAACCCTAAAACCCGCGAGCTCGCGTCAAAATTACGTGACGAGTTTCGTGAGCCTGACTTAATTCTTACTGCCGCCCTTGAATGGCTAAAACAGGAAAGTTTCGTTTACACACTTCAACCTCCATTAATGGTTGAAGATATGGTCGATGAGTTTTTATTTGATAAGCAACAGGGGTTTTGTGAGCACTATGCCTCTGCGTTTACTATATTAATGCGTGCCGCTGGAATTCCGGCGCGCGTGGTGACCGGCTACCTGGGTGGAGAAACCAATCCAGTGGGCAATTATTTAATTGTGCGACAATATCACGCGCATGCATGGGCAGAGGTATGGCTTGAAGACCAAGGCTGGATTCGCATTGATCCAACCGCGATAGTATCACCAACACGGATAAATGAAGGTATAGAAAATATCATCCCCCAGGCAATTATTGATGTACCGCTTGGACTGAAAAGCAACGCCACAGCAAAACGGCTTTGGCAACAATTACGTAATACTGCTGACATGGTCAACTATCAATGGGCTCAATGGGTATTAGGTTATGGTCCGGAACGACAAAAACTTTTTATAAAAAAGTTTGGTTTTAAGTCAATTGACTGGAAACAACTGACCTTTGCATTATTTATTTTTCTTGGCACTATAATTGCTCTTATTGCTGCTTATATACTTAACAAAACTTCTAAATCAACCGAACCTGCAAAAATGTATTATGATGCTTTCTGTAATAAATTGGCGAAGACGGGAACACCCAGAAAACCGTATGAAGGCCCACTTGATTTTGCGGAACGTGTTTCAAAGTTACACTTTGATCTTGAAAGTGAAATAAAACATATAACGGATTTATATATAAACATTCGCTACTATTCTGACAATAAAAAAATACTACAATTTAAGGCGGCAATAAAATCCTTCTCTCCGAAAAAGATAACGACGAACTGAACAGCGACATTGATAGCAAAGCACCGTCGTTATCAGAATCAGATATTGGCGAGCAAGAATTATTTAATGATGTCGACTTCATCTCAATTATGCCGCTTCTCTCTGATTGCAATATCAGGAATATTGCTAATCATGAAACAATAATAAAAGCAGGCGAAATAAACAATAACGTTTATTTAATATTATCTGGTGAATTCAATGTTCACCTGACACCAGGATGTGTTGATCCGGTAACGGTGCTTAAGCCTGGCCAGAGCATAGGCGAGATAGCGATTATTGACCATCAACCTGCATCCGCCTATGTCTCTGCAATCAAAGAATCGCGCGTAGTTGTTATTGACGAAGAAGTCATGTGGTCATTAATAGGCAGTTCGCATGCGATTGCAAATAACTTGCTCGTTGTTTTGTCACAACGCTTACGACATGGCAATTCTGTTATTAATAAAATAAAAGGCTTGCTAAAAGAATATGAACATCACGCGACAGTTGATGCACTTACTAGCCTTTATAACCGTCGTTGGCTGGATAATATGCAAGCGCGTGTCATGCAACGTTGTCATAAAAACAATGAAGCGCTATCTGTCATGATGATTGATATTGACAGTTTCAAGGATTACAACGACAAGAATGGTCACCTGGCAGGTGACATCGCCCTACGCACCGTGTCACAAACCATCATTCAATATTTACGCCCGGAAGATTTAGTAACGCGCTATGGCGGCGAAGAACTATTTGCTCTCTTACCCGGCATGGACATCAATTCCACTATGACCGTTGCTGAACGTCTGCGCGAAGCAATTAAACAAACGAATATAACAGACAAAGATGAGCAACATTTACCAAGCGTAACCATATCAATAGGCGTTGCCGAGATGTCAATTCATGATGACCCCCATCAACTTATCGAGGATGCTGATAAAGCGATGTACAAAGCAAAGCATTCAGGGCGCGATAAAGTCTGTAGTTAAATACCTGGCCCCTGACCTTTTAATTTCAATTATGTCTGCTTTGAGTAAGTTTTATTGTAACTCTCATTTCGGCCAGAAGCGTAAGTTAGCCCTAATTGTTTATAAATGTTGTACCTGACCCTACTTACTTGGAGTTTTCAACCTTTACACCTTCTTTTAGCTTTGTAGCAAAATCCTTTTTTATTTTTTTAACTTTAGATTGCTCTTTACGAATAATTTTTTCAGATTCCGCGATTTGTGATGCTATCTTCTTTAATTCAGAAGCTTGAGAAATTATAGCTTCAAGTTCTTTTAGTTTTGAGACTTCAGATTCATCAAATAATCTTGATTGATCACCGGCTATTAGTTCTGTTTTATGTTTGCATAATTGTCCGAATTTTCCAGCTTGGCAATTACAAAATACAGTCAGTAAATCACCTTCAACCTGAAACTCAACATTATAGGGGTCTCCAGAACTACTTTTTGCTTTGAATGTAATTTTCATATTTGTAGTCCTAACGCTTGGCTCTGGGGCTGCATGGAGCGCAGCGTAATGCAGTCCCTAGCAGCCACTTGTTAGATGTGACTACTCGCACCATACACTACATTTTTCTTCTGTTCTTAAGTTGTAAAGCTCAGCGCTTGCACAAGCGCCAAATGCACTGTCTTCAATAAAAATTACATAATCCCCTTCATCCCAGCCAAGACAGTACGTTTGTGCCTCATATTTTTCTCCATTAATTATGAAAAGCTCATCGTTATGCGCGACTTCTATCTCGTAGCTATTAGGTGTGCTTCTGGAACGGTAAGTGCTTTGCTGACTTGGTGCTGGAACAGTATATGAAGGAGTTGGTACTGATTTAGTTCCGGCTAGAGCTGCTGACTCTCTTTTAATACACGAGACCCACAACGATGGTCCTAAAGTTGTCGGACAAGAGCTCGATAGCCAGTTTTTTTGTTCTTGTGCTAAAGATGAAGTATTTGGTATGCCTTGCGCCAAAGCTGCACTTTCGCGTTTTAGACAACTAATAGCTAAAGAAGGCCCTAGTGAGTCGGGGCAACTTTGTATAACCCAATTACGAAGGTCTTGATTAAAGCCAGACAGATCTGGTTTTCCTGATTTAGCAGCCGTAGATTCACGTATTACGCAGCTTGACCATAAAGATGGCCCTAGACTCTTTGGACAAGAGCGATTTACCCAATCTTTATCTTCAGAAGGCAAACTTGAAAGAACTGCATCTGGAGTTTGTGCCCATAAATAGGTTGGCATCAAAAAGATCAAAATAAAAAATGTAAATCTCAAATTAGAACTCCATTTAGCATCTAACGATCTGAATTAAATGGCGTGACATCTTTTATGATCGCGAAGC
>TARA_R110002110_G_scaffold117296_3_pt1 | contig 91687 bp, 71 predicted proteins | sample TARA_R110002110 | Tara Oceans TARA_R110002110 (sample SAMEA4397330) | marine metagenome | biome: Polar Biome; feature: [SRF] surface water layer (ENVO:00010504); material: water (ENVO:00002006), including particulate matter (ENVO:01000060) such as... | depth 5 m | reverse complement strand
GCCAATTGCTCATATACTGTAATTGTAACTGATAACATCAATCCAACACTTACTAATGTATCTGGTTTTACCGAAAATTTAAGCACTGCTTGTAGCTTCGTAATTCCAAATTATACTGGTTTAACTACTGCTGCAGACAATTGTACTGCAGAGGGAAGTATCAATAAAACACAATCGCCAGCTATTGGAACCGTGATTAGCGGACATAACTCAACTCAACTCATTACCATAACTGCTAATGACGGGAATGGAAATACAAATACTACTACTTTTACAATAACGTTGAAAGATGTAACCAAGCCCATCATTACTTGTCTGGGAACTGCAACAGCAAATACTAACAGTGATGGAACGGGCAACTGCACAACCACAGTTTCTTTAGGTACCCCAATAGCGACAGACAATTGTACGACTACTGGAAACTTTACTTTTATCGCTAAAGTGGAAGGTACAACTATAAACCCTGTTACTTATTTATTTGGGAAAGGAACTAGTACAGTGGTATGGACAGCTATAGATCAAGCTGGAAATATTTCTGCTTCTTGTAATCAAACTGTTATAGTAACAGATAATGAAAATCCAATCATCACATCTTGCCCTGGAAACAAAACCGCTAATACTAGTGCTAACGGAACTGGAGATTGTACTACAACAGTAAATCTCGGTTCTCCTACAGCTACCGATAATTGCGGAACTGTCTCGATAACTGCTAAAATAGGCAGTACTATTATCGACCCTGCTACTCACCTATTCGTTATAGGTACTACCACAGTTACTTGGGTTGCAACTGATAATTCAGGATTGACTGCTACTTGTAATCAAATAGTGGAAATTATCGATAATGAAAATCCAACAATCAGCTGTCCTAGTGATCAAAATGTTTTTTTTAATACGAATTGTGGATTTACACTTTTAGATTATACAACTTTTGCTTCCACATCCGACAATTGTGATAATAATCTAACTATTACCCAAAGTCCAGCTCCAGGTACAATAATTACAGAAATAACAACTGTAACATTAACCGCTAAAGACTATTCTAACAGAACAAGTAGCTGTACTTTTAAAGTTATTCCTACAGATAATATAAAGCCAGTAGCAGTCTGTAAAAACTATACTGCTTACTTAACTGCAAATGGAACGGTAACTGTAGCGGCCTCTAACTTAAATAACGGTTCCTCTGACAACTGTGGAATTGTAAATATGACGATATCACCTAACTCATTTAATTGTGCTGATATTGGAACAAAAACAGTAACGTTTACAGTTTATGATAATGGAGGAAATAGTGATAGTTGTCAGGCAGAAATAACAATCGTTGACAACACTCCTCCTACGATGCTTTGTAAAAACTTTGTTGTGGTAGTTGATGCTATTACTAGAGTTGCCACAATAAAGGCTTCAGATGTCGATAATGGTACAAATGATGCTTGCGGAATCGCAAGCTTAAGTGTTTCTCCGAGTGAATTCCCAGAGTCAGCTAATGTTTATACTACTACAACTGTATTAACCGCCGTTGATATTCATGGGAATTCAAATACTTGTACCGCAACAATTACTGTAGAGCCACCTAAAAACCAATTCACATATTTAACAGGACAAATTATAAACCCTGTTCCAGACAATCAACAACCTCCAGCTGCACTTATTGAAGCAACAGCTTGTCCTGGAGGAATAACAGTACCTAAAGACGTTCATTTTACAATACAAGCGATAGGAAGTTATGATTTACAAGCTTCAGATATTGAAAATTGGGAATACTCCAATGACAACGGTGAAACATGGATAGTATTATCTGGTACCGCAGGATTATTAGAATATACACTAACAGGATTACTTAGTGACACTTTTGTTCGTCTTAGAATTAGAGATTCAGTTGATCCAACACTTATCAAAACATCTGCTGAAGCCTATGTACGATTTTTACCACCAGACGAACGACCTATAATTATTAGTCATACCGCTTTAGATATTTGTTTAGGCGACTCAGTAACTGTAATTGCTGAAAGCTTTTTTGACCAACCTAATGGCCAATTTGGAGAGGGTGGTGAGTTTAACTATGCGCAGCCTGACGGATGGAGAGTAAACAAAAGAGATGGTTTTTTCCCTGCTAGTGGGGATAACGGTAATGAAGAATCATGGAAAGAAACGAATTCAAATAACAACGCTACTTTTAGTGGTATTAACTATGATACTACAGACAATACCAAATTTGCTGTTGCCCATGGTGTAGGAAATACTAGTGCTCTAGGAAATTACACCTCTTTAGAAACACCCGTTTTTAGCACTATTGGTATGACAGCTAGTGAAGCTATTTTAAATTTCAAAACAAGTTATTACTTCTGTAATGGAGGATATGGTGAAATTTGGCTTTCATTTGATTCTGGTAATACTTATACGGTACAACTTTCTACAAATGAACCTTTTGATTTTGATTCTCGAGATGGCGTGACTACTACTGGAGTCAAACTAGCAAAGGGACCAGGGAATAATTGCATAGGTAGAACTGACCCAAGAATGATGCCTGCCACCGTAAGTTTAGGGGCTTATGCAGGACTTTCAGGATTACGTGTTATGTTTAAATTTACTGGTAGTACTTCAAGTTGTGGAACAGTAAGTAGTTCTAACATTCCAAACCCTGATAACGTTAACTGCGGCACTGGTAATGCTCTAGCAAGTGGATGGGCTATTGATGCCGTAGGTTTTAATTTTGCTGGAGTAGATGACGAATTAGAATGGACAGATGAAAATGGTACTGTGATAGCTAGAGGTACTACGGCAATTGTTACACCAGTCACACCTGGAGTTAGAGAATATGGTGTAACCACATTAGTTAATGGCTGTAGAACAAATAATAATGATGGTACAAATTTCATTAACATAAATACAAGTTTAGCTTATGCGGGGGAAGATTACATGCCGTTAACAAGTAATTGTGGAGACAACACTTTAAAATTAAACGCTTATGACAACAGAATAACAGCTGTTGAAAATTACGATAAAGGAGCATGGAAAAGCAATCTCTATGTCGTACCTAACATTACGATGGGAAGTATAAACTATAAAGGTACTGGTGTTACAGGAGCTTGGTCTATTATTAGTTCTAGTTCATCATCTTGTGGTAGCTCTGCTACTTTTTCTAGTACAACTGATCCAAATGCAATCTTTACTGCCGACCCAGGAAGTTATTCCTTACGATGGACCCTAATAAATGGATGTTATGATGATGTCAATGTTACTGTAATAGATTGTAAAACTGTCGATTTTGACGGAGTTAATGATTTTGTTACATTTAAAAATAATTACAACTTAAATAATGATTTCAGTATCGAAGTATGGGTTAAACCAAATTCCGTAAGTAATACAAGTACTGTTTTTTCAAGAAAAAATGCGGCTAATAATACTACAGGATATGATTTAAGTATTGTTAATGGTCAAGTAAAGTTTAATTGGTACAATGGTTCTGGTTCTGGTTCAGTAACATCCGGAGCGTATACAATCAATACTAGTAGATGGTATCATTTAGCAGTAACTTTTAATGGTTCAACCTATAAACTTTATGTAGATGGTTTAGAATTAGGATCTGTAAATGGTACAGCACCTGCTCTAACCGCAATTAATGTTGAAGCAATTTTAGGCGCAATGTACCAAGTGTCACCAAGTGTACCTACTAATTATTTTAATGGCTGGGTTGATGAATTAGAAATATGGAGTAAAGCATTATCAGTAGAGAATATTAGGCAAATGATGAATCAAGAAATTGTTGCCTTAGGACCAGATGTAGGTGGTGTTGTTATACCTACAAAAATTTATGGTGCAGATAGTGATTTAGATGGTGCAGAAGACGTTGAATTAGTATGGAATGACCTTATAGGTTATTATCGTATGAGCGTTGTTTGTGGTGATTTATCAGCTTATAAAGGGGTAAGTGGTAGACTTCGTAACATCAATTCTAGTGAACAGCAAACTGCTCCTATTCCTTATACAACTAGAGTAAATGATCAAACTTGGGACACTGATAATACTTGGACAAATTTTAATGTTTGGGATGTTCCTAATAGTCTAGGAATAAATTCGAAACCTATAGATTGGAATATCGTTGTAACAAGTCACAAAGTAATCTCTGATACTAGAGACATTACACTTCTTGGTCTAATCGTTATGTCAAATGAATTAATTATTACCAATTCAGGTGTACAAGACGAAAATAATTTTGGACATCTATTATGGCTAACAAAATATTTGAAACTAGACGGTAAAATAGACTTAATTGGAGAATCACAACTCTTACAAAAAAGACATGGATATTATGATACTCCAGGTGGTAACTTTATTACTTCTCAATTTAATGAGAGTGTTTTTGAAAATTCAAGTACTGGATATATAGAACGTGACCAACAAGGAAAACAAAACAGTTACAATTATAATTATTGGTCTTCGCCTGTAAGTAAACGAGGAGGCGCAAACAATTCCAATTATACAGTTTCTGACGTTTTAAGAGGCGGAACAGTTTCTTCAAGTCCAAAAATAATAAACTTTGGTGATGGTGCGTATTTTGCAGACGGAGATTTCATAAGTCCAATAAAAATAAGCAATAGATGGATTTGGTCTTATAAGTCGTTAACACCAGATTCTAATTCTGATTGGGATAACTATTATCAATGGCAATACAAAGCCAATACGGGACTAATAGGGGTTGCTGAAGGATTCACCATGAAGGGAACAGGAGGTGTTTATTCAGTAGAAAAATTACAAAATTATGTTTTTACTGGTAAGCCTAACTCGGGAACAATATCATTATTTTTAGCTATATACCAAACTTATTTAGTAGGTAATCCTTATCCATCTGCTTTAGATGCAAATGAATTTATAAAAGACAACATCAAAGATTGCTTTGATTGTAGAGGTAGTCAAAACTCATTTGGTGGTGCACTTTACTTCTGGGATCATTTTGGTTTATCTAATAGTCACATCCTTGCAGAATATGAAGGTGGCTACGCAACTTACACTTTAACGGGCGGTGTACCAGGAATAAACGACAGCTCATTAACATTAAATGATGGCACGAGTGGAGTAAAAACACCTGGGCGCTATATACCCGTGGGACAGGGTTTCTTTATAGATGGGGATTTAGATCTTGAAGTGAGTGGAGCTGGCGTAACAACAACAGTAGGAGGAGGAACTATTACTTTTAAGAATAGTCAGCGAATTTTCGTTAGAGAGACAGGATCGCCGGTAAACTCTATTTTTATGAAAAAAAATAGTGCAAAAAGTAGCTTATCAGAAGATCAAGGAACAGAAAATGATTTTAGATTGAAAATCAGGCTTGGTTTTGACTCAACTGTAGGTGCACACCGCCAATTATTACTTGGAGCAGACAGTAATACAACTAATAAATTTGATTTAGGTTACGATGCACAGATGTTTGACACGAATGATAATGATATGTACTGGGAGTTAGGAGATATCCAGCTTGTTATTCAATCCGTTCAAAACTTCAATGATGACCAGATAATTCCTTTTGGACTTAGTGTGGCTAATGAAGGTAAATCGATTATCAAAATAGATGCTTTAGAAAACATACCAAATACTCTCGAAATTTATTTACATGACAATGTAACTGGAATTTATCATGACATAAAAAATAATGATTATCCTATTTCGCTCCCAATTGGTGAGTATAACAATCGATTCTCATTGCAATTCGTGAATAAACTATATAATGTAGGTAAAACTGCTTTAGATGACGGAATATATGTGTATTACACCAATAATAATGAAATGTTAAACATCAAGAATAATTTTATTGATACAACAGTAGACAAAGTATACCTTTTCAATGTTTTAGGTCAAAATCTGGCAAATTGGGATATAGACGACATTAAACAAAATAACATTCAAATTCCGATTAAAAATGTAAGTACAGGAGTATATATTGTAAAACTGAAGACGACAAAAGGCGAATTAAGTTCTAAAATACTTATTCCGTAACTACTAAGTAAGGGAAACATAAATAAAAAAAACTGTCCAAAAGGACAGTTTTTTTTTGATTTTATATGAACAAAAAAAAAAGAAAAATCTTTCTTCTTTTTTATTAACATGTGATTCACCGATAGATAAAATCCTTTAATCGGAAATAGAAAAAATATCAGCATATTTAAAGCTTAAAAGCTTAATTTTAAGATATATAAGCCATTATTTTCAATATGTTAATTGAAGGACAAAGGACTTAAATATATCTGTTCCTAATCTTTATATATGTAAACTTTCAATGTTTTTGAATAACAATCGAACCGATTTCCAATTGTTCTTTGAAAATAATTACACTACAAAAAAAACACTATTTCACTTAAAAAAAGCGTAGCCTTCTCCTAGCCGATTTTAAATGAAACTATCGATTGTTTGATTTTAAAATGTTGGTGCCATGAAAAAAAAATACTTACTTATAATTTTATTGCTGCTAAAATCGCTTTACAGTTTTGCACAAGATTGTGCTGAAAGAAACGTATCGGATGACATAATTTGCAGTGGGCAAATTGCGACAATTATTTTAAATGGTAGTGTCAACTCTCAAGATTACCAATTAAGAATAGGAAGTACTGTTATTGAAACTAAAACAAGTGTAGCTGACGGAGCTGATGTTATATTTAACGTCGCCCCATCATCAACCACAACTTATAATATCAAAGCAGTAGGATGTACTTTCGCATATACTGATACCTCAACTGTTACTGTAAACCCAAATATCACTCCCTCTGTAACTATTTCAGCTAACACAGGATCTAGTATTTGTGCTGGAACATCTGTGATCTTTACAGCAAGCCCCACAAATGGTGGTACAGCTCCCTCGTATCAATGGTTCGTTGGCAGCACTCCAGTTGGAACTAATAGCGCAACTTACACAACTTCTGCCTTAACTAATGGAAATCAGGTAAAAGTGGTTATGACTTCCAATGCGACTTGTCCCCTTCCTCCTACTGCAACAAGCAATATATTAACGATGACTGTGAATCCTTTGCTTATTCCATCAGTTACTATTTCAGCTACGCAAACAACATTTTGTGTTGGAACTACTGTGACTTTTAATATTAATAATTTATATAACGGAGGACTAAGCCCGTCCTATCAGTGGCGTATAAATGGAATCCTAGTTGGAACAAACAGCGCCTCTTTTACTTCAAACGCACTTTCAAACAATGATAACATTACTGTAGATGTTACTTCTTCTGCCACATGCCCCTCTCCTGCGATGGTAACTAGCAACGCTATTCAAGTAACAGTCAATCCAGATGCTGCAATCAGTTTAACATCAGGAGTCGGCAGCAATAATCAAACCTTATGCGCTAATTCGCCACTTTCGTCTATTACATTTGCTATTAGCGGTGGAGGAACCGGAGCAGTCGTGACTGGTCTACCAGCAGGTTTAACAGGCAGTTTTAGTGGAGGGATAATTACAATTAGCGGCACACCCACAGCGAGTGGCTCTTTTACATACACAGTTACAACAACCGGTACCTGTGTCCAAACAACAGCAACGGGTGTAATAACGGTCAATCCTATAGCAACAATTAGTTTGACATCAGGGTTAGGTACTAATAATCAAACCAGATGTATAAACGTTGCCATAAACAATATCACTTTTGCTATAACTGGTGGAGGAACTGGAGCAGGAGTAACAGGATTACCTGCAGGCGTAATTGGAACATTTAGTGGAGGAACCTTTACCATAAGTGGAACACCAACAGCAATTGGATCTTTTCCCTATATTGTGACAACGACAGGCAGCTGTACGCAGACTACAGCTACAGGAACAATTACGATAAATCCGGATGCAGCAATGACTTTAGCTTCGGTAGCTGGCTCAAATAATCAAACATTATGTGCCAATACTTCACTAACGAATATTAGCTATAGTATAAGTGGTGGTGGAGCCGGAGCTACAGTATCAGGCCTTCCCGCTGGAGTATCAGGAAGCTTTAGTGCAAGCACCTTCACAATTGCTGGAACTCCAACAGTTAGTGGAACTTTTCCTTATACAGTGACAACCACAGGATCTTGTGCTCAAGTAACAGCAACTGGAAGCATTAGTGTTAGTCCAGATGCAGTTATCACTTTAACTTCCGCCGCAGGCACAAATAATCAAACCAGATGCATTAATATAGCAATAAGCACTATTACATTTGCCGTAAGCGGAGTAGGAACTGGCGCAACTATAACAGGATTACCGGCAGGCTTAACAGGCGTATTTAATAGCGGTACATTTACAATAAGCGGTACACCCACAGCTAGCGGATCTTTTCCTTATACTATAACAACAACTGGAACTTGTGCCCAAAAAACAGCCACGGGAACCATTATTGTTACTCCTAATGCAGCAATTACTTTAACATCTGGAGCAGGTACAAATGACCAAACAAAATGTATTAACGTTGCGATTACCAATATCACATTTGCAGTTAGCGGTGGAGGAACTGGAGCAACCGTAACGGGCTTACCTGCGGGAGTAACAGGTAGTTTTAGTGGCGGAGTTTATACAATAAATGGCGTACCTACAGCAAGTGGCTCTTTTCCTTATACAATAACAACTACAGGTCCTTGTGGCCAGGCAACAGCAACTGGAACAATTATAGTAAGTCCAAATGCAGCAATCGCTTTAACCTCAGGAGGTGGTTCAAATAATCTAACCAGGTGCATTAATACCGCAATTAGTACGATTACATTTGCCATTAACGGTGGGGGAACTGGAGCAACCGTAACGGGATTACCAAGCGGCGTAAATGGCATTTATAGTGGCGGAACATTTACAATAAACGGAACACCCACTGCTAGTGGCTCTTTTCCTTATACAGTGACAACTACAGGTTCTTGTAATCAGACCACAGCTACCGGAACGATCACTGTCAATCCTGCTGTAGTACCCTCTGTGACTATTACATCCACATCCACATCTATTTGTTCAACCGCTGGAACAAGCGTTACATTTACAGCAACGCCAGTAAATGGTGGACCAACTCCCGTCTATCAATGGAAAAATAATGGATCAAATATAGCTGGGGCTACAAGTTCTACGTATACAACTACCTCGTTGGCAAGTGGTTCAAACATCACAGCTGCAATGACTTCAAGTGTTACTTGCGGATCATCAGCTTCAAGTAATGCTATTGTTATGAATGTATATTCTAGCGCTCCCTCAAATTGGACTGGCGGTAACCCGATAACTTTGCCAGCTTCAGTATGCCCTCCAGGAACAATTACTATTTCGGTAACTCCACTTGCAAATACGGAGTATTATGTATGGACTTTGCCCCCTGGCTTTACAATTACCTCTGGTAGCGGAACATCTACAATTACTGTGTCTATAAACACTGGAGCAGCTGTTGGAAACGGTCAAAACGTTACGGTACAAGCATTTAATCCTTGTGGTAATAATAATTCAAAAACTGATAAGATTAATGTTGGTGGTTTCAATGGAGTAACTGCTTCTCCATCTTCTGCATCAGTTTGTTCCGATGGTTCAATTTCAGTAGTTGGAACTTTAACGGGAAATGCCGCATCTGGAACTTGGTCTGCTCCAAATGGAGGTTTTTCAAATATTGTTACTTCCGGAACAAATCCAATTTTAGTAAGTGCCACATACACCCCTGCAACTAATCCACCAGTAACAACTAGTAATGTGATATTAACAATTACCACAAATACTCCCTCTGGTTCTGGATGCCCTAATGTAGCTGGAACAGCTACAATTAATCTAACCGTAAACCAAGCAGTCGCAATATCTTCTCAACCAGTAGCAACGCAAACCTTATGTTCAGGAAGTACAGCTACTTTTAGCGTTAGCGCAACAGGGTCCGGCTTAACCTACCAATGGCAAAAAGGAGGAGTCAATTTGGTGAACGGCGGTACTATTTCTGGAGCAACCTCATCATCATTATCTTTAACAAATATTACAACAGCCGATGCAGCAAACTTTAGAGTCGTAGTTAGTGGAGCTGCTCCTTGCTCGGCAGTTACTTCAAATATTTCGGCCCTTTTGGTAAACCAAATAATTGCCATTGGGACTCAACCAGCAGCAAATCAATCCGTTTGTTCGGGAACATCAGCTAGTTTGAATGTGGTAGCAACAGGAGCTGGTATAACCTATCAATGGAGAAAGGGAACTACTATTTTAACTAATGGTGGTTCAATTTCAGGTGCGACCACAGCCACTTTAACCATAAATCCAACAGTTAGCAGTGATAGCGCTTCTGATTATAATGTGGTCATTACGGGAACCGCTCCATGTAACCCATTGACTTCAAATAATGCAGCTTTGGTGGTAAACCAAGTTGTTGCAATAACTGCCCAACCGCTAACGACACAAACCTTATGTTCAGGAAGTACGGCTTCTTTTAGCGTGACCGCAACTGGAACAGCTTTAAGCTATCAATGGAAAAAAGGTGGAACGGATTTAGTCAATGGCGGCACAATTTCTGGCGCAACTTCATCAACATTAACTATAACAAATATTGCCGCTTCTGATGCTGCAAATTATTCTGTAGTGGTCAGCGGAGCTGCTCCTTGTTCCGCAGTTACTTCAAATATTTCAGCCCTTATAGTAAACCAAATAGTAGGAATTGGTACTCAACCTGCAACAACACAAACAATATGTTCAGGAACATCAGCAAGTTTTAATGTGGTAGCGACAGGAACAGGTTTATCGTATCAATGGAAAAAACGAACTACTAATTTAACTGATGGAGGGGCTATTTCAGGTGCTACCACAGCAACTTTAACGATAAATCCAACAGTTACTGGCGATGCCGCTTCTGATTATAATGTAGTCATTACAGGAACGGCTCCTTGTACCCCTTTGACTTCAAATATTGCCGCTTTGGTGGTAAACCAAGTCGTTGCAATAACTGCCCAACCACTAACAACACAAACTTTATGTTCCGGTAGTACAGCAACATTTAGCGTAAGTGCAACTGGAACAGGTTTAAATTACCAATGGAAAAAAGGCGGAACGGATTTAGTGAATGGTGGCAAAATTTCTGGTGCAACTTCATCTACTTTAACAATAACTAATGTTGCTTCGACTGATGCTGCAAGCTATACTGTAGTTGTCAGTGGAACTGCACCTTGCTCGGCAGTTACTTCAAATATATCGGCCCTTTTAGTAAACCAAATACTGGCCATTGGTACTCAACCAGCAACAGCACAAACCGTTTGTTCAGGAACATCAGCAAGTTTTAATGTACTTGCCACAGGAACAGGTTTATCGTATCAATGGAGAAAAGGAACTACTAATTTAACTGATGGAGGTACTATTTCAGGTGCTGCCACAGCTACATTAACTATAAATCTAACAGTTAGCGGTGATGCGGCTTCTGATTACAACGTGATAATTACGGGAACTGCACCATGCACACCCTTGACTTCAAATAATGCAACATTGGTCATTAATCAAGCAGTCTCAATTATAACCCAACCTCCAGCAACCCAAACTTTATGTTCAGGAGGTACAGCCACTTTAAGCGTAAATGCAACGGGTGCAGGCTTAGTATACCAATGGAGAAAAGGCAGCACTAATTTGGTAAACGGCACCAATATAGCTGGTGCGACCTCATCAACTTTAACCCTCTCGAATTTACAAACTACTGATGCCGCTAATAATTATAATGTGGTAATAACGGGAACGAGCCCTTGTACTCCGTTAACATCAAACAATTCAATATTGGTTATAAACCGTTTAGTAGCTATAAATACTCAGCCATCTAATGTAGGTGTTTGTGTTTCCAACCCTGCAACCTTTGGTATAGTAGCAAGCGGAGACGGATTAACATATCAATGGTACAAAGGAACAATAGGAAGTGGAGTAGCCGTTGTGAATTCGTCTAATATAACTGGTGCTACCGCTAATGTTTTAAATTTTGCACAAGCTGCTTTGACTGATGACGGTCCGTATTATGCAATCGTTAGCGGGATAGCACCTTGCTCAGCTATTACTTCTAACCAAGTAACCTTGAATGTTGATCAATCCATTATCATAACATCTCAGCCAATTTCAAAAACTGTTTGTGAAGACACTCCAAACGTTAGTTTCTCAGTGATTGCGAATGCTGGCGGCGATCCTTTGACTTATCAATGGAGAAAAAATAGCGTTAACATATTAGGAGCAACAGCGACTACCTTCACTATTCCAACTGCCACATTGGCGACAGCCGGCACTTATGACGTATTAATTTCAGGGCCCTCTGGATACACTTGCTCCTCGATACAATCTGCAGCAGCAATATTAACAGTCAACCCAAAACCAATCGGTTCTGCCACTGCTCAAACTATTTGTAGTGGTTCAACAACAAATGTAGTATTAAACTCAACTCTTAGCGGTACAACATTTACTTGGACTGCAGCAGTTCAAACTACTCCAACTGGTGGAACAATTACTGGATTTAGCGATAGTTCGGGAAATACAATTACGCAAAATTTAACCAATTCAGGAACCACTGCAGGAACTATTCGTTATACTGTTACTCCCACTACAAACTCTTGCATAGGAGCAGCTTTTACAGTTGATGTTACAGTTAATCCAACGCCTGTGGGTTCTGCCACTGCTCAAACGATTTGTAGTGGTTCAACAACAAACATAGCGTTAAACTCAACTGTTATAGGTACAACATTTACATGGATAGCAGCCGTACAAACTGCTCCAACAGCCGGTACAATTACCGGTTTTAGCAATGGTACTCAAAATACAATTACTCAAAGCTTAAGCAATACCGGGACAACGGCAGGAATTATTCGCTATACCGTTACTCCTACTGCAAATTCTTGTACAGGAACATCTTTTACAGTTGATGTTACCGTTAATCCTAATTCAACTATTGTATTATCATCGGTTTCAGGGTCAGACAATCCAACAAATTGTGTCAATACTATACTAAATATTAGTTACGCTATTGGAGGCGGTGGAACTAATGCTTCCATAACAGCTGGTATATTACCAGCCGGTATTACCGGTTCATACAATGTTGGTACTAGAGTTTATACAATAAGTGGAAATCCTACTAATGTAGGAACTTTTAGTTATACCGTAACAACACAAGGACTTTGTAGTAACGCTTCTTTGAGTGGAACGATTACAGTCAATCCAGATTCAACTATTAATTTGTCCTTAGGAGCAGGAACTGACAATCAAACAAAATGTATTAATACTGCCATTACTCCAATAAAATATACCATAAGTAATGGCGGAACCAATCCTACCATCTCTTGGAACCCAGGACCGGCTAGTTTTACAGGATCATATGATACTGCTGCTGGAGTTTACACCATTACCGGTTCTTCAGCTATAGCAGGTAATTATAATTATACCATAACAACAGCGGGGACTTGTATTAATAGCTCATTAAGTGGAACCATAACTGTTAATCCTAATCCAACTGGCTCTGCCAATGCGCAAACAGTTTGTAGTGGTTCAGTTACTAACGTGGCACTAAACCCAACCGTTACTGGTACAACATTTACTTGGACTGCGGTAATCCTGAACACTCCAACAGCTGGAACAATTACAGGATTTGGTAGCGGTTCAGGAGCTTCAATTGCACAGGTTTTAACCAATACTGGAACATCGGCAGGAACAATTCGTTATACAGTTACTCCTACGGCCAACTCCTGTCCAGGATCAGCTTTTACAGTTGATGTTACGGTAAACCCAAAACCAACCGGTTCTGCCATTGCGCAAACTGTTTGTAGTGGATCGTCAACAAATGTGGCTTTAAACTCAACAGTTACTGGGACAACATTTACTTGGACAGCAGCAATTCTTACTACTCCGTCAGGTGGCACAATTACCGGTTTTAGCAATGGTTCGGCAAATACAATTACTCAAATTTTAAGCAATACCGGGACAACGGCAGGAATTATTCGCTATACCGTTACTCCAACTGCAAATTCTTGCCTAGGAACAGTCTTTAGTGTTGACGTAACAATTAATGCAGCAACAGTTGGAGGAACGACCACTATTTCATCCACCACTAATCCTTCTAATGTTAACAATGGAACCACCAGATTAACTGACTGCCATTCTTCTGCGGGAGTTATTAGGTTAAATGGGAATGTCGGTGCTGTTATACGATGGGAATCCTCAACTAATGCAGGAAGTACATGGACTAATTTATTTAATGGAGGAAATTTATCCTATTCTTATACAGGAATTACAGCAACTACTATTTTCAGAGCGGTAACTCAAAACGGCTCCTGTGCAACGGCAAACTCAGGAACTTCAACATTATTTATCATACCAAATATTAAACCAACTCCAATAAGTGCAAGTCCATCTATCATCTGTGAAGGGGATACTAGCGAATTAATTTCGGATAGTAGTTTTTCAAGCAGTCAAAATTTAGCTAGTGGAGGTCTTTTTAATACGGCTAACCCTCCCGGCTGGACGGTAGATAATGGAATTTTTCCTGCAAATGGTGACAATGGAGTAAATAATGGATTTTCGGAAACAAATGGAAATGCTGGCGATGAATATGATTCAGGAGACGGAAAATTTGCAATTGTTCGCGGTAACCGAGATTCCTTCATGCGAACTCCTACCTTTGACCTTATCGGATTGGCTTCTGCCAATTTAACCTTTGACCATGCTTATAAATTAAATGACCCTGGAGCATACGCCGAAGTCAGACTTTCTTTAGACGGTGGGCTAACATTTCCTGTGAGGTTAACTAGTTTGACTGGTAATCTTGGACCTAAAAATAAGTTTACGACCCCTGCTAATAAAATAAGTTTGGATTTGAATCCTTATTTAGGATATACAAATTTAAAATTAGAATTTTTCTTCCATGGAACAGTAAATAATGCAGGTAAACAAGCATCTAATATTGGAAGCACATGGGCACTTGATAATGTTCAAATTCCTCAAGCACCGGATCCGTTACTAACTTCACAATGGAAAAATTTAAACACTAATGAAATTGTAAGCGTCACCAATTCTACTCGTGTGACTGTTAAGCCACCGGTAACAACAACTTATGAAGTAACTTCATTCCTTAATGGATGCACCAGTTATGGTGTAGATGGAACATCTTATATAACTGTAACTGTCAATAAAGGACCAACGGCTAATATAGGTCCTGACCAGACTATTTGTTACGATGGCACAGCTACTTTTTCTGTTTCTTTAACTGGGGTAGCGCCATGGACAGTAACCTACACTAATGGTACAGTACCTACCACAGTGACAGGAATAAATGCAAGCCCATACGTTTTCAGTGTTCCCAATCTTAAAGCCAATGTTACTTATACTATTACAGGCTTAAATGACAATAACTGTTCTCCTTTTCCAGGAGGGATAACCGGTTCTGCAGCCGTGAATGTTCTAACTGGTAGAGCAGGCTGGTGGACAGGACTTGTTAGTACAGACTGGTTTGATTGTAAAAACTGGGAACAAGGATTGCCTTCATTTACTATTGATGCCAACATTCCAACCATTCCAAATAATGATGGGATACCTAAAAGAATGCCTAAAATAGATCGAACATCACCTTATGCTACTTTGTATAACTTTATAGCGAGTGCGAGAGATTTGATTGTCTCTCCCTCAGCTTCGGTAACTATGGTAAGCACTAATAATTCAGAGTTACAGATTAGTCGTGACTGGAGAAATAGTGGTGTTTTCATCCCTGGAACAGGAACGGTAACCTTTAATGGAGCAACAACGAATCAAATTCAAACCATCAACAATACTATTAAAACCAACGAAACTTTCAATAATCTTACGACTAACAATACCGGTGGAGCTAAGGGAATTAGCGTGGTGGATAAATTTGAGTTAACTGTTTTAAACAATTTATCGCTACTAAGTGGAGACATCCGATTGACCGGTGAAGCCCAATTAATTCAAGGTGGAACATCAGCAAATCCTACTGGAGGAACTGGTAATATATTAATTGACCAACAAGGACAAAAAAACAGTTTCAATTATAATTACTGGTCATCTCCAGTAAGTACAAATAATACTAATTATTCTATTGGAGGTGTATTGAGAGATGGTTCGTCTATTACAAATACTTTTACTGATCTTTCAAATTTTAGTCCGGGTACGATAACCTTTGGAGACGGCGCTTATTTTGCTGATTTGTTAAACTCAGGATCAATAAAAATAAGTAACAGATGGTTATGGTCTTACAATACACAAACACTGAATTCAAATACTGATTTGCAAGACTATAATCTATGGAATTATATTGGAAGTACTGGTACTATAAAAATAGGAGAAGGTTTTACCATGAAAGGAACTGGAGGAACTGCCCCTATTACATCATTGCAAAACTATGTGTTTATTGGAAAACCTAATTCCGGAACTATTGCTTTGAGTTTACCTTTAAACCAAACCTATCTCGTAGGAAACCCTTATCCTTCTGCACTTGACGCTAATGAATTCATATTGGATAATCTGCAAGGCAGAGCAGGAAGCAACATTTTTAATGGCGCACTCTATTTCTGGGATCATTTTGGGTTAACTAATAATCATTTATTAGCCGAATACCAAGGCGGTTACGCGACTTATTCCTTGACTGGAGGAGTTCCTGCCATTGCAGACTCTCCTCTAACAGCAAATACTACTAATTCAGTAGGAAAAGTACCTGGGCGCTATATTCCCGTAGCCCAAGGGTTCTTTGTTGATGCTGAACTAGACCCTTCTATATCAGGGACAACAACTACAGTTCAAGGAACAAGTGCAGGTATCAACCTAAACTTTAAGAATAGTCAGCGACAATTCTGGAGAGAAACTTCCGGTAATTCTCAATTTATGAAAACAGTTGATTCTCAAAAATCAAGAAAACAAGAAACGGTTTCTGACAACAGATCAAAAATCAGATTGGGATTTGACTCCCCTACTGGCGCACATAGACAATTATTATTAGGGGCAGACAGCAATACCACTAATGCTTTTGATATTGGTTATGATGCTCCAATGTTTGACATGAACGATAATGACATGTATTGGGAATTAAGTAATAGTCAGTTCGTGATACAAGCGATACCAAACTTTAATGATAGTCAAATAGTCCCTTTAGGTTTAATAGTGGCTATTGAAGGAGGATCTACTATAAAAATTGACGCTTTAGAAAACATACCAGATGGGTTGTATATATATATACACGACAATTTGACCGGGCTTTATCACGATCTAAAAAATAGTAATTTTACTATTTCACTTCCTATAGGACAATACAACAAACGTTTCTCACTCCAATTTGTAAACAAAACACTTAGCGTAGACACCAATAATTTAGAAGATGGAATTCTGATTTACTATTCGAATACGAATCAGACTTTAAACATCCAAAATGATTTTATCGATACTGAAGTTTCTGCTGTAGATTTATTTAACTTATTAGGGCAAAAAATAGCACATTGGACTATCGATGAGGTAAAACAAAGCAAGATTAAAATTCCTATTACAAATGTAAGTGCGGCAGGATACATTGTTAAAGTCAAAACAACAAAAGGGGATTTGAGTAGAAAAATAATTATAAAATAGAGTCCTAAAATACTAGCGCTGAATCAATTTTGAATATTTTATTCTAATAATTAACTTATTTTTAAAAAATAAGTAATTAAATTATTTATATATTTGATTTTGGTAATTACTTAAAAAATAAAAACAATGAAAAAAATACTTATCCTAGCAGCATTTGCTTTATTCACTATTACAACAAGTGCCCAAGAAGCAAAAACTGCCTCTAACAAAGAAGCGCAAACAGAAAAAAAATGTTGTGCTAAAGAGGCCGATTCTAAAGCAATGACTGCTGCAGAAGTTTCAAAATGCCAAGCTAAGTGTAAAGCTGAAGGAAAAAAATGTGACGCTAAAATGGTAGCAACAGAAGAAAAAAAGTGTTGTGCTAAAAAAGCATAATTTACTTTTTACGCATTAAAAAATGCCTCCAGATGGAGGCATTTTTTTTATAATCATAAGTTGAAAACTGATTTATTTTTTTACTCTAACACTCCATTCGAAATCCATTTCTGATACTTGGACTCCTTTCTCGTCAGTTCCAATAGATTTCATCCAGAACGTCTGCCCCTCGCCTGTTGCCACAGATTCTTGAATAGCACGCTCTATCAAATGACCGTCTTTACAAACAAATGTTATTCTTCCAGTGGCTTTTTTAGTAAAACTCCCTTTGTTGTTTGCTACTAACATTGATATTTTTTTTCCGCTTTTTTGAATTTGATACATCACCAAAGCTCCTGTTGAAAGCTCTGCAGCCATGGCCTGAACTGCAAAATACATCGAATTAAACGGGTTTTGGTTAATCCAGCGATGCTTTACTGTCACAACACAATCTGTTTCATCAAGTTTCTTCACCCGTACACCACAGATAAATGCGGAAGGCAATTTGAAAAATAAAAATTTATTAAGTTTAGACGCTGTAAGTTTCATTATCAGTGGTTTTTTTGCTAATGTACGAAAAAATACTATGCGTACATATAATATTATTTTGTTAAAATTATGTTAACTTTTACTACTATGCGATACAAGATACTGTCTTTTAGATATATATTTGCATAAGAAATTACTAGGTAGTACTATTTAACAATTACTAAAAGTTTCAATCATCAACCAAAAAAATCAAAAAAAATGGAAGCAACTACCGAAAAAAACATCGCCACTTTTACTCACCTGAGTGCATTGACACAATATTTTATTCCTTTTGGGAATTATATTTTCCCAATAATACTTTGGACTTCAAAAAAAGACAAGTCTGAATTTGTAGACTACAGTGGGAAACAAATACTTAATTTCCAGCTAAGCGTGTTGTTATACACAATAGCACTTGCACTGATCGCAATTCCTATTTTGATTATAACGATTTTTAATAATGTCTCTATGAATGCTATGCTTCACGAGGAAAGTTTTGTAATCAATCATTTAAATTTTGAAAACAACATAGCATTAATCACGCTTGGTTTAACAACTGTATTTGTTTTTATTTGTTTAAAAATAGCCGAGTTTTTTCTAATCATTTATGCTTCTATAAAAACATCTAATGGAGAAAAATACAAATACCCAATTACGATTCCTTTTATCAAATAGTGAGTCACTAGCCCTGATGGAAGCGGCATCCTTTTTTGTCTTGAATTTGTTTCAAGATAAAAAAGATATAGCGGACAGCAGGAAGGAGCTCCAGAAAACAATCATCAATCAAAAAATGAATAGTTTAATCAACACAAAAATCAAAAAAACGAATTATGAATATTGAAAACACAAAAGCCCAGATGCGCAAAGGTGTTCTCGAGTTTTGCATCTTATCTGTATTAAAAGAAAAAGATGCCTACACATCGGAAATATTAGACACTTTAAAAAACGCAAAATTATTAGTGGTGGAGGGAACCATTTACCCGCTACTTACCAGACTGAAAAATGACGGATTACTAAGCTACCGTTGGGAAGAATCAACATCGGGACCACCTAGAAAATACTATGGTCTGACCGAAATAGGACAGACATTTTTAAACGAACTTACCAGCACTTGGACTGAATTGTCTGATGCCGTAAACCTAATCACAAACCAAAAATAATAGCCATGAACAAGACTGTAAACATAAACCTAGGCGGAATGTTCTTTCATATAGATGAAGATGCATACCTAAAACTAACACGATATTTTGACGCCATAAAACGATCTTTATCTACATCATCCGGACAAGACGAAATTATAAAAGATATTGAAATGCGCGTTTCGGAATTATTAACCGAAAATCAAAAAACAGACAAACACGTTGTGGGACTAAAAGACGTTGACCAAGTGATTGCTGTTATGGGACAACCCGAAGACTATATTATAGAAGAAGACAATCATACGTCTCAAACATTTAGTAATGCTGCACCCAGAAGGACTAAAAAACTATACCGAGACACAGACAAAGGGATGGTTAGCGGAGTTTCTGCCGGACTAGGTCATTATTTTGGAATTGATGCTGTATGGGTTAGAATAATCTTTATCCTCTTAGTATGGGGAGCAGGAACAGGAGTTCTTGCCTACATCATCCTCTGGATTGTTGTTCCTGCTGCAGTGACAACATCAGAGAAATTAGAAATGAATGGAGAACCAGTCAATATTTCAAACATCGAAAAAAAAGTCAGAGAGGAATTTGAAAATGTTTCTGACAAATTTAAAAATGTAGATTATGACAAATATGGTAACCAAATAAAAACTGGAGCCGGAAAAATAGGAAGTTCTTTTGGCGATTTCATTATGACGATTTTTAAAATTTTTGCTAAATTTCTTGGAGTTATCTTAATTATGACAGGACTAGCTACATTAATGGCATTATTTATAGGTATGTTTACACTAGGATCTTCCTCTTTTATTGACTTTCCTTGGCAAGGATTTATAGAAGCAGGAAACTTCACTGACTATCCTATCTGGGCTTTTGGACTATTAATGTTCCTTGCAGTAGGGATTCCATTCTTTTTTCTAACCGTATTAGGTTTCAAACTATTGGCTCCCAATATGAAGTCGATAGGAAACATTGCTAAATATACGTTGCTTGCGCTATGGTTGATTTCAGTTGCCTTAGCCATTTCAATAGGAGTAAAACAAGCCTCTGCTTTTGCCGCGGACGGACGTGTAGTTCAAAAAGAAAACATTATGTTGCTACCAACAGATACGCTGCAAATTAAATTCAAACACAATGACTATTATGCAAAGAACGTTGATGATCGCGATGATTTTAAAATAGCACAAGATCCAAACGGTACAGAGGTAATGTATTCTAATGACGTTAGTTTGAGAATAGAAAGCACAGATGAAAAACTACCATATATCCAAATTGAGAAAGAAGCAAAAGGAAAATCTCTTTCTGAGGCGAGACAAAGAGCAGAACAAATAAAATACAGCTATAAAATTGAAGGAAATCAATTAATTTTAGACAACTATCTAACTACTGATTTAAAAAATAAATTTCGTGATCAGCAAATAGAAATTACTTTATTCTTGCCTAAAGGGACATTATTAAAACCAGACGACTCAATGAAAAATTATGATCGTACGGATGCGGATTACTTCCTATGGAACCCAAATTCTAGTAATGACATCTACAGAGTAGAGGATAATAAAGTGAGATGTTTAAACTGTGCTTCTGATGAAAATGCGTATAATGATGATAAAGATAACGAGAACAGCTCAATAAAGATTACTAAAGATGGTGTTTCTATTACAGATGATACTGTTAATGTATCGAATAGTAATATTAAAGAGTTGAAAATAAACAAAGATGGTATAATTATAAAAACGAGATAATCATGTTAAAAATCATCACAATAATAACTAAATTCATTCTAGTAGCACTAGCTGCCTTGTTATTTGCATCCTGTGACCATTCGATAAACATCAAATCTATCACGGGAAGTGGCCACGTTACTACGGAGAAAAGGAATGTAGACGGAGATTTTAAAAGTATTGAAGTTAGCAATGCTATCGATTTGATAATTGAACAATCAGACAAGACTGAAATTATTGTAGAAGCTGATGATAATTTACAAAAAAGCATCACTACAACAGTAGAAAATGGAGTACTTATTATAGCCTGTGATTATAATTCCTTTATAAATATCGAATCAAAAAAAGTTACGGTTAAAATGCCAATTATTGAATCCTTGCGCGCTTCTAGTGCTTCATCGATTACAAGTGCAAACACAATTAAAGGTGAAAACATTAACCTCAGAACATCTTCTGCTTCAAATATAAATTTGAATATTGAATCAGATCATATTGAATGTAAAGCCAGTAGTGGGAGTTCAATAACTATTGAAGGAATGGCACTAAATATGGAGGCTACTGCTTCTAGCGGAAGTGATATTGACGCTAAGGACTTACTTGCTAACGAAGTAAATGCTGTAGCATCAAGCGGAGCAACAATTAGCGTTCATCCAATTGTAAGTTTAAAAGCCAAAGCTTCGAGTGGTAGCAATGTTGACTATAACACTACCCCAAAATCAATCGAAAAAAGATCGAGTTCTGGAGGAAGTATAGACAAGATTTAACTTTTTATCTGACAATTAATAACTAAATCATCCATCAAAAGTGGATGGTTTTTTTATATTTGTAATAATCATAACAAAAAATAAAATGAAAAAACATATAGTCATCACGCTACTTGTACTATCGACCACTCTTGTTTCTGCACAAAAAAAAGAAAAAATAAAAGGTTCAAAAACAGTAACGACTGAGCTAATGGAAGTCGGTTATTTTGACACCCTTGAACTGGAAGATAATCTTGAAGTCTATTTAGAAAAGGGAGAAAAACCTGGAATAAAGGTTGAAGCAGATGACAATCTTCATGATATTATCTCAATGGACTTAAGAGATAAAATTCTTCGCATATACACTTCTAAGGAAGCTATAAAATATAGAAAACTGATTGTAAAGGTTACCTATACAAATGACTTAAAAAGTGTTTCTTCAAAAAATGATGCTGTTGTTAACGCGATACAAGAAATACAACTTGACTCGATCATTTTTAAAAGTATCGATTACTCTAAATTGTTTTTAAACATAAACACAAAGATTTTTGTACTACAAGCAGATGATAAATCAAAAATCGAACTGAATGCAAAATCTGAAAAAATAAAAATTGTATTGAGTAAAAATGCAGCTTTAAAATCCTTAATTACTACTCCTGACTTAACATGTGACTTGTATCAAAAATCAGAAGCGAATATTGAAGGTACTGCGACCAATGCCGTGATTCGTCTAGATAATAATTCTGATTTAAAAGGAGATAAATTGACGATTAAAGATCTAGAATTAATTACTGAGAGTTACTCTACCGGTAGTGTAAACGTAGAAACATCCATTAGTATAAGTGCTGGGGAGAAATCTCAAATTGAACTTTACGGAAACCCTAAAATTGAAATGAGAAAATTTGCTGATGAAGCCAAATTACTTAAAAAGGCAAAATAAACATCGATCCCAAATGAAAAGCCCCATTTACATTAGTAAATGGGGCTTTTTTATTAAATTTATATTCTTCGAAATTAGTCTTTGGCAGCTAAATATCTTTCGGCATCAAGTGCTGCCATACAACCTGTACCTGCAGCCGTGATTGCTTGGCGATACACATGGTCTGCTGCATCTCCAGATACAAAAACACCTTCAACATTTGTTTTTGAAGATCCCGGAGTATTAATAATATAACCCGTTTCATCAAGAGCAATAAAATCTTTAAAAATATCAGTATTTGGCTTGTGTCCAATGGCTACGAAGAAACCAGTTGCTGGAATTTCAAAAGCTTCGTTTGTAGTTTTGTTCAGTGCTTTTACACCTGTAACTACTTGTTCATCTCCTAAAACTTCAACGGTATCGTGATTCATCAGAATTGTAATATTTTCCGTTTTACGCACACGAGCTTCCATTATTTTTGACGCTCTAAATTTTTCACTTCGAACTAACATTGTCACTTTTTTGCAAAGTTTAGACAAATAATGCGCTTCCTCACAAGCTGAATCTCCAGCACCTACAATAACTACTTCTTGATTTCTATAGAAAAAACCGTCACAAACTGCACAAGCAGAAACACCACCACCCATTTTCAAATAGTGTTGTTCAGAAGGCAAGCCTAAATATTTAGCAGATGCTCCAGTAGAAATAATTACTGTTTCACAATGCAATTCTTTAGTTCCATTAATCCAAACTTTATGGATATCTCCTGAAAAATCAACTTTAGTTGCCCAACCGTCACGTACATCAGTACCAAAACGTTGTGCTTGAGCTTGCAAACCCACCATCATTTCTGGACCAGTTATCCCTTCAGGGTTTCCAGGCCAGTTTTCCACTTCATTAGTTGTAGTTAACTGACCTCCAGGCTGCATTCCTTGATATAAAACCGGATTCATATTTGCTCTTGCAGCATATATTGCAGCAGTATATCCTGCAGGGCCAGAACCTATAATAAGGCATTTTATTTTTTCGATTGTATCTGACATAGTGAAATTTTATAATTATTTTAAACAGTACAAAAATAAGTCTTATTTAATGGAATACAGAAACAGAATAATCAGTTTTTGCTATTCTACAATAAAAAAATCCCCTCTGTTGATACAGAAAGGATTTTTCATTAGGTGGAAAGAGGCTAAACAACTCCTCTATCTCATTATAAATTAATTATATACAGTTTTAATCGCACTATTAATATCTTACTAAGTAACTTTTTTTTTAGAAAAATTGTATTGACTATACAAATATTGAAAAATGAGTTTTAAAGACCTAGTTACTTTTATTTTAAAAGTTCAATTTGAAAAGTCTGTAAACTTTTTCCAATTTCTAATGGATGTCCTAATTCTGATAAAGCACGTTCCAAAGCTCCTAGTACAGCCAAAAGATCATTTGGAGAAACCGAACCCATATGCCCTATTCTAAAATAAGTGGCTTTGATTTCTGGCAGTAAACCTCCTGCTATAATTACATTACTATCAACCATTTTAGAACTTAATGCGGCTCCGTCTACACCCTCAGGATAATATACTGCTGTCAAGGTATTCGCAGCTATTTCAGTTGTTTTAGGTAATATAGTTAGGTTCAAGGAAGCTATTGCGGCTCTAAATGCTTTTGCTAAACTTTGATGTCTCTTCACCCTTTTTTTGATGCCTTCTTTACATATAATTTTCAAGCTAGTTTCTAAAGCTACAATTAAATTAACTGCTGGTGTCCCAAAATACGAAGGTCTTCTTTCTTCGTAAGCTTTCATTATGGGTAACCAATTGCTCCAGTCTGCATAATAATTAGGCACAGGCGTTTTCCTGTTTTCCCAAACTTGCATCGCTTTTTCTGAAACCATCAAAAGTGCCAATCCTGGCGGTACACCAATTGCTTTTTGAGATGCTGTTAAGACAACATCGAGCTCCCATTCATCCTGATTTAACTCTTCACCCGCAACCGAACATACACCATCTAGAATGCTTAACGTATTGTATTTCTTGGCTAATTGAGCTATAGGTTTAGGATCTACTATTATCCCCGTAGAAGTATCTACATGCGTAATAGTCAGAGCTTTGTATCGTCTATTTTTTAGTTCATTTTCTATAACTTCAAGAGGGACAATTTCGCCTAAAGGCGCTTCTAAAAGCGTTGTATTTGCCCCGTAGCGATCTAAAATATCTTTGAATCGTTTACCAAAATAACCTGAAGAAATAACTAGTACATTATCTCCTCGTTCGATGAGATTAGCAGCAGCCATGTCCATAGCTAACGTACCAGTTCCAGCGACGATAAAGGGTTGCCCCTTTGGAGACATCCAAACTTCTCTCATTAGCTCAAGGCTCTTTCCAAAAATTTCAATAAAATCTGGAGCTACATGACTCGTCGTAGGTATACCCATTGCTTGTAAAACTTCTGGTTCAAATTCGATAGGACCAGGAATCATCAGTAATTTTCTAGCTTTCATTTGATTTTTATTTTAATAAATTATTATTGCTTACCAATATTCCATCGCCATCTGCATAGATGTAATCACCCGGAATAAAAGTAATCCCTCCAAATTTAACTGGAATATTTATCTCTCCTAAATTACGCTTCACACTTTTAACAGGGGAAGTGTTCAACGCTTTTATACCTATATTCATTGCGTTAATTACTTCACTATCGCGAATGCAACCATTTACAATAATGCCTTGCCAATTATTTTGTATTGCTAATTCAGCTAATTGATCACCTATTAGCGCACATCGTAAAGAAGCACCACCGTCAATTAAGAGCACTTTACCTTTTCCATCAAGTTCTAACTGCTTTCGAACTAAGGAATTACCTTCAAACAACTTTATCGTAGTGATTTTTCCTGAAAAGTTTTTTTTGTTACCAAAATGATTAAAAATAGGGTCAACACAACTAAGAAGTGTATCATACTCATCCCAAAGATCTGCAGTTGTAAACATATTTGCAAGTAGTTATTTAAGGAAATTGTTTTAATTAACTCAATTTAAAAAGGCAACATGCGTACATGTTGCCTTTTTCTTTAAATAGAATAAAATATTATTTTTCTAATACTAATTCTCTTTTTTGCTCTGTTTTTTTACTTTCAAACTGATCACTAGTATTTTTAGCTCCATCCGCTTTTAAAGCTTTGTCTCCAGCAAAGAATGTTTTATGATCATCACCTAGATTCGATCCTGCCATTCTTTGATGTTTTACACAAGCAACACCTTTACGAATTTCTTGTCTTTGAACCCCTTTAACATAAGCTAACATCCCTTCTGCACCAAAATAACCTTGAGTTAAATCATTCATGTGAAGTGCTGTAGTATGATAAGTTGGTAGCGTAATTAAGTGATGGAAAATTCCAGCTTCTTTTGAACTATCTAATTGAAACGTTCTAATTTTATCATCTGCACGATGACATAACTCCGAGTCATCATATTGTACGTCCATTAAATTATTTCTATCATAAGCTGTCATGTTTTCACCTTCTGCAAGCATTTCATCATAAGCTTGGTTACGGAAATTTAAAGTCCAGTTAAAAGAAGGTGAGTTATTGTAAACCAATTTAGCAGTTGGTACCACTTCTCTAATTCTGTTTACCATATGAGCAATTTGCTTCACATTAGGTGTTGGAGTTTCAATCCATAAAAGATCGGCTCCATTTTGTAGACTGGTAATACAATCTAAAACAACTCTATCGATATTCGAACCCTCTTTAAATTGGTACAAACCGTTTGGTAATCTAACAGGACGTACTAATTTACCATTTCTTTTAAGAAGAACATCGTCTTCTTTAGCATCATTAATAGCTATTTCTTCTGCTTCTACAAAAGCTAAATATTGAGAAGCTAAATCTCCCGCCTCAGTGCTAACTGGTAACTTTTGAGTTAAACTTGCCCCTTCTGAATCAGTTCTTGCAACAATAATTCCGTCATCTACTCCTAATTCTAAGAAAGCGTATCTAATAGCATTAATTTTAGCGATAAAATCTTCATGCGGCACAGTAACTTTTCCATCTTGATGACCACATTGTTTAGCATCAGAAACTTGATTTTCAATCTGAATTGCACATGCACCAGCCTCAATCATTTTTTTAGTTAGCAAGTAAGTCGCTTCTTCGTTTCCAAAACCTGCATCAATATCAGCAATAATAGGAACTATATGTGTTTCAAAATTATCAATTTGATCTTGTACATTTTCTCCTTTTTCAAGTCTTCTAAATAAATCATTTAACTCAATTGCATCTGCTTGACGTAAGAAATCATAAATTTCTTTTATTAAAGCAGGAACAGTAGTTTTTTCGTGCATAGATTGATCTGGCAACGGCCCAAATTCTGAACGTAATGCAGCAACCATCCAACCTGATAAATAGATATAACTTTTGCTAGTCGTTTTATGATGCTTTTTAACAGCGATCATATTTTGTTGAGCAACAAAACCATGCCAAGAACCTAGTGATTGTGTATAATTAGATGCATTTGCATCATATTCTGCCATATCTTTTCTCATAATAGCAGCTGTATATTTAGCGATGTCTAAACCCGTTTTAAAACGATTTTGAGTAACCATTCTAGCTGCGCTTTCAGGGTTTATGGCATTCCAAGTACTTCCGTACTTTGCTTTAAGATCAATTACAGTTTGTAATGCAGAACTATAATTACTTTGTGCTAAATTTTTCATAATTTTGTTTTTTTTATTATTAAGATTTTTCTAGATTTTGATAATTCCGTCTCGCAAACTATTCCAGTAGTTGCGAGACATTTTTTTTAAATATATTGGTATGCTGGTAATGTTAAAAATTCTTCAAACTCTTCTGAGATCACTAGCTTATTAAAAAGCTCAATAGCTAATTCAAACTTGCTATTCTTTATGTTCTCTTCACCAAATTCAATAATGAGTTTTTCTATCTCATCATCAAAAATGGCTTCGTATAACTTCCTATTAAAAGTTCGTCCATCTTCTATGACAACTTCATTATGTAACCATTGCCATACTTGAGTTCTGGAAATTTCGGCTGTTGCAGCATCTTCCATTAAGTTATAAAGAGCCACTGCGCCATGACCTCGTAGCCAAGCTTCCGTATACAAAATACCAACATTAATGTTTTTTCTAATTCCCTCTTCGGTAACGGTTCCTTTAGGTATTTCAACCAGATCTTGCTCCGTTATATTTACATCGTCACGTGTCACATGCAATTGATTCGTTGTTGGCATGTATTTGTTAAATTCTGCCATGGCGACTGCTACCAGTGCAGGATGCGCAACCCAAGTACCATCATGACCATTTTTCACTTCACGCTCTTTGTCTTTTCTTACTTTTTCTAAAGCAGCAGCATTCGCTTTTTCATCATTTTTAATCGGAATTTGCGCTGCCATTCCGCCTATAGCAAGTATTCCTCTTTTGTGACAACGTTGAATCACTAACTTTGAATACGCATCCATGAATGGTGTTGTCATAGTTACTTGATCACGGTTTGGAACTACAAAATTTGGATGGTTTCTGAATTTTTTGATGTAAGAAAAAATATAATCCCAACGACCACAGTTTAAACCAACAATATGATCTTTTAGTTCGAAAATTATTTCGTCTAATTGAAAACTAGCTGTAATGGTTTCTACTAAAACTGTCGCTTTAAAAGTTCCATTTGGCACTTCTAAATACTCTTGAGCAAATTCAAACACTTTGTTCCACCAACGCGCTTCTAAATAATGCTCTAATTTTGGTAAGTAGAAATACGGTGCAGTTCCATTTTGCAGCATTGTTTGTGTGTTATGGAATACATACAAACCAAAATCAACTAAACTACCAGAGGCTTTTTCATTGTTAATTATAATATGTCTTTCGTCTAAATGCAAACCTCTTGGTCTAACCAATAAAACAGCTGTCTCTTGATTTAATGTATATGTTTTATTGCGTTTTGTATCAACTAACGAAATGGTTTTTTTATTGGCATCTATTAGGTTTTGCTGACCTTCAATAGTATTTTTCCAAGTAGGAGCATTACTATCTTCTAAATCTGCCATAAATGTTTTGGCTCCTGAATTCAAAGCATTGATAATCATTTTTTTATCAACTGGACCTGTAATCTCTACACGTCTATCCTGTAAGTCATGCGGAATACTACCAGCAGTCCAGTTTCCATCTCTTATAGTTTTAGTCTCACTTGGAAACTTTGGAAATTCACCTTCATCAAAAACCTCTTGTTGAGTTACGCGACTTTCTAAAAGAGATAATCTCTCTGCATTAAATTTTTCATGAAGAGCAGTAATAAAAGTTAATGCTTCATCAGTTAAAATTTCCGGATAGTAATTATTAACCTCTTTAGAAAAGTTAATTTTAGATTGTTTTAAATAGGTGCTTTCCATGTTGTTATATATTTATAATGCAATAGTATAACAAAGTTTTTTATAAAACAAGCGAACGTTCGTTAAATATTGTATTTCGCTAAAAAAACATATTCGCTAAAAATTATTGAATTTACTTTCATTGAAAGCGAAGATATTCCTACAGCAACTATTTCATAACCAGGGTAAAATTATTAGACATAAAAAAACCTTCTTGGTCTACAAGAAGGTTTTAGTCGGGGTGGCAGGATTCGAACCTGCGGCCTCCTGCTCCCAAAGCAGGCGCGATAACCGAGCTACGCTACACCCCGAAAGCGAGTGCAAATATAAAACTATTTTTTGCTTAAACAACACTATTTGAAAAATAAGAAATAAAAAACAATTGTAAAAAAAGAACGCTGTAACATTATTACCCACATCGGCTTCATCTTTTGCAGTTTAGCTTCCTTCTTCATAAATCTATAACTACAAATAAAAAATCTCTTTATCTAAACTCAGTTTTAAATGACCTATAAACAGCCAAAGTACAACTCAGCATAAACTAACAAAACAGTCCAAACTCGAATATTCAAACTCTATAATCAGCGACCCAAGCGGACCTAGTTGACAATCCAAAAAAATTCTAAAATAAAAATCAAGAAGCACATAATAAAACACAGCAATACGCCCCTAATCAAGCTTTAACAAATGTTAACAAAATAGATTTTTAGAAACCATAATAAATTGTATTTTTACGGTTCAAAATTTATAAAATAAATGGGCAAAATCATTGCGATTGCTAATCAAAAAGGAGGAGTTGGAAAGACTACAACATCTGTAAATCTTGCCGCTTCCTTAGGAGTTTTAGAAAAGAAAGTATTACTTATAGATGCTGATCCACAAGCTAATGCGAGTTCTGGATTAGGAATCAACGTCGACGAAGTTGAAATCGGAACGTACCAAATTCTGGAACATAGCAATACCCCCAGAGAGGCAATTATTAAATGTTCAGCACCAAACGTAGATGTAATTCCATCACATATTGACCTTGTTGCCATCGAAATCGAATTGGTAGATAAGGAAAATAGAGAATATATGCTTAAAAAAGCACTAGAGAGTGTAAAAGACGATTATGATTATATAATCATTGATTGCGCGCCTTCTCTTGGACTGCTTACGTTGAATGCATTGACAGCAGCTGATTCAGTAATTATCCCTATTCAATGTGAGTATTTTGCACTAGAAGGTTTGGGTAAATTACTAAACACAATAAAAAGCATTCAAAAAATTCACAATCCAGATTTAGATATCGAAGGATTATTATTAACCATGTTTGACTCCCGACTTCGTTTATCGAATCAAGTTGTCGAAGAAGTGCAAAAGCATTTTAACGATATGGTTTTTGACACTATTATTCAAAGAAATGTAAAATTGAGCGAAGCGCCTAGTTTTGGAGAAAGCATCATCAACTATGACGCAACCAGTAAAGGAGCTGCAAATTATTTACATCTAGCGCAGGAAGTTATAAAGAAAAACAGCAAATAGTTTTATGGCAAAAGCAATAAAAAAACAAGCCTTAGGCAGAGGATTATCTGCATTACTAAAAGATCCGGAAAACGATATTAAATCAGTACACGATAAAAATGCCGACAAAGTTGTAGGTAATATTATTGAGCTTGAAATAGATGCTATTGAGATAAATCCTTTTCAACCCCGTAGTAATTTTAATGAAGAATCATTAAGAGAACTTGCCACTTCTATAAAAGAATTAGGAGTGATACAACCTATTACTGTTAGAAAACTAGAATTCAATAAATACCAGTTGATTTCAGGGGAACGCCGTTTACGCGCCTCTACCCTAGTGGGATTAACAACTGTCCCTGCATATATTCGTATTGCAAATGATAATGAATCGTTAGTTATGGCTTTGGTTGAGAATATTCAACGTCATGATTTAGATCCAATAGAAATCGCACTGTCCTACCAAAGGTTAATTGACGAAATTCAATTGACTCAGGAACAAATGAGCGAGCGTGTAGGAAAAAAACGTTCTACTATTGCTAACTACTTGCGTCTTTTAAAACTAGATCCGATTATCCAAACAGGAATTCGTGATGGTTTTATCAGCATGGGTCATGGTCGCGCCATTATCAATATCGAAGATTTAGACATTCAAACTGATATTTACCAAAAAATAGTAAGTCAAAACCTTTCTGTGCGTGATACAGAAGCTTTGGTAAAAAACTATCAGGAAAGTTTAAAACCAAAACCAGCAACCAAAGCTAAATCATCATCAGGATTTGAAATTGAAGAAACACAGAAAAAAGTTTTTACTAATTATTTCGGTGCCAAAGTAGATGTAAAAGTAGCTGGAAATGGGAAAGGAAAAATCACAATTCCATTTCAATCAGAAGAAGACTTCAATAGAATCATGGAAATAATAAAAGGATAGTGAATAAATTTCTTTACATAGGAATGTTCCTTTTTATTATAGGACACACCACTCTTTTTGCTCAAGTAAAAACAGATGCTGTTCTAGTGGCTAAAGACACAGTAAAGACAAACGATATAGATCCGCTTACCCCGGCAAAAGCAGCATTCTATTCCGCCGTTTTACCCGGCTTAGGACAGGCATACAATAAAAAATACTGGAAGATCCCTCTTGTTTATGGTGCTATTGGAACTAGCCTATATTTCTACTTAGACAGTAATACGAAATACCATCAATATAGAGATGCTTACAAACATAGGCTTGAAGGATATAGTGATGATAAATACTCCTACCTAGATGACTCCAGATTAATTGCCGGACAGAAGTTCTACCAACGAAATCGCGATTTATCTGCCTTGTTTGTTGTAGCATTTTATGCTTTAAATATTATCGACGCTAACGTAGACGCTGCCTTATTGCAGTTTAATGTAGACGAAAACTTATCAGTACGACCGGTAATTTATCCTAATGATGTAACATTAAAGACAAATGTAGGTCTAACCTTTAATTACAATTTTTAGATTTTAAACGAGACTATTCGTTTACCGTCTGATTTTTTAATTTATAAATAAACACCAAATGAAAATTGCGCTTTTAGGATACGGAAAAATGGGTCAGGTAATCGAAAGAATTGCACAGGAAAGAGGTCATGAGATTGTTTTGAAGAAAGATGAAAACAACACTTACGATGGACTTTCAACTGCTGATGTCGCCATAGATTTCAGCGTACCTACAGCGGCTGTACCTAATATTTCAAATTGTTTTCTTGCTAATGTACCTGTAGTTTCAGGCACAACGGGTTGGTTGGAACATTACGACGAAATGGTGGCGCTATGTAATGCTAAAAACGGTGCTTTCATATCCAGTTCAAACTTTAGCTTGGGCGTTAATATATTCTTTGAAATTAACGAGTATCTTGCTAAAATGATGGCTAAACTGGACAGTTACAGTATTGAAATGGAAGAAATTCACCATACTCAAAAACTGGATGCTCCCAGCGGTACTGCTATCTCATTAGCCAAAGGAGTAATTGAAAACAGCAATTATACGAATTGGACTTTAGACGAACCGGAAGCAGATCAAATTCATATTAACGCAAAAAGAATTGGAACTGTTCCTGGAACACATACGGTAACTTATAATTCAGCTGTTGATAGTATCGAGATAAAACATACCGCACACAATCGTGAGGGATTTGCTCTTGGTGCCGTAATTGCAGCAGAATGGATTGTAGGCAAACATGGAGTTTTCTCAATGAAAGACGTTTTAGAATTAAAATAAATCAAATAAACTTTTGGGGACCAGTTACTAAACTTCCTGTCTCATAAAACTAAAAAATTAAGCTATGTCTATATATCAATGGTTTGTGTTTTTCCTATTTGTACAAATAGTTCACTTTTTAGGAACTTGGAAATTATATGAAGCCGCCGGAAGAAAACGTTGGGAAGCAGCAATTCCAGTTTACAACGCTATTGTATTGATGAAAATAATAGGTCGCCCTACTTGGTGGACGTTGTTGCTTTTTATTCCAATTATAAACCTAATTATGTTTCCAGTAATCTGGATCGAAACATTAAGGAGTTTTGGAAAAAAATCAAGCTTAGATACTTTTTTAGGAATAATTACTTTTGGTCTATATATCTATTACATCAATTACACTCAAAAATTAGATTACGTTGTCGACAGAAGTATCCATCCTCAAAATAAAACCGCAGACACTGTTAGCTCATTGTTGTTTGCTATAATTGTAGCTACTTTGGTTCACACCTATTTTGTACAACCCTATACTATTCCAACATCGTCATTAGAAAAATCGTTATTGATTGGAGATTTCCTGTTTGTTAGTAAAGTAAATTATGGTGCCAGAGTACCAATGACTGCTGTAGCATTGCCAATGGTTCATGATTCAATTCCTGTTGTCAAAACTAAATCATACCTGAACTGGCCGCAAATACCTTACTTAAGATTACCCGGAATAGAAGATATAAAACGTACTGACATTGTCGTTTTTAACTGGCCTGTGGATACAGTTCATTACTTTTTTGAAGCAAAGGGAAGCCCCGGTGTAATCAAACCAATCGATAAAAAATCGAACTATGTAAAACGATGCGTAGGAGTTCCTGGAGACAGCCTGTCCATAAAAGATGGTATTGTTTATATAGACGGGAAAGTACTACAACTACCAGAAAGAGCTAAGCCTCAGTTTTCTTATTCAGTAGCCTTAGACGGTAAAACGCCTATTGATTTTGAATATCTATTAAAAGATATGGACGTAACTGATGGTATTGGTTATAAAAGCGCCTCAAAAGACACTTTACTATTCAGAGCATTAACAGCTGCAGGAGCAGCAAGACTGCGCAATGTTCCCGGAATAACTGCTGTAACCCAAGAAATTTTTCAAGGAACAGAAGGCGGAATATTCCCGCACATAAATAAATGGAACCGAGATAATTTTGGTCCGATCTACATCCCTCAAAAAGGACAAAAAGTAGCGCTTACCACTGAAACATTACCGTTTTACAAAAGAATTATCACTGATTATGAATTGAATGATAACGGAGATAAAAACGATCTTAAAGTCACAGGAAACGAAATCAGATTAAATGGTGAAGTAGCTAAAGATTATACTTTCAAACAAAATTACTATTGGATGATGGGGGACAACCGCCACAACTCTGAAGATAGCCGTTATTGGGGTTTTGTACCTGAAAATCACATTGTCGGAAAACCAGTATTCATTTGGTTGAGTTGGGATACTAATGGAAAAGGATTGAATAAAATACGATGGGATAGAGTTTTCACAACCGTTAGCGGTGAAGGGCAACCACAATCGTATTTTAAATATTTCTTAATTGCATTAGCAGCCTTTTTCGTGGGTGAGTATTTTTGGAAAAAAAGAAAAGACAAAAAAAATATCTAGTTTAAAGGTTCAGGTTTAAAGTTACTAGTACCAATTGAAACTTTAAACCTGAAACAAAAAACAAAACTATGAATACACTCCTCCATCCTACTTACTTCCCATCGATAAGCCATTTTGTTGCCATGTCGCAATCAGACGGGATTATATTTGAAATAGAGGATAATTTCCAAAAACAAACTAATAGAAATCGTACTTATATCTATAGTCCTAATGGAATTCAGTTACTGAACATTCCAGTTAAGCACTCTAAAGCCAACCATCAATCAACCAAAGACATTCAAGTCGACGCTGATTTTGACTGGCAGAAGCAACATTACAAATCGCTGGAAACAGCTTACCGAAGCTCTCCATTTTTTGAGTTTTTTGACGACGATATTCGTCCCTTCTATGAAAAAAAACACAAATTTCTATTGGATTTAAACTTTGAGACCTTAGAAATTATCTCTAAATGCATGCGAGTAAAGTTTGACTATGTCACTACTAATGAATATGTACAAGAAGTAGATTCTAACCTAATTTTAGATTGCAGATCTCTTGCAGATGGAAAAAAAGACCCTTCCTCTTTTGAAAAATACATTCAAGTATTTGATGATAAACATGGATTTATAAATAATCTTAGTGTTCTTGACTTACTATTCAATGAAGGTAAATTTGCTTTAGATTATATGAAAAACCAAAAACTGGTTATTAACACCATTTAAGCCTAGAGATTACTGTGAAATTTTTCGCTCCCTGAATCTAACATTTAGTTTGAGGTTATGCTATATTGTAGTATTTTTAAAAGCCCAATACTATAAATAAAGATTGCTATTCTTTTATTCTAATGATAATTGTGCCATAATGGGGTAATGATCAGAATTTTCGAATTCAGGAAAGCTTTCAAACATTTTGACAGTCATCTTCTCATCAGCAAAAATATAGTCAATTCTGGTAGGATAATACTTGAACTTATAAGTTGCTCCAAATCCCTTACCAGCTTCTTCAAAACTATCTTTTAGTGTTCCTTTTATATTTCGATAAACATACGAAAATGCACTATTATTCATATCACCGCATATGATAATAGGGTATTCACATTCCTTTTCATGCTTCTTAAAAATCTCTGCTTGTTGCTGTTGTTGCTTAAAAGCTTTACTGATTCTTATAAGCATCATTTGGGACTTATTCTTATTAATCACATCTATATTCTCGGATATTTCATTAACATCAGGCGAAATCTTAATGGATTGCAAGTGCATATTATAAACCCTAATGATATCCTTGCCTTTCTTTATGTCAGCATAAATAACATTATTATTAGAGCTTGGAAATATAATACTCCCTTGATTTATAATGGGGAATTTAGAGAAGATAGCTTGACCCGTTTTAATCTTGTTTCCCTCCATCAAAATATATTTATGTCGGTACACTTTCAAATCAATAACAGCAGAGGACGAAAACTCTTGAATGCATAAGATATCAGGGTTTTTATCATTTATAAACTCAAGAATTTCTCCCGGAACATCTGCCTTATCTAACCATTTAAACAAATTGAACAAGCGGACATTGTAACTCATGACAGTGAAATTCTTTTCATCTGGCGGATACTCTTTGGCTGAAAACTTGTAAAATTTATTAATAAAGGTAATCCCAATCAAAAGTACCAACCCAGATAAGATCATGCGTTTTTTAAACTGCAGTCCCCAATACAAAAAAAACAAACCATTTAAAATAAAAAACAATGGCATGAAAAGAGTCAAAACAGATAAAATTGGAAATATTTTTGGAGCCAGAAACGGCAAAATATAGGCGACAAAAGTGACAATAATAAGAACAATGTTTAAACTATACATTGCTTTATTGAACCAGGAAAGTTTTTTCATATTTTTACTTGTTCCATTAATTAGATTGTCAAATTACTAACGGCTAACTATTTAATTTATTTCTAAAATATGCTGTAAAATTCTTATTTTCCAGCTTTAAACAAAAATTCTTTTTCATCCTTAGTCAAACTATCATATCCTGACTGACTAATTTTATCTAAGATTTCATCAATTTGTTGCTGCGCTTTATCTTTTGTAATAATTTTAGAAACCCTTTTTTCAGCCGGTTTACCATAATTTTTATGTACTTTTTTAAATGGTGTCGAGCTCGATTTTTTAAACAAATTAGCGAAAAAAGTAATAACTCCTGTTACTATTTCACTCAAATCAGTTCCTTTTTGCAATAATCGGATAAAAAGGAAACCAAAAAAAGCACCAGCCAGATGAGATATATGTCCGCCAGTATTATCTAAACGAAATTGCATTAGGTCAATCAATAAATATACAGCTGTAATATGCCATAATTTAACGTTTCCAATAAGCAACAAACGTAAATTCATAAAAGGATTATAAGTTGTTGTAGCTACTAATATAGCCATAACTGAGGCTGAAGCACCAATTATAGGAGCGTTCAACCCTAGGAAATAAAAACCCGTTATATATGCGATGCCCGCGAACATAGCACTAAGAACATACAATCCTACAAGTTGTTTTTGGTTGAAATAAGTTAAAAACAATCGGCCAACGAAATTCAAAACTATAAGATTGAAAAAAATATGGAAAAAATCTGCATGAAAAAAAGCGTACGTCAGCAGCGACCATGGTTTCCAGAGTAAATCAGCTGGATTTGAAGACAGACTAAAATAGGAAATATAATCGATTCGAATCCCAATCAAGTTCAAAAAACCAAAAACTAAGAAAGGAATAACAAACATAGCAATATTCCAAAAAATCAATTTTGTTACAATATCACCAAATTTGAATTGTGATTTCAAGTCATCTATAATATTCATTCTTTGTATTTAGGTTTTTAATGAAATAATATCTTTTACGAGAAGAAACATTTTAGTTCCACCTGTTGTCATTAAACTGATTCTTCTTCCAATACCACATAATCAGAAAGCCAAATAAAGCTCCACCCACGTGAGCAAAATGTGCGATACCACCACCGCCAAAAATAGATTGTCCAGAAACTCCTAAATACAAATCTACTAAAACTAAACCAGGTACAAAATATTTTGCTTTTATAGGCACAGGAATAAACATCAAAGCCAACTCAGCATTAGGAAACATAAATGCAAATGCGACTATTACACCATAAATAGCTCCAGAGGCTCCCACTACAGTTCCCATATAAGCACTAAGAAAATTTTTATATTCTGAAGGAGTCAACAACTCCTGCCATTGCGTATTTATTTTACCCTCATTTAAAAGCTGTATAACTTCAGTCTTAGAAAAACCGTTGGAAACCAGCGTACTTATAGCGTCATTAAAGTAATAGTAATTAATTCCTGTATGCAGCAATGCAGCACCTAAACCGCAAGAAATATAGAAGAATAAAAACTTCTTACTTCCCCAAAAACTTTCCAGAGCAGATCCAAACGAATACAAAGCAAACATATTAAAAAAGATATGCATATACCCACCGTGCATAAACATATGCGTGATAGGCTGCCATAATTGAAAGTCTTTATTTTCCGGAAAAAACATAGCTAACATTTTGTAAGCAGGATCTCCAACGATTAAAGTTCCAATGAAAAAAAGAACATTAATTATAATTAATTGTTTTACCGTTTCGGTTACATTTCTCATAGTGCAAATTTTTTGTCTAAATCTTCCACACGCATCGTGATGAAAGTTGGTTTTTGGAAAGGGGAAACATTGGGGTCTTTACAGGCAAACAGACCATTTACCAAGTTCTCTTGTTCTTTTAATGTTAAAGCCGTCCCTGTTTTTACAGCTAAACTTTTGGCCATTGATTTCGCGATCGTGTCATTCTGACTAAAACTACTGTCGGGAATTCCATCTTGCAAATCACTTAATAATTGTTCTAAAACTAACGAAACTTCACTTTCAGTTACGTTTACTGGAATCCCTGAAATAACAACATGATCTATACTAGTCTCTTCAAAAACAAAACCGGTATTCACCAGTGATAATTTTAAATCCTGTATAAGCTCCATTTCTGGAGCCGAAAAGAACAAATCTAACGGAAATAACAATTGCTGACTTGATGCCTGATTCACTGTCATATTAGTCAAAAACTGCTCGTACAACACTCTTTGATGGGCCCGCTGCTGATCCACAATAACCATTCCTGATTTAATAGGAGAAACGATATATTTTTTATGGATTTGGTAGGCATTATTAACGGTTTGTTCGACTTCTTCCTCATTGAACAAAGAACCTGTCACTTCTTCACTTTCAAATGAAAAATCAGTATTCCCGGAAATAAACTCTCCCTCTTGTTTTAATCCTACGTACAAACTTTCCCAAGAAGCTGTTGCTTCAGGCTTTCTATAACTAGAACCTGAATAATGCTTATTTACTTTATCATCTGAAAAAGGATTAAAACTCCCATCTACTTGTATTGTAGGCGTAGCACCTTCTAAATCTTTATAATGGTAAGGCGTATCCAAATTAGAATCTCTGTCGAAATCTAAAACTGGAGCCACATTAAACTGACCTAAACTATGTTTAATCGAAGCTCTTAAAATAGCATACATGGCATGCTCATCATCAAACTTAATCTCTGTTTTAGTAGGATGTATATTGATATCGATTGTATTAGGCGGCACCGTTAAATATAAAAAATAACTAGGTTGCGCTCCATCTCTCAAAATACCATCATAAGCGGCCATTATCGCATGATGCAAATAACCACTTTTTATAAATCGATCATTGACAAAGAAGAACTGCTCTCCTCTGTTTTTTTTAGCAAATTCAGGCTTACTGACAAAACCTTGAATTGTCACGATTTCTGTCTCTTCTTGCACCGGAACTAGCTTTTCATTGGTTTTACCAGCAAAAATATTAACGATTCGCTGCCTCATGCTTGAGGGAGGCAAATTGAACATTTCGCTTCCATTATGAAAAAAAGTAAAATAGATATTAGGGTGTGCCAAAGCGACACGTTGAAATTCATCAATGATATGACGATACTCTACCGTATCCGACTTTAAAAAATTACGACGAGCAGGAATATTGAAAAACAGATTTTTAACCGCAAATGACGTCCCTTTGGGTAATACTGCTACTTCTTGAGAGACAAACTTACTTCCTTCGACAATAATTTGCGTCCCTAACTCTTCCTGGTCTTGTTTTGTTTTCATCTCTACATGAGCAATCGCAGCAATTGAAGCCAAAGCTTCCCCACGAAACCCCTTCGTATGTAATGAAAATAAATCCTCTGCCTTACGTATTTTTGAAGTCGCATGGCGTTCAAAACACAAACGCGCATCGGTAACGCTCATTCCTAGTCCATTATCAACAACCTGAACTAATGCTTTCCCAGCATCTTTTATAATCAATTTAATATCACTTGCCTTTGCATCAACTGCATTTTCAAGTAACTCTTTGACAACGGAAGCTGGTCTTTGTACGACTTCTCCAGCAGCAATTTGGTTGGCAACATGATCAGGAAGCAATTGAATGATACTCGACATTAAAAAATATTTATTTAAAGTTTACGTTTTATTTTCAAAACCAAAGTGCACAAATTTAATGAATTTATGTTGGGTTTTAGGGTTTACTCAGTCATAAATAAAACAAAAAAAACCTATACTATTAACTAAACAGTATAGGCTTTATTATAATATATTATTGCTTTATTCCTTTAGTTCTAAAGGGGTCCCCTCCTCTATTCTCAAAGGACCTGTTGACAATAAATTTTGATTCCCTTTTTGATGCGTTAACGAAGCCTGTTGACGAATAAAAGCCATTTTAATAGCAGCTATAGCAGCTTCTGTACCTTTATTACCATGAATCCCACCACTTCGATCAATCGATTGTTGCATTGTATTATCAGTAAGCACACAAAAAATAACAGGAATATCCGTTTGAATATTCAAATCTTTAATTCCTTGAGTAACTCCATCACAAACAAAATCAAAATGCTTAGTTTGCCCTTGAATCACACAACCTATAGCTATTACAGCATCTACGTTTTGCGTTTGCAACATTTTTTTGCATCCATAAACAAGTTCGAAACTTCCAGGAACATTCCAACGAATAATATGTTCCTGCGGAACACTATTTTCTAAAAATGCCTGTTCTGCTCCATTGTATAATCCTTCAGTTATAGCTTCGTTCCATTCAGCAACAACGACTCCAAAACGAAAGTTCTTCGCTTTTGGAACACTGTTTTTATCATAAACGGATAAGTTTTTATTTAAGGTCGCCATTTGATATAGTTTTTAAAATTGAATTTTGAGATTTTATAAGTTAAAGATAGAATTTTGAAATCAAAAAACTGCAGTCTTAAACCAGAATCTTAAATCCTTTTTTACTATTGTGCTAAACCGATTAAAACATCAACTGAAGAAGCCTCTGGAGACGCTTCATAATTGTCTTTAATATCAGTGAAATATTTTAATGCATCCTCTTTCTTTCCTAAAGCCAAAGCTGTTTTTCCAGCTTTTAGCAAGAAACGTGGCGTAGTAAAATCATTTTTATTTGTTTCAGCAGCTTTAACGTAATTTTTCAACGCCTCTTCTGACTTGTTAGTTTCTGCATAAGCATCTCCAATTGCACCAATTGCCAAGCTACTTAAAATAACATCATCTGATTTGAATTTACCTAAGTAATCAATTGCTTCAGCATATTTACCTGTGTTCAAGTAAGCCATTCCAGCATAATAATTAGCTAAATTTCCAGCATCAGTACCTGAATACTCATCTGCAATTTTAATAAATCCAAATTTACCTTCTGAACCGTTTAAAGATAATTTATATAATGAATCGCTCGCAATACCATCTGTAGCTTGTTGAAAGTTTTGTTGTGCAACAAACATTTCATCTGCAGCTTCAAGTTGTTTTGGCTCAGCAATAAATTTTTGATACACTAAATAACCAATAGTTACCATAGCGACAGCTCCTACAACACCAATGATCCAATTTTGATTTTTAGCAACAAAAGCTTCTGTTTTTCCAGCAGTTTCGTCCAATGTTGAAAAAACACCAGCAGTCGTACTGTCTTTTTCATCGATAATTACATCCTCAACAGAATCATCTACTGCTCTTTCTTTTGGTGCTTTATATCCTCTTTTACTGTAAGTAGCCATTTAATTTTAATTTAGTGAACGGCAAAAATAAAATTTTTATTCAAACCGACACAAAAAAACTAGGATTTTATATTTAAATAAAAAAAATATTTTTCTTTAGGCACCTCTCATTCAATTATAATTAAAAATAATTAGCACAGAAAAAGTTCAAAACGGCTTTATATCAATATTTTTCAATAATTTGCACCCACTTTCAAAAAGCCCTTCAAAAACAACAAACTCCTCAATACCAGTAAGCCCTAAAGATGTATTTAAAAAAGATTTCATTATTCAATTATAAGAATTTTTCAGAAGCAAACTTCGAATTTGACGGAAAGATAATTTGTTTTGTAGGTAAAAACGGCATAGGAAAAACAAATGTATTAGATGCCATCTATCATTTATCCTACGGTAAAAGTTATTTCAACCCATTAGCAGTCCAAAATATCAAACACGGCGAAGAGTTTTTTGTAATTGATGCGGAGTTTATAAAAAATGAAAGAAACGAGCAAGTGGTATGCAGTTTGAAGAAAGGTCAAAAAAAAGTATTAAAACGCAACGGCAAAGCATATGATAAATTTTCAGACCATATTGGCTTTATTCCCTTGGTTATCATCTCACCTGCCGACCGTGATTTGATTGTTGAAGGCAGCGAAACCAGACGGAAATTCATGGATAGCGTCATCTCACAGTTAGACCCGCAATACCTACAGCAATTGATACAATACCAAAAAGTATTAAATCAACGGAATGCTTTACTTAAATATTTTGCCTTAAACCGCGTTTTTGAAATCGATACCCTTTCTATATATAATGAACAACTTGATGGTTATGGAAAATCTATTTTCGAAAAAAGAAAAGAATTCATAGCGCAATTCATTCCTATTTTCAATACTCATCACCATGCCATCACCGGATCGCAAGAAACAGTTCAACTGGTTTATGAAAGTCATTTATTCGAAAATAATTTACTAACACTTCTACAAGAAAACATCAATAAAGACAGAGCGTTACATTACACAAGTGTGGGCACACACAAAGACGACTTGTCATTTGAAATCGATGGCCACCCAATTAAAAAATTCGGTTCCCAAGGACAGCAAAAGTCTTTCCTAATTGCTTTAAAGCTGGCGCAGTTTGAATTTCTAAAAAAACAAAGTGGCGTAAAACCCATTTTACTGTTTGATGACATATTCGACAAGCTAGATGAAAGTCGTGTAGCAAAAATAATAGAGATGGTCAATAGCGACACTTTTGGACAACTTTTTATTTCAGACACACACCCAGAACGTACCGAAGCAATTGTAAAGTCGACACACCAATCCTATAAAATATTTAACTTATAGCGGTGTTTATTTTATGATATAAAACCCTCCTATCCTGATAAATTACTTATTTTAGCCTAATCAATTTTTAAATCAAATTCTAATGAAATTTCGTTCCATATTATTCTTACTAATTTCCTTCGTTATCCTATCATGTAACGGTCAAGCCGCAAAAAACATAAAAACGATTGAAGCAAAAGATTTTGCTGAAACAATGAACACAACCCAAAACCCGCAAATTCTCGATGTACGTACTCCTGAAGAATTTACAGAAGGGCACATCAAAAATGCTGAAAATGTAAATTGGTTAGGTGACCGTTTTATTGCTGATGCAGAAAAATTTGACAAGACAAAACCAGTTTTTGTTTATTGTAAAAGTGGCGGAAGAAGCAAAAAAGCAAGTGAAAAGCTTAAGGAACTAGGATTCAAAAACATTTATGAACTAGAAGGCGGCTTTATGAAATGGAGCGCCGAAGGTCTTAATACATCAACAGACTAAATCATAGATTTGATCAGCCAATAATACTAATATAAAAGCATTGACTTCTTATTAGTGTACAAATTGCAAAAAAACGACTCCGTACCTTACAAAGGTGAAAATAGAATTAGGTATAGTATGGCTATCATTCCTCTGAATTCAGATATAACAAGGCCTGATTTTCAAAAATAAAAACAAACGAACTTCCTTCTTTTTATAGTATAAAAAGTAAAATACAAATATTCTAGCTTTTTAAGTAATGAAAATTTAAGAACACTATTACAATAGTAAAAACATGCTTTCAAAAGACTCACTACAATTCCTGGAAGATTTACAAGCAAATAATAACCGGGATTGGTTTTTAGACAATAAAAAAAGATACGAGATTTTCAAAAAAGACTACCATCAATTGGTTGCCGATTTTCTTGATATCATGAAACCTTTAGACCCCTCTTTAGAACTGCTAGAAGTAAAAAACTGCACTTTTAGAATTAATCGGGACATTCGGTTTTCCAAAGACAAATCACCTTACAAGTCACATATAGGTGTTTGGCTGTCTTCAGGTACAAAAGGACAAAGCCGTGCTGGCTATTATCTTCATATTGAAAAAGGAGCCAGTTTTATCGCCGGTGGATTCTATGCGCCGTTAGCAGATGATTTGAAAAAAGTTCGCAAAGAGATCGCTTATTTTTATGATGATTTAGAAGCAATTCTAAACGAAAAAGACTTTAAAAAAGTATTCGGAGATTTTGATCGTAATGAAAAAAGCACACTCAAAAACCCGCCTAGAGGATACGACAAAGAACATCCCGCAATTGAACTTTTAAAACTAAAAAGTTTTGAAGCCAGTGTTAAATTTGACATATCAGAAATTCTACAGAAAGATTTCGTTTCAAAGACGAGTAAAAAGCTAATCCTTTTAAAACCTTTGAATGAATTTATCAACCGGGCACTGGCCACTGACGAATTTTAATTTATTTCGATGAAAAAAAGAAAAATACTTTTTCTTGGTGAATCTTATAGAGCTGATGCCTTAACTTGGACAAATGGTCTAAAAGAATTTGGCGATTTTGAAATAATCAGTTGGGAATTAAAAACACCCAGTGATACTTTCTTCAACAGAATACTACGAATTATCGAGTTCAAATTTGCTTTGCTTAAAATTAAGAAAATAATAAAATTGCAACAACCGGACATGGTAATTGCTGAAAGAACCACGAGTTACGGTGTTCTTGCTGCATTGTCTGGTGTAAAACTAGTGGCAATTGCACAACAGGGTAGAACTGACCTATGGCCAGAAAATTCTATTTTATTACCATTCAAAAAATTAATTCAAAATTACGCCTTCAAAAAAGCAACCTTAATTCATGCTTGGGGACCAGTAATGACCCTTTCTATGGCTGAAGCCAATGTAGACATGAATAAAGTCCTAGTCCTACCGAAAGGAATTGACTTGGCGAAATTTGACAATAAAAACACCGCAAATCCAGAAAAAATCAGTGCAATTGTCACGCGTTCCCTATTGCCCGAATACCGTCATGATGTCATTTTAAAATCATTTGGCCTTTTAAACAAAAAAGGAGTTGACTTCACTCTTACTATCGTTGGTGATGGAAAACAACTTCCTAACTTGAAAGACTTAGCGAAAAAATTAAATATTGAAAAGAAGGTTTTTTTCACTGGAAGAATTCAAAATACAGAATTACCTATGTTATTAAAACAGTCTAATTTCTATATCAGCATGCCGACAACTGAAGGCGTATCTGCATCATTATTTGAAGCAATGGCCTGTAACTGCTATCCTATTGTTTCTAACATAGCCGGAAACCAAAGTTGGATTACCCATCGCAATAATGGACAATTAATCACCGTTGATGATTCTGAAATGCTTGCTGAAGAGCTACTATGGGCTTTCGAGAACAGTGCATATAGAAAGGAATCTATTTTGAATAACAGAAAATTTATCGAAGATGCTGCCGATTACAAAATCAATATGAAATTAATTGCCAACAAATACCACGAATTAATTAACAGTATTGAAACTAACTAGCTATGTGCGGAATTAATGGAGTCCTGCATTTGCAGTCTCAAAAAAAAGTGGACAGTCGTATTCTGACCAAGATGCGCGATTCATTAGAACATCGCGGTCCTGACGACGCTGGCTTATTTATTGAAAACAATATTGGTTTCGGCCATCGAAGACTTTCAGTTCTCGATGTTTCAACTGCCGGACATCAACCCTTTCTTTCAGATAACGGAAGATATGTAATGGTGTACAATGGAGAAATTTACAACTTCAAGGACTTTTACCCAGAATTAAAAAGTAGCGGATTTAACATAAAAACAAGTTCTGACACGGAAGTTTTAATAAAACTATATGAGCTTTATGGTTTAAAAATGCTTTCTCGTCTAAACGGAATGTTTGCATTTGCCATTTGGGATAAATTAGAAAAAAAACTTGTTGTAGTTCGTGATCGAATGGGCGTAAAACCATTATATTATTCTTTCTATAACGAAACATTTTATTTCGCATCTGAACAAAAAGCATTATTTACTGCGGGAGTCCCCCTTAAAATTGCTCAGGACGGAATAGAAGAGTATATTTTCAACAGATTTGTAGCAGGAGAAAATACTTTATTTCAAAATGTTAATAAAGTCCTACCCGGACACAGTATGACCATTCATGAAGGTGGAAAAATCACTGTTAAAAAATGGTGGGATTTAAAAAAGGAAATTCAAAACCAACAAAAAATTAAAAACCCAATAGAATGGTTTAGGGAGACTTTTGACGATTCGGTCAGATTAAGAATGGTTAGTGACGTACCTGTTGGTGTATTATTGAGTGGCGGACTCGACTCCTCGTCAGTACTTGCTTCTTTAAGCCATCAAAACTACAAAAACATACAAACCTTCAATATTGGTTTTAAAGAGGAAGAGCATAATGAGTCCCATTTGGCAAAAATGATGGCTGAAAAATTTGGATACGATTTTCATACCATGCAATTAGAAGACATGGACCTTTATGACAATCTGATACAGTCAACCTATCTTCAAGATGAACCGATAATGCACTTAAGCGAGCCTCATCTATTGGCTATTTCGAAAATAGCAAAACCACTGGTTAAAGTATTGATTTCTGGTGAAGGCGCAGACGAATTGATGGGTGGCTATGTTCGATATAAAACATTGCAATTCCCTGCCTTGCTAAAATCGATTGCAACAATAGGAAATTTGGATCTTTTTGAAAAAAATCCACGTTATGAAAAGCTCATTAGATATTCGCAGATCAGTAAAAAATCTGATTTAATATTCTATAATGGTTGCAATATTTATCCGGGCGATATTTCAAAAACCTTTGGAATTAACTCTGCTCCCAAAAATGAATATAGAAAGAAAATATATAAAGAAGCTAAATCTTTGTATCCGCATAATTTAAGAAGACAAGCGCTCTATTTTGATCAACAAACCTATTTACGTTCCCTTTTATACCGAAATGACCGGGCCACAATGGGAGCTTCAATAGAATGCCGCGAACCTTTTTTAGACCAGAGACTAATAATTGGCTCAGGCTCTCTGGATGACAAATGGATGTTTACAGGAAAAAAGGGGAAATTCATACTAAAAACTGCGATGGAAGACCGACTGCCCAAAGAAATTCTAAAATTTAAAAAAGTTGGACTAAGTGCTCCATGGGGAGATTATTTAACAAAAAGTCCCGCTTTCAAAGATGAATTAGAGTCTTTTTCAAAAAGTGACCTCTTTCAAATGCCCTATTTTGAAAATATAAACATCAAGCAACTTATTCAGAAATTAGAAAAAGGAGACATTAGAATGGTTCCATACATTATGCCTTTATTTATGATGCATATCTGGATGAAAAGCTATGCAAATAAATTTTAATTCTTACTTTTGAACCCAGAATACATTACTAAAAAGCACTTTCTTTCATGGAAATACAAACTAATTTTTCTCTAAAAAACTATAATACTTTTGGCATTGAAGCTAAAGCAAAACAATTTGTAGCCGTGCACAGTGTCGCAGAATTGACAACTATATTAGACCAAAACAAATCACAGCAGAAATTCATCCTTGGCGGCGGTAGCAACATGCTCTTAACTAAGGATATTGAAGCTTTAGTAATTCACATTGATTTGAAAGGAAAAACAGTTATTAGAGAAAATGAAGATTATGTTTGGGTCGAAAGCCAAGCAGGTGAAAACTGGCACGAATTTGTACTTTGGACTATCGACCAGAATTTTGGCGGATTGGAAAACATGTCACTTATCCCAGGTAATGTAGGAACTACTCCTGTGCAAAATATCGGGGCATATGGAACCGAAATCAAAGATACGTTTGTTTCCTGTGAAGCGTTAACCATCATAAATCAAGAACCAAAAACATTCGTAAAAGAAGAGTGTCATTTTGGCTATCGTGAAAGCATCTTTAAAAACGAAGTAAAAGATCAATATATAATTACCTCAGTGGTTTTCAAATTAACAAAACGAAACCACAATATAAATACATCCTACGGTGATATCACCAACGAATTAGCCAAAAACAATATTTTAAATCCTAGTTTAAAGGATGTTAGCAATGCTGTTATCGCGATTCGAAAAAGTAAGTTGCCAGACCCAAAAGAATTAGGAAACAGCGGTAGTTTTTTTAAAAATCCAATCCTTTTAAAAACTGATTTCGAAAAAATACATCAGGAATTTCCTGAAATGAAATATTATGACGTCTCAGAAACCGAAGTAAAAGTGCCCGCAGGATGGCTGATAGAGCAGGCTGGATTTAAAGGAAAACGCTTTGGTGACGCAGGAATCCATAAAAATCAAGCTTTGGTTTTAGTGAACTATGGAAAAGCTACAGGGCAAGAAATTCTAAATGTCTCAAAGCATATTCAAGAAACAATCTTTGCTACATTTGGCATCCATATTGAAGCTGAAGTGAATGTAATTTAGATGTTTATTTCTATGTAATGATTTTAATTTCAGGGATTACCATAACTAATCTAAAACCATAAATCAAACCATGTATATTCCAGACCTTTACAAAAATGAAAACCAAGAAGAAATTAATGCTTTTTTACAAGCAAATAGCTTTGGTATACTAATCAATCAAACGGAAGGTAAATTAACGGCAACTCACATCCCGCTGGAACTGGACACTGACAAAGAAGGAAAAACTATTTTGCACGGACATCTTTCAAAAGAAAATCCACAATGGAAAGGTTTCTCTGAGAATGATCAAATACTAGCTGTTTTTTCCGGTCCGCACTCCTATATTTCATCCTCATGGTACGATCATAAACGTGTACCCACTTGGAATTACATCGGGGTACACGTTTATGGGACAATTAAAATTATCGAAGGAGAAGCTGTTATAGCATCTTTAAAGAAATTAGTAGATAAATATGAGAAATCATCTGAGAACCCTGTTCGTGTTGAAGATTTATCAAAAAAAACCATGATGCAAACTCACGGAATTATCGCTTTTGAAATTGAAATTACCGAAATTCACGCGACAAAAAAATTATCTCAAAATCGTGATGATAAAAATTATGAGAATATCATTTCAGAATTAGAAAAAACTGAAGATAATCAATCAGTTGCACTTGCAAATGAGATGAAAAAATGTCCTCGATAATTTTTTAAAAATTCAATAATTTATCATTTACAATTCACAATTCTATTCATACCTTTGCGCTTTCCCGAAAATTCGGGTTTAATAACTCATAAAACTCAGATGCTTATAATAATTCTTTACTTTTTTATTGTTGTCGTTGCCATTCAACTCTCCTATTATTTAGGTATTTTCGGAAAATTTTCTTTCGCTAAAGCACAAAAAACAACACCGAAAAGACTTTCCGTATCTGTTATTGTCTGCGCCAAAAACGAAGAGGAAAATGTGGTTAATTTTATTCCGCTACTTGCTGAACAGAACTACCCTGATTTTGAAATCGTCTTGATCGATGACGCTTCAAGTGATGGAACTTTGGATATATTTGAAGACTTTGAAAAACAATATCCAAATATCCGTTTGGTAAAAGTTCAAAATAACGAGGCTTTTTGGGGAAATAAAAAATACGCCCTGACCTTAGGAATAAAAGCTGCCAAAAATGATTATTTATTATTTACGGATGCTGATTGCTATCCTACTTCTAAAGAATGGATAACAGCGATGAGCTCTCAGTTTACAATGCAAAAAACGATTGTATTAGGATACGGAGGATACGAAAAAATTGCCAACTCATTTCTTAACAAATTAATTCGTTTTGAAACTCTCCTTACTGCAATACAGTACTTTTCATGGGCAAAAGCAGGACATCCTTACATGGGCGTAGGTAGAAATTTAGCCTACAAAAAAGACGAGTTTTTTAATGTGAACGGCTTTATAAATCATATTCAGATACGATCTGGAGATGATGATTTATTTGTAAATGAAGCTGCTACAGCAAAAAACACGGCTATTGCTTATGCTCCAGAAAGTTTCACGTATTCGAAACCAAAAACCAAATATAAAGATTGGATTACCCAAAAAAGAAGACATGTTGCTACAGCAAACCATTATAATAAATTAGACAAATTACAATTAGGTCTTTTCTATTGTTCCCAGCTATTGTTTATTTTACTTCCTATTATCTTACTATCGTTTCAATTTCGTTGGATTTTGGTATTGAGTTTAATTGCTGTGAGATATATTGCTGTTTGGATTGTTATCGGTTTTTCAGCTGGAAAATTAAAGGAGAAAGATTTAAAATATTGGTTTCCTGTCGTTGAGTTAGTGCTTATATTCACACAAATCAATATCTTTATATTGAATACTTTCTCAAAACCGGTACATTGGAAATAAATAATCAAATCGAAAAAGCAAAAAAAGGAGATCAAGCGGCCTTCACCTTTCTATTGAATTATTACTGGAATGAAGTATATGGCTTCATGTTAAAACGTACCGAAAACGAGACCAGCGCTGAAGATATTACTATCGAAACATTTTCGAAAGCTTTTGATAAAATTGCGAGTTACAATCCTGAATTCCAGTTTAACACTTGGCTTATTAGTATCGCTAAAAATGTGCATATCGATTTATTACGCAAAAAGAAATCGAGTCTTTTTGTCGAAATTACAGATAAGGAAGACCAGAAGGCATATAACATTGCTGACACCACACCGTCTAAAGAAGACGAACTAATCACAGAGCAAAACCTTTCGCAATTGCTCCGCTACATAAAGGAATTGAAACCCCATTACCAGGAAGTAATCCAATTGCGTTATTTTCAAGAAATGAGTTATCAGGAAATTGCCAATAAAATTGACGAGCCGTTAAGCAACGTAAAAATTAAACTCCTTCGCGCTAAAAAACTATTAGCAGAAATTATTCGAGATAAACGCTAATTGAGTTCCTCATCAGCAACTTGTCAGCCTGAAAAACTCCCCTACACTATACTTTTATACACTTCCTATTTTTCTTGCAAAAATAATCTTTATTTTACATACTAAAATTCTTGTTATTTACGTTAGTACTTAAAATAGTACATGCTTATGATTTAACTGATACTTAACCCATTAAATCCATGAATTATGTCAAAACTAAGTCTTTACGAAACCAGCTGGATTAATCTAGTTTTCGAAAACAAAAACAAAGAATACGGGGCATATCAATTGCGTCAAGAAAGTGCCAAAACTTCCTTATTTGCACTTTTTATGGGTTTACTATTATTTGCTTCTCTAGCAAGTATTCCAAAGATTATGAGTCTTCTTAATCCTGAAAAAAATATAGTTTCGCTAACTCCAGAAAGTATTGATCAAATTATTCAGGTGACTAAAATTTTTCCGAATCAAGTAAAAAAAATTGAACAACCGATTCTCCCGAAGGCAATCCAACAAAAACCTACGGTCCTCATTGCAAAACAACAGCTCACAAATCCAACAATAGTAAAAGCTGCACTAGCGACTCCAGATATTGCGAAAAACAGTGAAAACACAACTCCAATAAATGATAGTTCTGATGGGCTTGCAATTATCGGGACCAATCCTGTTGCATCACAAGGAACAGGAAATGCTACTCCCGCAATCACTGATTACGGAAATACTGTTGTGACCAGTGCGCTACTAGACAAGCTTCCTGAATTTCCTGGGGGAATTGCTAAATTCTACACCTACATAGGGAAGAATTTTGAAAGCCCTGAAATTAACGCTGAAAGAAGTATTCGTATTTATGTTTCTTTTGTGGTTGAAAAAGACGGAAGTATGACTGATGTACAAGTAAAAAACGATCCTGGTTATGGACTAGGGAAAGAAGCTATACGGGTGCTAAAGTCTTTAAAAACAAAATGGAATCCAGGAATGATAGGTTCTAAACCAGTGCGAACCTCCTACAATCTACCCATCATTGTTCAAATGAATTAGTATTAAACAAAAAAGCAGAATCGAGAGGTTCTGCTTTTTTATTATGTCGATACCTAGAAACAAAACACGAACAAATACCTATAGTTATAGCCCAGATAGCAATGAAAATCCTTGCCCTTTGAAAAGGTATTTTTCTTTAAAAAATAAAGCGACTGTAAGAAGCTCTTTTTTTTATTTAGAAAAACCGTTTTCAAAAGGCAAGATTGCAATGAAAAGCTGGAATTAGCTCCAAAAAACAGTATAAAAAAGTAATATAAAAACGGACTTCAAGCTTCATGCCCGAAACACCCTATTTTAAATCAACATTCCTTATATTTGCAGTCTGAAAATTGATTTATGGAAACTCTTTTAGAAAATACTTTACCTGTTCAAAAACCAAAATGGTTGAAGGTAAAACTCCCGATAGGACAAAAATACACTGAGCTTCGTGGCTTAGTGGATAAATATAGTTTGAATACGATTTGCGCATCAGGAAGCTGCCCTAACATGGGTGAATGCTGGGGTGAAGGGACTGCTACTTTTATGATTTTAGGAAATACCTGTACCCGTTCTTGTGGTTTTTGTGGTGTAAAAACTGGAAGACCCGAAACGGTAGATTGGGATGAGCCTGAAAAAGTAGCGCGTTCAATAAAAATCATGAACATCAAACATGCTGTAATTACCAGCGTAGACAGAGATGATTTGAAAGATGGAGGTTCTATTATTTGGATAGAAACTGTAAAAGCCATTCGTAGAATGAATCCAACCACTACTCTGGAGACTTTGATTCCTGATTTCCAGGGCATCGAAAGAAACATTGACCGTATTGTAGAGGCGAATCCTGAAGTAGTTTCCCATAATGTGGAAACCGTACGCAGACTAACTCGTGAAGTGCGTATTCAAGCGAAATATGACCGTAGCTTAGAGGTTTTAAGATACCTGAAAGAAAAAGGAATCAAGAGAACAAAGTCTGGAATTATGCTTGGTCTTGGTGAGCAAGAAGAAGAAGTTTTTCAAACGATGAGAGATCTTCGCGACGCTAATGTAGATGTGGTAACAATAGGTCAATACTTGCAACCAAGTAAGAAACACTTACCGGTTAAAGAATTTATCACACCAGATCAATTTGCCATCTATGAAAAATACGGATTGGAATTAGGATTCCGTCATGTAGAGAGTGGTCCATTAGTTCGTTCTTCCTATAAAGCACAGAAGCACATTCTATAATTATGTTAACTGTTGAATGCTAAATTTTAAATGAATAAAAAAACAAAAATTGCCATAAATGGTTTTGGAAGAATTGGTCGAAATCTATTTCGATTGCTTTTAAACCATCCTACTATTGAAGTTGTTGCCATAAATGACATTGCCGACACAAAAACAATGGCCCATTTATTAAAATACGATAGTATTCACGGTGTTTTACCTAACAAGGTTAGCGCAGATGAGAAAGGAATTCTTGTGGAAGAAGACCATTTTCTATTTTTTCATGAGAAACAAATTTCAAATTTAGACTGGAAAAGTTTAGATATCGATTATGTAATCGAATCTACTGGAAAATACAAAACTCATGAAGAGTTAAATGCGCATATAATCGCAGGAGCTAAGAAAGTAATCCTATCTGCTCCTTCGGAAGTCGACAGTATAAAAACTGTCGTCATAGGTGTAAACGATCATATCCTTGACGGTACAGAAACTATTATTTCTAATGCGAGCTGCACGACGAATAATGCGGCACCCATGATGAAGGTAATTGACGAACTATGTGGTATAGAACAAGCATATATTACTACCATACATTCGTACACCACAGACCAAAGCCTGCACGATCAACCCCATAAAGATCTACGCAGAGCTCGTGGCGCTAGCCAATCTATTGTACCTACAACAACTGGAGCAGCCAAAGCATTAACAAAAATATTCCCTACATTAGACGGAAAAATAGGCGGTTGTGGAATTAGAGTACCCGTTCCAGATGGATCATTAACGGATATTACATTCAATGTAAAACGTGCCGTTACAATAAATGAAATTAACGAAGCATTTAGATATGCTGCCCAAAATAATTTAAAAGGAATTTTAGATTACACAGAGGACCCTATCGTTTCCGTAGACATTATTGGAAATAAAAACTCATGTGTCTTTGATGCACAGCTCACATCCGTAATCGACAAAATGGTTAAGGTAGTAGGATGGTACGACAATGAAATAGGATATTCATCAAGAATAATAGACTTAATACTACTGACTGCAAAATAAAAATTGCTTAGAAAAATAAATAACAAATGAGATACCTGTTGGTTTTTATGTTTTTTATTAATTCATTTCTTTATTCTCAAAAAAAAGAGAGTACAGATAGCACTGCCTATTATACCAATCTGGCAAATTCTAGCATCAAAGAAAACAAATACAAAGACGCGCTTCTTTTTACTCAGAAAGCAATCAATTATTGCGACAACAATGGACAAACAGAAGCCCAAGCAATCCAAACGTATAATCTAGGAGTACTTTATTATAACCTCAATAAATACGGTGATGCCAAAGATATTTTTAATGAAAGCACCGCTTTATTCGAAAGTTTACCACCATCACACGAGGCTGCTAAAAGTTATTATTACCTAAGCCTTTCGTACATTGGCATAAACAATTACAAAGCTGCTGAAACTGCTCTTAATCAGGCATTATTTATTTATAAGGAATTAGGTATCGATACTGATGAAGATTTACTTAATCTTCAAAAAGGGATTATCTACAAAGCAAACGGAAATCTTAATACTGCAGCATTCTGTTTTAACTCTGTAATTTCTAAACCGGACAATCCAGCTATCTTCGACGCTAAAGTAGAGGCTTTATATCAAATGGGACTTATCGAAGCCTCTAATAATAGAAATAATCTAGCGCTAACTTATCTTAACAAAGCATTTGACCTTAACTCGAAGGAGAACAACTTAAATCAAAAATCAAGAATTTTATTAGCACTAAGTAAGGTATATGAAAAAACTCTAGATAAGAGCAATGCCTACTTGTATTTGAAACAGCACCTAAACTTAAAAGAAAGTTTAGAACTTGCAAATAATGAAAAGTTAGGTATCGATGATTACGAAAACTTTAAAGAAACGCAGCGAATAAAAAAAGCAGAAAGAATTAATCATAAAAATGCTGAAGAAGAAAAAACCAATAAATTTTCTAAACTCATTAACATTCTGGCAATTGCCTTAATCACCATTTTATCACTGCTGAGCTTATCATTGTACAAAAACAATATCATCAGAAATAAATCAAACCTATTACTTAAAGAAAAAAACAATGAATTACTGATTGAAAAAGAAAAGACGGAAAAAGCCTCAAAAGCCAGGTCTGAATTTTTATCAACAGTAAGTCATGAGCTTAGAACACCTTTAAATGCAATAAATGGAATAACCCATCTGTTACTGCAAGAAAATCCAAAGGAATCACAATTGCATTATTTATCCTCGTTAAAATTCTCCGGAAATTATTTAGCCACCTTCATCAATGAAATTCTTGAAATCAACAAAATCGATTCTAACAAAACTGAAATAGAATACATCAAATTTAATCTAAAGGAGCTTTTAGAAGACATTAAGAACTCCTTAAAAGGATTAGCAATTACCAATAATGATATTTTTACCCTTAATATCGATCCAAATATTCCAGATAATTTAATTGGCGACCCCACTAAGTTATCCCAAATATTCATGAATTTGATTAATAACGCCCTCAAATTCACAAAGGACGGGAGTGTAACAGTTACTACCAAAGTAACCCAATTAGAAACCGACAACGTCATCCTATCCTTTGAAATTACAGATACTGGAATAGGAATATCTGAAGACAAACTAGAAACTGTATTTGAGAGTTTTTCACAAGGGTCTGTGGAAATCAACCGCAAATTTGGAGGAACAGGCCTTGGGCTAACCATTGTAAAAAAACTAATTGAAATACTAGGAGGAGAAATAAAGCTGCAAAGTATCCTAGGACAAGGTTCTACTTTCTTTTTTGACTTGCAATTTAAAGTAGACAAAAATCAATTGCCAGAAGAGGCCCCAGCACCAACTTATGACAATGAAACTTTAAAAAATAAAAAAATACTTATTGTTGAAGACAATAAAATCAACCAAATGATTACCAAAAAAATGCTTGAAAACAAGGGTATTGTTTGCGAAATCATTGATAACGGCGAAGAAGCAATTGAAACTGTCAGGAATAATAATTATGATATGGTTTTAATGGACGTTCATTTACCTGGAATCAACGGTACCATTGCAACAAAGCAGATAAGAGAATTTGACTCTGTCACTCCAATTATTGCAATAACAGCCATTTCTCTAGATGAAAACAGAGAAATGTTGCTATCCTTTGGTATGAATGATGTAGTTACTAAACCATTTGCTCCTGAAGTTTTCTACACTGTAATTGCAAATAACCTTTCTTAGTTAATTGCAAATAACCTTTCTTAGTTTAGTATTTTAAAATTAATTCTTTAATTAGCTTTCTTACATTAGGCTCTGCATTTTGCGCTGCTTCTAATACTTCATCATGAGAGATGGAATCAATATTAGCTTCATCTCCTATGTCTGTAATTACAGATATCCCAAAAGTCTCTAAATCCATGTGACGCGCCACAATAACTTCAGGTACAGTAGACATTCCTACGCAATCAGCACCTAAAATTTTAACCATTTTATACTCTGCCAACGTTTCAAAACTAGGCCCTTGCAAACCTAAATAAATCCCGTCTTTAACTTCTATATTTAATGCTACAGCTAGCTCTTTTGCTTTTGCAATCATTTTTCTCGAATAAGGCTCGCTCATATTTACAAATCGGGGACCAAAACGTTCGTCATTTGCACCACGTAACGGATGCTCTGGCGTAAAATTAATATGATCCTTTATAATAATAATTTCTCCAATTTTATAAATAGGATTCACTCCACCTGATGCATTTGAAACTATTAGTTTTTTAACTCCTAAAAATTTCAACACTCGTACTGGAAAAGTAACTTCCTTCATGGAATAGCCTTCATAGAAATGAAAGCGACCTTGCATAGCTACTACCTTTTTATCACCAATAGTCCCAAAAACCAAAGCCCCTTTATGTCCCTGAACTGTAGATACAGGAAAATTAGGAATTTCATTATACGGTAGTGTAAATTCTATTTTGATGTCCTCCGTGAAACTTCCTAATCCCGAACCTAAAATGATTCCATATTCAGGATTGAAACTATTTATTTTATTGATATAACTTACCGTCTCTTGTACTTGTTCCCACATAATTCATAATTGTTTTTCTAAACTGTTCATCTCCTTTGAGAAACTGACTTTTTATCGGTAGATAAAAAAGCTGATCGGCAGGCAATCGTCCCAGCAATCGAACATAATCCTTCTCAGTAGTAATAATGATCCTGTTTAGTGATTTATTTTTAATGTCTAAAATATCTTTTTCACTAAAATGATGATGGTCTGGAAAAGCCATACTTACATCATTTGCAGCCTGCAAATATGCAAAAAAAGATGTTGGTTTTGCAATACCGGCCAAAAGTAATTTATCTGTAACTAAAACATCTTTTACTGTTCGTTCTCCCTTTTCAGAATAAACAAATTCATCGTACTCAATACTAGTAAAGTACAACTCCTGATTTTCGGCAATTTTCAATCTTTTTTTAATGTTGTTTTGCTCCGCTAATGATAGGTTTGAAGGGCATTTTGTCACGATAATAATAGTAGCTCTTTTTGCTCCGCTTTTACTTTCTCTTAAATTCCCCGTAGGAAGGATAAAATCATCACAATATAATTCGCCATACGAAGTAAGCAAAATATATAAACCCGCTTTTACTTTCCTATGCTGGTAAGCATCATCTAGTAATATCACTTCTGGTTTTTGCTTTTGCGAAAGCAGTTGTTCGATCCCGTTCTTCCGATTGGCATCAACGGCCACTTGAATGTTCTTGAATTTTTTATAGAATTGAAAAGGTTCATCACCCAGCACTTCAGCATTAGATGTAGCATCTGCTAAAATAAAACCTTCAGACTTTCGCTTATATCCCCGACTTAATGTTGCGACATTGTAGCTCACTGATAATAGCCGAATTAAATATTCAATTTGAGGGGTTTTACCGGTACCGCCTACACTTAGGTTCCCTACAGCTATTATCGGTAGATCAAAAGAATAGGATTTAAGAATTCCGCGATCAAACAGAAAATTCCGAATACCAGTTATGAAACCATATAAAACAGCAAACGGAAAGAGTATTTTTCGCAGTAAAATCATTATACGAAAGTATAATAAATTATCTTTGAAATAAATATTTTGTTTCTTTTGTTTAAAGTTTAAAGTTAAGCAATCATCAAACTTTAAACCTTAGACTTTAAACCAAAAAACCATGAAAATAAAAGAAATACTTTCAGTACTCGAAGAAATGGCACCGCTTGCTTATGCGGAAGATTTTGATAATGTAGGATTGCTTGTTGGAGACCAAAATACAGAAGCTACAGGCGTATTAGTATGTCATGATGCACTGGAAAATGTGATTGATGAAGCAATTACAAAAAAATGCAATCTAGTTGTTTGCTTCCACCCTATTTTGTTCTCAGGATTAAAGAAAATAACCGGCAAAAATTATGTGGAACGTTCTATCATCAAAGCTATAAAAAATGACATTGCTATTTATGCTGTTCACACGGCTTTAGACAATCATCAAAATGGAGTTAATAAAATATTTTGTGATGCACTAGGGCTTAAAAAAACCAAAGTCTTGATCCCTAAACTTAACTTCATACGAAAATTAGTTACCTATACCATTCCTGAAAATGCTGAAAAAGTTCGCAACGGACTATTTGACGCCGGAGCAGGAAACATAGGCAATTATGAAGATTGTAGTTTCAACTCCAAAGGCATTGGCACTTATATGGGTAACGAAAATAGCGATCCGCAATTAGGAGAGCGATTTGAATTTGTGGAAACCGCTGAAATCAAGATCGAAGTTACATTCGAAAAACATTTAGAATCAAAAATCCTTAAAGCCCTATTTACTAATCATGCTTACGAGGAAGTGGCGTATGAAATTTATGAATTACAAAATAGCCATCAAAATATAGGTTTGGGAATGATCGGTGAGTTTGAAGCTCCAATGGATGAAAAAGAATTTTTAACCGCTGTGAAAGAAAAAATGAAGGCAGAAGGAATTCGCCATTCTACTTTTACAGGAAAACCGATAAAAAAAGTGGCGGTGCTAGGTGGATCTGGAAGTTATGCCATAAAAAATGCAATTATGGCTGGAGCCGATGCTTTTTTAACCGCTGATTTGAAGTACCATCAGTTTTATGAGGCCGAAAATCAGCTTCTTTTGGCAGATATTGGACATTTTGAAAGCGAACGCTATACAAAAAATTATATTGTTGATTATCTTCGGAAAAAAATCCTTAATTTTGCAATCATTTTATCAGAAGAAAATACAAATCCAGTTAAGTACTTATAGAATATGGCGAATACGAAAGAATTAAGTGTTGAGGACAAGTTAAGAGCAATTTACGATTTACAACTTATTGACTCTAGGATTGACGAAATCAGAAACGTAAGAGGTGAACTTCCTCTAGAAGTGGAAGATTTAGAAGATGAAGTTGCAGGTTTAAGCACACGTTCTGAAAAATTGAAAAGTGAACTCGAAGTTATCGAAGACCTTATCAAAGGAAAAAAGAATGCAATTGACGAGCACAAAGAGGCTATCAAAAAATACACGAAACAACAAGAAACTGTTCGTAACAATAGAGAATTCAACTCTTTGACAAAAGAAGTTGAGTTTCAAGAGCTTGAAATTCAATTAGCTGAAAAGCAAATGAAAGAAATGAAAGCTTCTATCGAGCACAAGAAAGATGTTATTTCTCAATCTAAAGAAAGATTAGAAATAAAATCAAATCACTTGAAACATAAAAAATCAGAATTGGACGCTATTATGTCTGAAACTGCTAAGGAAGAAGAATTTTTAACAGAAAAATCTACTGAATACCAAAGCCAAATCGAACCTAGATTAATGGCTGCTTATACTAGAATCAGAACAAGCGTTCGTAATGGTTTAGCGGTTGTTTCTATCGAAAGAGGTGCATCTGCAGGATCTTTCTTTACAATTCCACCTCAAACACAGGTTGAGATTGCTTCTAGAAAGAAAATCATAATCGACGAACATTCAGGAAGAATATTAGTTGACAGCGTTTTGGCTGATGAAGAAAAAGAAAAAATGGAAAAATTATTTTCTAAATTTTAAATCTATTTAAGTCCCGATTCACATCGGGACTTTTTTTTTTATGAAAAAAACAATCTACTTCCTCTTTACCAAATCTGTCGGATTATACATTAATTTCCTAAGTTTGTTATTCCCTGAAAAAGCGACGCAACTTGCGTATACTTTATTTAGTGAACCCCGAGACGGAAAACTATCTAAAGACAATCTTCCTACAATACTACAAGAATCCGAGAAAGAAACCTACCAGCATAACGAATCTCATTTTCAAACCTACACTTGGAAAGGAAACGAAACTATTATTCTTTTAGCTCATGGCTGGGAAAGTAATGCCTCACGTTGGGAAAATATTTTACCGTACTTAAGAAAGTCAGGAAGTACCATCATCGCTATTGATGCGCCTGCACGGTCTTTCGGGTGGGAAGGAATTCAACATTCCACAGTATGCCGCATTCATTGACATTCTAGTTCAAAAATTCAAACCACAATACCTCATCGGACATTCTTTAGGTGCTAAAACCTGTTTGTACTACCAATCGAACTACCCTAATAATAGTATTGAAAAAACAGTAATATTAGGCTCGCCGAGCGATTTCAAAATCATACTCAATAACTATATTGAGATGCTTAGTTTAAATTCAATAATTTTAGGAGGTTTAGAAGCACACTATCTGAAGCACTTCCAACTCAAGTTAGAAAATTTTTCAGGAAAAGTATTTGCGGCCGACATACAAACAAAAGGATTTATCGCTCATGATAAAGATGACACCATCGTTTTATTTGAAGAAGGAAAGAAAATAGCAAGTACCTGGAAAGATTCAGTTTTCATTGAAACTAGCGGCCTAGGTCACAGCATGCACAGTGACGAATTATATACAAAAATCTCTCAGTTTTTATTCGAGTAATTATAGAAATGACCTGTTTTTGCAATTCCAATATTCAGCCTTCGATATTGAACATATAAAATTAAAAAAGGTTCAATAATTAACTACGTACAAGGAATTTTGAAGTTATACCCTTATCTATTTACCAAATTGATTACTTTTGCAGAATGGAAGATAATCTAAAACGCCTTAATAAATTCATAGGAGAAACTGGGTATTGCTCCCGTCGAGAAGCGGACAAACTAATCGATGAAGGACGTGTAACCCTAAACGGAGTTGTTCCGGAATTAGGCACAAAAGTTTCGCCGGATGATGAAGTGCGTATTGACGGTAAACTAATCCGTGAAAAACATGAGAAGCCAGTCTACTTAGCTTTCTATAAACCTGTGGGAATTGAATGCACTACTAACTTAGATGTTCGCAATAATATTATCGATTATATTAATTACCCGAAACGTATTTTCCCAATTGGACGATTAGACAAAGCCAGTGAAGGATTAATATTCATGACTAATGACGGTGACATCGTCAATAAAATATTACGTGCTAGAAATAATCACGAAAAAGAATATACGGTAACTGTCAACAAACCCATTACAGATCGTTTTATTGAAAGAATGGGAAATGGAATTCCTATTTTGGATACAGTGACCAGAAATTGTAAAGTAGAGCAAATCAGTAATGATATCTTTAAAATCATTCTTACCCAAGGTTTAAATCGTCAAATTCGTAGAATGTGTGAATATTTAGGATATGAAGTTATAGGTTTAAAACGAATCAGAATCATCAATATTTCACTTGATATCCCCATGGGACGATACCGCGATTTAACTGATACCGAAATAAAAGAACTGAACGAACTTATCGAACCTTCCAGCAAAACAGAAGAAGCGAGTTTGCCAAAAACAGAAACTCCTAAAAGGAGAACGGAATTCATCAAAAGAGATGATCCAAGATTCAAGAAAAGAGGAGACTATTAAAACATAAACGGTGTAAAATTATTTACACCGTTTTTTTATTTTTAAAACCATCTTTTTCTCTTAAACAAGAATACCCCAAAAGTGGAGAGAATAATGGAGACTAACACCAATACCCACAAACCCATTGGATTATCCTGTAACCCATTAGGAACATTCATCCCGTAGAAGCTGGCAATTACCGTAGGAATCATCAATATAATAGAGATTGATGTCATTTGTTTCATGATATTATTCATGTTGTTAGAAATAACTGAGGCATACGCGTCCATTGTTCCGGTCAAGATATCACTATAAATATTGGTCGTTTCCTGAGCTTGGCGCAATTCGATTTCTACATCTTCTAGTAATTCTAAATCATAATTAACTCGTTGCGATTTGATGTTTTTAATTCGATGCAACAAAATATCATTCCCTTTTAAAGAGGTCATGAAGAACACCAAACATTTTTCTATTTGCAACAAAGCCTGTAGCTCTTCATTTTTTATGGATTTCTCCAAATTGTCTTCAGCTAGTTTAATTTTTTGATTGACTTGTTTCAAATACTTCAAATACCATATACTGGTAGACAACAGTAGTCGTAAGACCAAATCGAAGTTGTCTTTGATATCGATATTCTTTCTTTGAGTGTAGGTTACGAAATCAGTAAGCATTTCTGTCTGATGAAAACTTACAGTAACACAAACCTCCTCTTTAAAGACAATCCCAACAGGAATCGTATGAAATGGAAGTTTCACATCATTACTCTTCACAGGAATACGCATGATGATTAGTGTCCATCCGTTTTCCACCTCAATACGAGGTCGTTCATCAATGTCTTCAATGTCGTTGTAAAAGGCTTCTGGAATTTGAAGCTCTTCGAGTAAGTATTTCTTTTCGGCTTCCGTTGGACATTCTATGTTTATCCAACAGTTAGGAAACCATTCTTCCACTGCAATTAATCCGTTATTGTTTTTGTAAAAAGCTCTCATTTCAAAATTCTATAGGTTTAGCATAGCCTCTTGAAATTAAACAAGCGCTACAATTAGTTCAACATTTCCGAATAATAATCGTCCATTATAAAGTACTATTTTTTAGTGCTGTAAAAGTATTCTTTATTTCATACTCCTTACCTATTTGCAAATTTTTTAAGAAAAATTTAAGTTGCCAATAAAACAAAATCTCGCCTTAATAACATTCTTCTTACTTGACTACCAGTAACCTTACTGTATCTTTCTTCTCCTAGCTTTAACAATCTGTTCGTCAATTGAAATAGCCTCATAGATCTGCTGCTTTAAAGAATCCACATCAATCTCTTTAATTGAAGAAAATAGTGACTTCGAACTAAAACTAATCGTCTCAAAAGTCTCGTCTAAAAGTGAAGCGCCTTTACAAAAACCTATTCCAACACCATTACTAACCTTCTCCCAGGGAATGGAAGCAGGTCAAATGTAACAAATCTTGGAATGGCGGTAATAAAAAGGCACATTATATGCTAATCTCTCTTTACAATCTGGCATACATTCCAGCACAATCTTACGAAGGAAAAGAACAATTTCTAATTCTTCCTCCGGCAAATAGTCCAAGAACTCTTGTATAGATGTGAATTCTATTTCTTGTGGATTTTCCATAATGCTAAAAAAAGCCTATTCAGAGGAATAGGCTTTGTATTTATTTAGTTTTCTAATTTCAGTATTTTCATTTCCCTTGCCAACAGCGTATTTTTTAATAACATCGCTATCGTCATAGGTCCTACTCCACCAGGAACCGGAGTAATAAAACTTGCTTTTTTGCTTACATTTTCAAAATCTACATCTCCAGTAATCACATATCCTTTTTCTTTTGATTCGTCTGGAACACGAGTAATTCCAACATCTATAACAACAACTCCGTCTTTAACCATGTCTGCTTTAAGATAATTAGGAACACCTAAAGCTGTGATAATGATATCCGCTTGAATAGTGATTTCTTCGATGTTTTTTGTGTAGCTGTGTGTCAAAGTAACTGTTGAGTTTCCAGGAAACCCTTTTCTTCCCATTAAGATACTCATTGGTCTCCCCACAATGTGACTACGACCAATTACTACGGTATGTTTTCCTTTAGTCTCTACTCCATAACGTTCTAGTAATTCTAAAATTCCGAAAGGTGTAGCAGGGATAAAAGTGCTCATATCTAAGGCCATTTTCCCAAAATTCTCAGGATGAAATCCATCGACATCTTTACTTGGACTAACCGCCATCAATACTTTTTGCTCATCAATTTGCTCTGGAAGCGGTAGTTGAACTATAAATCCATCAATATTATCATCTTCGTTTAACTCCTTAATTTTCTTAAGCAATTCAGTTTCAGAAGTAGTACTTGGCATTTTAACCAAAGTAGATTCAAAACCAACTCTTTCACATGCTCTTACCTTGCTTCCTACATAGGTTAAACTCGCTCCATCGTTACCCACAATAACTGCGGCTAAATGAGGTACTTTCCCCCCTTTATTTTTTATCTTTTGTACTTCAGCTGCGATTTCAACTTTAATATCTTCCGCTGTTTTTTTTCCGTCTAGTAGTAGCATTTTATTTTTAGTTTCAAGTTTTAGTTTCTATTTTTTTTTACAAGAACTGATATTCCTATAAAAGAGTAAGGTTTAAAATTTCAATAAACATGAAACTTTAAACCTTAACCAAATATTTTAGCGCATCGCTCCGCCTCCAGGCATTCCTTTCATTCCGCCCATCATCTTCATGAGGTTTTTTCCTCCTGGCCCTTGCATCATTTTCATCATTTTGCTCATTTGCTCAAACTGCTTCATCAATTGATTGACTTGTTCAATTTTTGTTCCTGAACCTTTTGATATTCTCGCTTTTCTTTTAACATCAATAAGAGAAGGTTTACTTCTCTCTGCGGGAGTCATCGAGTGAATAATAGCCTCAATGTGCTTGAAGGCATCATCTTCGATCTCCACGTCTTTCATGGCTTTTGAAGCACCTGGTATCATCCCAACCAAGTCTTTCATATTACCCATTTTCTTCACTTGCTGAATTTGAGAAAGAAAATCATCAAAACCGAATTCGTTTTTCGCGATTTTCTTTTGAATTTTTCTAGCTTCTTCCTCATCAAACTGCTCTTGTGCTCTTTCCACTAACGACACGACATCTCCCATTCCAAGGATACGTTCCGCCATACGAACAGGATAGAATACATCAATCGCTTCCATTTTCTCTCCTGTACCTACAAACTTAATCGGTTTGTTAACTACAGTTTTTATCGAAAGAGCCGCTCCACCACGTGTATCACCATCTAATTTGGTTAAAATAACACCATCAAAATTTAATATATCATTGAAGGCTTTTGCTGTATTTACTGCATCTTGACCTGTCATTGCATCAACAACAAATAAGGTTTCTTGTGGCTGAATTGCTTTATGAACACGTGAGATCTCATTCATCATCTCAGTATCAACTGCCAGACGTCCGGCCGTATCCACAATAACAACATCAAACCCTTTTGCTTTAGCATGCTTAATTGCATTTTGTGCAATTTCAACTGGATTCTTATTTTCAGGTTCTGAATATACCTCAACACCTATAGAATCTCCAACAACATATAATTGTTGAATTGCCGCTGGACGGTAGATATCACAAGCTACTAAAAGCGGTTTTTTATTCTTTTTAGTTAAAAGATAATTTGCCAGTTTTCCAGAAAAGGTAGTTTTACCTGAACCTTGTAGACCAGACATTAAAATAACGGTAGGATTTCCAGAAAGGTTTATTCCAGCAACATCACCACCCATCAATTCTGTCAGTTCGTCTTTCACTAACTTCACCAACAGTTGTCCTGGTTGAAGCGTCGTTAATACATCCTGTCCTAAAGCTTTTTCTTTTACTTTATTCGTAAAATCTTTCGCGATTTTAAAATTCACATCGGCATCCAGTAAGGCTCTTCTAACTTCTTTTAAAGTTTCAGCTACGTTTACCTCGGTGATTTTTCCGTGTCCTTTTAGTATATGAAATGCTTTGTCTAGTTTATCGCTTAAATTATCGAACATAGTTTTTATTTCTCTTTAATTAAGCTGCAAATTTAAGCATTTGATTTTGAAGTTTAAATAGTATTTTAAATAAAATAAGGCCATCTTAAAAAGACAGCCTTATTTTATTTAAAATCACTTTTATTTTTAATTAATCCTTATCATCCAAATGTGTTTCATTTTCAAGCAAATCTCTTATTAGTTCACCTAAATCATGATGCCCATCATCATCATTTGTACTAATTTCAATAGTTCCATCCCCGTCAGTATCGACTAGCAAACCTTGTTTAGCTAAATCTGTAATTTTAACCATAATGGCGTCGAGCTGAATTTTTATATTAAGAGATAAATCATTACTATTTACCATAAAGTCTTTAGTAGGATCATTAAAATCCATTTCTAACTCTACCTCTTTAGCGCTCCATACTTCAAAGGGCTTTCCATCAACCGTACCTTTAATCAAGTAACTCTTCCCATTCATATCACCAACGGCAGTACTTGGTGCAAATTTAAATTTTATCTCTTCATATTTTGCATTCGGTATATTGACAGAAGTAATGATTTGAGATAAAGTTTTTCCTGGGTCCAATAAATCCAACAAAAATGGTCCGTTAAGTTTAACATCTTCATGTGAAGGATCTGTGTCATGCATTTCATCCTGCTCATCAACTTCAAATTTGATATTCCCGATATTTATCTTAAAATCAGTAATCACTACTGTTGAAGTTACTGTTGAACGAGCCGTTAAAGATGTTTTTCCTGTTGTTGAAACGGCAGAGGCTTTTATAGTGACATTTCCAGTCGTAGAAGATGTATCATTCGTACAAGCACTTATCATAATGACAAGTAATGCTAAAACTGCTGTTTTTTTCATAATGGTATTTTTTTGCGTTATTAAATTAATAACGCAAAAAAACCACCCTTATTACATACGTTCCGGAACATTAATCCCTAGCAAGCTAAAAGAAGCCGCTATGGTATCTGCTACCTTTTTTGACAACTGTACTCTAAATATTTTTTCTATTTCTATTTCTGAACCTAAAATTGGTACCGCCTGATAAAAAGAATTGTATTCACGTACTAAGTCATACACAAAATTAGCCAATAAAGCTGGACTATGATTTTGTGCCGCATTTTGAATTACTTCTGGAAACAACTCAAGTTGTTTCAATAACTCTTTCTCTTTTGCGTGAAGTTCCACCATTCCTGATTCATTTGAAAAATCAAAATTAGCTTTACGAATAATCGACTGGATTCTCGCATAAGTATATTGTATAAACGGTCCTGTATTTCCAGCAAAATCAACTGATTCTTCTGGATTAAAAAGGATTCGCTTTTTAGGATCTACTTTAAGTATGTAATATTTCAAAGCACCAAGACCAATCGTATTGTATAATTTCGTTTTTTCTTCGGCAGAATAACTGTCTAATTTCCCTAAATCTTCAGAAATTTTTTGAGCAGTATCTGTCATTTCTTGCATCAAATCATCTGCATCTACTACAGTTCCTTCACGACTTTTCATTTTTCCGGAAGGTAAATCTACCATTCCATACGATAAATGATATAGGTTTTTAGACCAGTCAAAGCCTAATTTTTTCAATATTAGAAACAACACTTTAAAATGGTAATCTTGCTCATTACCTACAGTGTAAACCATCCCTCCTACATCTGGATAATCTTTCACACGCTGGATAGCTGTACCAATATCCTGCGTCATATAAACCGCAGTACCATCAGAACGCAAGACGATTTTACGGTCTAAACCTTCATCGGTTAAATCAATCCAAACAGAACCGTCAGGATCTTTTTCAAAAACCCCTTTTTCTAAACCAATCTGAACTACATCTTTCCCTAATAAATAGGTATTGCTTTCATAATAATAACAATCAAAATCAACTCCTAAGTTTTTATAGGTAGTTGCAAAACCGTCATAAACCCATTGATTCATTTTTTTCCAAAGCGCAATCACTTCTTCATCACCGGCTTCCCATTTCAACAACATTTCTTGGGCTTCAAAAATGATTGGTGCTTGTTTTTTGGCCTCGTCTTCGGTCTTTCCTTCACTCATTAATTGAGTAATTTCCACTTTATAGGCTTTATCGAAAGCAACATAATAGTTCCCTACTAATTTATCTCCTTTTTGACCAGTAGATTCAGGAGTTTCTCCGTTTCCAAATTTCTGCCATGCCAGCATTGATTTGCAAATGTGAATTCCTCTATCATTTATGATTTGCGTTTTGTACACTTTTTTACCTGAAGCCTTAATAATTTCAGCAACAGAATAACCCAATAGATTATTACGAACGTGACCTAAGTGCAAAGGCTTATTTGTGTTAGGCGAAGAGTATTCTACCATTACAGCTGTATCTTCCGGATTTGGAGTGACGAAACCAAATTTCGCATCATCCTTTATTCCATTAAAGAAATTCAAGTAGTACTCATCCGATATAACAATATTCAAAAAACCAGAAACTACATTAAAACGGCTCACCTCAGATACATTTTCCACTAAATAGTTTCCAATTTTATTTCCTAATTCGACAGGATTGCTTTTGATAACTTTTAATAATGGAAAAATTACCATCGTGATATCTCCCTCAAATTCCTTCCGTGTAGTTTGAAACTCTACTTTGTCAATAGCAATATCAAATAAGGCTTGGACAGCTTTTTCAATTGAAGGGGTAAGAATTTGTGATAATGTCATTTTGCGTGTTTATTTTAAGGTTGCAAATATAGTTATAATGTGACAATTTGTAAATTGGAAAGCAAGATAATTTCCTATTTAAAAATCAGAACCTTTCTCTTAAAAACTTAAAATGTTAGGGTTTTTTATAAAAACTGTAACAAAATCAAGACTTGATAGTCTATTAGGTATCTTTTACTCTTCTAATTTATTTTATGCATAAAACAGTACTATGTATTGCATATATTAAAATAAATACTATACATTTGCATCATCAATCAAATTTTTAATCAAAAATCATCAATCATGAAAATCAAATTAATCTTAGTATGCCTATTCGGGACCTTGGTTTCGATGCAAGCACAAACGTCAGTCAAAACATCACTTCTAGAAAATCCAGGGAGTATTACCGGAAAAGTAATAGATAAAAACAGTAACGAAACCCTTCCCTATGTCAATGTCATTGTAAAAGAAGGCGACAAATTTATTACCGGTGGAATTACATCTGAGAAAGGAAATTTTTACATCAAAAACCTAGATTTAAAAAATTATACTGTCGAAATACAATTTATGGGATACAAGACCATCTCAACAGCGGTCACATTATCTACTGACAAAAAGAACGCAGATCTGGGGACATTTGCACTAAAAGAAGATGCTATCGAGCTTAAAGGTGTCGATATCGTCAATGAGAAATCGACTATTGAACAAAAAATAGATAGAAAAATCATCAACGTTGGGAAAGATTTAATTTCGGCAGGAGCAACTGCAAGTGAAATAATGAATAACATTCCCTCAGTTAGTGTTGATCCGCAAACGAAAACAATCAGTTTAAGAGGAAACTCTAACGTACGTGTTCTAATTGACGGAAAGCCATCAAATATTGACGCTTCCCAGTTATTACAACAAATCCCTTCGTCATCTATTAAACAAATTGAATTAATAACAAATCCTTCTGCAAAGTACAATCCGGAAGGAATGAGCGGTATTATCAATATTGTATTGAATAAAAACAGCAAAATAGGTCTTAACGGAAGCATCAATAACGGAGTCACTTTTGGAAAAACACCGAAAATCAATTCAGCTTTCGACTTAAATTACCGAAATGGAAAATTTAATTTTTATGGAAATTACGGTTTAAATCATGGTAAAAACAATAATTATGGTTTTATAAAAAGCGAACAAGAAAACAAACAAAACACACAACTCTTTCAATTCAATAATCTTACCACCTCACATTTAGCGAAAGTTGGAGTAGATTACTACATCAATGACAACAATACCGTTTCTTTTTATACCAATCAAAGCTTCTATAACGGAAAAGGATTTGGAAGCACTGATGTGGACTATGTGAATAATGCTAGTACTGACTTGCTACAGCTTTTCACAAGTGATAGTAAGAATCATTCTCAAACCTACAATTTTGATTATAAAATTAAATTCAAAAAAGAAGGTCATAGTCTTGAATTAGAAGCAAATTACAATGAAAATGACGATCCCGAAAATGCAGTTTACACGAATTTAAACAGAGACAGTAAATCCCTAATCAATTCTTTTACGAATGACGTAACGACTCTTGGTAAAAACAGCATCATCAATCTTGATTATGTAAATCCGTTGACTGAAACTACCAAATTAGAATTGGGATTAGAGGCAAGAGATGAGTCTACTGCCAATAATTTATTTAGAGATAATGCGTACAGTTCTGACTTTACATATGATCGAACAATTTATTCGGCTTATGCAACCCTTGGTAAACAATGGAAAAAATGGAGTTTTCAAGCGGGAGCGCGTCTAGAACAATACAATGTTGAAGCAATATTCAAACAAGCATCTGCAGCAGACGGACAATTTAAAGATGACATCTTAAGTATTTATCCTTCTACATTTTTGAGTTATAATCCAGGTGAAAATAATTCCTTTAACCTTAGCTTTTCAAGAAGAGTAGACAGGCCGAGTATCGGACAGGTAAACCCTATTAGAGAATGGAGTACCGCCACTATAGATTCAGAAGGAAATCCAAACCTTATTCCGCAATTCACAAACTCATTTGAATTGAACTATACTAGAAAAACAAAAATAGGTTCTATCACTTCGGGTATGTTTTACAGAAGAATTGAAGATGAAATTACACGAGTTATTTTTACAAATCCTGAAAACCCAAACAAGCAAGTATTGTCTTTTGATAATTTTGAGAACAACAATGCTTACGGTATTGAAGTTTCCGGTAATTTAGACTTTAAGAAATGGTGGAGCGCTAATATTAGCGTAGACGCTTATCAGAAAAAAGTAAAAGGAACAGTAGAAAGCGCACCCGGTACTTATGAATTTATCGAAGTAAATGCCACAACTTTCAACGCCAGAATCAATAATACCTTCAAAGCGACTAAAGATTTACGCTTCCAATTATTTGGTATGTACCAAGGTAGAGACCAAAACCTTCAATTTGACAGAGCGACAATGTGGAAAATGGATATTGGTAGCAGCTACAATATTTTAAAAGGTAGCGGAACAATTAGCGCACGTTTCAGCGATATTTTTAACTCGATGAATTTTGCTTTTGCTGGTGATCGACCATACAAAGCAAACGGACAGTTCAACTGGGAAAGTCAATCTGTTTATTTAGGATTCAATTATAGATTTGGGAGCGGTAAAAACAAAGCCATTCAAAGAAAACAAAGAGACAAGAATGAAACCCAAGGCGGCGGTGGACTTTTATAAGAATTAGTTTTAAATTTTGTTACCAAAGAAAAACCCGGAGTATGCCAACTCCGGGTTTTTTGATATAAAAAGGATCTTTTTATTGAAGTAAAAAAATTACCATCTAATGATAGCACTTCCCCATGTAAAACCACTTCCAAAAGCTGCTAAAACAACAGTGTCACCACTTTTAATTTTTCCATTCTCCCACGCTTCGGTTAAAGCAATTGGAATAGAAGCGGCGGTTGTATTCCCGTATTTTTGAATATTATTATAAACTTGATCGTCATTAAGACCAAATTTCTTTTGTATAAATTGAGAAATTCTCAAATTTGCTTGATGTGGTATCAACATATCAATGTTTGAAACGGATAGATTATTCGCTTCAAGTCCTTCATTAATTACCTCAGCAAAACGAACTACTGCATTTTTAAATACAAATTGACCATTCATATGTGGATAATAACTTTCATCATTAGGATCATTATCAGCGATAATGTCCGTCACCCATCTTGCTCCCATACCCGGTGCGGTAAGTGCTAATTCCTCAGCATGTTGGCCTTCAGAATGTAAATGCGTTGAAAGAATCCCTTTAGTCAAGTCTTCTTCTCTACTCAAAACAGCTGCTCCTGCTCCATCACCAAAAATCACCGATACACTACGACCACGTGATGTCATATCTAATCCAGTTGAGTGTACTTCTGACCCAATAACCAAAACGTTTTTATACATTCCCGTTTTTATATATTGATCCGCAACAGATAAGGCATAGATAAATCCCGAACATTGATTTCTGACATCTAATGCGCCTACTGTTCTCAAACCTAAATCACGTTGTACTAAAACTCCTGGTCCAGGAAAATAATAATCAGGGCTTAGTGTTGCAAAAACAACAAAATCAATATCTTCTTTGGCCAAGCCTGAACGCTCAATAGCAATTTCGGCAGCTTTAACTCCCATAGAAGTCGTTGTATCTTCTCCTCTTATAATGTGTCTTCTTTCTTGAATACCTGTTCTTTCTTGAATCCACTCATCATTGGTGTCAATAATTTTAGACAAATCGTCATTGGTGACCACATTGGAAGGAACATAAAATCCTAATCCTGCAATTTTTGAATGATACATATAATTGTTATTTTATAATAATAAGATTGTAAATTTAAACATACTTTAAAACATTAGCCTACAAATTACTCTTTTTTTAGCAATTAACAATTTATAAATTTCAGTCGCTATTTCAATCACATTAAAAAACTAAGTTACAAATAGAAAAATACTATATTTTTACATAATAAAACAGAATATGCTGTAACAATTCTAAAAGAACTAAGACCTATATTTCTAATCAAAAAAACAAAACCTATTTATGAAATCAAAATTGAGCCTGATTTTATTTCTTGGATTAAGCATACATGCTTTTGCACAAGAAAATCTTACTTATCAAAAACCTTCTAAGTCAATTCTCGATTTAGTAGACTATGAGAGAGCACCATCTGTAAGCATGGATACGAAGAAGGAATACATGATTCTAACTTATAGAAATACCTACAAAACCTTAGATGACTTAAATCAAGATGAAATGCGTTTGGGTGGTCTACGGATTAACCCAACTACAAATATTTCCAGTACGGTTACATATACAAATAACATCAAGCTTCGCAAGATCAAAGATAAAAATGAAATTCAAGTTAGCGGATTACCTGCTGACGCGAGAATCTCTAATATTTCTTGGTCCCCTAATGAGAAGAAAATTGCTTTTTCACATACTACAAACAGAGGTGTAGAACTATGGGTTATTGATATCGCTTCGGCAAAAGCGACTCAGCTTACTGAAGACAATGTTAATGCAAACCTTGGAAATCCGTTTAGCTGGTATAGCGACAACGAAAATATTTTAGTAAAAATGCTCCCAAAAAACAGAGCTGCTTTATTAGATGAAAAGAAAAACCTACCAACAGGTCCAATTGTTTCAAATGCAACCGGAACAATTTCTCAAAACAGAACCTATCAAGATTTATTAAAGAACAAAACTGACGAAGCTAATTTTCAGAACATTTTGACTGCTGAGTTATACAAAGTAAATCTTAACGGAAACAAAACTTTATTTAAAGCGGCTGACATGTATGCTGGAGAGAATTTTTCTCCAGACGGAAATTACCTGATGATAAGCACGATTCAGAAACCATTTTCATACATAGTTCCCCTGAGCCGTTTCCCTTCAAAAACGGTTATTTATGACAAAGACGGTAAGGAAGTTAAGGTCGTTAACGAAGTGCCCTTAAACGAAATTATTCCAAAAGGTTTTATGGCGACGCGTACTGGTAAAAGAAATATGAACTGGAGAAATGACGAAGCAGCTACCTTGTATTATGTGGAAGCGCTTGATGAAGGAAACCCAGAAAACAAAGTCGATTTTAGAGATGATGTATTCCAATGGAAAGCGCCTTTTAATGAAAACCCTGCGCTAATACTAAAAACAAAACAACGTTTTAGTGGCATTATTTGGGGAAATGAAACTACAGCAATTGCTTATGATCAATGGTACGACACTCGAAATGCTAAAACATATTTATTCAATCCATCTGATGTTTCTCTAGAGCCAAAAATAATTACTGATAGAAACTCTCAAGACATCTACTCTGATCCAGGTAATTTTGAAACCATTAAAAATGCTTATGGCAAACGAGTTCTTGCGATTGAAAACAACAATCTTTATTTGCTAGGAGATGGGTTCACTAAAAACGGACAATTCCCATTTATAGATGAGTTTAACCTAAAAAACCAACAGACTAAGAGACTGTATACCTCAGCATACAAAGATAAAAAAGAAGACTTACTGTCTATTGAGGATTTCAAAAAAGGAGAAGTATTGGTACAAATTCAATCTAAGAATGAGTATCCAAATTATTACTTTAGAAACATCAAGAAAAAAGACCAGCTTACTCCAATTACCAGCTTCAAAAATCCTTTTGAAAGTATTAAAAATGTAAGCAAAGAAGTGATTCAGTATAAAAGAAAAGATGGTGTAGCACTTTCTGGGACATTATATTTGCCTGCAGGTTACGATAAAGCAAAAAAAGAAAAATTGCCTTTATTAATTTGGGCTTACCCAGCAGAGTTTAAAGACAAAAACTCAGCAGGGCAAAATAACCAAAACCCTAATGAATTCACTTTCCCTTATTATGGATCATTTGTTTATTGGGTAACCAAAGGATATGTGGTATTAGATGACGCTTCATTCCCTATTATTGGTGAAGGAACAACAGAACCAAATGATAACTTCATCACGCAGTTAGTTGATAATGCTGAAGCAGCTATTAACGCTGTCGATGCATTAGGATATATCAATAGGAAAAAAGTAGCTATTGGAGGACATTCTTATGGTGCTTTTATGACAGCTAATCTATTGACGCACTCTAATTTATTTGCTTGTGGAATTGCTCGTAGTGGTGCTTATAACAGAACGCTAACTCCTTTTGGCTTCCAATCAGAGCAACGTAATTACTGGGAAGTGCCTGAGGTTTACAATACCATGTCTCCATTTATGAATGCAGATAAAATGAAAACTCCGTTATTATTAGTCCATGGAGAAGCTGATAATAACCCTGGAACATTCACTTTGCAAACCGAGCGTTATTTCCAAGCCTTAAAAGGTTTAGGAGCACCGGTAAGAATGGTTATCTTACCTAAAGAAGCTCACGGTTATGCTGCTAAAGAAAATATCTTACACCTGCTGTGGGAACAAGATCAATTCTTAGAAAAATATTTAAAGAATTAATACAAAAGCAAAGCCCCGAAATTAATATTTCGGGGCTTTCTTTTTTATGCTATCATCAAAGTCACTTCTTGATTCAACTCTAAAGGAACATCATGTTCAAAGAAAATTACTTTCCGATCAAAAACTGCTTTAATTAAATAGTGACTTCCTTTAAAATAAGATTGCTTTACTACTGCCAATAACATTCCGTTGTCTACCACTGTTAACTGATGCGGATACAATAAAAGCAATTCATCTTCGTCTCCTTCTTCCAAAGAAATTAAATTTGATGCTTTTAACTCGTTTACTTCTCCAAATAGTGAAGCCACATATTTATTTATAGGATTGTTGTACAAACCATATGAACCCGCTTTATCAACTAGTTGTCCGCGCTGTAGTACAATAGTCTCGTCAGCAAAAGAAAGTGCATCTGTACTATCATGTGTCGCTACAAGACAGGTAACTCCATTTGATTTCAAATAGGCAAACAAGTTTCGACGAAGTGCGTTTTTTCTAAAGTTATCTATATGACTAAAAGGTTCATCTAACAATAATATCTCCGGTTCTAAAGCCAGAACCCGAGCCAAAGCTACACGCTGCTGTTGCCCCCCGCTTAAATATTTTGTTTTCACATCAGCAAATTCAGTCATCTCAACGATCTCTAATAATTCGTTTATCCGTTCTTTTTTCTTTTCTGGAAAAACGTTAGAAAGAAACTTACCCACATTCTCAGCAACTGTCGTATAGGGCATCAGATCAAAATCTTGCGATAAATATTTTATAAAAGGCATTCCAGGCACTAAATTGTATTTTGGGCCTAACACTTCTGTGTCATTCCAGAAGATACTACCTTCCTGCAAATCATGAATACCATAAATCAGTTTCAGCAGCGTGCTTTTTCCGCAGCCACTTTCGCCAATTATGGCAATGTTTTGCCCTTTCTCTATATTGAAATTTATGTTTTGAAGAACTATTTTTTCGGTATAACCGAATGTGATGTTTTGAACTTGAAGCATTTTTATAGTACTGAAATTTTGAGACTGCAAAGATAGATTTCTTTGACAAAAAGAATTTAATGTAAAGTGAAATTTATGTAAAAAAAGAAAGCCGTCTCGTTTTAAAAACGAAACGGCTTTCCATATATTTAAAACACTACTGTTTTAGTTTCCTGCTTCTAGCTTAGCATCTTCACGCATTTTATCATTTGCTGTAATAGCAAACTCAACACGACGGTTTTGACTTCTTCCTTCTGCAGTATCATTTGTTGCAATTGGATCAGCAATACCTAAACCAGTAACATGAAATCTAGCAGAAGCTACTCCCTTACTAACTAAGTAATTTCTAACTGATGTAGCTCTTTCTTTCGAAAGTTTTAAGTTATAATCAGCAGGACCTGTAATATCAGTATATCCAAAAATAGTAATATCAGTATCAGGATATTCTGTAAAAACAGGAACTAATTTATCTAAATTTTCTTTTGCAGTTGCCGTAAGAGTTGATTTGTTAGTGTCAAAACGTACTGCATTTTCATTCAATACTAATTGGATACCTTCACCTACTCTTTTTACTTCAGCTCCTGGGATAGCCTCATCAATTTGTCTTGCTTGTTTGTCCATTTTATTACCGATAACTCCACCGGCAACACCACCAACAACACCACCAAGAACAGCGCCCATCGCACCCTTACCACCTTTTCCTAAATTATTTCCTAAAATACCACCAATTATCGCACCACTAGCTGCTCCAATTCCTGCACCTCTCTGCGTATTGTTTGTATTTTTTAACGCTTCACAACTTGTAAAAAACGTTCCGATTGACATTAATAAAGCTAATGTTACTATAGAAATCTTTTTCATAATTATTTTATTTATTTAATTAGTTCGCTCTTTGAAATTGGTACACTACGCTGATGGTTTTACCTTCAACATTTCCTTTGTCGATCAATTGAAATGAAGTTTCAGTTTGATTTGCAACATGCAATACGTACCCTTCTCTTACTCTTTTTGCTTTAATATCAGCATCTAATACTTTCAAAACAAACTCACCATTCTTATTTACAAACCAAGTAATTGGTGAACTAAATACTGGACAGTCATACTTTGTCAAAGCCATATTTCCTTTGTTGTTATTAGAAACGAATTTCCATGTGCTTCCAACAAAACATTGTGAATCTGCAATTTCAAATGAGTTCACTTTAATATATTCTGACCCTGGATAAGTAACAGAACTGATTACCCAGTTTCCTTTCATTGCCACCTGCGCCCCTTTATCTAATTTTGTATCAGTAGCAGAAGTCGATTTACAAGAAAATAACACTAAGGCCATTGCTGTTAAAAATAATATTTTTTTCATTTTATTTGGTTTTACTATTAAACTTATACAAATATACGACGGTAACTAATTTTAACAGTTTCAAAATTAAGTTATTTTGTTTCAAAATTAACAGTTACGACAATTTGTCACTTTACAGTTAATTGGTATTCTATTTGAAAGAATTCGAGGAGATTGTAAAACTCTTTAATAAAATATAAATATGACAACAGGAAAAATTAATGTTTCGGTAGAAAACATCTTCCCTTTAATAAAGAAGTTCCTATATAGTGATCACGAGATTTTTTTACGTGAATTGATTTCGAATGGGACAGATGCAACGTTAAAATTAAAACACCTAACCAATATTGGCGAAGCCAAAGTAGAATACGGTAACCCAATTATAGAAGTAAAAGTTGACAAGGAAGGAAAAAAACTTCACTTTATCGATCAGGGAATTGGTATGACATCGGAAGAGGTTGAAAAATACATCAATCAACTTGCTTTTTCTGGTGCCGAAGAATTTTTAGAAAAATACAAAGACACAGCGAAGGATTCAGGAATTATTGGACATTTTGGCCTTGGTTTCTACTCGGCTTTTATGGTCGCTTCAAAAGTGGAGATTATCACTAAATCATACAAAGATGAGCCAGCAGCACATTGGACCTGCGACGGAAGTCCTGAGTTTACATTAGAGCCTGCTGATAAAACTACTCGTGGAACAGAAATCATTCTGCATATCGCCGAAGATTCTTTAGAATTCCTTGAAGAAGCTAAAATCACACAACTTTTAAATAAGTACAATAAATTCATGCCTGTTGCAATTAAATTTGGAACAAAAACAGAGAAAATTGAACAAAAAAAGGGTGAATCTGTTGACGCAGAAGATAAAGAAGAAACATTCAAAACTGTTGAAGTAGACAATATCATCAACAACCCTAATCCAGCTTGGACAAAACAACCAACTGAATTAACGGATGAAGATTATAAAAGCTTCTACCATGAGTTGTATCCATCGCAATTTGAAGAGCCATTATTCCACATTCACTTAAATGTAGATTATCCTTTTAACCTAACTGGTATTTTGTATTTCCCAAAATTAAGTGGTGATTTGCAAATCCAAAAAGATAAAATTCAGTTGTACCAAAACCAAGTTTACGTTACTGATAACGTAGAAGGAATTGTACCTGAATTCTTAATGATGCTTCGCGGAGTAGTAGATTCGCCAGACATTCCATTAAATGTTTCTCGTTCAGGATTACAAGCTGATGGTGCAGTGAAGAAAATTTCAAACTATATCACTCGTAAAGTAGCTGATAAATTGAAATCACTATTCACAGAAAACCGTGAAGATTTTGAATCAAAATGGAATGACATCAAAATCGTTCTAGAATACGGAATGTTATCAGAAGATAAATTCTACGAAAAAGCAGGAGCTTTCGTTTTATACCCAACCGTTGCTAATAAATATTACACGCTTGAGGAATTGAAAGAAAACCTAAAAGACAAGCAAACAGATAAAGACGGAAAACTTGTCGTGCTTTATGCAGGAAATAAAGAAGCACAACACTCTTATATCGAAATTGCACAAGAAAAAGGATACGAAGTTTTATTATTGGATTCTCCTATTATCTCTCACTTGATTCAAAAAATTGAAGGAGATAATAAAGACATCACTTTTGTACGTGTCGATTCAGATCATATCGATAATTTAATCAAGAAAGAGGAAGCTACTATTTCTAAATTATCTGAAGAAGAGCAAACCAATTTAAAAACAGTTCTGGAAGCAATTGTACCAAAACAAAACTACCAAGTTCAATTAGAAGCAATGGATAGTCAAGCAGCTCCTTTCATCATTACGCAACCAGAATTCATGCGTAGAATGAAAGAAATGAGTCAGTCTGGCGGTGGTGGCGGAATGTTCGGGATGGGAAACATGCCGGAGATGTACAACCTAGTGGTAAATACAAATTCGCCATTAGCAACTACAATTCTAAATAATACAGACAAAGCTGGCCAAGAACACTTAGTAAAACAAGCGCTTGACTTAGCTAAACTATCTCAAAACTTATTAAAAGGAGAAGCATTAACTGCTTTTGTGAAAAGAAGTTTTGAAATGATCAAGTAATACCAGCATCATGCTACACTAAAAGCTGTCCATCAATGGGCAGCTTTTTTTTTGGAGTAGAACGAATGATTTGCATAAGAACTTCCCTCCCGCTATTCGCTACAATCCGTTGCTTTTGACTATCGCAACAGCAAAGGATTTTTGCTGCTATCGGGGCTAGCTAGCAGGCTTTGCTATTATGATAACATTTAGGAATCCAAACAATTACAAGAAATCTAAGTATAATAAAAAGCTGTTTACCCCTAAAACTACTTAATCAATTGTAATAAAAAAATGTATATTTGAGAATTAAGATAAACGCTATTGAGTAGCGCATATTCACCCCAATCAGAGGCGGTATGCGCAACGTTATAGCGCATATATACAAGTTGGCAATAATTATAAAAATTGGAATGAATAAAAAACAATTGATTAAAAATAAAACAAATAAATCTAACCCTTTTTGGGATATATTTTTATTGGCCTTTTTAATTTTCTTGTACTTTATTCCGAAAGAAATAGCTTATCCAAAATACAAGCATATTGATTGGCTTATCATTATTTTACTCTTATTGGTACCTTATCTTGTAAGTAAAGCAAGTATCTCCTCGAAATTCAATAAAAATTATACTAATTACGGGATTGGATTAATTTCATTTTTAATAGTTGTTCCTACATTTATTGTCGTTCAAAACTACCGCGAAAAAAAAGAACTTGCAGAAAACGGGAAAATTAGTAGGTGCTATGTAATTGACAGAAAAAAATCAAAAAATGATTGGCTAATTAACTGTAAATATTATGTTGATAATTTTGAATATATAACATATTATCACACAGACGAAGAAAACAAAGTAAGAATTGGAGACACTTTAAAAATAACATACAATAAAGAATATCCAAGAATGTATAAGATAGAATTTGAAATAAAAAAATAACTAATGCCAACCGCCATTTTGAGCTAACTGGAGTTTAGTGGAATTACCGTTTCGCATCAAGTTTTCGTTAAGCCGAAAATTGAGCGGTTACGATTTTCCAGCCATCTCAAAGTGGCATAACGTTAGGTGCATAGCGCCCGCCAAATTAGAACCAAAATCTAAAACTTCACGAATGAAAAAGTTTATCGTAGTTTTTCTCCTTTGCTTTTTCATAAGTTGCAAAACTGAAAAATCAATTAGTAATATTTCTTGTGATGGAAAAGTTTCGGTTCAATATGACAGAATTAAACCAGAAGACCGAAATAAACCGAAAGCAAATAAAAATATTAATGGTTGTACGGTTTACTTTATAAATGAATATGACAACCAAATTGAAGCTTATGTTGACGGAAAATTAAAGTTTGAAAAGTATTTAAAGATTAGTGACAGTTCAGACAGTTTAGAAAATTATTTTGCGTTTGGTTATGCCGAAAATACAGAAATACCAATCTTGAAAATTAAGTCGAAAAGTCAGAATACATGTTTTGACATTCAAATTGAGAAAAAATACAAATTGATTTATGTGTTCTTGTCTCGGAACGGAAAGTGGACAGTAAGATTCTCAAATATAATTTACTTAATATAAGCGGCAGCACCTAACAGCCGTTTCTCGCAATTACGAATATTGTGGCAAGTTCAAGTTTCGCAATAATTTTTATCTTTAACAGCTAATAATCAGTTCCGCAGCTCGCAACTGCTTGAAGCGGAAGAACGTTGCTAATAATAGTAAAAAAATTAAAATTAAAATGAACATTGAGAAAGTATATAATATTTGGGCTGACAAATATGATACGAATTTAAATAAAACGAGAGATTTAGACACTACATCTACAATCGAAACGCTGAATAAATTTGAGTTTTCAAAAGTTCTTGAATTAGGTTGTGGAACTGGAAAAAACACAGCTTACTTATTACAAAAAGCGGACAAAGCTATCGGATTGGATTTTTCGCAAGAAATGCTTAATAAAGCCAAAATGAAAATTAAAGACGAACGAGCGGAATTCCAAAAAGCAGACTTAACGGTGGACTGGAATATTGAAAATGATTACGCAGATTTGATAACTTCTAGTTTAGTCCTTGAACATATTAAAAATTTAGATTTCGTTTTTAACCAAGCTAACCAGAAATTAAAAAATGGCGGTTTGTTTTTCATCAGCGAACTTCACCCATTTAAACAATATTTGGGAAGTAAAGCTAAATTTGAGACCGAAAATGGAACGCAAGAATTAGAAACTTATGTTCATCATATTTCGGAGTATTTGAACCTAGCGTCTGTAAACGGGTTTGAATTGGTGGAATTAGAAGAGTGGTTTGATGAAGAAAACAAAGAAGGAATTCCACGACTGATTGGAATAGCTTTACGAAAAAGCATTTTGGATCACAGCAGCTCCGTAAATAGTTAATTTGTAATATGATCACTGCGCAAATGTCTCTGAATTTGCGCCCACAACTATCATCCGTGTCCATTCCAACTGGCTTTTATACTACGGTCAAAACAAACCTCGACCACTATGACTTATTACCTCCAAAAACTATTTCAATATCACAACAATTTTAATTGTAATTTTGAGGTTCATTGGTCAGGCACAAAAAGAAGCACCACTTGCTTCATTAACTGGTCAATAAAAATAAAACTTCTAACACATGTGGTGGCAATATCTATTAGTTTTTTTGGGCGCTCTATTATTTGACATAGTTCCTTTTCCGTTTGCTCCGGCGTTTACAATAATGGTGTTTTTTCAAATTCTTTTTGATTTAAATGTCTGGGCAGTGATTGTCATTGGAGTTATGGGGTCGGTTTTGGGTCGGTCTATTCTTCTTTTATATACTCCGCTAATGGCTGACAAATATTTAAAAGAATCTAAAAATGAAGACATTAAGTTTCTTGGAGATAAAATGAACGAAAATAAATGGAAAGGTATTTTAGTGGTGCTTGCTTATTCTTTGTTACCTCTTCCTACCACTCCCCTTTTCTTAGGTGGGGGGATTTCAAAAATAAAGCCACTTTATATCATTGCTCCTTTCTTAGTAGGGAAATTTACTAGTGATTCTATCGCCTTACATTTAGGGAAATTTGCATCCGAAAACCAACAAAGTATCATTGATAATATTTTTTCGTGGCAGTCTATTTCTAGTTTTATTTTGGGATTTGTGATGCTGTTTTGTTTGTTTTTTATTAATTGGCGAACCTTAATTCATGCTAAAAAATTAGCTTTTGATTTTAAGATCTTTAATTAAAATCTTCTGCCTGGATATATAAAATTGCTTACCACAACGATATGACGGATTTACATACCGAAGCTTGAAGAAGGTATCCACCTGTTGCTTGTCTGAGACGAGCATCTACCTAAATGAGATAACAGGTTATAGCGTTTGCAATGGAGGTTCTTGAAGGACTTCAAGTACTCTTTTTTATTGACTACCTTATTTTATCTATTTTTGTGCTGTAAAACATACGCTGTTTTTAAAATCTGTAAACTCTCGAAAAGCGAAAAAACGTCGTACCCATTTTAAACCCAACAATTCCTTAAAAAAGAGTTACTACAAACAAACTGTTAATCACCATGAAAGTTATCTTTTCTTTTATTTTTCTATTTTTTTGCTCTTATAGCTGCTTTTCACAAAGTAATTATCCAGAACCCACAAAAACAGCGGCACGTTTATTTTATATTCAACATAGTAACAACCACAATACATACGTGTATGATGCTAATATAAAAGGAGGGACTATTGATTCGTCTCAACCAATTAACGAGTATCAAATAGTTTATACTGAAAAAGGCATACATAAACCTTTATCTAGTATACAAAAAAGATTAGCTTATGGGATGATTCTAGAAGAATCCCAACCTAATTTATTCAAATTACACCTTGCTGCTTCAGAAAAAATATATTTCTATCTTACCTATAATGAAAGTGAAGGAGCTAGAGTATATGTTACCGTAAATAAGCACAAAATGTATTTAGACAAGATCTTTGTCCAACTTAAAGAGGGGCTTTTAGGCCTCAAAGCAAAAGCGGAATACGTACTATTTTTTGGTAAAGATTATAATTCTGGCAAACCTATAACAGAAAAAATTATAATTGAATAAGTTCCTATAGCACTTCATTTATTCCATTAAAGGTACTTGTATTAAAAACACGAACTACTTAAAACACCATGTTAAAGTAATAGGAAACAGAGGTTTATGCTTATTCATCAAGAACTGCATCCTACCACTAGCATTCGAATTGACAAACGCTATAGCATTATATTGTAATAACTTTTCCAAATCCCTTCGAAACAAAACTTAAATACGCTTCTATAAATAACCAAACGTATAGAATGTCAGCAAGACAAAAACTTACATGACTTATATGTTTAAAAAATCCGTACTATCTTTGTTAAATTCCATTACTTAAAACTGATCAAATGACTCAAGAACTTCATAACTATTATTTAAATAAAAAGAAGTGAAAAAGCTAGAAAACACAGCTACTAGCTGGACTGTTTGTCAGGAATGTAAGGGACAGGGCAAAAAAAGCCGAAGAATCAATAAGAAAGTCCGACTCCAGTACCAGAAAGCAGTCGAACAGTTTGAAAAATCAAATGGCGAAAGCCCAGCTCCTATTCGTCCTAAGGCACACCTAGATTCTTGCTCGAACTGTTCCGGGTCTGGTTTGATTCCTGCAGCAAGTCCTACCATAGCGGATTCAGAAAACTATCCACATCTTGCTATTATTGGTGGCGGTATTGGCGGAGTGGCATTGGCTGTGGCTTGTTTGCACCGCGGAATCCCGTTTACGTTATATGAGCGCGATAGCAGCTTTGAGGCTCGATCTCAGGGCTACGGACTTACTTTGCAACAAGCAAGTAAAGCGATCGAAGGATTGGGTCTTTTTTCAATTGAAAACGGAGTGGTTTCAACAAGACATCTAGTACATACTACAGACGGAAACGTAATTGGAGAATGGGGAATGAGAAAATGGATGCAATCCGATGCCAAAAAGGCTCCCAAGCGCACTAATATACATATTGCACGACAGTCTTTGCGCTTAGCGCTACTGGAGCAACTCGGTGGACATGCTGCGGTAAAGTGGGGACACCAATTAGTCGATTTTAAGGAAACTGAGGATGGAACTGTTGATCTGACCTTTGAAGTAAACGGCGAGGTCAACAGCGCCAAGGCAGATCTTGTAGTTGGAGCCGATGGTATTCGTAGTACAGTGCGGAAGCTACTTATTGGCGACGACACAACTCCTTTGCGATACCTCGATTGTATTGTAATACTAGGCATTTGTCCTTTGTCGGCTCTCGAAGGTGTTGATTGTCCTTTGCTGGACTCGGCGACGGTATTCCAAACAGCTAATGGTAATGAGCGAATCTACATCATGCCTTATGATTCACAATCAGTAATGTGGCAATTGAGCTTCCCGATGCCGGAAGAAGACGCTAAAGCTTTGAGTGCACAAGGAGCGAAAGCACTTAAAGAAGAAGCCTATCGCAGAACACAATGGCACGATCCAATTCCGCAAATTTTAGCGGCGACTCTAGAATCGAAAGTTTCTGGCTATCCCGTTTATGACCGAGAATTACTCGATAAAGAATTGTTGGAAAAGAACGCACAAATAACGCTAATTGGTGATGCAGCTCACCCCATGAGTCCATTCAAAGGACAAGGTGCAAATCAAGCACTATTGGATGCGCTGGCGCTGGCTCGCAGTATTACAAGAGAATGCAGACCCTTATCACAATGGAGAGAAGCTGGAATAAGGAAAAGTGTGTTAACGGAGTTTGAATCAGAAATGTTAGAACGCAGTGCTATCAAAGTAAAACATTCAGCAGAAGCTGCACAGTTCCTACATTCTGAAATTGTGCTCCATGAGGGTGATGAGCCTAGAGGACGCTGCCTAACAAAAAAAGAAAAATAATTATACAACTAACAACCCTAACCGGATACCTACAACGTTTTCCTCACAAGTCTTCTATTTCTATTCAGTGAGTTTTTTATACAAAAAAGTAGTTATCCGGAAAAGTTTATCGAAATTTGGTAATTCAAACCTACCAATCAATTACTACAAATGACACTACACATAGAGACTCCAGCGTTATTATTCTCAGCTACTTCACTAATACTTTTAGCATATACCAATCGTTTTTTGACGATAGCAACCATCGTTAGAAGCCTAAAAAAAACCTATGATGAAAAAGAAAACAAGAGTATTTTAATCGAGATTAAAAACCTTAACCTTCGATTAACGCTAATACGTTACATGCAACTTTTTGGAGTACTTAGTTTGTTTGTTTCTGTTTTTGCAATGTTGTTACTTTTCTTTGATTTTGGAATAGGAGGCCTCTATTTCTTTGGCTTTAGCTTGCTAAGTTTGCTTGTTTCATTAGCACTATCTTTCTGGGAAATCAGTATTTCTGTAAAAGCACTACAAGTACATTTGAGTGATTTGGTTCAGTAACCATCTATCAAAAAAAACATATAAATAAAAAAGAGCTGTGAAATAGATATTCACAGCTCTTCGTCGTTACATTCAAGACAATTATTGGTTTAAAATCCCGCTATCTTCTTTTTTATCTTTATTCAATAAGTTTGGATTTTCTTTAGCCAACTTGTTTTTCGTTGGAATCTTGTAATTCAGGCTAAAACCAAATTTCCTAGTGTCCATTTTATTACTAATTAGCAATGGTGTTTCGTACGAATTAAAAGCATTTTCATTGGAATTTAAGATATCGTCCGCGTAAATTGAAAGTGTTAATTGATCTTTCATAAATTTCTTAGAAAAACTTAAATCCAAAGCATTTCTGAAAGGCTTAACCGCAATGAAATAAAAATAATTCCCTTTTGGAATAATGTAATTATAATTGGCAACAAATTTTATCTGTTTTGGCAATACAATTTGAGACATGAAGTTAAACATCCAGAATCCATTAGTATCTACATTTGGAATTTGATGGTATTGATAACCAGCATACACATATAAAAAGTTCATCGTATCTGGGTTAACATTCATTTTCATGGTTTCTGCCAGTCCTTTAGTAAACAACATATAAGGTATTGGCATACCTACACTAAAATTATGAATCTTTATCTCCGGAATATTCTCGTTGGTATTTACTACCAAATCATCATTAAGTGTCACTCTATTAATCACTTGATTCTTAGCCGAACTAATATTATAACTAATAAATGCATAATCATAAGCACTTAACTTCACCTCATAATTATCAAAAATAGTAGGTTGTAAGTTTGGATTACCAGAATAATCGATGTTTGGATTTTGATAATTGGTGTTGTTTGGATTCAATGCTGATGTACTTGGTAGCGTTATCTTTTTATTATAATTCATATTAAAATAGATCGAATTATTAAAGTTATACTGTGCACTTGCATTTGGAAAAAAACGAAACTGCTTGAACGCCGTTAACTCTTCCGTATCTGTTTTACCCGTAATATTATAATCTTCGGCGCGACCACCAAGAATAAAATTCACTTTATCAAACTTAGATTGCAGTTCGATATAAGATGCCGCCGTTCTTCGCTTATAATCTAAATTAGTAACTCCTTTACTTGCTGCATCAAAAAGTAATTCTTCATACAAACTACCAAAACTTAATTTCCCTTCATCAGAGAATTTAATAGGCTGCGAATAATCAAACTTGAAGTTATACAAATTTTGGTTTGAGGAATTATCTAAGGTCGAAGATGTGTTACCAATTGGACTTAGCTCAAAATCATTTGTGTTATTGTTATAATTAAATTTAAACTCCAATTTTTTGGCCGTGTTTTCAAACTTTTTCTGGTAAGTGACTACCGCATCTTGGCGCAAGCCCGTACTTACTGAACCATCATTAGTTGTAAAGCCGGGCCCGTTGCCTAAAGTATAACTATCATTATTATTTTGAGTGAAATCATAATTCAATAACAAACGGTCTTTGCCAATATCAAATGTCAATGCCGATTTAATAAAATTATTTCGCCCTATACGATCTGCATCCGTTCTTGTCAGTAATGAAGTCGTACCGTTTTCTTCTTTCTCCAGAGAAGCCCAAATCGCGCTTTCTCTATAATTCTGACCTACATTCAATTGCCAACCAAAATACTTGTTTTTAGCACTCAACAATAAACTGTTATTCATTCTCCAGCGTACATCATCGTAACTCGTAAAACTCGTACTGTTAGTATAAGTGGCACTCAAGTAATTCTTAGCATTCTTATTCGTAATGATATTCAAAATCGCTCCCCCAGAAGTTGCTGGAAATTCGGCACCTGGCTGAGTGATAATTTCGATTTTCTCGATCGCATTTGCCGGCATTCCTTCTAAAAAGGCATTCAATTCTGTAGTAGAAATATTAAGCGGTCTTCCATCCATAAAAACGTCCAACTGTTTTCCTTGATACATCATTCCCGCAATATCTGAAGCTATTAATCCAGGTAGTTTTTTAATTCCTTCTAAAACGGAACCCGTATTCAAACTAGCTTGTCCCGCAAAATCAAAGATGGTCCGATCTGCTTTTTGCTCTATTGCTTTCTTAGTTTTTATAATTGCGACCTCATTTAATTCCGTTGATTTTTCAGGAGCCTTTTCAGGAGTAGTTTGAGCAGAAAGTGTGGAAAAACTTGCTATAGCTATCAAAGCTACCAAATATATTTTTTTCATGTTTTTTGTATCAGATATTCCATAAGTCAACGTTCTACATTAGTTGTTACAACTTTGCCAAAAAAAGTTTAACCCAAGCTCCATTAGAATTAAAAATCCTGTAGTAAGAAACTTATTTTAAAAAATAATGACTCCTCTAAAGTTGCGTTGCACTTGAAAGCGTACCTTTGCCCCTCAAAAAAATAAAGAATGTCAAATAATAACGTTTTAAAAGGAGTTTTTTTAGTGGGTTTTGGTGCGACCAGTTATGGTATGCTAGCCACTTTTGTAAAAATGGCCTATAATGAAGGATACACCACAGCAGAAGTTACCACTTCTCAGTTTATATTGGGTATCTTAGGAATACTACTTATTAATTTGTTCCAAAAAACTAAAAATAAAAACACTGCAATAAAAGCATCTCGCCAAAACATTTTTCATCTAATGCTTGCTGGAACTTCTCTTGGAATGACAAGCGTTTTCTATTATTTGGCTGTAAAATACATTCCTGTTTCTATAGGTATTGTATTGTTGATGCAAACCGTTTGGATGGGTGTTTTACTCGAAATGATTTTAGAAAAGAAACTTCCTTCTACTCAAAAAATAGTATCCGTAATTATTGTACTGATTGGAACTGTATTAGCAACAAATCTAATTCAAAATGAAGTTAAGCTAGATTGGCATGGTATCATGTGGGGTATGTTGGCAGCAGCGTCTTTTACCACTACTATGTTTACTGCTAATCGTGTCGCAACTAATATTTCTTCGGCACAGCGCAGTTTGTATATGCTTCTAGGTGGTGCAATAATCGTGTTTTCATTTTCGATCGCTACACAAATCACTCCGTTTAACTTTGATATTTTTCTAAAATGGGGAATTGTTTTAGCCCTTTTTGGAACTATTATTCCACCAATGCTTATGAACGCAGGATTTCCACTAACAGGAATTGGTTTAGGAAGTATTGTATCAGCACTTGAACTTCCAGTCTCAGTAATGATGGCCTTTGTTCTATTAAACGAAGATGTAAAACCTATTCAGTGGTTTGGAATTGTCCTTATTATTATTGCCATAGTAATTATGAATGTTAATTTTAAACGCAAACAGTTATAATACTACTGCTGTTTGATTATAAAAAAAATAGTACATTCGTAAACTTCATCTTTAACTTTCTCATTATGAACTTCCCTTGGCATTTGTACTTAATGGCTTTTATTTATACACTAGCTGGAATAAATCATTTTAGAAACCCTAGAATGTATCAAAAAATAATACCTGACTATTTTAGCGACCCTAAACTATTAAATATCCTCAGCGGATGTGCTGAAATAATTTTAGGAGTAGCACTAGTTATCCCTTTACTATCAACCTATGCAGCTTGGGGAATTATAGCATTGTTAATTGCCGTCTTCCCAACTCATATCTATATGTACCAAGATGAAAAGGTTAGAATGGGGCTTCCGAAATGGGCCTTATTATTACGCATGCCCTTACAACTTGTTTTGATTTATTGGGCTTACCTATATACCTAACACCGTTAGAACCAAGAATTAATAATTAATTTATCGTTATGTTGTTATATCTAAAAAATGAGTATTTTTGGAATAAACAATAGCACTATGAACGAGATAATTAATTATTTTTCCACCATACCGTCCTCACATAGGAGTCTGATTTTAGTAAGTGGAATTACTATTTTTTGGTTAATTGAAAATGCTTTTCCGCTTTTTAACTTTAGCTACAAGAAATGGCACCATGCTGGTATCAATATATTTCTCACTTTAACGACTATTGTTATTAATTTCCTATTGGCTTTTGTTTTATTAAAAACTGCTGACTGGACGGTTGGGAATAATTTCGGAATTCTTCAATGGCTCCCTGAAATTCCATTATGGTTGTATACACTGATCGGTTTGTTGTTATTAGATTTAATCGGAGCCTATCTCGTACACCTTGTCGAACACAAAACTAAATTCCTATGGCGATTCCACCTAATACATCATACGGATACCTGGATAGACACTACAACGGCTAACAGACATCATCCCGGAGAAAGCGTTATCCGTTTTACTTTTACAACTCTGGGCGTTTTAATGGTGGGAAGTCCTATGTGGATGGTATTCCTCTACCAAACGCTATCAGTAATTGCAACTCAATTTAACCATGCTAATATTGCCTTACCAAAAAAATGGGACACTATCATGAGCTACTTAATTGTGTCTCCTGACATGCACAAAGTACACCATCATTATAAATTACCCTATACCGACAGTAATTACGGAAATATATTCTCCGTTTGGGACCGTCTTTTCGGGACATTCAGAACACTTCCCAAAGAAGAAATTGTATATGGAATTGACACACACATGAAGAATGAGGAACACAATGAATTGAAGAATTTATTGAAAATTCCTTTCCAAAAACAACGTTCCCCAGAAAAGAATTACACCCCATAAAAAAAAATCGTTTTTATGGTTATAAGTAATTATATTTTTATTAATATTGTTCTATCTAATTTAGAATCAATTATATTAATCATTAAAAACAAATTGAATTAATTTTCACGTGATGAAAAAGAGTAACCGCAAAGAATTAACCTGGGAACAAACAGAAAAACTTGTTACATTGGCCTTAGAGGAAAAAAATCCTTTTGAAATTATTAAAAAGGAATTTGGCTTGGTCGAAAAAGAAGTTTTGGAAATAATGAAAAAGAAGATGCCGGCAGAGAAATTTGAGATGTGGAAAAAGAAAGCTACTGCAAATAAGCCAAAACCAAAACCCATTAAAATCGATGATTTTGATGAAGACTTGGATGGTAAATACTATATCAAAAACAAATTGGACTAACCAATTAGAAAACACCCTCTTTAGGGTGTTTTTTTTTACAAGAACATCAACCCTCTTTTAAATATATTTGCTGTTCATAAAGTGTAACATTCTTAGCTTTTGACAGACTAATAACAAAAATAATATAGATAATGAAAAAAATAATTTTTGCATTTGCATTTACATCAATCCTTTGGAGTTGTAAAACTGTTAATTCGGTACCCACTGCAGCAACAAAAGAGCAGGTTCAAGTCGCGATTAATCTGGATGTAATAACGAATGACCAAGTAATGGTAACCGTAAATGCGCCTTCAATCAAAACAGATGAAATTACGTACCACATTCCAAAAACAGTTCCTGGAACCTATTCAGAAGACAACTACGGTAGATACATCGAAGATTTAAAAGCTTATGATACAAAAGGTAATTTACTAGCTGTAAAAAAAGTTGACGTTAATTCTTGGTCCATTTCAAAAGCAAAGACTCTAGACAAAATCACTTATTTAGTAAATGATTCATTTGACACTGAGAAAGGCACAAAATTTGGCGATGAGGATATCTTTTCACCTGCAGGATCAAACATCGATGCAGGAAAAAACATTATGTTAAACACACATTGTTTTGTAGGTTACTTC